>JAEIGA010015599.1_pt1 | contig 11562 bp, 6 predicted proteins | sample 9270691 | NCBI WGS metagenome assembly JAEIGA01 (sample SAMN17057246, study PRJNA624740) | gut metagenome | biome: biome; isolation source: fecal sample | host: Bos grunniens | place: China: Xizang | collected 2019
ATGCTGAAGACAACGTCGTTAGAAATCTATTCTTATGGGAGGAGTTGGAGGAGCTTCAACTATCTCTCAACTATATCGAGGGTACGTTGCCCGACTTTAATGATATGCCAAAATATACTAAGGATGATGTTAAACAGTATCGTGACACCGTAAATTGGGCTGTAGGCAATGTGCCACGCATTCTACCAAATATGCGTAGCCTCAAGATTAACCTTAACTTTATGACAGGCAATGTACCTAATTGGTTGCTCTACCATCCACGCCTTTTGGAGTGGGGTCCAGAGGTCTTGATATTCCCACAGCAGGAGAAAGGTGTGAATAGTGATGGTGCTTACGTTGGCTTTGGAAATGCACCTGCAAACTTTGATTACTACTTTGAGAAGTATCCTATGTACCGTGACAGGTATGAGTTTAACGAGGAAATGGAGGAATAACGATGAGAAAAACTCTTATTATAGCATCCTTGCTACTTGCTGTAGGATGCGTAAAGGATGATACGGTTGTCTTGTCACCAGAGCAGGACAACAATACAATAATGATTCCTGTGGATGCCAACCTTGGTGAGGCAATCATCAAGTTTAAGCCCGAGATGGAGGATATCCTCGACCAGACGATGACGCGCTCAGGTGGTGTGGCTACACGCTCAGGCATACCGTCTACGGATGAGGTGCTCGACATCCTCGGAGCATACTCCTTTGAGCGAGTATTCCCTGTTGATACACGCCACGAGGAGCGTACACGCGAGGCGGGACTACACCTATGGTATATCGTTCGCTTTGACGAGAGTGAGAACATAGGCGAGGCCTTCGCGCGTCTATCGAAGCTCGGCGAGGTAGATAAGCTTCAGTGCAACCGCCAACTAAAGCGCGCCCATACAGGCGAGCCTGTGTTTGTTAGCTGTGCTGAGGCTGATAGCCGATCTGTGACACGCGCTGCAGAGAGTATGCCTTTCAACGACCCAGACCTATATCGTCAGTGGTGCTATCACAACGATGGTGTGACACGTGATTTTGTTAGCGAGCGAGCTGGTATCGTTGAGGGAGCTGATGCTGGTTGCTTGGAGGCGTGGAAAAAGTGTACTGGCGACGAGGAGATTATCGTGGCGGTTATGGATGAGGCGCCAATGTGGAGCCATCCCGACCTTGCTGACAATATCTGGATTAACGAGGGCGAGGAGCTACACGCTGGCAAGGATGCTGACGGCAACGGATATGTAGATGATAAGTATGGCTATAACTTTGTGCGCAACACAGGTGTAACGTCGTGGACATCGAACGGCAGTACTGGTCACGGAACGCATGTGGCAGGTACTATTGCTGCGGTAAACGATAATGGTATCGGTTGTTCGGGTATTGCTGGTGGCGGCAATGGTAGTAAGGGCGTAAAGATTATGACCCTTCAGCTCTTTGATGGTATGAACTCTTGCTCGCTTGCTATGGAGGCGCGCGCTATGAAGTATGCTGCCGACAATGGTGCTGTGATATTGCAGTGTTCGTGGGGTTATAACTCTGCTAAGTCTAACTATATTATGGGTTATACGCCAGGCCCTGCAACCGAGGAGGAGTGGGCAGCTCTATATCCATTGGAGAAGGAGGCGCTCGACTACTTTATCCATAAGGCGGGCTCTCCAAATGGAGTTATTAACGGCGGTCTTGCAATCTTTGCTTCGGGTAACGAGTATGCTGCGCAGTCATCATTCCCTGCGGCATATTCTAAGTGTATATCGGTTGCGGCTATTGCTGCCGACTACACCCCTGCGTCATATTCAAACTATGGTTCTGAGGTCTTACTCTGCGCTCCTGGTGGCGATTTGGAGTACTATGGCACTCCTGGTGAGGCGGATGAGCAGTATGATGAGAAAGGCAAGTTAAAGGAGCAGGGTGCTATCTACTCGACCCTTGTGCAGAATGGTGTTGCAGGCTATGGTTATTACGAGGGAACGTCTATGGCGTGTCCGCATGTTTCGGGTGTTGCGGCACTCGGTCTCTCATACGCTAAACAGCAGGGTAAACACTTTACCTGGGAGGAGTTCCGTGAATTGATGTACGAATCGGCAGATGATATAGATAGCCACTTTACTGGCGAGAAGTTGTACTATATGCGCCACGCATCGGCTGGTGCAACACCTATAAAGATGAATCTTGCGGAGTATCGCGGTAAGATGGGTCGCTTGGTAGATGCAACGAATCTGTTGAATGCTATTGATGGCAGTGGTCGTGATATGTGTTTGCCAAATATCACTCTTGCCCCAGATCAGAGTGTAACACTCTCACTTGCAAAGTATGGTATTGTAGATGCTACGGATGTGATGGTTGAAAATAGTGCTATTGCTACGGCGGTCTTTACAAAAGAGATGACCGAAATCGTTGTAACGGCACATGGTGTTGGTCAGACCGAGCTTACGGTAGTAGCACCAAATGCGCAGACCGTAGTTGTTACGGTACGTGAGGGTGCATCGGACAATGGCTGGTTGTAGAGTCGAGATGAGGTTGAAAGCTACATATTTTGTCGTAGCGCTGTTGGCTATTGTGCCGATGTCGCTATCAGCACAAAGTAGAGGCTTCCTCTCACGCGAGGCGTTGGACTCGCTGGTAAATCCTCGGAACTCGGCTAAGGCTGCGGGGGTGTTGGTCTTGTCGCATAGCACGATAGCGCTTGGCGAGATTGAGGGTGATGAGGTTGTTTACTTTAATTTTGAGTTAAGAAACACCTCGCAACATAGCGTTACAATCACGGAGTTTCGTCCCTCGTGTGGTTGTATCAAGGTGGCTACTAAGCCGCAGAGCGTAGCACCTAACTCTACGCTTAGGGTGAGCGCAAGTTTTAATCCCGCGGGGCGTAGCAGTGGGTTTAGTTATAGGATTAATATATACACCGACCTTGATGGCGAACTCCCAACCGAGAGGGTGATGGTCGAGGGCAGTGTTAAGTGTGATGATAAGTGGTTGCATCTGCCACAGCGTGCAGGAGCATTGCGCCTAAGCCGTAAGGAGGTGACAATAGTTTCGCGTGGCGAGGAGCGTATAGCTGTGGCAAATAGTGGCGATAAGGCGGTAACCATCACCGCACGACCTACGGTTGAGGGGCTTAGCCTACGATGCGAGCCAGAGAGGCTGATGCCAGACGCTGAGGGTAATATATTTATAAGTTTTAGGGGTGATGTATCCTCAGAGCTTAATACGATAGTTATATTGGAGGGTGTGGAGGCATCGCCCGCCGAGAGTATGATAAAAGTAACAATTAAGAGATAGATATACTATGAAGTTTTTAAGAGAGATAGTTGCATTTGCCATTGTGGTAGCATCGCTATTTGTTGCTGGCTGTGATAAGGGTAGCGAGGTGGATAACACCAAGACTCCAAATAAGGCAGTGACATACTACACAATTGATGGTGTGTGGCAGCTTACAGAGTGGAACGATGTCCCTTTGGCTGAGGGCACACATCTATATATCGACCTTGATCGTAAGAGTCACACCTTCGAGATGTGGGATAACCTTAACTCGATGTACACTACAATGCGTAGTGGCGGATTTGTATTGTCGGTAGATGATATGAGTCGCACGAAAATCTCTGGTTGGTACGACTACGGTGTTGGCGATTGGAGCAACGAGTATCTTGTTACGCTTAGCGCCGAGGGTGATACTATGTTGTGGGACTCAGTATCGGGATCTGAGACAATGACCTTTGTTGAGGTTGAGGAACTTCCAGAATTTTAGTTATTAACTTAAATAGACTACCTATGAAAACTTTTAAGAGTTTGGCAGTTCTTGCAACTGCCCTAATAGCACTCCTAAGCTGGGGTTGTGAGATGTTCAATGAAAAGGAGCAGCCTAAGGCTCCAACTATCACTATCGGCGAGCCTGCGTTCGACACTGAGGCTATGACCGTAACACTTTTGTTTACGCCATCGGTTAATACTACCGCTTGGTACTATAAGTTTGAGAGTGAGGGTGTTGTTGCAAACTTCACATTGGTTGCTGGTGATCAACCAAAGGAGATTGTAGCTCCATTCGAGTACGATGTTGACTACACAGTCTCTGCATATGCTGAGGGTCAGGGCTTTGAGAGTGACCTTGTAATCAAGGAGTTCTCGTTGAAGACTATCCCTACTATCTCTGTGTCGAAGCCACATTTCGACGAGGAGGCTATGACAGTTAGCTTCGACGTCGCACCATCTGAGGGCACACACCATTGGTATTGGGGTGTTAAGGATTCGGAGTATGCTCAGTATGAGGGTGATGAGGCTCAGACTGTAAGCTGTGCTGTTGAGTACGGTGTTGAGTACACATTCCTATTCCGCGTTGAGAACGAGCAGCTTAATGGCGAGACCAAGGAGGTTGAGTTCGCAGTTATCGAGCCTGTTGTGGAGATTGCTATTGAGAACCTAACAGCATATACGCTCGATGCTGTTATCACTAAGAAGGAGCACTGCGTTAAGTATGTTGCAGGTGCTCTTCATACTACTGCATACGACAGAAATGTCTTTATTGAGCAGGCGCAGAAGTCGCTTAACCCAGATCCATCATATCAGTTTGCTGTGTTTAACTCTGCAACAGAGAGCCGTACATTCTCTGAGCAGGATTTGGTGCGTAACTCACTCCTTACAAGCGATGAGAATGCTGGTATTATCCTACTTCCTAATACATCTTACACCATTGCAGTTTATGGCGAGGATGCTAATGGTAACTACACCGTAACTACCAAGGAGGTTGAAATTCCAGAGGTGGAGATTAACGGTACATCGTCTATCTCTATCGAGGTTGTAGATATTGAGCTTACAGCAGCCAGCGCTAAGGTAACTGCTGAGGCTGGTAGCAAGGTTCTTTCAGGTTATATCGACCCAGCTATCGCTAAGGCTGATACTGAGAAGCCTTTCGACTTCGAGGGTAAGAGCGACGAGGAGATTAAGAACTACATCGCAAGCGTTGTTAAGGGTGTACCTACTATCTATACAGAGCCTCTCACATACGTTCTAAGCGATCGCTTTGCTAACGATACTGAGTATGTTGCATACGCCATCGCAATTAAGGATGGTAAGGTTGGTGAGGTTGTCTACACTAAGTTCCAGACCCTCCGTCCATCACTTTCAGGTGTTGCTACCATTACTGCTGCTGTGATTGAGGCGCAGACATCACACGAGACTTTAACCGTACAGCTTACCACAGAGCTCGCTACTAAGGTGCGCCTATATGCAGCTCCTGCATCTGACCATGCGTCGTATGCCGACAATATGGTATACATCATGGACTCTAACGACTATCAGAACTACCGTGAGGAGTACGAGGTTGTAGATGGTGTTGCGACATGTGTTGTGAACATCTACCACCCAGCTGCTAACTACTATCTATATGCTTCTGCCGTAGATGCTGATGGTCATGCTGGTGCTATTGTATGTGTTGCGCAGTTGGCAGGCTTTGAGACAGAGTATTATACTACTATCGAGGAGATTATCGAGGAGAGCGGTATGGACTATAATGGTACAGGTTCTGCAACTCTATCTGTAGAGGTTCTCAATATAGATGAGGAGGAGAGTAGAATTGGTGTAGCTCTCACCGCAAGCAACTTTAGCGATAATGTTGACAAGGTATGGTTCCTACGTTACAATGGTAAGATAGATGAGATTGAGGCTCAGGTTAAGGAGGCTTTTGCTGAGTATCTTGAGGAGAATACGATTATCGGCTCATGTAAAATTACTAAGGATGGTTTCGCTATTAAGTATATTGATGACCTAAGTAGCGACTGGAATCCTAAAAGAGAAGCATTAAGTATGTATAATGCATCATGGGGTGGTGATGTTATTGTGATGGTTATCCTTGATACTGATGGCAAGCTAAATATACATAGCTATTATGCTGCTGGTCAGGAGGTGGTAGTATTATAGTTCATTCTCTTAGGGTATTGAGGCTGGCTAAGTCACCTTTGAGTCAGTTCTCAACCACATAATTTGAGGTCTGAGGTTGCTTTTCGATGGGCAAACCTCAGACCTCTTAATTTGTGACAACGTAATTTATTGAACATCCTATATGTTATTTGCGAAATAATTGTTACCTTTGCTTATAGTTATCCGTAACCGTACAAATTAAGAGTATCGATTATATGAAAAAGAGGATTATTTATCTTGTGGCAATGGTGTTGCTGCTTGTGTCGTGTGGTCCAACAGAGAGTTATCTCTATCTAATCTTAGATATTACGGATAATGTCAAGGCGGTGATACGCATTGATACTTCCGATGATAGATGTTGCTGGTCGGGCAACGAGGAGATAACAATACTATCTACATCGGCAGAAAATTGTAGCGCCACGATGAGTGATATTGACGAAGATATGCAATATGCACTCTATCCCGCGGATATGGAAGCAACCGTAGTGGATGATAGGGTAGTTACAACGCTTACTCAGTGTAGAGAGTACAGCAATATCGCAGAGCCTCTAATGGTTGCAAGATGGGAGAATGGCGATGTCCTCTTTGAGGAGGCATCTGCTATGTTGTGCCTTAACCTAAGCTGTGCAGGAGTAGAAAATCGACTACTTAAGTCGATAACTCTAAGCTCTGAGTCTCAGGCTATAGCGGGTCGTGTGGAGATAGATTGTAACGAGCTATCTATGCACTTCGTTGATAATCTTCAGAGTGCCATCTCGGTGCAGGGCGTTGATACGATGCTCGCGGCAGAGTCTAAGCCATTCTATATTGCAATGCCACCTCTCGACTTTGAGGATGGTGAACTTTGCGTTACATACGAGTTTGAGGATGGCGTGCAGAGCATAATGCTGCCAGCTATAAAACTTCTTCGTGGTGAGACTTGCAGCCTAAACCATAGCCTTTAAGGAGAGGAACTATGAGGTATTTTAACTCTGATTATACAGCAGGTGCGCATAGCGAAGTCTTGGATGCTATCGTGCGCACAAACCTTGAACATACCCCAGGCTACGGTCTTGACCCTTATACGGCAGATGCTAAGAGACTTATTCGTAAGGCAATTGGGGATGATAGTGCTGAGATTATCTTCCTTGTGGGTGGCACACAGACAAATGCTACCGCTATAGATGGTATTCTTGCGCGCCATGAGGGTGTGCTTGCTGCCGATAGTGGTCATATCGCTGTCCACGAGTCGGGAGCTATCGAGGCCTCGGGACATAAGGTCTTGACGCTGCCGGAGTATAGTGGCAAGGTCAGGGCTGAGGATGTAGATAGATATATTACCGAGTTCTATCGCGATGAAACGTATCAGCATATGGTTGCCCCAGGAATGCTCTACATCTCGCAGCCAACCGAATATGGTACGATATATTCGTTGGAGGAGTTGGAGGCGCTTAGTGCCGTATGTCGTAGACACAAGATTCCGCTCTATATTGATGGCGCGCGTATGGGCTATGCCCTTATGGCAGAGGGTGCAGACTTCACGTTGAGGGATATTGCTCGCCTTGCCGATGTATTCTATATTGGAGGCACTAAGTGTGGTGCACTCTTTGGCGAGGCGTTGGTTGTTACAAATCGCAACCTCTTGAAGAATCTCTTTCCACTTGTTAAGCAGCATGGCGCCCTCCTTGCTAAGGGCCGTCTGCTTGGTGTACAGTTTGGGGCATTGTTTCGCGATGACCTCTATGAACGTATCTGTGGGAATGCTGTGCGCTTGGCTATGCGCCTACGCGAGATAATGCGTGGGGCGGGCTTTGAGGTTGTTATCGAGTCGCCTACGAATCAGCAATTCTTCCGCCTACCAAACAATATCATAGATAGACTCCGCGAGAGCATATCGTTTGACTATTGGGGCCCTCGTGGCGAGGATAATAGCGTTGTTCGCTTCGTAACAAGCTGGGCAACTACCGAGGAGGATATCGCAGAGTTGGAGCGAATAGTGTTGTATATAAATAATGAGGAGAGTGAATAAAAAGAGTATTTTGTCGTTCTTTGTTGATATAACAGCGTATCTACTTCCTCTAACGAATTATCTCAGCAATGAGGCTGACTATGTTACTTTTTAGTCAGCCTCTTTTTTTGTATTATTCTCGAACAATGTCCCACAGAGTGTTGTTTGTTTCGAAAATATTTTTTAATTTTGTGGTGCTATTGACTAAATAGCAGACATATAGAAAGTGTTTTCGCAGTCCTTGTTGAAAATGTGGAAGTTTTCTTGACCAAAGGATAAACGAATAGCACTCATTTCTTGTATAGCTATGTGGCTGTACACATTCTGTGTACATATACCTCATACTATCCAAGTGTGGGGCATTGTAGCGTTTATTTTGGTCAGGTAATTCCACAACCTTCAACAGATAAACGAAAGTCAACTCCACACTTTCTTTTTATATACATTTCCATTTTGGGGTTGGATGGTTTTAAGTTGCAATTATTAACTTAAAACATAAATGCTTATGACACAAACCAAACAACAATATCTCGCACCCGAATTTGAGGTGCTTGATATCGAGGTAGAGCAGGGTTATTTTCAGTCTAATTTGGAGGACCCAGAGGAGAACCCAGAAATGGATTGGTAACAAACAAAAATAATTACACTATGAGAAAACTTTTACTTTTCGCGTGTGCGCTATTTGGCTTTATGGCGTGTACACAAAACCCTATCGAGGAGCAGTCGGCTATTCGCACTGATGCCCCTGAGACTATTCGAGTGGGATTCGAAGATGACGAAACCCGTATTCAACTAAACTCGGCACAGAAGACCGTATGGACTAAGGATGACTTGGTATCGGTGTTCTATAAGAGCAATGCTAATCAAAAGTGGGAGTACCGTGGCGAGACTGGCGAGCGTGTTGCCTCGCTCTATCGCGTTGATGCTGGTATTGCAAGTCGCGATATGGATTATGTAGTCTTGGCATACCCATATAGTGCAGACTATGTAATCTCAGCCACCACTGGCAATATAGAGGCCACACTCCCTGCAACACAGCACTATGTAAAGGGTAGCTACGGCATTGGTAGCAACCTTATGGTGTCGCAGAGCGAGTTTACGCAGTTCTCTTTGAAGAGCGTTTGTGGTTGGTTGAAGTTGCAACTTACGGGCGATGGCGAGGTTGTTAAGAGCATCAAGTTCCGCGGTAACGATGGCGAGCAGGTGGCAGGTTTTATCTATGTAGATACAGCCACAGCCGAGGCAACCCTTGCATCGGAGATGGGTAGTTCGGATGATAACAATGCTGGCGGCAATCTTGTATTTGACGATACTATCATTACGGAGGTTGTTTTGGATTGTGGCGAGGGTGTAACACTTGGCAAGAGTGCTACTGCATTCTATATCGCTCTACCTCCTCAGACCTTTGCTAATGGTTTTACTGTAGATATTGAGTGCGAGGATTATGAACTTATGACACTCACAACAGAGAAAGAGTTTGTTATCGAGCGCAACCATATTCAGCCTATGGCAAGTGTGGAGCATAATGCAGAGCAAATCATTCCTAATAACGAGATTTGGTATACAACAACAACCAATTCAAAAGCATCTATCGTCACTAATGCTAACGAAGTTTCTCACGAGTACAAGGATGGCAAGGGCGTCATTGTTTATGATGCTGATGTAACTACTTTGGTTGTAAGCGACTTTGCTGTAGAAACGATATCTATTCCATCGACTATAACAAAATGGAATCAATTACGATTTTACGGATTCAACCTTAAGAAGTTGATTGGTGATAATGTATCAGATGATGGTCGTTGTCTAATAGTTAATGGCGAACTTTTGATGTTTGCCTCAAAGGGTCTTACCGAGTACACATTCCCTAATAATATAACAAAGATAGGAAATGAGTCATGTAGCATGGCATATTCAGTAAGCAAGTTTGTCATTCCTGAAGGTGTAACAGCTATTGGCGAAGGTGCGTTCCAAGAAAGATACGATGTTGATAATTCTCCTATACTTACAGTTGAATTACCAAGCACTTTGCAGACTATTAGCAGTTATGCATTCTATTATGCAAAGATTGAAACTATAAATATCCCTAGTAGCGTCAATTATATTGGCCATGATGCATTTACAGATAGAAACAATTGCATTAACCTATTATCAACGACTCCATGTGAGATTGGTGGCAAGATATGCGAAGACAGTAGTATAATCAATGTGCCTGAGTCTAACTGGAAGAGCTATGTATATTCAGACGATTGGTGCGAGATAGCTCATTTAGTGCGCATAAATGGTGAAGTGCCTAATTATGACTCTATACCTTGTTTCCAACTATGGTACACATCTACAAATGGAGAGCTTATAGATTTCAACATTAGCCATGGGCATTTTGGATCAACAAGCATTATATCTAATGTGTATCAAAATGGTCGAGGTGTAATTACTTGTGCGGGGCCTATTAGAGAGATAGCTCAAGGTGCATTTACATACTGGGCACCTTCATTCAAGACAATTACATTGCCATCATCTATAAGGACTATTGGTAGTGGAGCGTTTTATTATCATGATAATAACTTGACTGATGTTTACTGCAATATTGCCACACCTCCTACAGGTGGAGAGGAAATGTTCTATAACAACTATGATAATATTGGTAATATTGTTACCATTTATGTTCCTGCAACTTCCATAGATGATTACAAAAACGCAAATTACTGGAAGGAATGCAATATCGTCGGCTACGACTTTGAGAATGGCGTGGTTGTGACGCCAAAGCCTGCAAACAACGAGATTTGGTATACTAATCGCAGTACTACAGCAACTACTCCAGCTAATACTGATGCCTTTGGTGCAAATATCGTATCTAACACCTACGATGCTACAAAAGAGTGTTGGGTAATTAAGTTTGATGGAGATGTAACTTCTGTTGGATTTTCTGCATTCTATCAGTGTAGCAACCTTACAAGTGTAGTTATTCCTGATAGTGTAACCTCGATTGGGGATGAAGCTTTTCTTCTTTGTAGCAACCTTACAAGTGTGTCTATCCCAGATAATGTAACCGAGATTGGAGGTGGCGCATTTTATGGTTGCTATAAGTTACAGGAGTTTGATGGCAAGATTGCATCAGAGGATGGTAGATGTCTTATTCTAAATGGAGTACTACACGCATTTGCACCAGATGGTATTACAGAATACACTATTTCTAATGGGGTAACTACGATTGAAAATTCTGTATTCTATGGATGCGACAGCCTTACAAGTATAACCATTTCTAATAGCGTAACTACTATTGAAGATTATGCATTCGCTAATTGCAGCAGCCTTACAAGTATAACTATTCCTTATAGTGTAACTACGATTGGAGATTATACATTCCGAGGTTGTAGTAGCCTTACAAGTGTAACTATTGGTGATAGCGTAACTTTGATTGGAAGTTCAACATTCGAAAGTTGCAGTAACCTAAATAGTGTAATTATTCCTGAGGGTGTAACAAAGATTGAAAGTTCTACATTCGAAGGTTGCAATAACCTTACAAGTATAACTATTCCTGATAGCGTAACGGAGATTGGAAATTATGCATTCGCTAGTTGCAGCAGCCTTACAAGTATAACTATTCCTGATAGTGTAACTTCTATTGGAAATTATACATTCATTAATTGCCGCAACCTTACAAGTGTATATTGCGAGCCAACAACACCACCTACA
>JAEIGA010015600.1_pt1 | contig 11562 bp, 11 predicted proteins | sample 9270691 | NCBI WGS metagenome assembly JAEIGA01 (sample SAMN17057246, study PRJNA624740) | gut metagenome | biome: biome; isolation source: fecal sample | host: Bos grunniens | place: China: Xizang | collected 2019
CAAGGTTTACCTCGAGTGCGTTTTCCTCCTGGTTGCTTGCGTTGTTGCGGGCTCTGTTTCCGCTGTTTACATCAACGACATGCAATGCTTCGGTGTGCTCGATGACCAGGTAGGCACCGCTCTTGAACGAAACAATCCTTCCGAATGAGGATTTAATCTGTTTCGTTATTCCAAAGTGGTCAAAAATGGGCAGTTCTCCACGGTAGAGCTTGATTATGTTTACGCTCTCTGGGGCAATGATTGATACATAGTCCCTAATGCGCTTGTAAACATCGATGTCGTTGACATGGATGCTCTCGTACGATGGATTGAACAGGTCGCGTAGCAAGGCGAGTGTTCTGTCCGACTCCTCGTGCACGATTGTTGGTGGCTTGGTGCTCTTTTGCACCCTCTCCACGAGTGACTCCCAGTTGTTGACCAATGAACGCAGTTCGCTGTCAAGCTCGGCTACCTTCTTGCCTTCTGCCACTGTGCGTACTATTATACCAAAGTTTTTGGGTTTTATGCTCTGCAGCAGTTGCTTGAGGCGCGTGCGCTCTTCGGGTGATTTGATTTTTGATGATACTGAAACCTTGTCCTCAAACGGAATCAGTATCAGGAAGCGTCCGGCAAACGATAGTTCGCAAGTCAACCTTGGACCTTTAGTGTTTATTGGTTCTTTTGTAACCTGCACCAGAATCTCCTGTCCGGTTTGCAGAGCTTCGCTAATGTTTCCTTCCTTTTTCTTTTCCGGCATTATCGATGCCTTTGCGATGGGGAAGTTTTTCTTTCGGTCGCTTGTGATTTGTTTCAGATACTTCTGAAGAGAGTAAAATTGCGTACCTAAATCAGTATAGTGCAGGAATGCCTCCTTTTCGGAACCGACATCCACAAAGCAGGCGTTCAACCCGGGCATGATTTTCTTCACGCGTCCGTGGTAGATATTGCCCACCGAAAATGTCTCTGTCTGCTCTTCCCTTTGGAACTCTACCAGTTGCTTCTCTTCTGTGATGGCAATGGAGACCTCCTTGGAGTGAACATCTACAAAAAGTTCGCTTGTCACAATACTGTTGTTTTGTTTTGCGCCTCATTTACTTCAAGGCGAGGTGCTTGACCTTTTTCTTTAAAACAAAAAACAAACTTGAGGCTCTGTTTATTGTGCTTACAAGTTTGTTTTTTGTGCTTTGACAGACTTTTACTTACTTGCTCTTATGTCTGTTCTTTCTCAGTCTTTTTTTACGCTTGTGCGTTGACATTTTATGTCTTTTTTTCTTCTTTCCGCTTGGCATAAGTCTTAAAATTTATAAATTAATCACTCTTATTCTTTTACTTCGTTCATGAATGTCTTTGCAGGCTTGAAGGCCGGAATGTTGTGCGCTGGGATAGTGATTGTCTTCTCCTTGTGTATGTCGCGTGCGGTCTTCTCTGCTCTGTGCTTTATAATGAAACTGCCGAAACCACGAAGGTATACAGGTTCCTGATTTGTCAAAGATGTCTTTACTACATCCATAAATGACTCCACTGTTGTAAGCACTACTGATTTCTCAATCCCTGTCTTCTTTGCAATCTCATTAACAATCTCTGCTTTTGTCATCTTTCTATGAATTTTTAATAATCAACGCTTAGGAATTAATTTTCGGGTTACAAATATATATCAAATTTTACTACTACCGAAATTTATGATGTCTTTTTTTGTAAAAACATGGTGATTTGGCGTTTGTGTGTCCGGGAAAGGTGACATTTTTGTCTCTTTTTCCCCTTTTGTCATCATTTTTTGCAGTATAAATATAAATATTAAGTATAACATTTGAAATAGGTATATATTTTTTATAATTTTGCCGGACAATCCGTAAATAATAAAATATGTCAGTAAATAAAGTAATACTTGTAGGTAATGTGGGCAAGGAACCCGATGTCCGTCATCTCGACCGTAATGTAGTTGTCGCAAACATCGTGCTTGCGACAACCGAGCGTTCATACACCTTGCAGAACGGTACTCAGGTTCCAGAGCGTACCGAGTGGCACAATGTGGTGTTCTGGGGCGGTTTGGCCGACCTTGTAGAGCGTTATGTGCACAAGGGCGACCGCATATATGTCGAGGGCAAGATAAGGACAAATACTTACGAGGACCAGAACGGCATTCGCCGATACAGGACTGAAATTCTTGCCGAAACAATGGAGATGCTTTCGTCAAGAGCTGCCGGTGCAGCTCCGGCGGTTGATGTTCCCGGTCAGGGAAATGGTTTCTAATTAAATCCTGTTGTCTTGGAAATTTTTACGACTCTGTTCTCACAGGTTAATTTTATGTTCTCCGGTGTCGCTTTTTCTGCGCCATCGGCCGGTGCTGTCGTGTCCGCCTGCGTGGCAGTCTTGTTCCTGTTGTTCTCTGCATTTGCGTCGGGCTCGGAGATTGCATTCTTCTCTTTGACAAGAGAAAACCTCAATGAAATGGCCGAAAACAAGTCGGCAAAGGACAAACGCGTCATCGAACTGCTGAAAGACCCGGAGAAACTGTTGGCTACAATTTTGATAGTCAATGATTTCGTTAATGTGGGTGTTGTCATGCTGCTCAACTTCTTCTTTATGGAGGTGCTTGTGTTTGACGGTGGATCCGAGTGGTTGGAATTCCTGTTGATGACTGTATTGCTCACATTTCTTTTGTTGCTCTTTGGTGAGGTTATGCCAAAGATATATTCAAAGAGCAATGTGGTTAAATTCTCAAGGTTTGCATCAGGGCCTTTTTATGTATTGTCGCGTGTGTTGTCGCCCTTTTCAAGATTGCTGGTGCGTTCAACAACATTTGCACAGCGCATTGTCTCTAAAAAGAACCGTCTGATATCGGTTGATGAATTGGAGCAGGCACTTGAACTTACAGATAAAAAGGAGATTGGTGAGCAGAAAAACATGCTCGAGGGTATCATCCGCTTCGGTGACGAGACTGTGAAGAATATCATGACTTCGCGCCTTGATATGGTTATGCTCGATATCCGTGCTCCATATACCGAGGTACTCAAATGCGCAGCCGAGAATGCCTATTCCCGTATTCCTGTCTTTGGCAAGACCCAGGACGATATCCGTGGCATTCTTTATATTAAGGACTTGATTCCGCACCTGAACCGTGGCGAGACATTCCGCTGGCAATCTCTTGTCCGTCAGCCATTTTTTGTGCCCGAGACAAAGAAAATCGACGATCTGTTGTGTGATTTCCAGACCGTGAAGGTGCATATGGCCATTGTGGTTGATGAGTTCGGTGGCGTTTCGGGTCTTATTACGCTTGAGGATATCATTGAAGAGATTGTAGGTGAAATCAATGACGAGTTTGACGAACCTGATACATCCTATGAGAAACTCGATTACCATACATATCTTTTTGATGGCCGTACATCGTTGTCCGATTTCTACAAGATAGTCTCGCTCGACAGTGAGGACTTTGAGCAGTTTGCAGGAGAGGCCGATACGCTTGCCGGTCTGTTGCTTGAGGTGAAAGGCGAATTCCCTTTGCTTCATGAAGTGATTGTGTGCAACGATGTGTCGTTCGAGGTTGTGCAGAAAGACAAGCACCGCATTGTGAAAATCAAAGCAATCCTGCCATCTGCGGCGGGGAGTGAAGTGGAGGAGTAGCCATGCCATTGTCCGGGCAGTACAATATCAATGGAATTGAAGTCGCGGTGTGGCGGATGACCGAAACCCTTGACGAACTGATAGCGCTGGTACCGGAAGAGTGTGCGGGTGTTTGTCGCGCCAAATTCTCGTCCGAAAAACGCTGCAAGGAGTGGCTGGCTGTGCGTGCTATGGTTGCACGGCTTTTTGGTCCCGATGCCCGTGTTGTGTATGATGCTGCAGGGAAACCGTCGCTCGAGGGCTTGGATACATTCATTAGCATTTCTCATACCGATGGCTATGCTGCAATAGCCTGTTCCCGTGGCTCCGAAATAGGTCTTGATATAGAGCTGTTGTCACGCAATGTCCTGTCGGCTGCCGGTCGTTTCATGCAGCGTGAGTATCTTGAAGGCATGTCGTCCGATGAGGCGAATCGTGTGGCGCTGTGTCATTGGTGTTCAAAGGAGGCACTGTTTAAAATCACCGGTGACTTGGGCGGAAATTTTAAGGATAATATATCTGTCGGCTGCTCTGCGGTCGGTGATTGCGGCTCTTTGCCTGTTGAAATCGTTGGTCTTGGATATGATGGCTCGTTTGTCGCTGATTACTGTTTTTTTGATGGGTTGTTGGTTGTCCTGTGCCGCAGGTGTTCTGGTGTCGGTATCTGATTCTTAAAAAATATATTAAAAAATGTAGTATATTGTTTTTTTTTGCTACATTTGTGAGCTATGTGTCGTGGACTGGCTGTCGGCGCGATACTTGTTTCTTGAATTTATTAAAAAATAGATATGACTAAAAGTGTAATTCGCAGCATATCGGTAATGCTGCTTGGTCTTGTGATGATTTTTATAAGCGAAAGTGCCATAGAAATGCTCGTTCGCGTGGTTGGTGCGGCATTCTTCTTGCCTGCATTGGTGTCAATAATCAATCTGTATGTCTCTCGCGCTGATAGCGGAATCATATCGAAGGTGCTCATTTCGGTGATTGATGCCGGTAGTATGGCGTTTGGCGTTTGGCTTATGGTGGCTCCTTTGCATTTCCAGGGAATGTTCCTGAAACTGCTTGCAATACTGTTGGTGGCGTTTGCGGTATATCAGTTGGTCATTATAGTTTCGGCGCAACGATATTCGGTTGTTCCTCTGCCAATGTATATTGCACCATTGGTGCTGATAGTCTTCTCTGTAATACTTTTCTCAATAAAGATATCATCAGTGTCTACAACTTCGATTCTGTTCGGTGTGTGTGCATTGATTGCAGGAATCTCTGATTTGCTTATATTGTTCAAACTTAAGGGTGGCAGCAACAACAAGATGATTGTCTCGTCAAAGAGTGGAGCAATACAGAAGTATTGATTCTGAGAATTGATAGGAAAACAACAAAACCGCGCCGTTTTTATGGCGCGGTTTTGTCTTTTTTGCATATTTGCTGTTTTTTTTACCTTTTCAATGAAAAAAATAGAGTGACAGTGTGTGTTTTTTCATAAAAAAATGGCAACTTTGCAATATGGATGTTTTCGAGATAATTGTCAAAGGCATTGTAATCGGTGTTGTTGCTTCGGCTCCGATGGGGCCTGTTGGCGTCCTGTGTATTCAGCGTACATTGAATAAGGGACGCGCGTATGGTCTTGTTACCGGTGTGGGAGCAGCCTTGAGCGATATTCTCTATGCTTTGTTGACAGGTTATAGTCTGAACTTGCTCTATGATGTGATAAGCAACCCTTCGACTGTATATTGGATGCAGCTGGTCGGTGCCATCATCATGTTCATTTTCGGTATTCATACATTCCGGACAAATCCGGTCCAGAATACGCGCAATGTGAGCCGAAACAAGAGCAGTCTGCTCCGTAATGCTATCACCGGATTCTTTATAACGCTGTCGAACCCGATGATCATATTGCTGTTCGTGGCTTTGTTCTCTCCATTGAATTTTGTTATTCCAGATATGTCTCTTCCATCCCAATGTTTTGGCTATCTGGCTATATTCGGCGGTGCCATGTTGTGGTGGTTATTCATAACTTATGTCGTAAGTAAGTTGAGGGCACGATTCGATGTGCGTGGTATTTGGATAATCAACAGAGTGATTGGCGGTGCTGTTATGGTAGGCTCTTTGGTGGGAGCCATACTCATTGCTACCGGAACATTTTCATTCCATTAATAAAATCTTTTAGTTTTGCTGGTTTCAAGGGAACTTCGTAAGAAAAATATAGCAGAGTATTTGCTATATATGTGGCAGGTAGAGGATTTGCTGCGTGCCAATGAATTGTCAATTGACAAAATAAAGAACAACATAGTTGAACCATACAATCTGCCGGCTGAATTGTCGGCAGAGTTGTTGCAATGGTATGCCGATCTCATAGATATGATGCATCAGGAGGATGTGAAGGAGGCCGGTCATCTGCAGATAAACCGTAATGTGATAATAAACCTTACCGATCTGCACCAACGCTTGTTGCATTCGCCAAAGGTGCCGTTTTACTCGGCTGCCTACTACAAGGCATTGCCATTCATTGTCGAGTTCAGGACAAAGAGTGAGGGTCGTGAAAAGAACGAGTTGGAGAACTGCTTCGATGCGTTGTATATGGTGTGGATGATGAAACTCCAGAAACGCGAAATGAACGAGGAGACATTGAATGCAACAGCCGAGATTGGCAAGTTCATCTCAATGCTGTCGCTCTATTTCAAGGAAGACGAGGAGGGTAAGCTCGATCTCGAAAGCGAGGAATAATAAAACACGAAAAACAGAATAATAATGAGTAATATACAGGAAGAAATTGGCCGTAGAAGAACTTTTGCGATTATATCGCACCCCGATGCCGGTAAGACAACACTTACCGAGAAACTCTTGCTCTTCGGTGGTCAGATACAGGTTGCCGGTGCGGTAAAGTCGAACAAAATCAAGAAGACTGCCACATCGGACTGGATGGAGATTGAGAAACAGCGTGGTATCTCTGTGACCACATCGGTTATGGAGTTCGACTATGCCGGCTACAAGATAAATATCCTTGATACCCCGGGTCACCAGGACTTTGCCGAGGATACATTCCGTACACTCACTGCCGTTGACAGCGTAATCATCGTTGTCGACAGTGCAAAGGGTGTAGAGACACAGACACGCAAGCTCATGTCAGTATGCCGCATGCGCAACACACCGGTGATTGTATATGTCAACAAGATGGACCGTGAGGGCCGCGACCCGTTTGAACTGCTCGATGAACTCGAGAGCGAGTTGCAGATTGCAGTGCGTCCGCTCAGCTGGCCAATTGACCAGGGCGCGCGCTTCAAGGGCGTATATAACATATATGAGCAGAAGCTCGACCTCTTTACCCCAAACAAGCAGCGAGTTACAGAAAAGGTCGAGATTGACATTGAAAGCGAGGAACTTGACAGGAATATCGGCGAGGAGCTGGCATTCAAGTTGCGTTCAGACCTTGAACTTGTCGATGGTGTTTATCCCGAATTCAATGTCCAGGACTATCTTGATGCCAAGGTTGCTCCGGTGTTCTTCGGTTCTGCTCTCAACAACTTCGGTGTTCAGGAGTTGCTCGATTGCTTTGTGAAGATTGCGCCAAGCCCACGCCCTGTGCAGGCACTGGAGCGTGTCGTGAACCCCGAGGATTCCAAGTTTACAGGTTTTATCTTCAAGATAACCGCTAATATTGACCCTAACCACCGTTCATGTGTGGCTTTCTGTAAAATCTGTTCGGGCAAGTTTGTTCGCAACACTCCCTACCGCCATATCCGTCTGGGCAAGGAACTCCGTTTCTCATCGCCCACCCAGTTCATGGCGCAGCGCAAGAGCACTATTGAGGAGGCTTATCCCGGTGATATCATCGGTTTGCCCGATACCGGAAACTTCAAGATCGGTGACACGCTCACCGAGGGCGAAATCCTCCATTTCAAGGGATTGCCAAGCTTCTCGCCCGAGATGTTCAAGTACATTGAGAATGCCGATCCCATGAAGACCAAACAGCTTGCAAAGGGTATCGACCAGCTTATGGGTGAGGGTGTCGCGCAGTTGTTCGTAAACCAGCATAATGGTCGCAAACTCATTGGTACAGTAGGTCAGTTGCAGTTTGAGGTTATACAATATCGTTTGGAAAACGAGTATAACGCAAAGTGCCGTTGGGAACCTGTGAGCCTTTACAAGGCATGTTGGATAGAAAGCGACGACCCTGCCGAGCTTGAGGCATTCAAGAAACGCAAATACCAGTATATGGCAAAGGATATTGAAGGACGCGATGTCTTTCTGGCCGATAGCGGTTATGTGCTGCAGATGGCGCAGAACGACTTCAAGTCAATCCGTTTCCACTTTACAAGCGAATTCTAAAACTAATTGAGTATGGGAACAATTGCCGATGAAGTAAAAAAGTGTATAGAGGTGATGCGTCAGGGCGGTGTGATACTTTACCCGACCGATACCGTATGGGGCATTGGCTGCGATGCTACGAATGCCGATGCAGTCAAGAAGGTGTTCGAGATAAAGAAACGCTGCGACAGTAAGGCTATGTTGTTGCTTGTTGACAGTGCCGACCGTCTTGCACGCTATGTAGGAAATGTCCCCTCTGTTGCTTGGGATTTGATTGAACTCAGTGACAAACCATTGACAATTATATATGATGGTGCGCGCAATCTTGCCCCAAACCTCATTGCCGAGGATGGCAGTGTGGGAATCAGGGTTACGCAGGAGATGTTCTCCAAGGAACTCTGTTACCGCTTTCAGAAAGCAGTTGTCTCTACATCGGCCAACATCAGCGGTGATGAGACCCCCAACAACTTCAGCGAGATAAATCCCGAAATAATTGCAGCTGTTGACTATGTCGTGAATTACAAACAACTTGAAAAGGGCAAGGCAAAGTCTTCAAGCATAATTAAACTTACCGAGAACGGAACTGTAACCATTATCAGACAATGATGGATGAGAAGCATAAACCGGGACTTGTAGACCGCTTCAACGAGTGGAGAGAGAAGCATATTTCGCATAGGCAGTTCGTGCTTATTCTCAGTTTCCTTGTGGGTGTCATTTCGGCACTTGCTGCATATACTCTGCATCATCTCATACATTTCATTCAGCATCTGCTTACGAGTGGCTTTGACGAACACACCTTCAATTGGCTCTATCTCATATATCCTGTAATTGGTATTTTCATTACGGGGCTTTTTATACGCAAGGTTGTACGCGATGACATCAGCCATGGTGTCACCAAGGTGCTCTATGCCATATCTTGCCGCAAGGGCAGGATACGCAGCCACAATACTTGGTCGTCAATGATTGCCAGTGGAATAACAATCGGTTTCGGTGGTTCGGTGGGTGCCGAGTCACCAATCGTGATGACTGGTTCTGCAATTGGTTCAAACCTTGGCCGTTTCTTCAAGATGGAGAAGAAGGTGATGATGCTGCTCATAGGTTGCGGTGCTGCCGGTGCGGTGTCGGGCATCTTCAAGGCTCCAATTACCGGTCTGGTGTTTGTTATTGAGGTGCTCATGATTGACCTTACAATGTCGTCATTGCTGCCTTTGCTCATATCAAGCGTTACTGCAGCCACGCTCTCCTATGCCCTTATGGGAATCGGGACCATGTTCAAGTTCAATGCCGAGGTCTTTGACCTCTCACGCGTGCCATATGTGCTTCTGCTCGGTGTTGTGTGCGGTTTGGTCTCGCTCTATTTCACAAAGGTTACGGTCGGCATTGAAAAGTTCTTCAAGCGGTTCAAGAGCCCATATACAAGGTTGTTGATAGGTGCGGGTACATTGAGCGTGCTTATCTTCCTTTTTCCACCATTGTATGGTGAGGGATATGAGACAATCAAGCAGTTGATAGACGGTTCCCCCGAGACATCAGAGATGATTCTGGAAAAATCATTGTTCTCGAGCCATACCAACCTCTTGCTCCTGTTCATGTTCCTGGTTGTGGTTTTCAAGGCCTTTGCCTCAACTGTGACCAACTGCGCCGGTGGTTGTGGTGGTATATTCGCGCCAAGCCTTTTCCTGGGCTGTGTAACCGGCTATCTCTTTGCAAGTCTATGCAAACAGGCTGGTATTGAAGTAGTTATCTTTGAAAAGAACTTTGCTCTCTTTGGAATGGCGGCATTGATGTCGGGTGTGTTCCATGCGCCGTTGACTGGTGTGTTCCTTATTGCAGAACTCACAGGTGGTTACGACCTCTTCTTGCCGTTGATGATGGTCTCTGTGTCCTCATATCTCACTGTGAGAATATTCGATAGCAACAATATATATGCGGTGCGTCTTGCACAGCGCGGTGAGCTTATTACCCATCACAAGGACCATGCGGTGCTCACGACACTGAAGGTTGCCGATGTGGTCGAAAAGGACTTCATACCCATTACTCCTGAGATGGATTTGGGCGCCTTGACATCTGTCGTTGCAAAGACAAAGCGAAATATGTTTCCTGTGCTCAATGCTGCCAAGCGTCTTGTAGGTATCATATATCTTGACGATATAAGGCACATAATGTTCCGTCAGGAACTCTATCACCGCTATTCGGTGGCTTCGCTCATGCGCGAGGTGCCCGAGAGGTTGGGTATTGAAGAACCTATGGAGGTGGTGATGCGCAAGTTCGAGAAAACCCGTGCATGGAATTTGCCTGTTGAGGATGTGACCGGTGAATACATTGGCTTCATATCAAAGTCGGCAATCTTCACCGCATACCGTAATACATTGTTGGAATTTACATCAGATTAATTATGCAGAATTTGAGAATAGTATATCTGGGAACCCCCGATTTTGCCGTGGAGCCATTGCGCCGTCTGCTTGAGAAACAGCGCGAATGCGCAGACTGCGGCTATGAGATTGTAGGTGTCGTGACAATGCCCGACAAAATGATCAACAAACGTGGCAACCAGCTCCTCATGAGCCCCGTGAAGCAGTATGCAGTGGAGCAGGGCTTGCCGGTGCTGCAGCCCGAATCCTTGAAGGACGAGGCTTTCCAGAGCGCGTTGCGTGCATGGGGTGCCGACCTGCAGATTGTCGTAGCCTTCCGCATGCTCCCCGAGAGCGTGTGGAACATGCCCCGTTTGGGAACATTCAATCTCCACGCCTCGTTGCTTCCACAGTACCGTGGTGCAGCCCCAATCAACTGGGCAATAATCAATGGCGACAAAGAGACCGGTGTTACAACCTTCTTCCTCAAGCACGAGATTGACACCGGTGATGTCATCTATCGCGATGTGGTTGCAATTGATGAGAATGACAATGCCGGTACACTGCACGACAAACTCATGTTGCAGGGTGGCGAGACTGTTCTCCGCACTGTAGAGGATATTGTAAAGGGTAATGTTACCGCATTGCCACAGAACGAAATGTACATCAATGAGAGCGAACTGCGTCCTGCTCCAAAGATTTTCCGTGACACATGTCGCATCAACTGGCAGGGTAGTGTAGACAGCATATATAATTTTGTGCGTGGTATGTCGCCATATCCGGCAGCATGGTGCGAGTTTGTCGATGTCCAGGGGCGCGTGACAGCAGTCAAGGTATATACTGTAACAAAGGAGTATGCAGCGCATGGAAAAGAGGCGGCAACAGTTGTGACCGACAACAAGAATTATATAAAAGTGGCAGTCGATGGCGGATACATTCTGCTCGCTGATGTGCAGCTTGCCGGTAAAAAAAGGATGCCGGTTGCCGACCTGCTGCGCGGTTTCTCAATAGAGGGAATGACGCTTGTAAAATAAAATCCATTTATTGGAATTTTGCTATAATATCGCGGGGCTGCAACGCAAGCAACCCCGCGATATTGTGTAAAAACCGTTTTTTTTATTAAAATATTTGGATTTGAACTATTATTTTCTTTCCTTTGCGGAGTAAATCAATTATTAATCTAAAAAACCTGTACGCCTATAGAGAAAATCTACTTCAATTTTAATAGTAGAAATAATGGATAAACTAAAGCAGATGACCGATGATTTGTTGGTCTCACTTTATTTGGAAGGCAATAATTCAGCATTCGATGTTTTGCTGAACCGTC
>JAEIGA010015601.1_pt1 | contig 11562 bp, 8 predicted proteins | sample 9270691 | NCBI WGS metagenome assembly JAEIGA01 (sample SAMN17057246, study PRJNA624740) | gut metagenome | biome: biome; isolation source: fecal sample | host: Bos grunniens | place: China: Xizang | collected 2019
CTCCAAAGGAGATTCAGGGTCAGATGGAGGATAACCTTCATTGGATTCGTGAGGCTAAGCAGAATAAGCTGGTTGTAGGCTCTCAGGCGCGTATCCTTTATGCTGACTCAGAGGGTCGTACTCGCATCGCTTTGGCATTCAACGAGGCTATCAAGCGTGGCGAGCTTTCAGCACCCGTAGTTCTTGGTCGTGACCACCACGACGTATCGGGTACTGACTCTCCATATCGTGAGACCTCGAACATTTACGACGGCTCGCAGTTCTGCGCCGACATGGCTGTGCACAACGTCATCGGCGACTCATTCCGTGGCGCTACGTGGGTATCTATCCACAACGGCGGTGGCGTAGGCTGGGGCGAGGTTATGAACGGTGGCTTCGGTATGGTTATCGACGGCTCGGAGGACTCTGCACGCCACATTGAGGAGATGTTGCTCTGGGACGTAAACAATGGTATCGCACGTCGTAGCTGGGCACGCAACGAGGGTGCAATGTTCGCCATCAAGCGCCAGATGGAGCGCACTCCACTTCTCAAGGTTACACTTCCTAACCTTGCCGACATGGAGCTTATCAACAAGGTGTATAACGAGAATAAATAGAGTAACGCATTATGATTCATTATATTAGCGCTGAGCGCCTAACTATCGCTCGTGTAGAGGAGATTTTAACTAAGGGCTACAAACTAGCTCTTAGCGACGATGCTAAGGCACGCATCAACAAGTGCCGTGAGTATCTCGACAAGAAGATGGAGGATGCTGGTCGTCCTATCTACGGTGTAACCACAGGCTTCGGCTCTTTGTGCAACATCTCGGTAGAGAAGGAGGGTCTTTCACAGCTCCAGAAGAACCTTATGATGTCGCACGCATGTGGCACAGGAGAGCGTGTACCATCAGAGATTGCTCGCCTCATGCTCCTTCTCAAGGTGCAGTCGTTGTCATACGGTCACTCAGGCGTGCAGCTAATCACCGTTGAGCGCCTCGTGGATATGTTCAACAACAACATCATTCCTGTTGTCTACGAGCAGGGCTCATTGGGTGCTTCAGGCGACCTCTCGCCTTTGGCTCACATGTGCCTACCTTTGCTTGGCTTAGGTCATGTAGAGATTGACGGTAAGGTTGTTAAGGGTGAGGAGATGATGGCAAAGATGGGCTGGGAGCCTATTACACTCTGCTCAAAGGAGGGTCTTGCACTCTTGAACGGCACACAGTTTATGTCGGCATACGGCGTCTACTCGCTAATCAACTCTCAGCGCCTCAGCCGTTGGGCTGACCATATCGGCGCAATGTCGTTGGACGCATTCGATGGCCGCATGGAGCCTTTTGAGCACAACGTACACGCCATTCGTCCTCACAACGGTCAGATTGAGACTGCTCGTGCGTTCCGTGAGATTTTGGCGGGCTCGGAGATTGGCAAGCAGCCTAAGCAGCATGTTCAGGATCCTTACTCATTCCGTTGCATACCTCAGGTACACGGAGCATCGAAGGATACTATCGCCTATGTAGCATCAGTTCTCGAGACCGAGATTAACTCGGCTACCGACAACCCAACAGTATTCCCTGACAGCGACGAGGTAATCTCAGCAGGTAACTTCCACGGTCAGCCTATCGCCGTAGCTATGGATTTCTTGGCTATTGCCGTGGCTGAGCTTGGTAACATCTCTGAGCGCCGTACATATAAGCTTATCTCAGGCACTCGCAACCTTCCTAACTTCCTCGTTGCCAACCCAGGTCTTAACTCTGGCTTCATGATTCCTCAGTACACTGCGGCATCTATCGTTAGCCAGTCTAAGGGCTTGTGCTGGCCAGCATCGTGCGACTCTATCCCTTCATCACAGGGCCAGGAGGATCACGTGAGCATGGGCTCTAATGCCGCTACAAAGCTCTGGAAAGTGGTTAAGAACACCGAGCGTGTGTTGGCTATCGAGCTTATGAACTCGGCACAGGCACTTGAGTTCCGCCACAAGATGACATCACTTAGTTCATCAGCAAGCGTAGAGGCTATGTTCGAGGCATATCGTAAGGTTGTTCCATTTGTGGATAACGATACGGTGATGTATCCTCACATTGCAACATCTGTAACATTCCTCAACGACTATGAGCTTACTCGTTAAAAATATTGGAACGCTCGTAGGTATCGACGAGAGTGGCCGCCTAAGAGTCGAGGGCAAGGCAATGGCTGAGATAGGCATGTTGGAAAATGCATGGCTTCTCACCGACGGCGACCGCATCAAGGACTACGGCACAATGGATAAGCTACCCGACATCGAGAACTGCGAGGTTCTCGATGCTGAGGGTGGCTGGCTCTTCCCCTCGTTCTGCGACTCACACACACATATCGTATATGCTGGTAGCCGTGAGCAGGAGTTCCTCGACAAGATTAATGGCTTGTCGTACGAGGAGATAGCAAAGCGTGGTGGCGGCATCCTAAACTCAGCAGATAGGCTTCACGACACCTCAGAAGATGAGCTATACCGTCAGGCTATGGAGCGCATCGACGAGATTGTGGCTATGGGTACGGGCCTTGTTGAGATTAAGTCGGGCTACGGCCTAACGCTCGAGGACGAGCTCAAGATATTGTGTGTAATACGTCGTATTCGCCAGACTGCCCCTATCGAGGTACGTGCTACATTCCTCGGCGCACATGCTGTGGGCCGTGCATATAAGGGTCGCCAGGCAGAGTACGTGGAGCACGTGTGCCGTGACATGATTCCAGCTGTGGCTAAGGAGAATCTTGCCGACTTCGTCGACGTGTTCTGCGACCGTGGCTTCTTCACAGTAGAGGAGACCGCAAAAATTATGGAGGTGGGGGCAAAATATGGCTTGCGTGCAAAGATACATGCTAACGAGCTCGCTATCTCAGGTGGTGTTGAGGTTGGCGTTGAGCACAATGCTCTCAGCGTTGACCACCTTGAGAGCATGGGCGACGAGCAGATTGAGGCACTACGTGGCACAGGCACTATGCCTACGATGCTACCTGGCTGCGCCTTCTTCCTTGGCATTAGCTACCCTCCTGCACGCAAGATGATTGATGCAGGCTTGGCTGTGGCTCTCGCCTCGGACTTTAACCCTGGCACAGCGCCTTCGGGCAATATGCGTTTTGTTGTGTCGCTCGGCTCAATAAAGATGAAGATGACACCCGCCGAGGCGTTCAACGCTGCTACGCTCAACTCGGCAGCAGCAATGGGCCTAAGCCAGGACTTCGGTTCGATTACTCGTGGCAAGGTGGCTAACTTCTACCTCACAAAGCCACTACCCTCTTTAGCATATCTCCCATATGCTCATCAGACCCCTATTATTAAAAAGGTTGTGCTCAAGGGAGCAGTAATTGAGTAAGGTATGAAAAGAGTATTATTTTGTACGCTTGCCGCACTGGTTGTGGGCTGCGTAAATGTTAATGAAAGTACAAACGTAACAGTGGAAAAGTCTAAGGATAAGGTAGTCATAGAGAACATCATGACTCGCCGCTCAATTCGTGACTATAAGCCTGAGGCTGTTAATCGTGAGCAGATGGCACATGTTATCGAGTGCGGCATCTACGCCCCTAATGCCATGAATAAGCAGACATGGGCAGTACGTGTTGTCGATGCTCCCGACTTTATCAATGGTGTTACAGAGATTGCCCTAAAGCAGAATCCTAAGCTTAAGGAGCAGCCCAACTTCAAGAACTTCTTCCGCAACGCCCCAACTGTGGCATTCATCGCATGCCCCGTGGAGAGCTATAGCGGCGAGTTCGACTGCGGCTTGCTCTCTGAGAATATGATGCTCTCGGCATGGAGCATGGGCATCGGCTCATGCTGCCTCGGTAGCGTGGTTCCTGTAATGTTGTCGGAGGAGGCTAAGCCCTACTACGAGCGCTTGCAGCTTCCTGAGGACTACAAATTGCTTATGGCCATTGCCTTTGGCTATCCTGAGGGCGATATTCCAGCAGCTCCTGAGCGTGACGCATCGAAGGCTTACTACGTTGAGTAACCCGAAGTTACGTTCACATTTAAAGAAAAAACTACCCTGCGGGGTAGTTTTTTTTATGTTTTATGCCTATCTTTGTGGAATAAAACAACTCTTATATGGCAAAGATTTCTGACTATCTAAAACTTGTAAAGTTTTCGCACACCATATTCGCAATGCCCTTTGCGCTATTATCTTTGACATACGCCTGGGTAACCACCGAGCCCGAGAAACCGCTATGGTTACTCCTTTTACAGGTTGTAGGCTGCATGGTCTTTGCACGCAATGTGGCAATGGGCTTCAACCGTTGGGCTGACCGTGAGATTGATGCTCGCAACCCACGCACCGCAAATCGAGAGATTCCTGCGGGCGTGATTTCGGCACGTGGTGCAATGTGGTTTATAGTGATAAATGCCCTACTCTTTATCACTCTTGCCACGCTTATCAACCCCTTGTGCGGCTGGCTCTCGCCCGTGGCACTATTTATCATCATGTTCTACAGCTACTGCAAGCGCTTCACGTCGTTAGCACACATCGTGCTCGGTATATCGCTCGGCATTGCCCCTGTGGGTGCCTATATGGCTGTTACGGGAACATCGTCGTGGGAGTGCTGGATATTGGCCCTTATCGTCATGACATGGTGCTCGGGTTTCGACATTATCTATGCTCTGCAAGATGCCGACTTCGACCGAGAGAATGGGCTACACTCTATTCCTTCGCACTTCTCGGCACGTACAGCACTAATAATCAGTGCACTACTTCATGTGGCAAGCATCGCCTTTCTTATACTCTTTGCACAGTCGCAGCCCCAGTCGTGGTTGTTGTGGGTGGGCTGCTCGCTCTTTGCGCTAATCCTCGCCTCGGAGCACTATATCGTAACACCTAAGCGTCAGCGCAACATAGGCATAGCTTTTGGCACATTCAACGCCTTGGCAAGCCTCTCGCTCGCCACATTCCTCATTCTTAACCTTGTGATATGTGGGTAGGTTTAGCCTTCCTCTCGGCACTGCTACTCGGCCTCTACGACGTAGCTAAGAAGCGTTCGCTCGGGGGCAATGCCGTTATACCTGTACTGCTGCTAAACACACTATTCTCATCGCTGATATTTCTACCAGTAATACTCAGCGCTGAGCTTCAACTCGGCTGGTTCGATGGTACCTCGCTCAAGGGCGACACGGGAAGCCTTGCCGAGCATAGCCTTGTGGCACTAAAGGCACTCATCACACTATCGTCGTGGTTATGTGGCTACTTTGCCATTAAGCATCTGCCACTAACTATCGTAGGGCCAGTTAATGCCACACGCCCTGTGGTGGTGCTTATCGGCGCAACACTACTCTTTGGCGAGAGGCTAAATATGTGGCAGTGGGGAGGTGTATTGCTAACAATACTCTCGCTCTATCTTCTCAGCATCGCTGGACGCAAGGAGAACATCAACTTCAAGCAGAGCCGCCATGTGTGGGCTCTGTTTGCAGCAATGCTGCTCGGTGCTGTAAGTGGCCTCTACGACAAGTATATCATCTCGACACATGAGCTCGATCCTACATTTGTGCAGAGCTGGTTCTCGATATACCAACTTGTGATGATGACCATCATTGCATCGGTGGTCTGGCTTCCTAAACGCACAACAGAGAGATTTGAGTGGCGATGGACAATACCCCTCATCTCGCTCTTTGTGTCGTGCGCCGACTTCTGCTACTACCACGCCCTCGACATGGAGGGGTCTATGATAGCTATCGTCTCTATGATACGCCGCTCGTCAGTAATAGTTACCTTCCTCTGCGGAGCACTCCTCTTTGGCGAGCGCAACCTCCGTACCAAGGCCCTCGACCTTGCGCTTATTATTATAGGTATGATCCTGCTTGCTCTGGGAAGCGTGTAGGGCGCAGAGCGAGTGAGTTTAGAGGGCTTAAGGAGAGTAGAGACGATAGAGACGATAGGGACGATAGGGACGATAGGGACGATAGGGACGATAGGGACGATAGGGAGAATAGGGAGAATAGGGAAGATAGGGTTGTGATACCCTCGCCTCATCGACCCTATCAACCCTATCAAGCGAAGCGCCCCTATCTTCCCTATAAATTCTACCTCAATTAGCGAGATAAATTTGTTGTCAGAAGGGTGCCGAGTGCTACACTCGGCAAAAATGCCACCGATGGGTAGTACTAGACGTACGTCCCATTGGTGGCATTTTTTCTAGGGGCCGCAATCGACCCCTTATCACAACAAATTAATACATGTAGTCGTACTGAGTATAACTCTTGTCGAACTTCAGGTCGGCGAGCGAGGCTGCCTTCACACCAATATTAAATGCCCAGCTACGGTGGTTACCAAATGGCACCCAAGTAAAGGACATCTGCCAGCAGTGGAGGTCTCGAGTGATAGACACGGAGGTCATCGACATCTTACGTGTAGTAAAGTCGAATCCCGAGTTAGCGGTAATCATCCACTTCTTCGTGAGCGTGACGCTACCGTTGAAGTTAATGGTCTGAGATATCTTCTTATTATAGCCCGTAGTACCATTATTTACGTACTGCGCCGAGTAGTTGATGCTATAGTTAAAACCGAAGTTCCACGGGATAGAGAAGTCGTAGTACTGACCAGCCATCCACTGACGTCTGAGCGCAGGGTTGAGCTGACCATAAGGATCGGACCACGAATTGAAGTACTCGGGAGGCAGTGACGTGATGTCGTTACCCGCCACCATGTTACTATTCTCACGTGAACGGAAGGTATAGCCGAAGCTCCAGCCTATATTCTGAATACGTCCTGGGAGTCCTCTACCCCACATCAGCTTATCGTAGCGCACACCCTGAGGCGACACCTCGTAAGGGTCGAGCGTCATCGAGAGGTTGAGTGCCACACCCTGATAGATAGTTGTACGCAACTGGATAGGGAGTGTCGAGAGGCGCATAGAGTCGGCAAGGAAGTTATACGAGCCGTTGATAGATATCTGGTCGATAATCTTAATCTTCTTGACGGTATCCTTGGTGCGCACCTTAGCCTCGAGCGACTGCGAAAGGCCAAACGTTAGGTTAAACTGCTGACCACTACCTGGCACGCCGTAGGCATTGTCGGTAAATGGCGAGTAGACCTTAAAGCGTCCTGTGGTATCTGTCTGCACGGTCTCATAGAAGCCATATCGCTGGCGACTGAAGTCGGGGGCATACGAGAAGCCAACATTTGGCGTAATCGTATGGCGCACAGCCTGAAGCTTTCGTTCCTTCTTCTTAGCCACGTAAGTACCATAGATTGTGGTGTTTGCCGACACCGAGGCGTTATAGTTGTAGATACGCCAGAAGCCATACTCAGGCTCGAGAGTCTCCAACTGACGAGTGTCGTTATTCCACTGCTGGCTAACCTTCTTGAAGTACCAGCGCTCGGTATAGTTGAACGATGGGCTGAGGTTGATATAGTTGAAGAGCGTGAGCTGCGTAGAGATAGGAATGGTGTGCTGGATACCATTCTTCATCTTCTTGAGTGTCTCCTCGGTAAATATCTCGCTCTCCTTGGTGTTTACCGTGTTTGTGAGCTTCATGTTATAGCTCATCTTAATCTTTTCGTACCAACGAGTCTTACCCACAGCCTCCTTGCGCTTCAAGGGGTTGAAGCTCGACACGTTGAATGTGATTGTTGGCAGTGTTACCGCAATGGTTTTATCACGAGAGTTCTGCGACACGGCCATATTCAACGACAACGACAATGGAGTACCCTCCCAACTCTTAGAATATGAGATTGAGGAGTTGGTCTGTGTAGCGAGGATGTCGTTTACGGTAGTTGCCGAATAGCGACTATATCCACTTGACGTAAGGTTTACAGATGCCGAGAATGTCGAACCTGGATTAGCCTTAGCATCCTGTGAGTGCTGCCACTGAATCTTATAGTTGTTTTGATTCACATAGTCGGGCTCACCCTTCTCACCAGAGCGGATAGATGAGTACATAAGGTCGAAGCTACCTCTAAACTTATAGCGCTTGACATATTGTGAGCGTGCCGAAATCTCCCACGAACCAAGAGTATAGATACCTCCTCGCAAGGCGAGATCCATGTAGTCGCCAAACTTGAAGTAGTAGCCCAAGTCACGAATAAAGAAACCCTTCTTATCCTCGCCGTATGTTGGCATCAACAAACCCGACTTAGGGCCCTGGCTAACGGGGAAGAAGCCCTCGGGGATACCTGGGAAGTAGATAGGCACATCCTCCATAACGAGATAGGCATAGCCCGTAACCACCTTCTTACCAGGGATAACCTTAGCCTGAGTCATGGCAAGATAGAAGTGTGGGTGGTCGGTATGGTCACATGTAGTATATAGACCTTGGCCAATATGTATTGAGCCATCAGGCTGCATCTTAACCTTGCTTCCCACAAGCCAACCATCGCCCTCCTGCGTAGCAATACCCTTGATAACGGCCTTGCGAGAGTCGAGGTTATAGGTTATGGTATCCATTGAGTATGGTGAGCCGCCATCTGAGAACTCGGGGTGCGACTTCTGAACAACACCATCGATACTATCGGTGAAGCCATGTGCAAAGACATTCTTCGTCTCCATGTTTACACTCATGAAGTCAGCCTTGAGGTTCATACCCTGATAAGATACATTACCCTCCTTGTAGCTGTATATCATTTTGTTGCGGGCATCAAACACTACCGAATCGGTAGCCTTACCCTCGATAATATCGCTAAACTGCATGCCCTTAGACTTTCTCTTTGCTGTATCTGTCTGTGGCTGCTGCTCAGGCTGTGGCAGGCTCTCGACAGGAGCTGCAAGGGCATCAGAGGCAGGGCGCTCAGCCACTTGGCGCTGTGAAACTGCACGACGCTGCTGCAACGGAGACTGCGAGAGAGGAGAGTCTCCACGTGTAGGCTCTATTTTGGTTTCAACACCACGCTGCTCAGCACGACGCATGGTCGTTGAGTCGACACCTGCAAATAGGCGCATGCTCTTGGCACCCACAGTGGTAAGTCCCGAGAGCAGGCACACGACAAGCAAGAGCGTGAGCACGAAGGTTAGATATTTTGCAAAAAAATGTCTCAAAATTCAATATTTTTTTGTACCTTTGCCGACAAGTCGGCAAAACAGACAAACAATACCGTTTATCAGCCAATTATTGTTTACCGCCTTAAGGCGAGTTCATTACTTGTAACTCGCAAAGATAATATTTTTTAGCGAAATTTTTGCCTTTAGGCAGATAATTTATGAGAAAAGTTTTACTCTACATATTCGTCCTATTTCTCCTCTTAGGGAGTAGTAACGCTATGGCGGCGCAATTTGTTGCATCGCCCACAGGCAGAGTCGTTGTCATTGACGCAGGACACGGCGGCTCGTCTCGCCCTGGTGCTGCCTATGGTGGCATAACAGAGAAAGACCTCAACTTAGCAGTTACACTAAAGGTCAAGGAGCTACTAAACAAGAAGATGCCCGACTTGGAGGTGTACCTCACTCGCACAAGCGACAAGGAGCTGCACGAGAATAAGGCAAGTGATAATCTCATGCGTCCAAAGTTTGCAAATGCAAAGAGTGCCGACCTCTTTGTGTCGATTCACGCCAACGCTGCAGGCGACAAAAACACCTCGGGAGCTGAGGTCATCGTATTGTCGTTAGACGGCAAGACTCAAGGCCATACGCAGAGCAGAACGACCGTGAGCAAAGATAACGACGACTATATCCACATTGACAATATCGACAAGACCTCGTTAGCATTTATCGAGGCTCTGTCGCTACTCATGAACAACGATCCAATCAACCGCACTTTTGGCGAGATAGTTGGCACAAAGTTCAAGAGCATAGGTCGTCGCTGGCGTGGCATCAAGGTCTACCCCGACAGAGTATGGACCGTGCTCTACCCTCTTCGAGCGCCTGGCGTGATTATCGAGATGGGATTTATGACCAATAGCGAGGAGCTAAAATATATGAGCTCGGCAAGCGGTCAGCTACAGATAGCTACAGCCATCTGCGACTCAATAATCGAATATTTCGAGTGTCTGGAGCAGATGACAATCAAGGAGGCGACGACACCTACTACAGAGAGTAGTGCCACCCCCGAAGAGACAGCGGCTATTAGCGAGGGCTACACAATTCAGCTTATGGCTAGCGCCCAGCAGCTTGAGGTTAACAGCAAGCGTTTTGGCGAACTACATAGCGGCGTTGTTGAGCTATTAGGCAAAGGGACATACAAATATAAGTATTGCTATGGAGCATTTAGCACTCTTGCGGAGGCTAAAGCCGAGTTGGAGCGTGTGCGCAAGAGTTATAGCGACGCCTACATTGTGCAATACAAGGGTAACGAGTTGAAATAAAATAATAAAACATCATAGATATGAAAATTCGTAAGGAGTTTAAGATTGGAGTATTTGCCGTAGCCGTGATATTGGTATCATGGTGGGGCATCAAGTGGCTACAAGGACAAAACATGTTGCTATCAAGCAACTCATATTATGCCTATTACGACAATGTAAGTGGTCTTATGGTATCGTCACGCGTAAAGCTTCGTGGCGTGCAGATTGGCAATGTGCAGGATATTCAACTCGAGGGCGATAAGGTGCGTATCGAGATGCTTATCGAAGATGAGTTTGCCCAGATGATCCCTGCAAACTCTGTTGCTGAGCTTGGAGCTGCGGGCCTTATGGGCGGTACAGAGATTGTCATTATTCAGGGCGATGCTCAAGAGAGTATTAAGCCCGAGGCCGTTATCACCGGACGTATTAAGCCTGACCTCGTAGGCACAATGGCAGACAAGGCTGGCGAGCTTATCGATGGTCTCAACACCACTGTTGGCAGCCTCAACGACCTACTCAGCGTCAATGGCGAGGCTATTTCGCAGATGATTACAAACCTCGAGGCGATGTCGGCATCTGTTAACTCGATGCTCAATGCTGCTCGCTACGACATCGATGGCACATTGAACAACCTACGCACATTTACCGATACGCTTGCTGCAAATAGCGGTCGCATCGAGTCGATGATTGGCAATATTGACAAGGTTACTACCGACCTTGCCGAGGCTCAGTTTGTTGAGAAGCTAAACTCTACAATCACATCGCTCGACGAGATTATCACAGCCATTGAGAAGGGTGATGGCACAGCAGGCATGCTCATCAACGATAAGGAGCTTTACGAGTCGTTGAACGATGCTGGCGAAAACCTCGCTCAGCTCCTCGAAGACTTGAAGGCAAACCCAATGCGCTATGTTCACTTCTCGCTATTTGGCAAGAGCGAGGAGCAGATAGCCGAGAAGGCTGCTAAGAAGGCTGCTAAGGCTGAGAAGAAGGCAGCAAAAAGCAAGGAATAACCAAGCATAAAGGGCTTAAAAAAATGATTTTTCCTGCAAACTTCGAGCGACGAGTAGGCTTCGACCGCATACGCAGTCAGATTATCGAGGCATGTTCGATGCAGTCATCACGAGAGATGATTGCATCGGAGAGCTTTTCACGCTCTATGCGTGAGGTAACTGAGCGCTTGGAGCTTGCCGACCAGATGCGCTTGGTAATCATGATGGAGCCAGGTGCCGACATTGGCGAGCAGGAGGATATTCGTGATATTGTCGATAAGGTTGCTGTTGAGGGCAGCTACCTCACAGCCGAGGAGTGTGCAACGCTATGCCGCTCGCTACGCCTCGCTGCATCA
>JAEIGA010015602.1_pt1 | contig 11561 bp, 7 predicted proteins | sample 9270691 | NCBI WGS metagenome assembly JAEIGA01 (sample SAMN17057246, study PRJNA624740) | gut metagenome | biome: biome; isolation source: fecal sample | host: Bos grunniens | place: China: Xizang | collected 2019
CAGAAAACTCTGTCCCATCGTGAAAAACAAAGCAACAGAACAGACAAGCAAGGTCAGCGTGAAAAACATCACCTTCCTTTTGTTTCCAAGAACCCAGTCAAGCGACAAACCATAAGCGACAGAAAGTTTCCGCGTCAGCCAACTGTCTTTTTCGTTCTTGCGGAGATACTTCTCGCCCGACAACATCATCCTGCAAAGAAGAGGCGTAACAGTCATCGCCACAATGAGCGACATGAAAAGCGAAATAATATAAGCAATGCCAAGAGGCTTAAGCATACGTCCCTCCATCCCGGAAAGGAAGAAGAGCGGAACAAAAGCCACCATAATAATGAATGTAGCATTAAGAATAGAGGCACGAATCTCCTTCGAAGCCTCAAACACCACACTGAACACACTCTGTCTTTCCGCTTTCGGAAGGGCATGATTCTGCTTCAAACGCTTGTAAACATTCTCAACATCTATGATGGCATCGTCAACCAAAGAACCAATGGCAATGCACATGCCGCCCAAAGTCATCGTGTTGATATTCATTCCCAGCAAATGCAGCACTATGAGAGTTCCAAGTAGAGACAAGGGTATGGCCACAATGGAGATGATGGTTGTTCTAAAACTGTTCAGGAAGACAAACAATATGATGATGACAAAGATGGCTCCCTCTAATAAGGCCCGACCAACATTGTTCACTGATGTTTCTATAAAGTCGGCCTGTCGGAATATCTTGGTGTCCATTCGTACATCTGAAGGCAACGATTTCTTTATTTCTTTCAGGTTGTCTTCAATCTTTTGGGTTACCTCCAGAGTATTTATGTTTGGTTGTTTGGATACGGAGAGGATGACGGCCGGTTTGGCATTCTGCGATGCGTGTCCCATCTTAAGTGCGCTCCCGATGACTACTTCTGCTACATCGGACAAGACGATTGGTGCGCCGTTGATTTCTTTGATGAATGATGCTCCGAGTTCTTCTATGTTGTTTGTTCTGGCTATTCCGCGCAGGGCGTATTCGTTGCCAAAGTCTCGGATGACGCTTCCGTCGGAGTTTGAGCTGAGACTTTTGCCGATGTGTTCCAATTCGGCCATGGTGACGCCGTAGGCACTCATCTTTTGTGGGTCTGCGAGTATTTGGTATTGTTTGTAGTCTCCGCCGATGATGGTTACTTGCGATACGCCTCCTGTGGCGAGTATGGCGGGTTTGATTACCCAGTCGGCAAGGGTGCGCAGTTCCATAATTGTGGTGCTGTCGGCTTGTAGTCCTACGAAGAGTATTTCTCCCATGACGCTTGATTGTGGTGCCAGTGTGGGTGTGATGCCTTCTGGCAATGCGTCGGCGAGTGCGACCATCTTTTCGCTTACGATTTGTCGTGCTTTGAAGATGTCTGTTCCCCAGTCGAATTCTGTCCACACGAAGGAGAATCCGAAGGTGGATGCTGAGCGTACTCGGCGTACGTTGGTGGCTCCGTTGACGGCTGTTTCGATGGGGAATGTGACGAGTCGTTCTACTTCTTCGGTTGCCATGCCGTGTGCGTCTGTCTGGATGACTACGGTTGGTGCGGTGAGGTCTGGGAAGACGTCGATGTCCATCTTCTGGGAGGAGTATATTCCTCCGAGGATGACGAGTGCTGCTCCGAGTATGACGAGGAGCCGGTTCTTCAGGGAGAACTGTATGATGTTGTTGATGATATTCATGTTTGGTGCCTCCTTGTGTTAGTGTACGTGTCCGGCGTGTGCGTCGAGGGTGTTGGTTGTTTGTGCCAGTTTTACGAGGATTGCTCCTTTGCTGACTATGCGTTCTCCTGTTTTGATGCCGTTGAGGATGGCTGTTCGTTTGCCGTCGGTGGTTCCTGCCTTGACTTCTCGTTTTTCGAAGTACTCGGGTGTGAGTTGTACGTACACGAAGTAGTTGCCCATTTCTTCTACGAGTGCGGTGTTTGGGACGGTGATGTTTTCTTCGGTTCCTGTGGTTTTGATGTAGAGTTCTACGAAGGTTCCGGGCAGGAAGTCTGCGTTGTTTTTTATTTGGTATACGACGGGGAGCAGTGGGTTGTCTGCGGAGATGGTTTTTCCGTATGAGATGAGTCGTCCGTCGAGTTCTTCGAGTGTGTATGTTTTATTGGAGTTTGTTTGTCGGAAGTTGGCGGAGGTGGCGTTTTTCAGTGCGTGGTAGTTTCTGGGTTGGAGTTGTGCTTTTACGTAGAGGGTGTTGTTTTTTGTGATGACTGCCAGTGTTTGTCCTGTTTCTACGTATTCTCCGTTGCGCACCATGAGTTGTCCTATGTATCCTTCTGTTGGTGTGGATATGGTTTGTTGGTTGTTGGCGAAGGTGCGTTTCAGGTTGTTGTATGAGGCTTCGGCTGTGTCGAAGTTGTGTTTTGCCTGTAGGAGTTCGCTTTCCGAGACGATTTGTTCTTCGAAGAGTTGGCTTTTGCGTTCGTATTCTTTCTTGGCGAGGTTGTAGTTGCTCTCTGTTTCTTGGTATCGGAGGGCGAGGTTGTTGTCTGCCAGGTCTCCGCCGGAGATGTGGAAGAGTGTTTGTCCTTTGGCTACGGATGTACCTTCTGTGATGTGTTTGTTGTTGGTGAATGTGACGATGCCGCAGCCTTTTGCGCTGATGATGTGTTGGCCGCTTTGGGTGGGTTCTATGCGTGCCATTGTGCGGATGGTCTTGCCCAGGAGTTCTTTTCGGCATTCTTCGGTGGCGAAGTCCACTTTCCAGCTCATTTCTTTGCTGAAGGCTACGCCGTTGCTGCTTGTGGCTGTCTTGCTGGCGGCGTCGTGGTTGGCGTCGTGTTCATTGTCGAAGATGCGGATGTTGTCGAAGGTGAGCCGTGATGTTCCGCTGTCGGTTTCCACGTCGAGGCACATCTTTGCGTTGCCTTTGGCTGTGGGTGTGATGGCGAGGCTGTATATGCCGGGCTGCGATGGGGTGTCGGCGGTTTGGCTGACGTTGTGGTTTCCGGTGTTGAGGCTGAGTGTTACTTTGCCTTTCTGCAGAGGTTTGAAGTTGTCGAGGTGTGTGAGGTGGACCAGAATGTTGCTTTCCTGTCCCACCACCAGCGGTGTTGCTTCTGCATAGGCTTCGAGCCTGTCGTTGTAGGCCGTCAGTTGCAGTTTGTCCTCGTGGGTATGTGTGTCGTGCGTATGCGTATGGGTATGTACGCATGCCGTCAGTGCCAGCAGTGTCAGTGCCAGCATGATTGTTTTGTTCATGGATGTGATGTTTTTTGTTGATTTACCAGTGTTGTTTACGAGAAGATACGCCTTTCTGCATCAGAGGCTCGCGGGGAGTCTGATGGGCGATGTGGCATGGGTAAATCAACAATGTGGCGGAGCGCGGAGCCCGTTGGAAAGAATACAGGCACGGGGCAGACGGTCAGCCTGCTTGCGGCAGGTGTCAGTCGGTTTTTTGGGTAGCCGTGGAGCCTCGAAGGCTTGGCCGGCAGCGTCGCAGACGAACAGCGTGATGTCGTCCACGCCTTGGTCTATGGAGCATTGTCCCGGTCCTTTTTCGCGAAACGACACCAGCAGCGTCTCGTTCAGCAGGCAGTCTTCCGACTGGTGGCTGTAGCAGTGGCAGCCGTGGTCGTCGTTTCCGTGCTGGTGATGCAGGTGGGGGTGGCAATGCGAATGTTGCTCGTGGCCGAAGATGCCCATGAGGCCGAAGATGGCAACCACCTTTTTGTCATGATGATGATGGGGAATGACAGCATGTGCCAACAAACAGATGTTGGCAAGGATTATAAAGAAAAGAGCTGCAGTTTTTCTCATCTATTCATATAATGACCATGCAAAATTACTAATAATAGCCGATACTGCAAAGCCACGAACAATAAAATAATGTTAATCTCTCCCGTTTGAAATGCAGACTCCTCCCGAAGCCTTCAAAACAGAGAGGCAGCCCCGTGGATTCGTCTGTCAGTAAGGCTCTTGCATACGCCCCAAACCATCTCGCCAAAACAGGTTAACCATTATTGCCAAAAGGGTTAACCATTATCGATGGAAAGGTTAAGCATTATTGCCCGAAAGGTTAACCATTCCGGCGGGCATCGTCTGCGGGGGCTCAGAAAGAGGTTGCGGGTAAAACAAAAAGGACCTCGCATTGCGAAGTCCTTTTGTAGCGCCTACGGGAATCGAACCCGTGTTCCATGCGTGAGAGGCATGTGTCCTAGCCGCTAGACGAAAGCGCCATCAAAATGTTTGCGGAAGCTGGGGGATTCGAACCCCCGGTACGGTAACCCGTACGTCAGTTTAGCAAACTGGTGGTTTCAGCCACTCACCCAAACTTCCTTCCAGTATAAAAGACCGAAGCAGCCTCGAAAACGCCCTCCGTTCTCTTGTTGCGGTGCAAAGGTAGAGTTTTTTTGCGAACCACGCAAGCATTTGCGGATTTTTTTGTAACTTTGTGCAGAAAAACTTGAAAAATGTGCCCTGATACATCAATCCGGCTCCCCAAAGGATGCTCCATCGTACAGCTGCCAAACATTTCCGACACACGCGGAAGTCTCGCCTTTGCCGAGGCAGAACGACATGTGCCATTCGCCATCCGACGCATCTTCTGGACCTACAAGGTGCAGAACAACAGCCTGCGCGGCGACCACGCACACCGCACCTGCGAAATGGTGCTCTTCCCCATCGGAGGAAGTTTCGATATCGAACTGGACGACGGCACAAGCAAAGTGCTCCTCCACATGGACGATGCCAGCCAAGGCGTTTATATCCCCCCCCTGGTGTGGTGCAGGTTGATGAACTTCACAGAGAACGCAGCCTGCATCAGCCTCGCCTCCGAAGAATATTCGGCAGAAGACTACATACACGACTACAACGAATTCAAGGCCTTGGCCAGCGCAGAAGACACAGCACAACAAAGGCAGTAACACATCTTCCTTCAGTCAGCATACAGGATGATAACCATAATACCTTATTCCATAAACAGGAAAGAAACCTGGGATGCGTTCGTCGAAAGTTCCAAAAACGGAACATTCCTCCTCAAACGCAACTTCATGGACTACCACAGCGACCGCTTCTTCGACTGCTCACTACTCGTCTATGCCGGCATCTCGCCCGACGGAGAGTTCAAGGAAAGCGGCCTGACAACCAAAGACCTCGTGGCCGTCTTCCCCGCCAACTGGGACAAAGAAAACCAAACAGTCTATTCCCACCAAGGCCTGACCTATGGCGGACTGCTCGTATTGCCCGAGGTGACACAGAAAGAAGTCTTGGACATGATGCAAGCCATACTGCAGTACTATCGCGACTACATGCAGGCAGTGCGACTTGTTTACAAACCCATACCATATATATATAGCAGCGTTCCTTCAGGCGAGGAACTCTACGCCCTCTTCCGTGCAGGAGCCAGACTGACACGCAGACTGGTGAGCACCTGCGTCTCCATGCGAAATCCCATGAAGATGGCCACCCTGCGCATGCGACAAGCACGCAAGGCAGTCGACCACGGCTTCTACATCGACCGCATAATCGAAGGAGACATCGAAACACTTCGAGAGTACTGGACTCTGCTCGAGGGCGTGCTCGAGAAGTATCACAACGCACGTCCCACACACACATTGCAGGAGATGGCACTGCTGATGAGCCAGTTCCCCAAGAACATACGCCTGTATATCGTCCGACATGAAAAGCGCATCGTAGCCGGCGTCGTAGTCTTCGAGTGTCGCAAAGTAGCACATGTGCAGTACATAGCCAGCGGCGAAGAAGGGCGCACATACGGCGCACTCGACCTGCTCTTCCGTCATCTCATCAACGAACGCTACAAGCAGTACGACTACGTCGACTTCGGAACCTCCAACGAAGATGGTGGACGATACCTGAACGAGGGGCTCATCCATCAGAAAGAAGGCTTCGGAGGTCGCGCAGTATGTTATGATACTTACGAAGTAAACATCAGTTCTCTTTCTTCTGGCGAAGACGATGTCAAGTATCTCGACCTGAAACGTCTGAACGAAAGCTTCGAGCCGGAACTGACTGCAGAAGTAGCAAGAGTCGTACAAGGCGGATGGTATCTGCTGGGAAAGGAGAACGAACGATTCGGAAAGGCATTCGCCGACTACTGCGGAGCAAGGTTCTGTGTGCCGACTGGCAACGGCTTGGATGCACTAACCATGATACTTTCGGCCTACAAGCAACTGCATGGCTGGGCCGATGATGCTGAAGTTATAGTCCCGTCCAACACCTATATTGCCAGCATCCTTGCGGTGAGTCGGGCAGGATTGCAGCCTGTGCTGTGCGAACCCCGACTGGAAGACTATCTCATTAACCCTGATTTCATAGAAGATCTCATCACGGAGCGCACCAAAGCCATTATGGTTGTGCATCTCTACGGCCGTGTTTGCGACATGAAACCCATCATGGCAATTGCCGGCAGGCATGGCCTGAAGGTTGTGGAAGATGTGGCACAGGCTCATGGTGTCCTTTACGATGGTGTTCGTGCCGGTCATCTTGCCGACGCGGCAGGCATTAGTTTTTATCCGGGAAAGAACCTTGGTGCGCTGGGCGATGCCGGTTGTGTGACGACTGACGACGAGGCTTTGGCGAATTATGTGCGTGCTTTGGCGAATTATGGGAGCCAGGAAAAGTATCTGAATATGATGAAGGGATTGAACAGTCGCATGGACGAGATACAGGCTGCGGTGTTGTGCTTGAAGTTAAAGCGTCTGGATGCCGACAACGAGGCGCGCCGCAAGGTGGCTCAAGCCTACAGCGAGGGCATCAGGAATCCTTTGATTACTTTGCCTGTGATGCCTGCCGAGCCTTCGCAAAATGTGTGGCATGTTTATCCCATCCGTACGCCGGAGCGCAATCATTTGCGTGAGTATCTTTCTCGCGAGGGCATAGAGACGATGGTTCATTATCCGCTTCCGCCGCACAAGCAGCAGGCTTATGGCGAGTGGAACGACCGTACTTATCGCATCAGCGAGCGTATTCATCGGGAGATTTTGTCGTTGCCGATGTCGCCTGTGATGTCGGACGAGGAGGTTCGTCGTGTTGTTGATGTTCTGAACGCGTACAGTTTGTAGTTTGTTTTGTTTGTCCGCCATGCTATTCTCGAGCGGGAGGGTGGTGTGTTGTGGACTGGGTATATAAAAGTATGAAGGGCATTGCCTCACGGCAACGCCCTTCTGTTTGGTTGGTTGGAAAAAGTCTAATTGAAATAATGGTTTGTGATTGATGTGTTAGGCTTCTGCGGGAGTTTCTGTTGTTTCACCCTCAGCCTCTGCAGCAGCTTCTTCTGCTACTTCTTCAGCCTTGGCAGCAGCTTCGGCTTCTGCCTGTGCTACAGCTTCGGCGGCCTTCTTGTCTGCTACTTTCTTTGCGATCTCTTCGTTAGCCTTCTTCTCGGCTTCCAGCTTAGCTGCAGCAGCAGCCTTCTTTTCAGCCTCGTTTTTAGCTGTTACCTGATTCAAGCCCTTCTGCTTGTCGGCTTTCCATGCGGCAAATTTTGCCTCACAGGTAGCTTCGTCAAAAGCGCCCTTCTTAACACCACCACGCAGGTGCTTCATGAGATAAACACCTTCGCCAGACAGGATGTTACGAACCGTGTCGGTGGGCTGTGCGCCGCACTCTACCCAGTAAAGGGCACGATCGAATTTCAAATCTACAGTGGCAGGATTGGTGTTAGGGTTGTAAGTACCAATCTTCTCTGTAAACTTACCGTCACGCGGTGCTCTTACATCAGCGATTACGATGCTGTAGAAAGCGTAGCTTTTACGGCCGTGACGCTGCAATCTGATTTTTGTTGCCATAATTTTAATTAAACTTTTTAAATATAGGTTTGAAATGTGCCATTAACTCGTAATGGCGGCGCAAAGGTACGACAAAAACTGAAAATGGGGAAACGAAACGGCGAAAATTATTAGGTTTCGCATTGATTTTTGTCACTTTATGTTGTTTTACTGTCTTTTTGCAGAGTGTTTTTGAGTACTTGCCCTGTGGGGTGTGCAAAATAGGTTAACCTTTCTGTGCGAATAGGTTAAGCCTTTTGCCTATAATGGTTAACCATTCCGGCCATAATGGTTAAGGTATTTTTGTGGGCATATAGAGGTGTCCGCCAAACCTGTTGCAGATGCGTCGGTCTTGGCGGACACCGTGTGTGAAATTTAGGCTTGGAGGTTACCCTTTTATGCCTTCGCGCGCATGGACGCGCGTACCATATATATTATCAGTATGCAGTACATGCCGAGGCTGATGAGCTCGCTCATGGGGTTGTTCCACCACTCGGCATAGTCGAAGCTGACGTTCTGCCACTTCAGTGCAGCACTGACTACGCCCATCAATGCACCGCCGGCGATGAAGCCGCTGGCGAGCAGTGTGCCGCGTTCGCTACGGGCATTGTTTACAGTCTGGTCTTTGCTTCTGCTGGTCACGAACCAGTTGATGGCACCGCCAACGAGCAGAGGCAGGTTGAGTTCCAGAGGAATGAACATGCCGAGGGCAAAGGCGAGGGCCGAAACGCCGAAGGCATTCAGCACGAGAGCAATGACGGCGCCGATGCCGTAGAGCAGCCAGGGCGCACCGTTGCCACTCATCAGCGGCTCAATCACTGCTGCCATGGCGTTGGCTTGCGGTGCAGCCAGAGTGCCGTCGGTAAAGCCATAAGTCTTGTTCAGTATCATAATCACACCGGCAACGGTGGCCGCACTTACCAGCGTGCCAAGGAACTTCCACGTCTCCTGCTTGCGAGGCGTGCTGCCCAGCCAGTAGCCAATCTTCAAGTCCGTGACGAAACCGCCCGCCATGCTCAGCGCAGTGCAGACAACGCCGCCCATGATGAGCGCCGCCACCATGCCGCTCGTGCCGCTCAGACCTACGCCAACCATCACCACAGAGGCAAGGATGAGCGTCATCAACGTCATGCCGCTGACCGGATTCGTGCCGACAATGGCAATGGCATTGGCTGCCACAGTGGTGAAAAGGAACGTAATGACACTAACAACAAGAATGGCAACAATGCTGAACACCCAGTTGCCTCTCATCACATCGAAGTGGAAGAAAAGGAACGTCAGCACAAGAGCCAGCACAATGCCGAAGGTGACGAACTTCATAGGCAAGTCCTTCTGTGTGCGGGAAACCCCTTCCGAACCTCCCTTCTGGGAGGCCTTCGTCTCCTGAGCGGCGAGTTTCACAGCACCACTGATAAGGCTTCGACTCCTTACAATGCCAATGATGCCGGCCATAGCGATGCCGCCAATGCCGATACTCTTAGCATACTTGAAGAGGTCTTCCGCTGTGGCGGCCGCCGCCACGACACCCTCCTGCACCTCGAGCGACGGGAAGAAAAGAGCAATGCAGGGCACGATGACCCACCACACAAGCGCAGAACCGCAGCAAATGATAAAGGCATACTTCAGCCCGACGATGTAGCCCATGCCCAGAACGGCAGCACTCGTGTTGCACTTCAGCACGAGTTTCGCCTTCTCGGCAACCGTGTCGCCCCAGAGCAAGGCACGGCTCGTGAAGTTCTCATGCCATAGTCCGAAGGTGGCAACGGCAAAGTCGTAGAGTCCGCCCAGCAGCCCCGCAATCATCAGAGGTTTGGCCTGGTCGCCACCTTTCTCGCCGCTCACCAGCACTTGCGTGCCGGCTGTTGCCTCGGGAAACGGATATTTGCCGTGCATTTCCTTGACGAAATACTTGCGGAAGGGTATGAGGAACAGGATGCCCAGTATGCCTCCGAGCAGACTGGCAAGGAAGACTTGGAGGAAGTTGACTGTCATCTCCGGGTATTTTGCCTGCAGAATGTAGAGTGCAGGCAGTGTGAAGATGGCTCCTGCCACGATGACTCCGCTGCAGGCACCAATGCTTTGTATCATCACATTCTCGCCCAAGGCGTTCTTTCTCTTTGTGGCACTGCTGACGCCTACTGCAATGATGGTGATGGGAATGGCTGCCTCGAAGACCTGGCCGACCTTGAGGCCCAGGTAGGCTGCTGCTGCGCTGAAGACTACGGCCATGAGGATGCCCCAGCAAACAGACCAGAGGTTGACCTCGCGTGGTGTGCTGCCGGCCGGCATCATGGGTTCGTACTCTTCGCCTTTGTTCAACTCCCGGAAGGCATTTTCCGGTAGTGTGTCGCGATATTCTTTTTCCTTCATAATAGATAAAATGGGTTTGTTTATCGGCAAAGTTACAAAGAATTTGCCGATTAGGGGGTAGTGAACGCGGATTATTTCGTACTTTTGCAGTTGAAAACCATGGCTGGCTGCATACGCTGCCGGCATTTAATGACTGAGCGATGAAGGTTACGTTGATACAGATGGACATTGTCTGGGAGGATGCTGCTGCCAATAGGCAGACGGCGGAGCACTTGATTTTGTCTGCCGAGAAGAGTGATATTTATGTTCTTCCCGAGATGTGGAACACGGGTGTTACTGCCGAGCCGCAGGGTGTGGCTGAGGATGAGGACGGGGAGACGCTGCTGTGGATGAAGCGGATGTCGAGGGAACTCGATGCCGCCGTTGTGGGTGGTGTTGCCGTTCGCTTGCTGGATGGCACGTACAGGAACCGCTTGTACTTTGTAAAGCCCGACGGTTCCGTTGATTGTTACGACAAACATCACCTCTTCACCTATGGTGGTGAGGCGAAAAACTTTGTGCCGGGAGAGAAGATGGTGACGGTGGAATGGCGTGGGCTGCTCTTCCGTCTGTGCATTTGCTACGACCTTCGCTTCCCTCTTTGGGTGAGGAACACGGACGACTACGATGTGCTTATCTGTTCTGCCTCGTGGCCTGCTGTGCGCACTCATGCATGGAACATACTGACGCAGGCAAGGGCGATAGAAAACCAGTGCTATGTGCTTGGCGTGAACCGCATCGGGAGCGACCCTGTCTGCCAGTACATTGGCGGCACGACCATTGTGGACCCTTATGGTATGCCTACAACTTGTCCGGGAGGGGAGACGACGGTTCTGACGAAAACACTGGACATAAAACGCCTCAAATCCTTCAGGGAGAAGTTCCCGGTGCTGAAGGAGACGGACGTTGTGTGCAGAGTTTTTTCTGCTGCCGACTCTGCCGGCGGGGACGAGGGTTGAAGGCCGGAAACAGACAGCCACTGGCCTTGCCGGAAAATAGGTTAACCATTACGCAAGGAATGGTTAAGCATTATACTGAAAAGGGTTAACCATTATCGGAAGAATGGTTAACCCTTTTTTCTGTATGCCACAGCGGCCTTTTTCCGCTGCGTTGTGCTGTTGTGTTGTGTCGCCTTGGCGAGGAGGTGCCGGTCAGAAGCGTTTCACGTCCTCAACCTCTTCGATTTTCTTCAAGTCGCGGCAGATGTCCTGAATGTCTCTCACGTCGTGTACGCCAAGTTTTATCTCGGCATTGAAGAGTCCGTCGCTCGTCTCGATGTGCAGACTATGGATGTTTACGTTGAGTTGGCCGGACAGGATGCCGGTAATCTTATGCAGTACACCCACACGGTCGAAGCCGATAACCTGCAGTGTGGCAGGGAAGGACAGCAGCCCATGCGTGTCCCACACGGCAGCAAGAATCTGGTTGCCGCCGGTTGCCTTCAGCCTGTTGGCCACTTCGCACTGGCGCTTGTGGATGACG
>JAEIGA010015603.1_pt1 | contig 11561 bp, 11 predicted proteins | sample 9270691 | NCBI WGS metagenome assembly JAEIGA01 (sample SAMN17057246, study PRJNA624740) | gut metagenome | biome: biome; isolation source: fecal sample | host: Bos grunniens | place: China: Xizang | collected 2019
AATTGTTCCTGTACAGGGATTGAAATTAGTGACTGCGATTGTCGTAGGACTTGCGATTGCATTTCCGAATATCAAAGCGTGGTTTTATTTTCAGAAACGTAAATGGTCTGCTAGGAAAGGAGCGTAAGTGAATGTTACAATTGAATCATATTTCAAAAACGTTCCACCCAGGGACAGTAAATGCCAAGATGGCACTTTCGGATTTGTCATTGGAATTAGAAAAGGGCGATTTTGTTACCATCATTGGTTCGAATGGTGCGGGAAAATCAACCTTATTTAATGCAATTGCAGGCGTGTTTTATGTGGATGAAGGTTCCATCTGGTTAGATGGAAAAAATATTACGTATATGCCAGAGTATAAAAGAAGTCATCAGATAGGGCGATTGTTTCAAGACCCTTTGAAAGGGACAGCACCAGGTATGACGATTGAGGAAAATTTATCGTTGGCATATCTTAGAAATCGAAATGGAGGAAATCCATTTAGTGTCATTCGAAAAAAAGACAAGGACTTTTTTCAGGAACAGCTAAGTCTTTTGGGCATGGGACTTGAAGACCGAATGAAACAGCCTGTGGGACTTTTATCAGGCGGTCAGCGTCAGGCTCTGACACTTTTGATGGCAACACTTGTGACTCCAAAGTTATTGCTTTTAGATGAGCATACCGCAGCCCTTGACCCTGCTACGGCAAAAAAAGTATTGGAACTTACGAAAAATATTGTGGAAAAAAATCAAATTACCTGTTTGATGATTACTCACAATATGCGTCAGGCATTAGAACTTGGCAATCGAACCTTCTTGATGGCAGATGGAAAGATTGTGTTTGATGTCAAAGGTGAGGAAAGGGCTAAGCTTACCAAAGACGATTTGTTGGAAAAATTCAAAGTCAGAACGGGAGCGGACTTAGAAAACGATAGAATTTTGCTTTCACACTAAAAATATCTATTTTCGAAAAAAAGTACTTGCACAAATGGAAATGCTATAGTATAATACTTAAGGTGTCAAAAAAAAGATGGTCCTCTGTTACGAGAGTGATATATATAAATATATTACAAAACCGATGCGTATTAAGAACATCCGATAGTATAAAGGAGAATAGAAATGAACACAATTATCAAAAATATCGAAGCTGCTCAGGTGAAAGCAGAAGTACCAGCATTCAATGTTGGAGATACTGTAAAAGTATATGGTAAAATCAAAGAAGGTAACCGTGAAAGAATCCAGGTATTCGAAGGCGTTGTTATGAAAAAACAGGGTGGAAGCTGCCGCGAAACATTCACAGTTAGAAAGAATTCTAATGGTATCGGTGTTGAAAAAACATGGCCATTACATTCCCCAAACATTGAAAAAGTAGAAGTAGTAAGATTCGGTAAAGTAAGACGTGCAAAACTGAACTACTTAAGAGACCGCGTTGGTAAAGCTGCTAAAGTTAAAGAAGTTCTGAAATAATTTTTGAAATAAGGAAAAGATTAGGGGCAAATACAGTTCGTACTTGCCTCTTTTTTATTCATTTCATAAGAAAGTTGGAAAAGATGTTTTTTAAATTAAGATATATAAGAGATTACATCATTGCTTCTGGCATTAAATCGTTCTTTTTTTGGATTGTTAAGATTGTGCTTGTGTTGGTTGTTGGATTTTTGGCGACGATTGCATTAGGAAAAACGACGGTTATGCAAGATGGCTCCATGGGACCTACTTTGCTTACTGGTGACCTTACCTTGACGGACCGATTTTCGTATCAAATTGGTGCGCCAGCGAGAGGAGATATCATTGCCTTTAAGCTAAGCGATGAGGAGATGGCAAGTATCCATATCAAGCGTGTGATTGGTCTTCCAGGGGAAACAATACAGATTATCGATGGAAAAATTTTCATTGATGAAAAAGAATATAAAGAAACGGAAAATTTTCCAAAGATTGAAAATCCAGGAATGGCAGAAGAAATTATCAAACTTGGAAGCAATGAGTATTTTGTGTTAGGAGATAATCGAAACAGTAGTGAAGACAGCCGTTTTCTTGCGGTTGGAACAGTAGAGAAAGAACAAATCATTGGAAAAATTTGGTGCATCATTTCTCCAAAAGAGAGAATGAAACTTGTGAAGTAATACATTGAGGTGAAACGTATGAATGTTCAGTGGTATCCAGGTCATATGACCAAGGCGAAACGCCAGATGCAGGAAGATATTAAATTGATTGATTTGATTATTGAGTTGGTGGATGCGCGCGTTCCATTAAGCAGCCGTAATCCCGATATTGATGAATTGGGAAAGAACAAATCCCGATTGATTCTTTTAAATAAAGCAGATTTGGCAGATGAGAGATACAATGAAAAATGGACCGAATATTTCTTGAAAAAGGGATTTTTCGTTGTAAAAGTAAATTCTAAGTCTGGCACAGGATTAAAATCCATCCAGGGCGTGATTCAAGAGGCTTGCAAAGAAAAGATTGAACGAGATAAAAAACGAGGAATTATGAATCGACCAATTCGTGCGATGGTAGTTGGGATTCCAAACGTTGGAAAGTCTACATTTATCAATTCTTATGCAGGAAAAGCATGTACAAAAACTGGAAACAAACCAGGGGTAACGAAGGGAAAACAGTGGATTCGTCTGAATAAGAATCTGGAACTTTTGGATACACCAGGTATTTTATGGCCAAAATTTGAAGACCAAGAGATTGGAAAACGCTTGGCGTTTATCGGCTCAATCAATGACGAAATTTTGAATATGGAAGAATTATCCTTGGAACTTTTAACATATTTGAGCAAATGTTATCCAGGTGTGTTGCAGGCACGATATGGAATTTCCGAAGGAGGAACTGCACTTTCCATGCTTGAGGGAATTGCCGAAAACCGCAAGTGTATTTTAAGAGGTCAGGAATTGGATTATACAAAAGCTGCCAATATTCTCATCGATGAATTTAGAGGTGGAAAGCTTGGCAAGATTACATTGGAATCTCCAGTAGAGGAATAAAGTGATGAAAACAGTCGGAGAAATTAAAAAAGAGCTCGAATCTGCAACTGATGAGACAAGAGAAGCGCTGTTGCTAGAATTGGCACAGGATACAAGAAGTGGCGTGCAGTCTTTACTTCGCCGTTATGAGAAAGAAAAAGAAAAATTAGAAGAAGAAAAAGCACGAATCGAAACCATGAAGGTCTATGAGAAAAAATATGACCATGTGGGATTGGTGTGCGGAATTGATGAAGCAGGAAGAGGTCCATTGGCAGGACCTGTTGTTGCGGGTGCAGTCATTTTGCCAGAAGATAGTAAGATTTTATGGCTGAATGACTCTAAGAAACTTTCTGCGAAAAAAAGAGAAGAACTTTATGATGTAATTATGAAAGAAGCAGTGGCTGTTGGGATTGGTTATGCAAGTCCTGCAAGAATCGATGAGATTAACATTTTGCAGGCCACTTATGAGGCAATGCGCGAAGCAATTTCCAAATTGGGGGTTGTTCCACAGGTACTTTTGAATGATGCGGTGACGATTCCAGGTGTGACGATTCCACAGGTTCCAATTATCAAAGGAGATGCAAAGAGCGTTTCCATTGCTGCTGCCAGCATCATTGCGAAGGTGACAAGGGACCGTTTGATGATGGAATATGATAAGGCGATGCCAGAATATGGATTTGCGTCTAACAAAGGCTATGGTTCGGAAAGTCATATAGAAGCTTTGAAAAAATATGGTGCTTCCCCAATTCACAGAGCAAGTTTTATTGGAAATTTTATCGAATAACAATTAAATAATGATTGAAATAAAATGATATTGGATTTTAGTTGAAAAAAGTACGAAACAATGCTATTTTTATACCAGAAGTATACATTAGCAAAGTATACAAGATATCGTGTATCTTATAAAAATGAAAAATGATAATCTGGATTGGAGGAACTTTTTATTATGATGCAGGAATGGTTTAAAGAGGCGAAACTTGGTATTTTCATTCATTATGGTATTTATTCCGTTGGGGAAACATGCGAATCATGGGCATTTCACAATGGAGCGATTTCCTATGAAGACTACATGAATTTTTCAAAGAGATTTACCGCATCCAAATTTGATGCAAAAGCATGGGCAAAACTGTTCAAAAAAGCAGGTGCACAGTATGTTGTCATGACATCCAAACATCATGACGGTATGGCACTGTTTGACACAAAGTATTCTGATTTGAGTGTGATTAACAAAACACCAGCAGGCAGAGACCTTGTGAAAGAATATACAGAAGCAATCCGAGAAGAAGGAATGAAAGTTGGTATTTATTTCTCTTTGATTGACTGGTCAGACCCACGTTATAGAACTGTTTATCCAGAAGGAGCAGATCCAAAAGATCATTTAAATGATATTTATGCTACACCAGCAGGCGGACCAGAAGACCCAGAAAAATGGGAAGAATTCTTGGAATTTAACAACAATCAGATGCGTGAAATCATGACAAACTATGGAACAATTGACTTGTTGTGGTTTGACGGTGACTGGGAACGTAGTGCAAACCAGTGGAAAGCAAAAGAATTTAAAGCTTATCTGGAATCTTTGAATCCAAACGTTATCGTAAACTCCAGATTGGCAGGTCATGGAGATTATGAGACACCAGAACAGGGTATTCCAATTTATGGACCAGAAGGTGTATGGGAATTTTGTACAACCATCAACAGTTCCTGGGGATACCGTATTGATGATGACCACTACAAAACAAGCAAACAGGTCATTCGTATGTTCTGTGACTGTCTGACACTTGGTGGAAAACTGCTTTTGGATGTTGGTCCAAAGGAAGATGGTACTTTAGATGAAAGACAAGTAAAAGTATTAGAAGATTTGGGTCAGTTTATCGAAGATAACAAAGAAGCGATTTACGATACAGAAAAAGGCTTAAGTTATCATCAGTTCCTTGGTGGAAGTGTTTTATCAAAAGACAAAAAGACAATTTATTTGTTTGTATATGACAAACCATCCGAATTTTTGTGCGTAAAAGGTGTAAAAACTCCTGTTAAGAGAGTTAGCGTTTTACATACAGGAGAAGAGTTGAAATTTGACTATACAGGTTCTCTTCCATGGAGTGGAATCCCAGGAACACTTTGGATTCGTGCAGATAAGATGCAGGAACATCCATTGGTAACCGTAGTGAAAGTAGAATTAGAAGGCGAAATCACTTATAATCTGGGCCATGGAGAAGTTGTTACAAATAACGATTAAAAAGCAGGGTTTCGTATAAATGACAGTGAATGGAATGATGAATGGGAAGGAACGAAGAGAACAGATTCTGAAAATCTTGAGTAGTAGCGATAAGCCAATATCAGGAACGAAGTTAGCGGAATTATTTGAGGTCAGCCGACAGGTGATTGTACAGGATATGGCTTTGATTCGTGCGAATGGAACAGAGATTCTTTCGACCAATCGAGGTTATGTAATCGAATTAAACGAAAAGCAGGTAAGTCGTGTATTTAAAGTCATGCATACCGATGAACAAGTAGAAGAAGAATTGAATCTTTTTGTAGACCATGGGGCGCGTGTAGAAGATGTTTTTGTGTTTCATAAAGTATACGGCGTAATCAAAGCAACGATGAATATTCGTTCAAGACGCGATGCGAAACAGTATTTAAAGGATATTACAAGTGGAAAATCCACAAATTTAAAAAATTTGACATCCAACTATCACTATCATACCATTGTAGCAGAAGATGAACAAACGTTGGATTTGCTTCAGGAAGAACTTCGCAAAATGGGGTTTTTAGCACCATTACAGGATTATGAACCTGTAGATTTTTGGAATGAAAATTAAATTATAAAACACAAAAGAAGCAAGTAACGGGAAATTCCCGAGTACCTGCTTCTTTTGTGCTTTTTAGCTAAATAAAATAAGGAATCTTCCTAACGTTCCAGTTGCAATCATAATACCAACCAGAACCAGGAAACATCCACATACAATATTAATCGTCTGATAATGTTTTTTGATGAAATCAAAAGTAGATTTTAATTGGTCAATCAAAATCGCACTTAAGATAAATGGAATACCAAGTCCTAAGGAATAAGCAAGGAGCATCAGCATCCCTTTCACCATATGTGCTTGTTGAGAAGCAAGCATGAGGGCGGAACCTAAAAAAGTACCTACGCAAGGGGTCCAGCCGACAGAAAAGATAAATCCAAAGAGGATAGAGGAAAAAAATCCAAGATTTTCTGTGTCAGCCTGAAGATGAAGTCCCTTAAAAAGATTCAGCTTAAAGACTCCAATAAAATTTAAACCAAAGAAAATGACAATGATACCAGCTACGATATTTAAAATGGTCTGGTATTTGGTCAGGAAACTACCTACGGTTCCTGCAAAAGTTCCCATGGCAACAAACATAATCGTAAAACCAAGAACAAATCCAATGGAGTTTGTTAAGGTGCGTTTAGTGCTGTGCTTTCCGCCGCCAGAAAAATAAGAGATGTAAATCGGAAGCATGGGAAGCAGACAAGGTGAGATGAAGGTAATAATTCCTTCAAGAAATGAAATTAGATATTGCATAACATAAAATCCTTTCTGTAGATTGTTTTCTTTTATTGTATCTTGAAATAGAAAATGTGTAAAGATGGAAATAAAAGAAAGCTTTTTGCACATTTTGTGTTTTTGTGTTAGAATGAAAAAAGCGACTAGTAGGGGGAGTTTAAAATGAGAAAGTTATTGTTTTTTGATATTGATGGAACGATTTGGTATCGCGATGATGAGATTCCAGAAAGTACGGCTTTGTCAATTCGTAAACTTCGAGAAAACGGACATCTGACTTTTTTGTGCAGTGGAAGAAGCCGTTGCCGTATTCAAAACCAAAATCTGCTGAATTTAGGATTTGACGGAATTATTTCTGGATGTGGTACGATGATTGAATACAGGGGAAAGGTCATTTTTTGTAAGGAATTGGAAAAGAGTTTTGTGGAAAAAACCATCACTACGGTACGAAACTATGGTTTTCGCCCTCTTTTAGAAGGGAAAGAGTACATGTACATGGATGATGAGGAATTTGCAAATGATGGTTTTGGCATGCTTTTGAAAAAAGAATTAGGGAAAAAACTACTCAGCATCAAAGAGGAATGGGGGAAATGGGAGATTTGCAAACTTTCCTGCATCACAGAAAGTGATAAGAAAGAAGAATGTTTTTCTTTGTTAGAAGACGATTATGAGATTATGGCGCACAATCCAGGGGTTGCAGAATTTGTTCCAAAGGGTTTTAATAAAGGAACGGGAATTGCAAAGGTCTGTGAGCTTTTGGGTGCAGATTTAAAGGATACCTTTGCGTTTGGAGACAGTAGAAATGATTTGGAGATGCTAGAAGCAGCAGGCGTTGCTGTGGTAATGGGAAATGGTTCCAAAGAAGCAAAGGAAGCCGCAGATTATGTGACAACAGATTTGGATGAAGATGGAATTTGGAATGCATGTAAGCACTTTGGCTTGATTTAAATAAGAAAGAAGGATAGACGATGAATAAAAAAGATATCAGAGAAATCAAACGCCGATTTACCAAAAAAGGCTGTACATTTACAAAAATGTGTGGCTGTTATGTAGATGGCGAGCATAATAAAATTACAACATTTACAGAAACTTTTTTGAATTTGGAAGAAGATGAATTTTTCAAATATTTGGATATTGCGAAGAAAGTATTTTCTGGAACATTAGGAAACAATTTGTTGGAATTAGAGTTTCCATTAACAGAAGAAGCCTTAGGCGGAAAACAGCAGTTTTTGATGGCGCTTCGTGAGAGTGCACTCAAAAATGAAGATTTATTGGACCGTTTTTATGATTTGGTCATTGAAAGTTACAGCCATGTGGGCAACTATCTGATTTTAGTGTTCCACGATGCGTATGACATCATGAAAAAAACAAAGGATAATATCGAAGAAGATGAGTCGGAAGAAGTGTACGAATATCTGGTTTGTGCGATTTGTCCTGTGGAATTATCCAAACCAGCACTTGGTTATCAGGAAGATGGAAATTGTATCCGTTCCCTGATTCGTGATTGGGTAGTGGGAATGCCAGATACAGGATTTGTATTCCCTGCATTTACCGAGCGAAGTACCGATATACATAGCGTTTTATTTTACACCAAAGATGCAAAACAGCCACATGCGGAGTTTGTAGAAGCAGGACTTGGTTGTGTGCCACGTCTGACCCATACAGAGAAAAAAATGACCTTTGAAGATATTGTAAAAAATGTCATTGGAGATAACGAAGAAAGCAAAGTTCTCTACATGGATATTCACGATAACATCAATGAGATGGTGGAATTAAAACGTCAGGGATATGAAGATGAAGAAGAGGCTACAGCGGAGAAAGAACCAATTGTGCTGACATCCCTTGCCTTTGCAGATATTTTGATGGATAGTGGTTTGAGTGAAGAACAGACAGCAAGAATTGAAAAGTCTTATGAGGCAACCTTTGGAGAAGATTTACCAGAAGCAGACAAGTTGGTAGAGCCAAAATTGATTGAGGCAAATCAAAGACGAAAAGACCGATTGGAACTGATTACACAGGTAGAAAACCTGAAACAGCAGTTAGAAGCCAAAATGGGTGAAAGTGAAATTAACGTACAGATGCAGGAAGAGAAAACCCAAAGTGTCTATACGACAATTATCAATGGAAAAAAATGTCTGGTAATTCCGATGGAAGAAGATGAACAGGCTATGGTAAATGGAAAATTGTTAGAAATATAAAAAAGTGTGCTTCGCACACTTGCGCGAGCCGCGTTTGCGAAGCAATATCTACTCATTCCGCGGCTCTGCGCATCCTCGCGGAGCGTTTTGTTCTATAAGAAAGTTCGACGAACTTTCTTCGTAGAACAAAAAAGAGCAGGAATCATTTTTGTGGTGATTCCTGCTCTTTGGAATTTGCTTATTTTTTCATCTGTGCCTGCTGGTAATATTTCATAAATTTACGAAAATATTCCTGGTCATGTATCAACTCATGTGCAGGTGCTAAACTCATTTCTTTTAATTTCAAAATGACTTCGGTACTTTCTTCTAAGGACCAAGGATGGGAACTTTGGCGGATGCTGTGTTCTGAAAACTGGTAACAAGGTTTGGAAAGGGTTGCATGTTCTTTGACTTCCTTCAATTTTTCTCCGAAGTAGGAATCATTTTGGATGGCATCTTCAAAAACATCTTGTTCAATGGTAATCATATCGGTATCGAGTGCCAGGATTCCGCGCAAAATGTCGTTGCAGACAGGGTCCTGCAGGTTTTGCTTTACACGAAACAGAGCCATTTTCTGGAAGAGTGGCTGATGTACTTCGTTGATGGAAAAGGTCATCATACCAATCGTAGTATAGTAAAGGATATCTTTTCCAAAGTCGTGATATTGGAACATCAATGCATAGGTACGTCTGGCATTTGGGTCTGTGATAAAGCTATATGCAATTTTTGCTCTGCTGACAATATAAAGTTTTCCTTCTAAGACAAAGTTGTCGAGGGTTCTTTCTTCATAAAAGTCTTTGCGGGTGGTCTTTTCGGTGAGGATAACGAAAGGATCCCCGTTTTTTTCAACAATTTCAACGACTGCCTCATCAATTTCAGAACCACTCACCTGAAAATCGCCTTTTCGGTCAAGTTTGTCCGTTTTGGTTGGATGAAAATAGTAGGCATGGTAGGTGCCAAAATAGTAGGAATTGTCTAATTTGCGGATTCCTTTTTCTTTTTTATCTTTTTTCTTTTGATAAACCCAAGGGGTATGAAGTCCTGTGATGGAAGGCGCGTTTGGAAATTCACAAAGTTCTCCAATTGGAAGCTGAATCAGATGCGCCAGTGCTGCAAGCTCAGGAAGTTTTACTTCGCGTTCGCTTTGCGTGTTAAACATAGGGCGAAGCTTTTGGGCAGTTGTGAAAATTCCATAATCATCACACATCTTTTGGGCAAGCAGTTCAAAGTTTACATCAAATCCATCTTGTCGTAACTCCTCTAACCAATCGGAAAGACGTTCTTTGATTTTTCGATTGTAATCACGACTCTTATCGCAGTATTCGTTGTCAAGTTCAGTATGCATGGCAAATCCTCCTTTGGAATAAAAAGATTAAAAATGAAATCTATTTTATTAAAAATAATAAAAGTAATTGATTATGAAATGAAACAAAATAATAAAATAACGACAAGAATAATAAAAAATATAATGTTATCATACGAACAGGGAAGGATATTGTCAATATAAAAATGGAAAAAAACTTAAACCGTCAGTTGATTGAGCTGGGGCAATTTTTGTATTACACTATACTTCTATGATAGGATGGTAGAGGTTTATGGTCTGGTATTTCTCATGAGGTGACAGGAAATGATGAACGGTACTTATGTTGAAGTTGATGAAGAAGTTAATATGGAAGAATTTGATAACGAAGAATTTGATAACGAAGGATTTGAAACGGAAGGATTTGAAATGGAAGAATGTGAACCATTTTTCGAAGAAGAAGACTTTCTGGAACCATCTTTGGGTGAGGGGGAAGAAACGAAACGATCTCTCGAAGATGCGATGATTTTATGTAAAAGAAATTTTGGTAAAGTAAATATAGAATTTTTAAAAGCAAAGACGGGGCTTTCCTGGTCTGAATTTGTACAAAAGGCAAAGGGAAGTGTATTTCAAGACCCAGAAGTGTTTCATGAAACAAAAGACCCAGAGGCGGGCTGGCTGTTTCGTGAGCAGTATCTTCGTATGCCCATTTCAGTGAAACTGCAATCTGCAGAGCGATTAGAACGCATCTATCATTGCTTTTCAGACAACATTGAAGCACTCAAAGAAGCGTGCAAAGAGGGAAAGGTGACAGAGGATATTTATATGTCCTTTGATTCTCCATGGATTCCGTTGGATGTGAAGAAAAAATTTATTGCCTGGCTGTTGGATTTGAAATCGAATCCAGATATTTGTTATAACGATATTACAGGGAAAACCTACCTTATCGTGGAGGACAAGGAGAGATTAAAAAATTCTGTTAAAAATAATTATGTTTATGGAACTTCACGTATGTCTGCGATAGATATTATGCAAGATACTCTGAATGCGAAAACTGTGAAGGTGTATGACCGCATTTTAAATATGAGATGGGAGGATGAACGAGTTTTAAATACGGTAGAAACTCAACTTGCACAACAAAAACAGCAGATGATTTTAGATGCGTTTTCGGAATGGATTTCGAAGAAAGCAGATTTGCAAGAGCGTTTGTGTGAACTGTATTCTCAGAAGTTTGCTGCTATTGCTTCTAAGCAGTATGACAGTCGTGTATTTTCTGGAGAGGGATTGAGGGAAGGAATTGTTCTTTATGAACACCAGAAGGTATCGATTGTAAAAAACGTCTTGACCGATGTTGGCTTAGTTGCGCACGATGTGGGAACTGGAAAGACCCGTATTCTCATCTGTTCTGCGCAGGAAAGACTTCGTATGGGGATTTCAAAGAAGGTGCTTATCTGTGTGCCAAACAGTGTGTTGGGGGATTTTGTAAAGGAACAAGAGCTTTTGTATCCAAATGCGAAATATCTTGTATTTGAGCCAAAAGATTTTGAACCAAAACATTACAAGAATACATTGCAAAAGATTGCCGATGCACAGGATACTGTGATTTTTATTGC
>JAEIGA010015604.1_pt1 | contig 11561 bp, 14 predicted proteins | sample 9270691 | NCBI WGS metagenome assembly JAEIGA01 (sample SAMN17057246, study PRJNA624740) | gut metagenome | biome: biome; isolation source: fecal sample | host: Bos grunniens | place: China: Xizang | collected 2019
GTACAATAATGACAGGAGGTATTTTAATTATGGCAAATAAGAAAAGTAGTTGGGAATATCAACGGAATAGGTACAAACAGTTGAACATTAAATTTGATATGTCTGATAGCATGGAGGCTCTTTTACATCATTTTATTACCACGCAGAAAAATTCCTCTGCGTTGGTGAAAAAGCTGATTTATGAAGAGTTGGTGAGGTGTGCTTATGAAGAAGAATAGAAAATTGTATTTTCCTAGTGAAATTAACAAGATGACAGATTCTGAAATTAGGAAAGCATACTCTGAACTTAGATCAATAGCGAATAAGCGATTGACCAGACTGCAGGAGCAGGATTTAAATTTGACAGCCAGGACCGGGTACAAATTTCCAACATTAAAAGAAATTGATTTGTCTAACTGGGCTACAGCAGCATCGAAGCTTGCAGATGTTTCAAAATTTCTGCGTGATCCTAGGACTACAGTTACAGGGGAAAAGTCATTTTTATCAAATTTCCGGGAGTCTATGCAAGAAAAGGGTTACGGTGATTTGGTCGATAGTATTGAAAACACATACAAAACTATTGAGTATATGGAAGATGTACGCGAAAAGTACAAAGATTCTCTTTTACCGTCCGGGGATTTATTGGATGTGTTGCAGGAAGCGGAGCGGTTAAAAATTCCAAAGGATAAGTTGATAGAAAATATTGATTTGTTTGCGTCACATTTAGACGAACTGGAGAAAGTAAAGCCCACAAAGGGCGGTCGAACATTTTCGCAATCTAGGATAAATGCGTTGGTGAGAAAATGGATGTAAAGAATATTGACACATACGATTATAGTATTATTGGGAAAGCCCCGTTGCAGAAACGTAAACGGGGCAATCCCGCTAAGCGGAAAAACCCGGAGAGATACAAAGATTTGTTTTGTGCTTTTGATATTGAGACAACTAACGATTTATCTATAAATCAAGCATATATGTATATATGGCAATTCCAGATTGAGGATCAGACTATTATCGGCAGAACGTGGGATGAATTTTTAGAGTTTATGAAGAGATTGGAATTGCAGTTAAAATCAGATGAAAAGTTGATGATATATGTTCATAATCTATCATTTGAATTTACATTTTTAAAGGGTGTGTATCTATTTCAACCTGAGGAAGTATTTTGTATTGATCGCAGAAAAGTATTAAAGTGCGAAATGATGGGACATTTTGAATTTAGATGTAGTTACTTGCTAACTAATATGTCTCTTGCAGCATTTACAACTAAAATGAATGTTACAAGAAAGCTGTCCGGGGATGACTTTGACTATAAAGTCATCCGATACCCATGGACAGAATTAACAGAAAAAGAATTGGAATACTGTATTGTTGATGTTTTGGCACTTGTTGAAGCATTAAAAGTATATTTTTCAATAGAACATGATAATTTTTATACCATTCCATATACTTCCACAGGGTTTGTTAGAAGAGATGTTAAACGGGCAATGCGTCATTATAACCATGATGAGTTACTTTCAATGCAAACGGATTTTACTATATTTGAAATTCTTAGGGAAGCGTTTCGGGGTGGTAATACTCATTGTAATAGATATTATTCTGGTCAAATATTGGAGAATGTATCTAGTTATGATCGTGTATCCAGTTACCCGGATGTACAAATAAATGAGCTTTTTCCCATGTCACCATGGATCAGAGAAGATGCGCCCACAGCGGAGCGGGTATGCAGGATCATATACAAACAACATAGAGCAGGATTAATGCGGGTAGGGTTTTCCGGGATCAGACTAAAAAATCCGCTTTGGGGATGCCCATATATACCAAAACATAAATGTAGAAATCTTAGTAGACATGACAATGATAATGGGCGCATACTGGATGCAGATTATCTCGAGATCAGTTTGACAGATATTGATTTTAAAATCATTATGGATGAATACGATTTTGATCAGATTACTTTTTATGATTTTTATCATTGTCGTTATGGAAAGCTGCCCCGCCCACTTCGGGATGAAGTTTGCAAATATTTTGCAGCTAAAACGGAATTGAAAAATGTACCGGGACAGGAATTATATTATCACATGGCAAAAGCAAAATTAAATTCTATTTATGGAATGTCGGTACAATCCCCGGTAAAACAGAGTATTGATTATATCAATGATAAATTTATTGAGCGGTCGGACAGTGAATTGGAATTGTTACAGGAACATAACAAGCGGGCATTTTTAGTATATGCCTGGGGAATATGGACTACAGCCCATGCGAGAGATCAATTAGAAATTGCAATTAGAAAAGCAGGAAACAATTTTGTGTATTGTGACACAGATTCAGTAAAAGTTATTGATGATGGCTCGATATCGTTTGATAAGTATAATGCCAAAAGAAAAAAATCCAGTGTAAAAAATGGTGGGGTTGCGGTTGATCCCAGAGGGAAAAAGTATTATTTAGGGCTATATGATTATGAGGGTACTTATAAGTATTTTGCGAGTATGGGCGCGAAAAAGTATTGTTACGTTGATGATAGTGGAAAGCTGCATATTACTATCGCGGGTGTTGGAAAAAGCAAAGGGGCTTCAGAGTTAGAAGAGCATGGCGGTATCAAAGCATTTAAAGAGGGATTTACTTTTTATAAAGCGGGCGGGACAGAATCAGTATATAATGATGACCCGGAAACGAAAATATTAAAAGTTGGGGATAATGAATTAAATATAACAAGTAATGTTCTAATTAAAGATTCCACATATACACTGGGAATAACTGGAGAATACAGAAAAATTATTAACAATCCTGCTATATGGCTTGACCTAATGAAATAATTATGGTACAATAAAGAAAATAAAATAAGGGCATGGTATAATGACTAATCAACCCAGAAGCTGACGGGCGGCAGCTACAAACCGCCCGGAAAAGGAGAAAAAGAAATGAAGAAGAGTCTCACCGTAAATAATATGAAAATTGCATATGCAATGACCAATTGTAAAAGGGACACATGGAATGGATTTAAACAAATGAAACATTTAGGTTTCATCACAGAAGAAGAGTGGTCGAAATTTGAATCTGAATGTAAAAATTGGGATGTGTATTATGATCCACATAGAATTATTGATATAGATGGCGAGTTAGTATTTAATTTTGAATCTGGCAGTGGAAAATTAGAAATAGTATGGGACAGAATTTAACAGCGGGTTATCCCGCTTAATGCAGCCAAAGGACGGTCACAAGCCCGTGAAATGCAGAGTGAGCGGATAATACAATATAATGTAAAGGAGAAACACATGGAAGTAATTAAGAAGTATCCCGAAAACATGGATGGAAGAAGCCAGTACAAAATGATGAAGTCACCCGAAGTGAAGAAGATGTCAGATGCAGAAGATTCTATTTTAGAAGTCAATGCTTGGATTCTTTATTCGGATATTGACCAGAAGACAGGGGACGAACGTATTGTACTTGTAATCAAAACAACGGATGAAGAAATGTTCGGAACGATCAGTGATACATTTAAAAGAGAATTTGACGATATTGTTGGATTCTTTGGTGAGGATGTCGGTTCGATCAAAGTTATTTCTGGTCAGAGTAAAGCGGGAAGAAAGTACATTACTTGTACAGTCGCATAAATTTTTCTTCTTTTCAAGTGCGGGGTGTAATTCCCCGCATTTTTATAGTGAGGTGAAACAATGGGTATTTATTTGGATAACGGTTATTTAGATATTGAAAAGATATTGAAGTATAAACAGCCATTTAATTTTGTTGTTGGTGGTCGTGGAACTGGTAAAACATATGGTGCGCTTAAAAGTGCTTATGAATCTGACACGCGTTTGATGCTTATGAGACGAACACAAGCGCAGTGTGATCTGATCAACAAACCCGAATTTAACCCTTATAAAGCAATTAATTCGGATATTAAATCTAATGTTACTGTAAAGAGTATAAGCAAATATAATTCAAAGTTAATAGAAGAATATGAAGATAGTGAAAAGCTAGTTGGGTACACTTGCGCCCTATCTACTATAGCAAATATGCGTGGTTTTGATGCTTCAGATGTTAAGTTACTCATATATGATGAGTTTATTCCAGAGAAACATGAACGTGCTTTAAAAAATGAGGGTAGCGCATTTCTGAATGCATATGAAACAATCAACCGTAACCGGGAATTAAAAGGGAAAGAGCCACTGCAAGTGCTTTGCCTTGCCAATGCTTTTAATGTTGCGAATCCAATATTTCTTGAATTGGGTTTGGTTGGACGTTGTGAAAAAATGCGAAATGCGGGGCAGGAGCTATATATTGATAAGTCCAGAGGGATCGTACTTGTATTGCTTCAGAAGTCAAGTATCAGTAATGCAAAAGCCGACACAGCTTTATACAGAATTTCATCGGGATCCTACTCAAAATTTGCATTATCAAACGATTTTGTGTATAATAATACCGACAATATAAAATCAAAATCTTTAAAGGAATATAAACTGGTTTGTACGGTTGGGGAAATAAGCGTATATAAACATAAGTCAAAGCGCGAATATTATGTTTCTGAGCATAGAACAGGGACAGCCCCGGAGTTTAAATCTGATGAAGTTGGTTTAAGTCGTTTCCATAAAAATTATGGGCTGCTGCTATATGGTGCGTATATGCGAAACAGAGTAACATTTGAAAGTATGTTGACAAAATCGTTATTTGAATTGTATACTAAATAGGGGCGGGGTATCCCAGGCAAACCCCGGAAGGGTGGATATACGACAGCCATCGTACTAACCCCGCCCAATTGAAAAGAGGTGTACATGGATATTCAAGTAATAGGTCAGTTAATTGCTAGTTTAGGATTTCCGATTGTGGCAAGCGGGGCGTTGTTTTGGATGGTAAATAAACAGGAAGAACGCCACACGCAGGAAATAGACAGTTTACGCAGCACCATTTCAGAAAATACACAGGTTCTTAATAGTTTAAAAGAATTGATCCAGATCATTATTAATAAGGATAATAAGAAATGAACACAGCTAGAAAAAAAATTATATCGGTTGCTGAATCGTATATGGGCATTGATGTCAAACCGGGGTCCGCTGCCCGGAAAGATATTGTTGATGCTTTTAACAAAGTAAAGCCACAAGGCTACACAGCACATACTACAGATGATTGGTGCGCAGAGTTTGTAACCGCTTGTGCTATTATTGCTTTCGGAAAAAAGATAGCTGTTTCGTATTTTCCTCTTTCTGCTAGCTGTCCCGTTATGATAAAGGCTGCCAAAGCTAAATCTATTTGGAAAGAGAAAGACAACTATAAACCACAGCCCGGAGATTTTGTATTATTTGATTGGGATGATCCGGGAAAAGGTGGAGACAATCGCGGAACGCCAAATCATGTTGGAATCGTTCAGAAAGTTGTAGATGGTGACATTTATACAATAGAGGGAAATTTTCATGATAAAGTTGCTATTAGAGAATTTCCGATTAACTGGAGGTATATTCGTGGTTTTGTTTGTCCGTTGTATGATCGTTTCGATATGCCGGTTAAGATATCAAAAGACGATGTTTTAAAAGCGGTTATTTCCGGGAAATATGGAACAGGTGAAAAACAGAAAAAGAAAATTAAAGATGATGGATATGATCCGGATCAAATAAGGACCGAAGCAGCTAAAATTAAAAAGTTGACAACGGAAGTATTAAAAGGAAAATATGGAACAGGTGAAGAACGAAAAAAAGCACTTGGGAAATATTATAAATTAGTACAGTGGAACGTTAACAGAGTATTAAAGGAGAAGCAGTCATGAACTACACAGAAATTATTAAGTTACTGGATGCGGGGTATACCCGTGATGAAATCATGAAAATGAAAGAAGAGCCAGAGGAACAGGGAAAGCCCGATGAAGAGCAGGGAAAGCCCGATGAAGAGCAGGGAAAACCCGATGAAGAACAGGGAAAGCCCGATGAAATGTCAGGGATGTTTAAGGAAATGAAAGATATGTTTGCTGAACTCCGCAAAGAAGTTACAGCTTTCAATATCATGAATACGAATCTCCCGGAAGAAAAAAGCGGAGAGGATGTAATGGCGCGGATTATTAATCCATTTGAAGACAAAGGGGGTAAAAAATAATGTCAGTTAATACGATGTCATTTGAAGATGCTAGTGCCATCCTTAATAATATTAGGGAACAGGTAACAGGGGAAAGCGCAATTGCCCCGGTAAATACTAGCGAATTTGTATCAGTAGCAACTACACTTTTGCAGCAGGGATATGACCCGGTTCTTAATGCTATTACCCAGATGGTGAGCAGAACTATTTTCTCCATTCGTCCTTATAACAGGAAGTTTGGCGGGATCAAAATGGATAGTGAACAGTGGGGTTCTATTGTTCGCAAACTGTCCATTGCGGATAAAGATTTCTCAGAAGATGTACGTTTTGAACTTGTAGACGGTCAGAGCATCGATCACTATAAAGTCAACAAACCGAATATTCTTCAGACTAACTTTTATGGACAGAATGTGTATGAGAAGAATTACACTATCTTCAAGGATCAGCTAGACAACGCGTTCTCTGGTCCGGCTGAGTTTGGTCGGTTTATGTCCATGGTAGTACAGAATATCTCCGACATGATCGAACAAGCACACGAATCGATTGCCAGAATGACCATTGGAAACTTTGTTGGCGGTAAGAAACTTGCTAACAATGGCGTAATCCATCTTCTCACTGAATACAATACCGAAACGGGTGAAAGTCTGACAGCTACTACAGTTTACGCGCCCGCCAATTTTGGAAACTTCATGAAGTGGATGTATGCGCGTGTTGCGACACTTACTGCACTTATGACAGAAAGAAGTGTGGAATTTCAGATTAACGTTACCGGGAAAGAGATTAACAGACACACGCCTTATGAGTACCAGAAAGTTTATCTCTATGCTCCGCTGCTCAATGGCATGAATGCCCGTGTACTTGCGGAAACGTTCCATGATGATTTCTTGGAATATGCAGATGTTGAAGCGGTCAACTACTGGCAGAGCATTGATAGCCCGATGGCACTTAATGTGACACCGTCCTATATGGGCGCAGATGGTCTGATCGTAACGGCACAGGAAGCCCAGAGTATTACTAATCTAGTGGGTGTTATCTTTGATCGTGATGCACTTGGGTATACTACTGTTAATAACTGGAGTGCAACAACTCCGCTTAATGCTAAAGGCGGTTACTGGAACACGTTCCATCATTTCACTGAAAGATGGTATAATGATTTCACAGAAAAAGGAATTGTGCTTCTCCTTGATTAGTCACATATATTTATTCTTCATTTCTTGAAAAAGGGCGGGTGTGTAATATACCCGCCCGGTTGCTAGAGGTGTACTATGTCATTTACTGTACATTTATATACATTAAGCAAGCGGGACAATTCCACAAAGCGTCCTACTGGAGACGGGCGCGAAATGACCGGAAATCTAAGGGATGATTGTGGTATTCTACATCCAACAATCGCCTTTACATTTGGCATTGCCAATGATCCGTCACAATACAACTATGCTTATATAGCTAAATTCGGAAGATATTATTTTATTGAAGAGTGGATTTTCAAAGACGCGCTTTGGCAGGCGGTTATGAAAGTTGATGTTCTTGCTACATATAAAACGGAAATCGGAAATAGTAACTTGTATGTTATGCGTTCCGCAGCAGAACAAGATACCGATATTGTAGACTTGCTATATCCTGCCAAAACTGGGTGTACTTATCGCACCACACAAATTGCAAATCCATGGTTTGACAATATTATATATGTGGTTGGTGTTGTGTCTAAACGCGGTGAACTGGGATCACTCACCTATTACGCGATGTCAGAAAACAACGTGAGGACCATGTGTGAAAATTTGATTGATAACACAGTAAATCAGAACAATGGGTTTTCGCTTGATGATTGTTCAATGGCACTTCAGCTTTCTTTAGTTGATCCGTTGCAGTATATCAAATCATGTGTTGCACTCCCGGTGGCAGCAGGTGAAATTGATGGTGTTGCATCCGTTTCATCTAATGTGTATGCGTTTTCATGGGATACAGGGGCGATTGGTTTTAAAGTCCCCGCCAGGGCTTCAGTGCATAAAGATTTGACATTTAATATCATCAAACATCCTGACACAAACAGTCGTGGTAATTATGTCAACTCCGCGCCATTTTCTAAATTAACTTTGACAGTACCACCTTTTGGGGCTATTGACATTGATACCAGTGTTACTTGTACAGGCAGCACAGTCACAGCCCGAATTTATATCGATGCTGTTACGGGGCGTGGAATAATGGAAATACTTTGTGAGGGGATCATTCTAAACCGTGTTGAAGCTCAATTGGGCGTTCCCATTGCATTGTCTTCTGTCACCCGTGATTATATCGGTGGCGCATCTTCTGTAGTTGGTGCGGTTGGTAGTGCTATTGGCGGATTTATGACAGGGCAGATTGGGAGCGGTGTTGTTGGTGCGGGTCTTGGAATCGGTAATGCTGTTGAAGCACTCTGCCCGCGGTCCAATACTATCGGTACTAATGGCGGTTACGCTGCCACTACTGGCGGTATGCGTCTTGACCACCAATTTTTCCATCCAATAGCAGATGATAACACGCACAATGGGCGCCCACTATGCGCCAAACGGGTGCTTGGAAACTTAGGCGGGTATATGATTATACAGGATGGTGATGTACCAATCAACGGCACTTCAACAGAGGATGCTCAGGTCCGCAATTATCTGGAAACAGGGTTTTACTTTGAGTAGGTGGTAGAATGGCATTAATGCGAACTGATACAAGTGGGATGAGAACTAACCCATACTGGTATGCTGCCAATCCCTATTACTTGGCGGGAAATGGGCTGCCGGGTGCTGAATGCTACGCGTGGGGCAGATTCTGGGAGGGCTCAGCAATTGATGGTGCATTTTCAAACCGTCCTTTACTTGATCCCAATCAAGATGCTAGTCAATGGGTGTACTATACACAGGATGGATATACACGGCAGCGTACTTTGAACACTTCAACCGATCAGATAGGTGGAAATGTTGCTTGCTATTATACCACAAGCGGTCCTGGGCACGTTGCAATTATCGAAGGCTATGAGCATATAGCGGGTTCTGGAGATAGACTGATTGCCAGTGAATTTTATAACGGCGAGTTTAGAACTGTCAATATTGGGCTAGATGGTCAGTATATGGGTAATACTACAGAGCATTTATATTTTCAATCTTTCATAATGCCTGCCCATTGGGGAGCGCAAACAAGCTCCCCGCAAACGTTGGGCATGGGGAAAAAAATATTTAAAGTCAATAGGGGGATCATATAATGGGTACTTATGATTATGATTTTATAAACAGATATAATTCAAAATTAGACCCGTCAACCGTCCATACCGGGGATAATTCAAAATCATGGTACTTTAAACGGTACTTGCTTCAAAAGATTTTATCTGTGTTTGAATTTGACGGGATCCCGGAAACATGGTCAAAAGATTACTTTCTTTATACTCTATTTATATGTGGTTTTGTGTCAGTGGTCCAGACTGACAAATTTGGAGTTATTCCGCAACATTGCTCTCTTTATGGGTACGATGTGTTTTACCGTCCGACACACGCTAATATAGCTAATCCTCTTCTTAGAGGTAACTTACGTCCTAGAATTGGCACTGAATGTGAACTGATTAAGCTGCAGCCGGATTATGGCTCATGTTGGGATATTGTCTCATATTATGCCGATTTACTTGCACTGGCTACAGAATCACTGGGTGTAAATCTGGTAAATTCTAAACTTGCTTATGTATTCGCGTGTGAAAACAAAACAATTGCAGAATCCTTTAAAAAGATGTATGATAATCTTAACGGGGGTAATCCCGCTGTTTTCGCTGATAAAAAGTTGTTTGCAGAAAATGGTGAGCCACTTTGGACCACATTCCAGAACAACTTGAAACAAAATTATGTCGCGGGTGACATGCTTAATGACATGCTTAAAATTGACGCGCGATTTTGCACAGAAGTTGGAATCCCTAATGTGAATATGGCTAAAAAGAGTGGCGTTACAGATAATGAAGTAGAAGCGAACAATATTGATACTAAAACAAAAGTATCACTTTGGTTAGAGACAATCAGAGATGGCATTGAAAAAGCGAATAAAATGTTTGACTTGAATTTGTCAGTTAAATTTCGGTTTGAGAGGTTAGAAAATGAAATTATCAATAATGGGGATGTATGAATATGATCCAACAATATTCGATGATCTGACCGTCCCGGAGGGTATTGAAAAAAATGTCGTGGTTGGTGAAATCTGCATCCAGTGTGCTGAATTGGAATTACTCTATCCTAATATCGACATTTTAAAAATGTGTATTCGCAATTGGTCAAAAGCAAACGAATATACTTGGAATAAGTTATATAATTCCACACAATTCGAATATAATCCAATTTGGAATGTTGACGCGGAAATTACAGACGAACAGGAAGACGACCACAGTCGTACATTTACTAATACCGGGCAGGAAACAAGAACAATCACCAGGACTGGTTCCGGTACAAATAATGAAACAATTAATTTGACCAATACCGAATCTGTACAGGGCTTTAATTCAACCGGTTGGGATGATGCAAAGAAAAACACACAAACAGGAACAGACAATGTGTCAATGAGTAGTAACGATACCGTAAGCGATGGCAGCAGCAATTCTGCGGGCGGGTCAGAGCGAAATAACGGAACAGTTACACATACAATAACCCGTACAGGTAATATCGGTGTGACCACAACACAGCAGATGATAGAACAAGAAAGAGAAACCGCAAAGTTTTCAATTATTAATTATATTGCTGTTTCCTTTAAAGAAAGATTTTGTTTATTAGTTTACTAACAAGAAAGGGGTAAAAAATGGGTCTTTTTCAAAATTTCCCTTATACGAATTTTCATGAAATCAATCTGGACCAGATTATAAAAATTATGCGTCAGATGCAGGATGAGTGGGAACAGGTGGAAACCGATTGGACCTCTATGCAGGATTTCATTAATAATTACTTTGAAAATCTGGATGTGTCAGAAGAGGTCCTTGCAGCACTTCAAACAATGGCGGGTGATGGTGAACTGAACACGATCATTGACCCGGTTATTGTTGCGGAAACTGCATCATGGTTAGCGGAGCATATTACACCAACTTCTCCGGCTGTAGATAATACTTTATCAATTGCCGGGGCTGCTGCTGATGCTAAAGCTACTGGTGACGCAGTTGCTGATTTAAAGGAAGATTTAGATGAAATATTACGCATTGAATCGGGAAGTAGAAATGCCGGAACAGTTATACAGCCGTTTGAATTTAAAAGCGGAGAAACATATATTCTAACGAATACCGGGGACACTAATACTTTTAATGCGTTTATTGGCGCTAATGGTTCATCAGTACAGACAATCGGATATAATATAGCGCCCGGTGCATCAGTAGAATTTACAGCAAATCAAGATGGTGATTCGTTGCGTATGTATTTTAATGGCGCAGGATCATTTAAAATGGAATATAATTTGCCAAAACTCAATTACAATAATATAAGTAAATTATTCCAGTTAAAAACAACAAACGAAACGGACGCGAATAACATCAGAACCAC
>JAEIGA010015605.1_pt1 | contig 11561 bp, 8 predicted proteins | sample 9270691 | NCBI WGS metagenome assembly JAEIGA01 (sample SAMN17057246, study PRJNA624740) | gut metagenome | biome: biome; isolation source: fecal sample | host: Bos grunniens | place: China: Xizang | collected 2019
AATCATCCTCTTACGTTTTAAGGGGATGATTTTTGGTTTTAAGTAATATTTATTTATCATAATTTACTTTATAAATACGATATGTATCTACATCATAAAGAAGATCAAATGAAACATTTTCATTTTCATAATTTTCCATTATTCTAACAGTAAATATATATTTAATACCTAAAGTTTTTAATTCATCTGCTGTAATATAAACTCTATATGTATCAGGAGATATTAAAACAAATTTTTCTTTAGGTTCTTTTTCAACTACTTCAATATATATATGAGAATATCTATTGTATACTTTTTCATATTTTCCTTCAGGATCTAATTTCCTGCAAAAATCTAAGTCTGGGTAAGCGTGAGTACTATTTACTGTTGGAGCGCCTGCCATTACTAAATAGTTTGCTCCAGGGAAGCCGATAGCTTCAGCCATCCAAAGACCTTCATCTTCAGTGTTATATTTTTCTACTGCAGCTAAAATTTTACTATCTGTAATCATATCTGTTCCTTTAACAATAGGGTTTACTGTAAAACCAGCTATAAACATTGTTCCTATAATACCTAATGTAAAGAAATATTTTCCATATTTTGTATTGTATTCTAATGCAAAGAAGAATAAAGAGGATGCCATAACAAATAGTAAAGCGCAAGAATATATTCCGATATATGCTGTATTATATAAATGAGTAATTATAACAAGTATAGCACTTAAAACTACTGCTACAATTCCTGCTTTCCAAAGTTTCATTGTTTTTTCTGGTAAAGATAAATATCTAACAAGTAAAAGTATATCTATAAAACCTATAGCTAAAGTAACTCTTTCTGCAATTGACATGCTAAGAAAAGTTAATTTAGCAAGCCAATCTGGAAATCCAATAAAAGCAAAAATTCCAAGTACAATATAAGGTACTAAAAGTAATGTTGTAAACAAATCTATCTTTTTTGTTTTTATCATATAAAAAATAGAAGTTATAATTCCAAGAGGGAATAGGCTAAATACTGCGGCCTCTTCAACAGTAGGGAATTTTAATCCAAGTTCTTTATATGGTAAAAAGATATTTCCAAGATAATCTATGTATTTTCTAAAAGCGCCACCACCGTTTTCTATTCTAGAACCAGGATATACTGTATTTAATGTAGTAATAATTGTTTCTTTTGCTACTATAAAAGCATATACCATTAAACATATAAATATTAAAAGCATAACTGCTATAGAAATAATATCTTTTTTAGTTATTTTACAATTTTTTCTATTTTCAATTAATATAAAAATCGCTAAGAATAAGAAAACGTAAAACATCGGAATTTGATAAGCAGGGTATAGGATAAATATATAACCACCAGCGCAAATCATCATAAAGAAAAGCATCAAAATTCTAGATTTTAAGTTTTCTGTATTCATATATTTATATAGTAAAATAAGAGCAAGCTGTCCAAATACAAACATTTCAACAACACCATTAGTAGCAAACCACCATTGAACATTAGGTGCTAAAGAAATCATAAAAGCTGTAATCAAAGATAATCTTTTATTTTTATTTGTAATTATCATAGCAAATTCGAATGTTACTAAAAATAAAGAGATGAATCTTGCAACCCAGAAAAATGATAATCCTTTTTCAAAGCCAAGTAAAAGATATCCTAAGTGAAAAGGTCTAAAAATTTCTAATATATTTAATACTGGAAGACCATAAAGTGAAAATACTTCAGTGTTAGATATTCCTCTTATTATATTTGTTGTTATATTAAAGTTATTAAAAAATTGAGAAAAAATAAGTGGGGTAGTAACAGCCCATTCATCACTTCTAATTGTTCTCCAATTTCCAAATAAAATACCATTATCAGTTATGCCTGTATTATAAACAGTATTCCAAAGACTTATTGAAGATCCATGTAAGCTGAATAAAACTCCAATCATAATAAAAGCTATAGCGATAATAAAACGATATTTATAAATCCAGTCTAAAACTTTATCAGCTTTTTCTCTTAATTTAACTAATTTTTCCATATATTTCTCCTTAAAATCAAATGAATAAATATCAGAATGATTATATAACAATAAAAGATGCAAATTCAATATAAAAAATAAAAAGCCTCTTAAAATAAGAGACTTTTTATTAAAAATACAACTATTTATTATTATTGTTATTGTTGTTTTGATTATTGCTATTTGAATTTGATTTATTGTTTTTATTATTTTTGTTTGACATAATAAAAGCACCTCCTTTAACTTAATGCTAGTATCAACCAAACTAAGATAAAATATACTAAAAATTTATTTTTTTAAAATATAAAACCATTAATTTAATATTGAAGATAAGCGTTATTTTTGATATAATGCAGCAAGATAAATAATAAAAATAATAAAGGAAAGCAAAAGATGTCAAATTTAGTAATAGGAATAGAGGGTTTAGTTGGTGCTGGTAAAACTAGCATTTGTAGAAATCTTATAAAATTAATGCCAAATACTATTTTAGTAAATGGGGGAAATATATATAGATCTGTAATATATTCTATGATGAAAAATGGTTCAAAAATTGACGAGTTAAAGTCACAAGGAAAGAATTTAGACATTAAAGAAATGATGGATATTTTAAATATTCAAATAAAAATAGAAGACAATGAGACAATATTATACATAGGTGATGAAAAAATAGATGAAGATGCAATACAATCCAAAGAGGCTTCGATGGCAGTTTCTTCTGTTGCAGGAGGTGCTGATCATAAAAAACTTTTTACTTTTGCAAAATCTTTAATAAATAAATTAAAAGAAGATTATAATGTAATTGTTTCTGGAAGAAGTGTAATGAAAATATATCCTGAATGCGATTATCATTTTTTTATCATCGCTGATTTGGATGAACGTGTAAGAAGAAAATGTATGCAATATAATAATAAAGAAACCGCTGAAGAGATAAGAAACAATATAACAAAAAGAGATGAACTTCAAAAACAAGCTGGTTTTTATGAATATAGTGAAATTACAATCGAAATTGATGTAACAAAAGCTAAATCTGTGGAAGAATCAACAAAACTTGTTTTAGAAAAAATAAAATTACCACTTACAATTAGTTAGAGGATTGGAGGAAAATCTAAATGGATTTCGTAAACGAAAAATTAATAGAATTCAATAATTATTTAAAAGGAAGAAAGGTAGCTGTAATTGGACTAGGGGTAAGTAATATACCTTTAATTGACTATTTACATGATTTAAAATCAGAAGTTACTTTCTTTGATTCTAGAGAAATAGGTGATATTGACAAAAAAATAGTTGATAAAATAGTAGACTACGGAATGAGTTTTTCTTTTGGAAAGGGATATTTAGAAAAACTAGTAGGATTTGATATAATCTTCCGCTCACCAAGTTGTCTTCCAACTGTTCCAGAACTTGCAAAAGAAGCTGAAAGAGGAGCAATTATTACAACAGAAATTGAAATGGTAATTGAGCTTTGTCCTTGTCTAGTTATTGGTATAACTGGTAGTGATGGTAAAACAACTACAACTACTTTAATTAGCGAAATAATAAAAGAAGATGGACACACATGTTTTTTAGGAGGAAATATCGGAACTCCTTTATTTACAAAAATAAAAGAAATGCAACCTGAAGATATCGTTGTTCTTGAACTAAGTAGTTTTCAATTGATGAATATGAAAATAAGTCCAAAAATATCAGTAATTACCAATATAACACCTAACCATTTAAATATACATACTGATATGGAAGAGTATGTTGAAGCTAAGAAAAATATCTTTAAATACCAAGATAAAGATGGATTAGTTATATTAAACTATGATAACGAAATAACAAGAGAATGCAGTAAAGAAGCTCCTGGAAATGTAATGTTTTTTAGCAGCAAAGATAAAAATGTGAATGGTTATTTAGTAGATACTGATGATGGAAAAATAAAAGTATCAGAAAATGGTTTAAGAAAACATGTTTTTGATACTAAAAATATGAAATTACGTGGAGTTCATAATTTTGAAAATGCAGCATGTAGCATAATAGCAACAAAAGATTTAGTAAAAAAAGAATCAATAGATAGAGTATTAACAGAATTTAAAGGAGTAGAACATAGATTAGAACTTGTTAAAGAAACAAAAAACAGAATTAAATGGTATAACGATTCTGTTAGTTCGAGTCCTACTAGAACAATTGCCGGATTAAATGCTTTTTCATTTAAAAATATAATTTTAATTGCTGGTGGTTATGATAAGAATCTAGATTATGAAGTTTTAGCAAAACCAATTTTAGACAACTGTAAATCACTAATACTTCTTGGTCAAACATCTGAAAAGATAGAAAAAGCGGTTTTAAAAGAACAAAAAAGATCTCAAAAAGATTTAACTATTTATAAATGCAAATCATTAAATCAAGCTGTACAAACAGCAAATGAAATTGCAATTAAAGGGGATATTGTTTTATTTTCACCAGCTAGTGCAAGTTTTGATATGTTTAAAAATTTTGCAGAAAGAGGAGAAGTATTTAAACAATATGTAAAAGAAATTGTAAAATAATATTTATGCCGAGGAAATTTTCCTCGGTTTTTTATTTTTTATCATACTCTAAACTAATAAAACATATACTTAAACATAAAAGGAGGAGATAAAATGTTTTATTCAAATAACGACAATTACATGCAAGATTTGTATTTTTACAATCAAATACCAAATGGTACATATATGAATAATTTGGGAGGTAGTATACCTATAAATCCAAATGTTCAATCAAATCAAATAAATCCGATGACTAATAATATGATGTTTCAAGACCCAAGATTTATACCGAACAATTATTCTGGCACAAATATAAATAATTTATATCCCAGTATTTATAGAATAATTAATCCCGTAATTTCAAGAGTAGTATCAAATAACAACCAACCTGTAACAGAAGAATTATTAAATAATATGACAGATACAGTATTTAATATTGTAGAAGGGCAAATAGATTTAACAGATGATCAAGTTCAAAAAACTGTCCAAAATGAAAGTCAAAATTCATTAAGCTCATCAAACAATTCTCAATCAAGGCCTTCAGATCAATCACGAACATCTAATATTCAAACTCAATCAAAATGTAGTAGAAATGATTATTTACTTAAAGATTTTATTAAAACTCTTATAATAAAAGAATTGCTACAAAAAAATCAAATGCAAAGACAATTTTCAGGAACAATACCTAGATGTATTCCATATTACAATAATGTGTTTTTTTAAAAATATAATTGAAAGTTTTTTTATATATGATAGAATTATTATGTGATTTATGAAAAAGTTAATAATTTTATAATTGAGGTGAAAACATTGGATAGAGAAAAAATCAAAGAAAAACTATTGTTAGAAAAAAATGCAAATTTAATAGATGTACTCCAAATAGCATCTAGCTTATATGCAAAAGTATTAGTAAGTGATAAAAATTATAAAATATCATATAATTATTTTAAAATATCTGAAGATACTATCCAAGATTTGACAGAAAACGAAAAAGAAGAAATAAAACATTTTTTTGAGATAAATTCAGAAGATGTTGTATATTAAAAAACGAATGGAGAAACTATGGAAGTAAGAGTTGAAAATCCAGAAATAAAACCACAAATAGAATCTTTTGTAATAGAAACACTGGAAAACTGTAAACTTTTCGTAGATACATATGGAAAAGGTTTTGCAGAAAAAAGATTAGCAGAAAATTTTAAAACAGTTTATACTGACGAATTAAATAAAAAAGCAAGAGGTCAATATTCTCTAGGTACTTCAGGAGTAATGACATTATTCATGATGGGGAAAAAAGGTAGTCTACTTACTTTTAATGATATAAAAGAAAAAGAAGATCTTCAAACTGTTTTACACGAATCTGTTCATGCTATTTTTAACAAAACACCTGAAGAATGTTTTGAATCAGGAATACGTTTAGGTAGTGGTATACATGAATTATATCAAGATTATGAATTAGGAAGAGGATTAAACGAAGGTTTTACAAACTGGGTATGTGATAAAGCAGGTTTTAAAACGATGTCATATCCTACTTTAACAAATCTAGTTAATATATTAGAAATGGCAATAGGACCAGAAAAATTAATGCGATTTGGCAAAGGAGGTATTTCAACCAATATATCTAATTTATTAGGAATGCATCCAATGGATTGTCAGACATTTATTTCTAAAGCAGACCAAATATATTATCATGAAGATAAAGCTACTGATTTTGATAATTTAGCATCAGTCTTAAGAAGAAAAAGTGTTTTTGAATCAGAAAAAGCAAAAAATCCACAATTAACAATGGATGAATCTTTAAAAAATGACCTTCAAGCTTTACAAAATAATTTTGAATATACAAATATATTAAAAAATATCTTTTATATGGATTTTGCTCAAAAAAACAATTTAAAACCAGAACTTGAAGCATCAAAATTAGAATTTTTTGAAAACGAGAAAAAAACATATAGAGCCAGAGCCAAAACTGTAGAACAAGAAATTAAAGGAAAAATTCTATCAAAATATTTCATGGAAGAATTAAAAGGAATAGTAGAATCAAATTCACCTTCTGTTGAACAATATAAGAAATTTTCAAAATTATCATCTTTACTATCTTTAAATGACGAATTAGAAGATGAAAACATGAAATCGTTTAAAGAAACATTTAGTGCTTTCAGAAAGCAGTTTTACGATAAAGTTGAATTTGATATTAAAGACTCTTTAAAAAGTGGAACTTTAACTCCAGAAAAAATACTTCAGTATAAAGATGCAACTTATTCAGGAAACCCTTTTGATCCAAATGATTTTAATACAATATTCTCTAAAATAATGCTTCCTGAAAATCCATATATATACGAGAATTTATTTAGAGTTTTAAATAGTCATAATATGATTCCTGAAATATTTAATTATAAAATTTTTGAATTAGAAACACAAAATGGTTTTAAAACAAACTTATTTTATAACAAAAAGAGCAATAATCATTTTGCTCGTTATATTAGTGATTCAAAAACATTTACAGCAGATAGCGTAATCGAAGACAAAGATAGTTTGTTTGATATGACTTTAGATGGTCTTCAATCAATGCAAGAGATAGTAAATAATTTCTTAGAATTAAAGGAAAAGATTTCTCAAACTAGTCCAAATACTAAATTGCAAATTGTAGAAAATGTTGTTGTTTCCACAAAAGAGGGGGAAAATCCAGAATTTTATGTATTAGAAGGAAATGATTGGAAGTTAGCTAAAGTAAATGAATATTTGCCCCAAAATATACAACAAGAAACCACTAAAGACTCTTTACTAGAAGTCGAATCAATTGATACAAGCAATATACAAAAAGAGAACAACAATAATTTTTTAGCGATTATATCAAATAATCCATTTAAAAAATTCTTTCAAAATTTAAAAAGAAGATTCTTTAAACCAGAACCACAAGTTGTTTTAGCAGATACTCAACCTTCAAATTTAGAAAATAAAATGGAAGAGATGTCTAAAACTTTTAATGATTCTCTTTCTCATACTCAAGACGGCAAAAAAATAGAAACACCAACTATAACAGATAGTTCAAATCAAAAAAAATCAGAATCAAAAGACATAGAACATGATTTTTAATAAAATTATATAGGTTCATATATATTTTCATTTTTAATTAAAATTTAGAATAATCAAATTATTTTTGAATATAATTTTAATTAAGAATAAAAGGAGATATATATGAACTTATTTTTTATTTTGAAGAAATTCTTTATAGTGTTAATAATTACAATTATATTTTTTATAGGATGTAAATTAACAGTCTTTTACATACCTTTTGTAATTGGTTATTTAATATCTTTACTTGTTGATCCTATTATAAAGTATCTTACAAAGAAGACAAATATAAGTAGAAAATTCTCTAGTATAATCGTACTAGCTTTAATCTTTGTTAGTTTAAGTGGAATTCTAATTTATGGAGGTACAAAACTTATATCAGAAGCAACTAATTTACTTGGAGGTTTAAATGAATACTTAGATAAGACAAATAATTTTATGAATGAGATTAAGAAAAGTTTAAATAAGTTTAATTTATCCAAAGAAGTGATTAATATATTTGAAAAATCTACAACAGATTTTATAAATAGTATCGCAAGTTATATAAAAGATTTCTTAACTTTAGTATTAAAATATATTACATCTATTCCTAATATTTTGATTAATGTCATCATAACAATACTTGCTACTTATTTTATAACATCTGATAAATTTTATATATTAGACAGAATGGAACATCACTTATCAAAAAAAATGGTGGGGAAGATTATAACTCATACTAAAGAAATTACATCTTCCCTTGGTAAATATTTAAAAGCAGAAATAACTTTAAGTGTTATAACTTTTTTAGTTGTACTTACAGGTCTTAATATCTTCTATTTAATTGGAATGGAAATAGAATATCCTATACTAATTGCTATCTTAATTGGCTTTTTTGATGCTCTTCCAATACTCGGAGCAGGAGGAATAATGTTGCCGTGGGCAATTATATTATTTTTGAATAAAAACACGTCTTTAAGTCTTGCTATTTTGGGATTATATATTTTTATTTTGGTTGAGAAACAATTATTAGAACCAAAACTTGTAAGCAACAAAATAGGTATTCATCCTATTTTTACTTTAATCGCAATGTATACTAGTTTTAAATTAATAGGTGTAATAGGACTTTTAGTTCGGTCCAATTATTCTTATAATATTAAAAAATATTTTTGCTGAAATTTTGGATAAAGGCATTTTAAAATCAATAGTTGAAGATTATTAATAAAGTACAGCAGTTGGAACATAGCTACTATCCGGAACACTTACAGTAGAGTTTTCTGGTTTTTGAGCTTTTTCAATTGCTGTTATTTTTATTAGAGGAATTTCTCCATTATAATTACCTTTTGTAATTTCTCCTGTTATATTTACCCATGTATAACTTGGAAAATCTTTTGCTTTTTCACTACTACATAAAAATCCAACTACTAATGTTTGATTATTTCCAATATCCATATCTCTTGCTAAAACAAATTGATTTTCATCAAATCCATTTAATCTATATATGTATCCTGAAAACGCTATTTTTTGACCAATATATTTATCTAAATTATCATGTACTACTTTTAAAATATTAGTATAATTTTGTGGTAATATTTGGGCTACTTCTGAAGAGGGAATAAAATCATTAAGTAAATTATTATCTTGATTATTCGTTTTATTTAAGACTTTATATGTAGCAAAAATAAGTATAAAAAAGGCTATAATCCATAGAAAGCTTAAAATACTTTTATATATTATTTTTTTGTTCAATTTCACATTAAATACAAACATACTAAAAAACTCCTTTTATAAATTTATTAGAGTTTATGAACAGATAATTTAAAATATTACAAATATAATTTTATATGTCAAAATTATGTGTTTTTTATGTGATTTTACCCTCTAAAAACTTGCCAAATCCAGTAAATAATGATATAGTTGTGAAGTATATTTAAAGACATTTTAGGAGGATTATAAATGGGACTTTTTAGCAAAATATTTGGAAACTACAGTGAAAAAGAAGTAAAAAGAATAATGCCAATTATAGAAAGAATTAATAATTTAGAATCAGAAATATCTAATTTAACAGATTCTGAATTGGCTGCAAAAACAGTTTATTTTAAAGAAGAATTAGCTAAAGGAAAAACTTTAGATGATATATTACCAGAGGCTTTTGCTGTTGTTAGAGAAGCTTCAAAAAGAGTTTTAGGAATGAGACATTTTGATGTACAATTAATAGGTGGTATTATATTACATCAAGGTAGAATAGCTGAAATGAAAACTGGTGAAGGTAAAACATTAGTTGCTACACTTCCAGTATATTTAAATGCACTTACAGGAAAAGGTGTTCATGTAATAACAGTCAATGAATACTTAGCCAAAAGAGATAGTGAGTGGATGGGTAAAGTTTATAGATTTTTAGGATTATCTGTTGGTTTAATCTATGGAAGAATGGATCATTTAGAAAAACAAAAAGCTTACCAAGCAGATATTACTTATGGAACTAACAACGAATTTGGATTTGATTATTTAAGAGACAACATGGTTATACACAAACAAGATATGGTTCAAAGAGAACTAAACTATGCCATTGTCGATGAGATTGATAGTATCCTAGTTGATGAAGCTCGTACACCTCTTATTATTTCAGGTAGAGCAAACAAATCATCTGATTTATATAAAATGGCAGATAAATTTGTTAGAAAATTAAATGCAAAAATTATAATTGAAGAAGATGTAAAAGATACAGAACAAATTGAAGATAACGAAAAATATGATTATATAGTAGATTTAAAAGCAAAATCAGCATCACTTACTCAAAAAGGTATAGAGAAAGCTGAAAAAGAATTTAATCTAGAAAATTTAAATGATGTTCAAAATACTGATATCGTTCATAATATAACAATTGCTTTAAGAGCTCACGGTATTATGAAAAGAGATATAGATTACATTGTTAAAGATGGGGAAGTTTTAATCGTAGATGAATTTACTGGACGTATCATGTATGGTAGAAGATATAATGACGGACTTCATCAAGCTATTGAAGCTAAAGAAAATGTAAAAATCGCTGACGAATCAAAAACTTTAGCGACAATAACATTCCAAAATTACTTTAGAATGTATACAAAATTATCTGGAATGACTGGTACTGCAATGACAGAAGAAGGAGAATTTAGAGAAATTTATAATCTTGATGTTATTGCTATTCCTACAAACAAACCATTAGCAAGAATTGATCATACAGACGTAATTTATAAAAATGAGGCTGGAAAATTCAGAGCTGTAATAGCTGATATCAAAGAATCTCATGATAAAGGTCAACCAGTTTTAGTAGGTACAGTTTCTATCGAAAACTCTGAAAAATTAAGTAATTTACTTAACAAAGAAGGAATCAAACACGAAGTATTAAATGCAAAAAATCACGAAAAAGAAGCTGAAATTATAGCACAAGCAGGTAAATATGGAGCAGTTACAATTGCCACAAATATGGCAGGACGTGGAACTGACATTATGCTTGGCGGTAATAGTGAATTCTTAGCAAAACAAGAAATGAGAAAATTAAAATATGAAGAAAATTTAATTGAACAATCTACAGCATTTAATGAAACTAAAGATCCTGAAATTCTAGAAGCTAGAAAAAAATTCAAAGAATTAGTGGCAAAATATAATGATGAAATTAAAGATGAAAAAGAAAAAGTAATCGAAGCTGGTGGATTAAAAATTATTGGTACAGAAAGACATGAATCAAGAAGAATTGACAATCAGTTACGTGGTCGTAGTGGACGTCAAGGAGATCCTGGTGAAAGTAGATTCTATTTGGGATTAGATGACAACTTATTAAAAATTTTCGGTGGAGATATGATAACTGCTATATTTAACAAAGGTAATGTTCCAGAAGATTTACCAATAGCAGCTCCAATAATAGGAAAAACAATTGAAACAGCACAAAATAAAGTTGAAGGAAGAAACTTCTCAATAAGAAAACATATCTTAAGTTATGACGATGTTATGAATATTCAAAGAGATATCATATATACTCAAAGAAGAAA
>JAEIGA010015606.1_pt1 | contig 11560 bp, 8 predicted proteins | sample 9270691 | NCBI WGS metagenome assembly JAEIGA01 (sample SAMN17057246, study PRJNA624740) | gut metagenome | biome: biome; isolation source: fecal sample | host: Bos grunniens | place: China: Xizang | collected 2019
ATACTTTAAATTCAAGTTGGGCGAAAGCCCAACTTGAATTTCCCTCAAAAAGCTAAAAGAATCTAGCGATACTGTAAAAATTATGTTGGCACTTCCGTTGCGGTGTAAAGATAGCGCGGACTGGAAACCGATTCATGAGTTTCCCACTAAAGAAAGAAAACAACCTGCAATTAGAACGCAGACTATATATAATAAGGTGTAAACAAGAAAAACGATATAACCATGAAGCTATTGGAACGCATACAAAGTTTGAAGACATGGGCAATGCTCCTGCTTACAGCAGGAACATTGGCATCCTGCAACATTTTGGACGAAGAAGAACAGGACTGTGCCGTATACGTCAGTTTCAAGTATGACATGAACATGAAGTTTGCCGATGCATTCGCCAACTCCGTGAAGTCTGTCACACTCTATGCCTTTGACAAGAACGGCAAGCTGGCTTTCCAGAAGACCGAAGAAGGAAGTATGCTGGCACAGGAAGGCTATGCCATGCGTCTGGACGAGATCAGCCGTGGCGAGCAGGATGAATATGATTTCATCACTTGGGCAGGTCTTGCCAACAACCCTTCGTTCAGCGTGCCTTTGCTTCAAGTAGGTACCTCCACCAAGGAAGACCTTATCTGCCAGTTGAAGCGTGCCGAAGGAGGTGTGGTAAGCGAAGACTTGGAAGCTCTTTTCCACGGACAGAAGACAGGTATGTCATTCAGCCGTGCCGGTTCGGAAAAGGTAACCATCCCATTGACCAAGAACACCAACAATATCCGTATCGTACTCCAGCATCTTTCGGGTAAGCCGGTGGAAGTGGAAAAGTTCCATTTCACCATTACCGACAAGAATGGTCTGATGAACTATGATAATAGTCTCTTGCTGGATGAAGTGCTTACTTACCAGGCTTGGCGCAAGGATCAGGGTTCTGCATCATTGGGTGACCCTTCATTGGGAACCGAAGACGGCACTACACTGAATGTAGCTATCGCTGAGCTGACCATAGGACGCTTGATGGCCGATATGGAACCGGTGCTGACCGTTACCAATGATAAGGGTGAAAAGGTACTCAGCATCCCATTGGTAGACTATGCCTTGATGGTGAAAGGCCACTATAACCGTAACATGAGCGACCAGGAATACCTCGACCGTCAGGACGAGTACAACATGACCTTCTTCTTGGATGAAAGAGGATATTGGTTGAACAGTCGTATCCTCATCAACGGATGGGTAATTGTGAGAAATGAAATCGGTCTTTAATACCAAAAGATGATTGAAAGATGAGAAAATGGTATACATATATAATCATGCTCGCTACCGTTCTTTTCGGTTCCTGCAATTTGGAAGATACGCTCTTCCCGGAACAGGAATGCGAAACGGATGACATTACGGTTCGCATTATCTTGTCCATGATGGACAGTCGCGCGAACACACGAGCATATGACCCACCGCATTCGAGTAACTATGAAACCACCGCATTGGGAAATGAGTACTATATTAACCAATACGATGTGGAAGTATTAGTATTCGATGAAAAAGGGGACTTTGTGGAAAGAGCTACTTTGGTGCAGGCTACTGGCTCGTCGACCAATTTCCATACGTATGAATTGACCGGTACATTGAGTAATGTAGTGGAAAATAAAATCTATCAGATGGTAGTGCTGGCAAACAGAAGCGGTTCGGCCTATTGTTCCAATTTCCCGAGCAGTTTTACTGCAAGTTCTACTATGACCTCTGTCCTTGAGGGCTTAGTCTACACAAATTATACTGATTCTTTTACAGAAGCTTTATTAACATCTGGAAGCAAGGAACGAATCCCGATGTGGGGAGTCGTAAAGGCTACCTTGGTGAATAATGCAAACATTACCGTGAACATGCTTCGTGCGATGGCAAAAGTAAGAGTAAACATGGATGCAACAACAGGATATACCTTGTCCAGCGTCACCTTGAAACAAGCGAACAATGGTGGGTATTTTACTCCTTTTATGGAAAACGGCATTCAAAAAGATGGTAGTACAGCCAGTGTGAGCAACCCCCGCATTCCTACATCAGGACTGACAACTTTGACCAATTTGCCTTTTGTTTCGGAACCTAATAGTACCAGCAGTTATGTCATCTATGTTCCGGAAATGGCTACATATTCGGAAACCGAGACTCCTAGAACCGCCACAACATGGATGGAGGTAGCCGTTAAGGACAACAACGATAAAGATGTAGATTTGGGAGAGAACAATAAGTTGTATTTCCGTGAATATAGAGAAACAAACTCTACATCAGGTGTTGTAAATGGCTCGTTCTTTAATGTAGTGCGTAATTATTTTTATGATTATACTATTACGGGGGTGGAAGATAATTCTGAAATGACATTCAAACTTACCGTTAAACCATGGGATGATGTGGAAATAACCGTTCCATTTAATAATATTGTTTCTTATACGGTAACTGGTTGGGAAGACAATGATAAATTATATGAAAATGATTATTATATCGCGAAAGCTGGCAATGCTGTACTTAAATTCCAGATTAACAATCCGGAAAATTGTGATTACATCGTAAAACTAAGTGACAATACGAATTTTACATACAAAACGGGCAAGGATGGAGACAATGAAACCATAACCATTTCCCCAGTAAATACAAAGCCAGAGCAATATAATGGCAAGGAATATGAAACAACCTTGTCTGTCTATGCTGTACGCAGCGATAATGGCAAGCTTGTAGAACTTGACATGACCAAATCAGGACCTTCAAGTACAGGAAGTGGAACAATTAATCACTATACAATAAAACAACAATGGACCAACTGATAAAGTTAAATATATGGATATTAGTCTGCTTATTAGTAGGCTTTACAGCATGTGCCGATTTAGATAATGAACCGGTACAGAAGGAAAATAGTATTACCATCAGATTGAGCAATCATAAAATGAGTCGCTCTGAGGAAGTGGAAGACTTGAATGAGAACTTGATTAAGTGTGCTGATATCTTCTTTTTTTCCACCGATCCTCAAGGAGCTCCAACAGGAAACTGCCTTTTGCATCATAAAGTAGCAGATATAAATAAACAAACCAATCATGAGTTCTCCATTTCTTTGAATGATTTGGATCTCGGTTCTTATTATATCTATGCCATTGCTAATTTAGAAGGTATTGATGCCAATTATAATGGCACTATTGATAATTTGAAGTCTAAGGAAGTTCCAGCTATAACCGTTACTACCGGCGAGGGTGGTAATAACGGTGTACAGCCTTTCTTCGTTATGGATGGAAACAAAACCATGGCATATACTGAAGAAATGGAGGAAACTATTGTAATCCCTTTGGAACGTTCGGCTGCAAAGATAACCTTAACTGTAACTGTAACCGTTGTTGATGTCGTAGTTGGAGGTACCACTTATACTCCTGACAAGGAGCAGATGACAGTAGAATTGATGCATGGTGAAGCGAATGGAGTTGTAAATGGTGTTACAAACAAACCTAGCTTGTTGAAAACAGGCCAATATAACATAAATACGTCTATGACTCATGATGTCCCTTTCTATTCTTATCCTACCAACATAGAACGTACCATCAATAATGAGTCTAAAGAATGTTATCTGGAACTAATGATTCCATGGACCAGTGAGAATGGTACCGTCCGAAACTATTATTACCATATCCCAATCGAGAAGGATAATAGCAATAACGAAATCACTGCATTGGAACGAAATCATCATTATATGATAAAGGCAGAAGTTTCTATTTTGGGTAGTTTGGAAGAAGAAAATCCTGTAGAACTTTTCCCCAAATATGTCGTGCAAAAATGGAGTGAAGTCGCTCTGGATGCCGACTTGAAGAATTACCGATATTTGTGGGTGAAAGAACCTATTAATGGACAATATTGGGAAATGAAGAATACTGAAGTATTGGAAATCCCGTATAATTCCAGTCATCCATGTGAACGTATTATCGTTAAATGTAAACAGCCAAATTTGTATAGCGGAAATGATGAAGAACATAATTCATTATTCGAATCCGAAGACCCTGGTACTAATCCTGGAACTAGTGATTTTTATTGTGGTTTTGTAGATGGAAAAATTGTATATAAACATGGTTTGGATAATACGTACACCAGTAGTACTTTTGACTTTACACCGTATGATATAGAAATAACCATTAGGCATTCTAATGATAATAATGGTGTAAATGATGAATTGTCTGAAACTATTAAAATTAAGCAGTATCCGGCTATTTATGCGGAAGCTGATCCTAATAGTGATTTTAATGATAATTCAAGCAATAGGAATGATACAAATGACAATTATGGTTATATGTTTGTAAATGGCTATAATGATGGCACAGATAGAACGAATCAAGCTTTTTTCTGTTCGGCTCCGGGACTTGCATCAGATATTGATTATGACAATCCTACATATAATATGTTTGTAATTACTGTTACGTCTGTAAATGAAACAAATTATATATTAGGTGACCCTCGGGAAAATCAAGTGAACTCATCATTTATTAATGAAACACATGTACAGAATGGTAGAACATATCCAATATGGAAGTCAGCCCCAAGTACAACAGATGCATTAAATCTACGTATATTAACAAATTACCTTGCAACAGAAGTCAATAACCCATTATATACAGAAGATGACAATACTGTATATGAAAATGATGCTGCAGCAGAAGTAGGTGAACGTACAGTGAAAATGATTGCTCCCAAATTTAGAGTTGCTTCATCTTATGCTGTATTATCTCCTGGAGAAGAGGCTAAATATCTAGAAAATATGAAGAAGCGTTGTGCTTCTTATCAAGAAGATGGATATCCTGCAGGAAGATGGCGTTTACCGACCCGGGCAGAGTTTCAATTTATCATTTATTTGTCATATATACAGAAAATTCCTACATTATATAAATCAACGTCAGATTATTGGTGCGCTCATGGTCATGGAAAACCAAACAATGGAAAAGTAACAATGAGCTATAAAACAGAAAGTAATCAAGGGTATTCTGTCCGTTGCGTTTACGATGATTGGTATTGGGGAAGTGAACGGGCATTAAAAGGAGATGCAAAGAAAACATTCACTTGGGGTGATGAACCTATAAACAAATAAAATTATGAAGAAAACAATATTATTATATATAGGTATAATACTCTCTATGTTGGCAAGCTGTCAGCAAGAGAGCCCCATTGAACTCTCAAAGAGCAATGGAAAGGAATGTACCCTATCTTTCAAGGTAAATATCCCTGAAAGTCAAATATACAGCCGTAATGAATTCAATAACGGAACAAACATTACGATTGATAATCTATATCTGTTGGTGTTTGATGAACATGGTGTATTGCAAGCCAAGTATCAGGCAACGAAAACATTGGCTAATGAAGGTAATGAAGGCAGCACCACATACGATTCTTATTCTGCAACAGGTATTGTACAAGGAACAGAATATTACTATAGAGTAAATGTTGTTCCAAGATCAGAAAAGACAATCATACACTTTATCGCCAATTGTCCTGTAAGCTATGCTAATATCCCACTCAACAAATCGGAGTCGGAACTGATTCAAAGCTTGACAACTGAAGATGAGAAGACAGCCTATTGGCAACGCATGGTATTAGATTATTTGGGAGAAGACGGTTCGGATGAAGATAAAGTAGTAGATAATCTTCCGACAGTATATCTCATCCGTAACTTTGCGGCAGTACAAGTAAAAGAAGACGATGGCTTGAATTTCTTGAAAGCTTATGACTTGGTAAATATTCCTCAAAAAGGAACGGTAGCTCCAGCGCTTTTCACTTCGGAAACTGGATTTGCAGACTACCTACAAACTGTTTCAGAAGGTAGCAATCTTTATAAAGAATTGACAGACGATGGCTATCATGGAGCAGAACCGCAGGGAAATACATATACTCCAAGTATTGCAGAACTTCCTGATAATATCGACAATACAAGTGAGTTGTATTTATACGAACGAAACCATCAGGGAGTAGGAGATAAAGACATTACATTCTTAATTGTAAAAGGCTACTATAATGATAATGTAGCTAATAATGGAGACGACATATGGTATTATCGTGTAGATTTCGCAGAGAACTTTGAATATTTGAACATCTTGCGAAACTTCCGTTATATTATTACTATCAAGAGTGTAACGGGTAAAGGCTACAGTACTCCAGAAGATGCAGCCAATGGTAATTCTGTGAACAACATTGACGTAGATATCGAAGTAGAAAGGATTTCAGATGGTACGAACTACTTGTTTGTTACTCCTACTGCCATTACAGTCTTGAATCAAGAAAACAAGACCATAACTTTCGACTACGAAACTAATGAAGAAAGTGTAACTTGTCCGTTTACGCCTGCATCCGAATATTCAGGAGCATTTACCGAGGTGACTCCTAATAGTGATGGAACAATCAGTGTAAAAATGAAATATTATTCAGGTGAAGTGCCTAACGGAAAACAGAACCAGACCTTTAAGGTAAAGACACCAAGTGGCCTATATCGTGAAGTAAAGGTTACATTGATTGATGGTTTTGAATTCCAGGATGTGACATTTACCCAAAATAATGAGGGTAATTATGAATATAGCTTTACTATACCTGCTGGTTTGGAAAAATCCATGTTCCCACTCGAATTGTTCTTATTTGAAGAATCATGCAGTTTCAGTCCGTTAGGAGATGCTATGTCTGTAAAGTTAGTAGATATACTTGATGAAAATGGACAAAAAACCGGACGTCAAAATTGGGGTTATTCCGCAACACTTGATTGGGAGGACTACAATGCTACTTATGGCTCTACCTATACCTATCAATTCGTAGCAAACAGTCCAATCACTACAGATAAGACCATGACTGTTTCTAATGAATATGCCAAGCAGGATGGTACTGCAACGTATACTCCGCCTACTACAATCACTATCACTGGAAATAATATTGTGGATAATACTTTGACTTGGTATGTAGGGGATAATGCTTCAAGCAAATCTGTTATTGTTACTGTGAATTCGGAAACTGTAGATTATAATTGGGAAGCACTTACTAATTTTAATGTTGAAAAGTCAAGTGACGGTAAGACTCTTACTATTACTCCTATCAATAATGCTATAAGTGATGGAAAACTTGTTGATATAGAAGATGAAACATTGGTTTTAGAGACTACTGATGACGATAAGGCTACAGCTGAATTGGTATTAAGCATTGTGGATTTACCATTAGAAATTACAGATGCTAGTCTTACTTCACCAATAGCATTAGGTACAAATAAAGAAGTAACTCTTACTTTCAAGATGAATAAGCTAGCTACTATTACCCTTAATGCTACAAGACTGACGTATGCAAGCAGTAGTACTAGAACAATAACAACCAATGATGATGGTACTATCACTATCAGATATACACCGGATGCAACAGGAAATCAGACTATTACTTTTAAAACAGCCGATGCTGTACGTGGTGGTACGGTTACTATAAGTTACGATGATAAAGAGATTCCATTATCATATAATAGAACATCAATTGGAAATAAAGATGTTTCTGGTGGTCCAAAACAATCTATAGAAGATATGCAAATTAATATGAATGACATACCTATTGGTTCTTGTCGATATAGTAAAAGTTCAAAAAAGTTGCAGAATATTAGATTTGACTATGATGGTAAGGATTTCATAACTGATATAACAGAAATAACCATAACTGGTACATTAGATAAAAAAACTTATACCATTAGAACTAATGTTGGTAATTTGATTAATGGTAGTAATTTGCAATTTAGTAATTGATAAAAACGATGGATGATTATTTAAAAGATTTGAGGCGTTATTGGCAATACGAGTCAATATTCCAACTTTTGAAGAATGTGTTCCTCTAGGAGAAGGTAGAAGGGTTATTCAAGTAGAAGGCCCTAACAACAGATATTATCTATATGATAAAACAAGATGCTTCCTTTTTGATCTTCAACGGAGGTAAGTGTTAGTAATTTGAATTACCAAGAAATAGAAGAATGATAAACATCCAATAAAATAGAATTAGCCGCTATTAGAAGGTAATACTCGCTAATAGCGGCTATTAGTTAGTAGAAGCGGCATTTCCTGCTACTAATAGTTAGTGGCTGCCAGTTGTGTAAGACGTAAGCATACGAAGAAATGCCCCTTATGTCAGTTGTAGTAATGTGCGACCTTTGCATCAGCAATAGTGTAGAAATAAGAATTCCTAAAATATACATGCGTGTTTTGTGCTTTGGGAAAAAACGTATATCTTTGCATTATAACCAATATTGAAGAAAAATGAACGAAGAATTACAAGACAAATACATCCGTTTCGACTGGGCCATCAAACGCCTTTTGAGACAAAAAGCGAACTTCGGTGTGCTGGAAGGTTTCCTCACCGTTTTTCTGGGAGAAAAAATCAATATCATCGAGATTCTTGAAAGCGAGAGCAACCAGCAGTCGGCTACGGATAAGTTCAATCGTGTGGACATCAAGGCACGCAACAGCAAGGATGAAATTATCATCATAGAGATTCAGAACACGCGCGAGCTGTATTATCTGGAACGCATCCTCTATGGAGTAGCAAAAGCCATCACCGAGCATATTTCATTAGGAGACAAGTATTATCAAGTCAAGAAAATCTATTCCATCAGTGTACTTTATTTTGACATAGGAAAAGGTTCCGATTATCTTTACCATGGTCAGAATACATTCATCGGTGTTCATACTGGTGACCAATTGCAGGTGAATGTCAAGGAACGGGGAGCCATCATGCAACGTATGCCTTCGGAAATATTCCCTGAATACATTCTTATCCGCGTGAATGAGTTTGACAAGGTGGCGGTAACTCCATTGGAAGAATGGATGGACTACTTGAAAACTGGTAAGATTCGTCCGGACACTACCGCTCCCGGCCTAAATGAGGCTCGCGAAAAACTAAAATATTATTCCATGACTCCGAAGGAACGAAAAGCATACGACGAACATCTCAATGCTGTCATGATTCAGAACGATGTACTGGATACCGCAAAACTAGAAGGTAGAATAGAAGGAAGGGCAGAAGGGATAGCGGAAGGAAGAGCGGAAGGAAGAGCGGAAGGAAGAGCGGAAGAAAAACAGGAGAATGCCCGAAAAATGAAAGCTATGGGATTGACCAACGAAATGATTCATCAGATAACAGGGCTTTCTGTAGAAGAAATAGAAAAACTATTGTAAATACTTACTAACAGTTGTAGTAATGGGTAATTCTCATCACTACAACTGTTCTATTTTATGCTATCCCCCAATGGAAGGAATGGATTCCACCGCCTCCCGTTTCTTCTCATTGATGATATCCGCATAAATCTGTGTGACCTTGATATTGGAATGGCCTAGCAGCTTGCTGATGGTGTATAGCTCGGCTCCGTAAGTGAGACTGAGGGTGGCAAAAGTGTGCCGGGATACATGGAAGGTTACTTTCTTCTGAATGCCGGCTGCCTGTATCCATTTTTTCAGAATCTTTCCTGTATAAGAGGCATCTGGAAGCTGCTTGAATACCAAGCCTTTCCGGATAGAATCACGGGGTAGCTGCTTCAAAGCTTCAACACTAAGGGGAAGATAGAGACGCACTCCAGTCTTCTGCTGAATAATCTCGGCTGTAGTATGGCCACGGCTATCGGTCTGTAAGTTGCTCCACTGCAGGCGCTTCACATCGGAAAAACGGAGTCCGCACAAACAGGCAAAAAGAAAAGCTTGCTTGACCTCGGGATGTTCCCTCAATGGTGTATCGGCCAGTTTACGTACTTCTTGGAGAACCAGATAGGTCTTCCGGGGCTCGGCTCGCCGAGGGCGTTCTTCGGCTCGAAGGGCCTGCATGGGATTGCGAGAGATATACCCTTCCCGACAGGCTTTGTTGAGCAAAAGGGAAAGGATATTGAAATAGTTCCACTTTGTTCCTTGTGAAAGAAAACATGGTTTGTTTCTGGAGGTATGGCTCTGCGACTGTGCTTGGTCGAGATAATGGTGAAACCCGATTAAAAAAGATGGATTGATATCGGAAATGGGAATGAAAGAACCTTTATAGAGCATCAGGTGCTTCTTCAACCCTTGTGAAAGCCCCCGATAAGCTTGTTTACGATACTGGCAGAATTGATCGATGTAATCGAGGAAATTGATCCGTCCGTTGCAGGAAGGATGCCTGCCTGCATAAAGCACATCCTGTAACTCGACCAAACGACGGTTACGGATGTCATGTGCCATCTGTAGCGTATGCCGGTTACGACGACGATCCTCCGCATTCCGTTCCGGTATGAGGTATAGACGCAGAAACTCGTATTTGCGTTGCCCTTGGTGATATATATCGAGATAAAGTGACTGATTCCCATTCTTAATGGGCTTGGTGCGGAGGCGAACCGCTTCTTTGGCCTTGAAGTCCTTAGTTTTCATAAAATGGATGATATAAGAAAAGGTTACCAAAAGGTAACCTTTTTTCATCAATCCATAAACTTCACCTTCGCTGCATCACGAGGTTTCGCTTTCGGAGTCTCTGCCGGATAACCGAAACCAATGCAAAGTAACAAATCGTAGTTTTCGGAGAATCCCATTTCCTGGAGGTATTTGTTGGCCTCCGGATTGGCCTTCATGAAACGGGCCGGACCGCCTAAGCAGCAAGATCCGATACCCATGGACCAGGCCGAAAGAATCATGTTCTCTGCCATCAAACCACAATCTACCGGGGAATAGGCAAATGTCGTATCATTGGCAATAAACGCTACGGTTGGCGCATTGCGGAACATGTTCTTGAAGTTCGGATTCTCGGCTTCCTTCGGATTCTCCTTTAAATAAAGGTCTGTCAGCTTCTGAATCACTTCCGGATTGTCCACTATACGTACTTCCCATGCCTGACGGTTAATGGCATTCGGTGCATTGATACCGCACTCTACAATGGTCTGCATGGTATCACGGTTCACCGCCTGCGGCTGGTACTTGCGTACACTACGACGGGTCATGATGGTCTCAATGACCGCATTTTGGCCGTCATCGGCCTTTGTTTCCTGTTGTGGGGTTGCACTACATCCCATCAACGAAACGGCGCATACCGCACCTAAAAGGGCTTTAAAAGCTTTCATGACCTATTAGTTCTTGTCTTTCTTGCCACCGAACAAGTCCTTCACACCGTCAATGACCTTGTTGATGCCTTTCTTTGCCTTCAAACCTGCAAACTTAGCCTGTACTGCGGCCAATTCCACTGCTTCTTCGGTAGTGATGTCTTCGTACTTTTCGGCTTGCTTTACCAAAGATTCGAATTCCTTGGCAGCCTTTTCCCAATCGGCATCGGTGTATTCTGCACAATCTTCCGATACTTCGTTTACAAACGACTTGAATTCCTTGATATAGTCTTCCTTAGACTGCTGGCAGGCAGTCATCATAACCATCATAGCCATTAAGGCTACATATAAAATCTTTTTCATGTCAGTAATTTTTATTAGTGAATATCCAAAAAAGGGGCGCCATAAGGACGCCCCTTGAATTTATAAGTCTCTTGATTAGAGCTTCGGACCAGCAGCAACCAAAGCCTTACCAGCTTCGTTACCTGTAAACTTAGCGAAGTTCTTGATGAA
>JAEIGA010015607.1_pt1 | contig 11560 bp, 15 predicted proteins | sample 9270691 | NCBI WGS metagenome assembly JAEIGA01 (sample SAMN17057246, study PRJNA624740) | gut metagenome | biome: biome; isolation source: fecal sample | host: Bos grunniens | place: China: Xizang | collected 2019
GCTTGGCCCTCACCGTACCGGCCCCCTCATAGTTGGCGCTGGTGGGATAGCCTCCATAGATGGCTCCGCTCTCCGTCTGAGCCGAGTATTTGTAGTTGGTTCTGAAATGCAAGGTGTACTCGCCTGGCACCAAGGGAGCCTCGAAGCGCAACATCGGAGGACACGCCTGCTTGTGAGGCGCTATCTGCTCCACCTTGCGCTCGATCACCTTCTCGCCAGAGGCATCCCTCAGCGTCCAGTGATAGACAGCGCTGGTGATGTAGGCACCAGTGTAGCTCACGCGGATGAGCGCCGTGATGGAGTCGCCAGCATTGCAAGTGGTGGTGAACGTCAGGTTTTGCTGATTGTCTAAGGTGATGGTCTCGACCTTGTCCTTCGTAAACCTCAGCGTATTCTCATATTCGGGAGGATAGCTGTATATGGGGTCGGGAGCACAAGAGCAAAGGGCCAAGCCTGCCACCACGAGGAGTGACAATAGGAATGATTGATATCGCATCGGGAAAATGTCTTTTTTAAGAGTCTATGATGATTACTAAAGATAATTACTAAACGATGATTACTACAGGTTCACAAACACCTCGTCCATGGCCTTGCGGTTCTTCTCGCCAGGCTCGTTCACCTTGGGGTAGCCGATGGGGATGAGCACTACGGGCTCGAGAGGGTCGGCGATGCCGAAGAGCTCACGACAGAGGGTGACATCGAAATTGCACACCCAGCAGGTGCCCAAGCCCTGCTCGGCAGCAGCCAGGCAGAGATGCTCGACAGCGATGCTGATGTCGATGTCGGCATGGTCCTTAGGCTCGGAGCGACGTCGCTTCCACGACTCGTCGTGGTTGGTGCAGGCGATGATGTACATGGGAGCCTCGTTGAACCAATCGCGATGATAGCATTGGCGTATCTTGGCACAGTCCTCGGGCTTCGACACGACGAAGAACTTCCAAGGCTGGAGGTTTACTGCCGATGGAGCGAGTCGGGTACACTCCATCACGTAGTGCAATGTTTCGGGTTCGATGACACGGGGCTCGAAGGAGCGCACCGAATAGCGTGCTTTAGTCAATTCTAGGAAATTCATGCTTTGATTTATGATTTGTAATTTATGATTTTTGATTTATGATTTATGGTGTGGTCCGGAGGCAATGCGCTCACTCGCACGAATTTTCAACTTTCAATTTTCAATTTATTCGTCCGAATAGTCGAGCATGATCTTGCGATACTCATTGAAGATCTTGGAGCGCGACACGAAGCCCAGGTAGCGCCCCTCCTCATCCTCGACGGGGAGGTTCCAGGCGCGTGTCTCGTCAAACTTGCGCATCACGACATCCATGGCATCATTGACCGAGATGCGTGCCACAGGGTCGCGCATAAACTTGTCCACCGTGTAGCGCCGATAGAGCTCGCTGCGGAACATGTAGTGGCGCACATCGTCGAGCTGCACGATACCCACGAGGCGATTATCCTTGTTGAGCACAGGGAAGAGGTTGCGACGCGACTCAGAAATCACGGTCGTGAAACGCCCCAGCTCCATATCGGCCGTGGTGGCCTTGAAGTCCTTCTCGATGACATTCTCCGTACGCATCAGGGTGAGGATGGACTGGTCCTTATGATGGGTCAGCAGTTCACCCTTCTTGGCCAGACGCATCGAGTAGATGCTGTGTGACTGGAACACACGGATGGTGAGGTAGGAGAACACCGACGTGATCATCAGCGGCAAGAAGAGGTCATAGCCACCCGTGAGCTCGGCAATGAGGAAGATGCCCGTGAGCGGAGCGTGCATGACACCACTCATCAGACCCGCCATGCCGAAGAGGGCAAAGTTGTTCTCGGGGAGGTACACATGGACACCCATCGTGTTGCAGAGGTGTGAGAAGACAAATCCCGATATACACCCCAAGAACAGGCTGGGAGCAAAGATACCGCCACAGCCTCCACCCGCATTCGTAGCCGTGGTGGCAAAGACCTTGAACAGCACGACCAGAGCAAGATAGACGAGCAGCAAGCGCGAGTGACCATAGAAGAAGGAGTTGTCCATCGCAGCGCCCCACTCGCCCTCGGTGCTGCCATTGAGGAGCAGCTCGATAGTCTCGTAGCCCTCACCATAGAGCGAGGGGAAGAGGAAGATGAGCAGGCTGAGCGCGATGCCACCGATGACAAACTTCACGTAGGGATTCTTGTATCTGCGGAAGAAGTCCTCCAGCTTGTTCATCGTCTCAGAGAAATAGAGCGACACGAAGCCACACACGATGCCCAAGAGGATGACGTAGGGGATGCGCTCCATGGTGAACGAGTTGACCATGGTGAAGTGGAACATCGATTCCGTGCCCGTGGCTATGTAGGACACCGTGGCGGCCGTCACGCTCGAGATGAGCAGTGGCATGAGCGACGACATCGTGAGGTCTATCAAAAGCACCTCGATGGTGAACACCAAGCCCGCGATGGGCGCCTTGAAGATGCCCGCGACAGCACCGGCAGCACCACACCCCACAAGGAGCATCATCGTGCGGGCATCGACACGAAACAGACGCCCCAGATTGGAGCCGATGGCCGAGCCCGTCAGCACGATGGGGGCCTCGGCACCGACCGATCCGCCGAAACCGATCGTGATCGAACTGGCCAGGACCGACGAGTACATATTGTGAGGACGTATGCGGGCTTGCTTACGCGAGATGGCGTAGAGAATCTTCGTCACACCATGCCCGATGTCGTCGCGCACGATGTAGCGGATGAAGAGGCCTGCCAGGAAGATACCCACCACGGGATAGAGCAGGTAGAGGTAGTTGGCCCCATTGATGGTAAAGTTCTCGGTGAGGAGATGCTGTATGAAGTGAATGAGATTCTTCAGCGTCAGTGCAGCAAAGGCCGAGCAGAGCCCCACGAGCACGGCAAGGATGAGCGTAAAGGTCTTGGCACTGATATGCCGCTCGCGCCACTGGGTGAAGCGCACAAACCACGGCGTGTTTAAGTTTTGTGTATAGTCCATATATTTTCGAAAACTAATTGGCAAATATAAATCAAATAATCCTTACCTCCAAACAATATACGGCTTTTAATACAAATCTGGAGAATGATGGAAAAATCGAAAGAGAAACTACAATTAAATTTGTTTTTTCACTCCGCTTTAAGTAATTTTGCGGGGATGATACGACAAGAGCGCATCATCGCAAAGCTCCACGACAAGGAACAACACAACAATAAAAACATAGATATATCATGACCAAGAGTTTCGTAACCATCGCAGACCTGAGCAAAGAGAAGATTATGAGTTTGCTCGAATCTGCCGCCCGCTTTGAGGCCAACCCCAATCGCAAGACACTGGACGGCAAGGTGATAGCCACACTGTTCTTCGAGCCCTCCACACGTACACGACTCAGCTTCGAGACAGCGGTAAACCGCCTCGGAGGACGCGTCATCGGATTCAGCGATGCCGCCACATCAAGTTCATCGAAGGGTGAGAGTCTCAAGGACACCATCATGATGGTGGGCAACTATGCCGACCTCATCGTGATGCGTCACCATCTCGAAGGTGCAGCCCGCTATGCCAGCGAGGTGTCGCCAGTGCCCATCATCAATGCCGGCGACGGAGCCAACCAGCACCCCTCACAGACGATGCTCGACCTCTACTCCATATATAAGACTCAGGGCACGCTCGAGAACCTCAACATCTACCTCGTGGGCGACCTCAAGTATGGCCGCACCGTACACTCACTGCTCATGGCCATGCGCCACTTCAACCCCCTGTTCCACTTCATCGCTCCCAAGGAGCTCGCCATGCCCAACGAGTACAAGCTCTACTGCAAGGAGCACGGCATCAGATATGTGGAGCACACCGACTTCACCGAAGAGACCATCGCCGATGCCGACATCCTCTACATGACTCGCGTGCAGCGCGAACGCTTCACCGACCTCATGGAGTATGAGCGAGTGAAGGATGTCTACATCCTCAAGGCCGACATGCTCAAGGGCACACGCGACAACCTGCGCATCCTGCACCCCCTGCCCCGCGTGAACGAGATCGCTACCGACGTAGACGACAGCCCCAAGGCATACTACTTCCAGCAGGCCAAGAACGGACTCTACGTGCGCGAGGCACTCATCTGCGACTGCCTGGGCATAATTGAGTAAGAAGGCCCCTCTAACTCCCCCAAAGGGGAGGACCAAGACATCAGCCTTAATAGACTTCAATAGACTTTAATAGACTTTAAAGCCCTTAATAGCCTTTAATAGCCTTTAACAAAAAACTATTATGAACAACAAGAAAACCGAACTACTCGTTGCCGCATTGGAGAATGGCACGGTAATAGACCACATACCTTCAGAACTGGTGTTCACCATCGCTTCGCTCCTCGAGCTCGACAAGCTCACATCGAGCGTCACCATCGGATACAACCTCAACAGCAAGAAGATAGGCAAGAAAGGCGTCATCAAGGTGGCCGACAAGTTCTTCTCCGACGAAGAGATCAGCCGCCTCTCGGTGGTAGCCCCCAACGTGGTGCTCAACATCATCCGCAACTTCGACGTGGTGGAGAAGAAGGAGGTCACCACACCCGATGAGCTGCACGGTATCGTACGCTGCAGCAACCCCAAGTGCATCACCAACAACGAGCCCATGAGCACCTACTTCCACGTGGTGGACAAGGAGGCTGGCACACTCAAATGCCACTATTGCGAGAAGGAGCAGAACAAAAGCAAGGTGAAGCTGGTTTAATAGGGAGATGTTTTTTTAGGAGATAGAAGGAGTTATGAAATGGAGTTAGAGGGAGTTATAAGCCAACCTTTAGGTCGCCGCCCGTAGGGGCCAAAGGCAATAGTTTTTACGCGCGATGAGACTATCGGCCTTTATCTCCCTTTAACTCCCTCTATCTCCCTCTAACTCCTTAAAAAAATCATCACCCTTAACTCCCTCAGAACTAAAGAGAGCTTATGAAAGTCAACTGGAAACCTGGCACGATGATATACCCCCTCCCTGCCGTCATGGTATCGTGTGGCGCCACCGAGGAGGAGCACAACATCATCACCATCGCGTGGACGGGCACCATCTGCACCAATCCCCCGATGTGCTACATCTCCGTACGCCCCGAGCGCCACTCGGCGGCCATCATCAAGCGCACCATGGAGTTTGTCATCAACCTCACCGATGCCTCTACGGCCTATGCCACCGACTGGTGTGGGGTGCGCTCAGGCAAGGACTACAACAAGTTTGAGGAGATGGGACTCACCCCAGGCAAGGCCTCCATCGTGCAGGCTCCCATCATCGAGGAGGCACCGCTGAGCATCGAGTGCCGGGTGAAGGAGATCATCCCGCTCGGCTCCCACGAGATGTACATTGCCGAGGTGGTCAACGTCATTGCCGACGACAGATACATCGACTCCACGACGGGCAAGTTTGAGCTTGCCGATAGCGACCCGCTCATCTACCTCCATGGCGGATACTACCATCTGGGCGAGAAGATAGGCAAGTTCGGCTGGTCGGTGGAGAAGAACCGCAAGAAGAAAAAGTAATGCGCATCATGACGCGACGTGTCACCATCATCATTGCCCTCCTCTTGTGCTGCACCCTCACGCATGCCTCCCACTGGAAGCATGAGGCCCTGCTCAACTATGGTGTCAAGGGAGGGTTCAGCTCCACCATCTACGAGGTCAACGACTTCGTCGTGGCAGGCGTGCCCATAAGCGAATATGTCGCCAAGTCGGAGATCAGCTCGTTCTACACCGCCTTCGTGCGGCTCAATGCCAAGCGGCACTACCTACAGAGCGAGATCAGCTACAACATCAGCCACTACACCATCGAGTTTGCCACATCGCAGTGGAACCCCTCCGCTACGCCCTATGAGCTCTCGGCCCTCAGCACCAAGATCGTAGGCTTCGAGGTGCCCCTCTACTACGGGTACCACATCCTCAAGGAGGGCCCCTACGGACTATCGTTCTACATCGGTCCCAAAGCCAAGTTTGTGCTCACCGACTACAGCGTCCACCACTTCGAGAACTCCCCCTACGATCACCTCTCCGAGAGCATCTACCCCATCAACTTCAGCCTCATGATGGGGCTCAGCGTCCACATCTCGCGCATCTTCTTCGACTTCTCCTTCGAGTATGGCCTCCACAACATCTCCAACGGGTTCCACACGACCGACATCCTCGGCACCCCCAGCGACGAGAGCCTCATCTTTGACCGCCGCAAGAATGTGTTGAGCTTCTCCGTAGGATTTATGTTCTGAGAGCAAACTTTTTTTGCCTTTCTCATTTTTTGCATTACCTTTGTGCCTACAAAAACGTACGAGGCTCGACAGGTAGAGCGAGCCTACGCGACAACAAGGATATACTCATACAATAAAAACATAGGAGACAAAAGATTATGATGAACAAGTGGTTCGAGTGTAAAGTAAAATATGTGAAGACCATGGAGAATGGTCTGGAGAAACCCGTGACCGAGACCTACCTCGTAGATGCTCTCTCCTTCACCGAGGCCGAGAAGCGCTTCCTCGAGGAGATACGCCCCTTCATGAGCGGCGAGTTTGAGGTGACCAGCATCAAGCCCGTCAAGTTCAGCGACGTGTTCTATTGCGACCTCGAGAGTGCCGACAAGTGGTTCAAGTGCAAGCTCGCCTACATCACCGTGGACGAGAAGAGCGGAGCCGAGAAGAAGAGCACCTCGAACTCACTCGTGCAAGCCGCCGACCTGCGCGAAGCCATCAAGTACCTCGACGAGCAGATGAAGGGCACCCTGGGCGACTAGGAGATTGCGGCCGTGACCGAGACCATGATCATGGACGTGTTTCCCTACAAGGCTGACATCTGAGTGATTTAAGGGTGAAGGGTTAAGGGTTAAAGGTGATAGCAACTGTGACTTCGTCGAACATGCTACGCTCGCTGAGCGATTGCACGAACTTTCAATTTTCAATTCTCAATTTTCAATTTTCCTCATGTCCATCTCATCCAACATAGAGCATCTGCGCAGCTCACTCCCCTCGGGGGTGAGCCTGCTTGCCATATCCAAGTACCAGCCCATCGAGGCGCTCCGCGAGGCCTACGATGCTGGTCAGCGCATGTTTGGTGAGAATCACATCCAGGAGATGGCAGCCAAGGCCTCCGTGTTGCCGCGCGACATCGAGTGGCACTTCACGGGGCACGTGCAGACCAACAAGATCAAGTATATGGCTCCGTTCGTGAGCCTCATCCATGCCGTCGACTCGTTTCGTCTGTTGCGCGAAATCGACAAGCATGCCGCCAAGCACGACCGCGTCATCGACTGCCTGCTCCAGATACACATCGCTCAGGAGGACACCAAGTATGGCTTCACCATCGACGAGTGCCGCACGATGCTCGCCACCGAGCCTTGGCGCGAGCTACGCCATGTGCGCATCACGGGCCTCATGGCCATGGGGAGCAATACCGACGACATGGAGCAGGTGCGCTCCGAGTTTCGACAGATGAAGGTGTTCTTCGACGAGCTGCGGTCCACCCACTTTGCCTCATCCCCCTCGTTCTGCCAGCTCTCCGAGGGCATGACCGACGACTACCCCATCGCCATCGAGGAGGGCAGCACCATCGTGCGCATCGGCTCGATGATCTTCGGTGAGCGACAATACAAGTGATGCCTTTTTTCCGCTCTCCTCAGAGAGAGAGAGGCCCTACCCATAGCCAAGTCCCCCGCACCTCGGGAGGCTTTTTTTATTCCTCGGCCAGCAACGCCTTCACCTCCTCGTTCGTCTTGTAGAGCTTGTCCTTACACTCCTTGATGAGTCGCTTTGCCTCCTTCAGTTTCTCGGCCAGCTGGTCGATGTCCAGTTCGTTACGCTCCATCTGATCCACGATAGTCTCTATCTCCTTTATTGCCTTCTCGTAGTCCATGATTCTTATCCCTAAATAGTAAATTGTAAATGGTAAATCATCAAATCACACCTTTCACCACGCTCTCCACCTCGCCTTGTGCCAGCGTTGTCGTGATCACGCTTCCTGGGGCCAATGCCGCCACGTCGGTCACCACCCTACCCTCACATCGCGTGATGGAGTATCCGCGCTGCAGTATCAGCATGGGCGAAGCGCCGTCGACCACCTTCTCCATCAGCTCCAGCCGATGCTGGTGCTCCATGAGCGAGCGTTGCAATGCCGTGCGCATGCGTCCCTCGAGCTGGTCTATGCGGTGTAGCCCACCCACATGGATCACCGAGTAGAGTGCCGGCAGGCGTTGCGCCAGCTGCTCCACGCGCTTCTCCTCGCGGTGGATGCGACTCGTGACACCCGTTGCCAGTGCTGCGGTCAGCCCGTCGAGCGTGGCTGCCACGCTGGCCATGCGTGCTATGAGATACTCCGCAGCAGCCGTGGGTGTCTTCACTCGGGTGTGTGCCACCATGTCGAGCACCGTGTCGTCGCGCTCGTGCCCGATGCCCGTGATGATGGGTAGGGGAAACTGTGCACAGTTGGCCGCCAGGTCATAGGTGTCAAATCCCGACAGGTCGCTCGTGGCACCTCCACCACGGATGATGACCACCACATCCCACGCATCGCGCTCAGCAGCTATCGTGTCGAGTGCCCCGATGATGCTCTCCTCCACCCTGTCGCCCTGCATCACGGCAGGGAAGAGCTTGGGGTAGAACACAAATCCGTAGGGGTTGCCCAGGAGCTGGTCACAGAAGTCACCATACCCCGCCGCCCCAGCTGCCGATACCACGGCTATGCGCTGCGGTGCCAGCGGCATGGGCAGCTCCTTGTTGAGCCCGAGCACTCCCTCCTCCTCCAGCTGCTGCAAGATCTCTCGGCGACGACGGGCTATGTCGCCCAGCGTGTAGGTGGGGTCTATGTCGTGCACCGTGAGCGAGAGCCCATACTGCTCGTGATACTCGACGCTCACCTGCAGCAGCACCTTGATGCCCGCCGTGAACGCCTGTCCCGTGGCATGCTCAAAGTAGGGCTTGAGCATCTTGTACACGTTGGCCCATATCGTGCCACGCGCCTTGGCCAGCAGGGCTCCAGCTCGCTCGGCCTTCTCCACCAGTTCGATGTAGCAGTGCCCGTTGTATCCCTCGCGCACCTCGCTCATCTCCGCCCTCACCCAGTAAGCCTCGGGCAATCCCTCGCGCAGCGTCTGGCGTATCAGGCGCCCCAGCTCATATAACGACAAAGTATCCATCATCACGTGTCACTCTTCTGTTGTGTTTCCTTTTCGATGCACAAATATCTCACTTTTTTCTCAATCCTCCAAACATATCGCACCCCACCTGCAAGATTCCCTTGATGTCGGTGAGGTAGTTGCCACTGCGGTGGTCACACTTGTTGTGCCACGATGGTGCTGCACTGCCACCACCTACACACAGCGTGTTTGCTCCATAGCTTTGGTTGAAGTGGCTCCTCACCCAGCTCTCCCGCTTATCGGCAAAGTCGATGGTGGTGTATATGCCGTAGTAGTTGAGCTTCCTCAGTGTCTGCCGTCCTATGCCCCACACGTCCGCCAGGTCAAAGAGCTCCAGTGCCCTCCGTCGCTTCTCCTCACTGTCTATCATGCACATCGAGCTCACTCCGAACGGCATCATCGACAAGATGATGGAGTATGACGAATACATCACCAGTGACCAGATCAAAGAGATGCGCGCCCGCATGTATGGAGCGTAAGAAGTTGTTTGGGCAACGTAAAACATAAACACCGCCCCAGAGATTGTTCTGAGGCGGTGTCTTTATTTATGGCTGCGTTCTTTTTGTTCGTCTTGGGGATTGGGCGGGAAAGGACGGCAAGGATGGCGTTTTGAAAATGTTATTATATTTATAATATAAGGATGAGAGAAAGGTTATTTCTCAATTTATTTTGCTACTTTTGAGACATAAAAGCGATTTTATGGACAAGGCACGATATTTCCAGCATTTCAAGGGTGGAGTGTACAAACTGATAAGCATAGCGTACGATAGCGAGACGCTGGAGGAGTTGGTCGTATATCAGGCCTTATATGGAGAGAAGAGAACTTGGGTGCGTCCCAAAGAGATGTTCTTCTCTACAGTCTGTCGTGATGGAGAAGAGAAAGAACGTTTCAAGGAAATCACTGAGGAAGAAATGCTTCACCTATTACCCAAGCGAAAGACAGTTGAAGGATAACTTTTCGCCAAATCGCTTGTTGAATAAAAACAAATCACTAATTTTGTGGGATAAAATAGCCGTTATGACAAAGAGAGACACAGATATAGCTTATTTCCTTTCGTTCTGCATCGAACAGTACAAGAAGTATATAGGCACATCGGGCAACGATGTGATGTCTCTATTTGAACAATATGGTGTAGACAGATATCTTACCGACAATTTTGAGATTCTCCACACTCAGAGCAAGCAATGGTTGATGGAGGAGATTGATGAATATATCAAACGAGCAAAGGAGGAGTGCCTATGAAACTATACCACGGAAGCCTTGAGATTGTAGAGCATCCTCGCATCATCGAGCCCAATCGTACACTCGATTATGGCCGTGGGTTCTACACCACCACATCATACGAACAGGCCGAACAGTGGGTAAGGCGCAGAAGAAGTTCTGAGCACACCATCGGCTATGTCAATGTATATGAGCTACCCGAAGTTCTCCCTACCTCAATCAGCCAACTCAAATTTGATGAGCCTACCGAGGCTTGGGTTGATTTTGTTATGAGAAACCGCACTCAACAAGACTTCACTCATGATTACGATATTGTGTATGGTCCTGTTGCCAACGATCGCGTATATGCAGCCTTTGCCCTTTACGAGAGCGACTTGCTGAGTAAAGAAGGACTGATACACGAGCTCAAAGCATACAAGTTAGTCGACCAGTTCCTTTTTCATACAGAGAAATCACTGGAACATCTAACCTTCATAGAAGCCAAGGAGATAATATTATGATTCGCGAGATTACCAACGACAACGTTCATCTACTCATACCGGGCAAGGCCGCCCACTTTGCCCGTATCTATATGGAGCAAAATGGAGGAACCGTACTGGATGCCCTTCGCGCGTTCTATTCTTCCAAGGTATATCGCGAGTTGGAAGACGAGTCTACCAAGCTATGGCATCTCGGCCCGGTGGCTCTGTACGAAGAGTTTACTGCTGCAAGATAAATCCTTTGTTATAGACTTACAACCCGAAAAGTGCGGGATGGTCTACCCTCGTGAAACAAGACGCTCGGAAATCTTGTACAAGATTTTTGTAGCATATTGGTAGGCAAATCCTGCGGATTGCTTACGGGGTATCGTAATCGGAGGTATAGACTTCTTCGTTTTCGTAGCAGATTGTTATCGGTTCTCTACTCTCCGCTTACTTCTTGCATTTTTCTAACCGCTCGTGGCTGCGTTCTTTTTGTCTGGCTTGGGGATTGGACGGGAATAAAGCAAGGATGAGGGATTAGCGAGCAAACTCACAGATTAATAATCGGTACAAACTTGCAGTTACGGAAATATCATTATCTTTGCAGTAAACAGCGAAGATATACTGCACTCGCTTTGAAAAATATCTAAGCAAGCTTGATATTTCTCGCTCGTTTGTTAGTATCTTTGCATATCTTTAATGTGCGAGGTATGACAAACGAGATTATCATCTACCAGACCGAAGACGGACAGA
>JAEIGA010015608.1_pt1 | contig 11560 bp, 8 predicted proteins | sample 9270691 | NCBI WGS metagenome assembly JAEIGA01 (sample SAMN17057246, study PRJNA624740) | gut metagenome | biome: biome; isolation source: fecal sample | host: Bos grunniens | place: China: Xizang | collected 2019
AGTTCCTGTTCCGTTACCTACAGCCACCAGCTGAATCTTGTGCTGGAGAATGGCTCTGCGGATGGCAGCGGCGGAACCGTCGGGATCAGTTACCTGCTTGATAACAAAGTCTCCCAGGAATTTACCAGTTTCATCCAAGGCGGCACACTTTGTACCAGTGCGGATACCAGGGTCTACTCCAAGAACACGAGTTCCCTTGATGGGCTGCTGCATCAACAGGTTTTTCAGGTTTTCGCTGAAAATGCTGATACCGTGGTGGTCGGCTTCGTCAGTCTGGTCGCCACGGATTTCACGGAGAACGGCAGGAGACAGGAGGCGAACAAGGCCGTCTTCAATGGCTTCTCCGTGGTAGCTATTGTTGATAACGTACTTGTGCTTCAGCACGTCGATGGCGCCGTCCACATCTACGCTCAGAGTAACTTCCAGCTTACCCTCTCGCTCACCGCGGTTAATGGCCAAAATACGGTGGGGCTTAATCTGGTTCAGGGCTTCTTCATAATCCCAGTACATTTGGTATACGGAAACCTTGGCTTCTTCCTCGCCACCAATTCCCTTTACCACGATTTTTCCTGTGCGAAGATAATAGCCACGAACATCGGCACGATTTTCGCTGTCTTGGGCAGTGCGTTCTGCCAAGATGTCCTGGGCTCCAGCGAGGGCATCGGCAACAGAGGCTACGGAAAGCTCTGGATTTTCAGTGTTTTCCACCACGAACTCTGCGGCCTTTGCTTCGATTCCAGCCTTATCCAGCTGAAGCATGGCGTCTGCCAAGGGATCTAAGCCCTTTTCAATGGCAACCATTCCTCGTGTCTTCTTCTTTTTCTTGAAGGGAGCCCACAAGTCCTCCAGCTCTGTGAGGGTCTTTGCAGACATGGCAGCTTCGTAGAGGGAATCTGTCAATTTATTTTGGGCAAAAATACCTTTTACAATTTCAAGACGACGAGTTTCGAGATTTGAGTAGCTTTTGAAAAGGTGATCTGAATCACGAACCTGTACTTCATCCAATGAACCGTGGGCTTCCTTTCGGTAGCGGGAAATAAAGGGAATGGTACAGCCCTCGTTTACAAGGGAAATAACGGCACTCACTTGTTGCATACGGATTCCCAGCTCTTCGGCAATCCGTTTCATGATGTCTACCTCGTTTACCACCAGGGCATCAATGCTTTCTTGTGTAAATTCCATAAAAAAAAATACTCCTCACTAGAGTCACATTGACTCCGCCCGCAGAAAGTGGCTCAAGGGCCAGCGGGTAAGGGTCATTTTACTGAAAAAGAGGGATGGAGGGCAAGCCTTTTCCAGTGGTTGGAAGGGATGCTAGTTTTCAATCTATTCTTGCAATCATAGAAAACCTGTGATAAAATGAAGCATTCTCTTTTTGTGGAGTTTTTATGAAGAATAATTTTTTGCGTCTTGTTACCATCGCCACTATTCTTTTGGTAACAGTATGTGCTTTTTCCTGTAAGAGTTCTGAGGTTGTAGAAGAACCTGCTCCTGTTGCAGAGGAACCTGTTGAAGTTGCGGAAACTGTTCTTGTTTCTACCGATTCTGGTGAATGGTCCGAGAATGTATTTGCTGATGCTGACCAGCATGGCTATTTCTTTACCACTCCTGAAATTGGCCAGTTTTCCATGGTAGAAGGTGAGTTCAAGAAGGCTGGTGGTTATGAGCAGAGTGGTTTTGGCTTTGTTTTCGGTTATACTGCTGATGATGAAGGTTGGCTTGCAGATTACTTGCGGTTTGAAATTACCACTGCTGGTCAGTTTAGTGCCTATGCCTGTCGTGGGAGCACCTACATTGACTTAGTAGAAAATCATGGGGAAAACACTGCCTATCGCTATGAGTCTTCTGCAATTAAGGGTGGTTATGATAGTGTAAACAAACTGAAGATTGAACGCAGTGGTGAAAAGGATTATAGCTTGTACATCAATGGTTCCAAAGTTGTTTCTTTCACTGCTCCCGAAGGTTTTTCTAACTCCGACGGTGTTATGGCCTTCTTCTCTGTAGGTAAGGCTGATCAGGAAAAATTCCCCGACGAGCCTGTAAAAGTAACCTATCGCATTACCGATTCTGTTGCTGCAGAAAAGGTTTTGAACGAAAAATAAGGTGAGCAAGAAGAAAGATTTTCAGTGAAAATTTTTTGAAAAGGTCTCCTACTGTGGATTTCCATGGAAGGAGGCCTTTATTTTTTGCCTCGGGAAACTTCCTTGGGAATGGAACTTCCTCATGAGGCTAGGGCGAAAGGAGTTTTATCATGACTGAAACACAATGGCAGTTTTTTACTGATTTCAAAAATAGTTTTAAGGAACAATGTTGCCAATGGAATGCGGCCTTTGCTGCTGAATTGGAACCGCTTCAAAAGGCTGCTGCTAGTAAGGATACGCCAGAGTATGCTGTGGAAACAGGGGTGGTATACAACCATGCACTGGATGAGGTGACAAAAGATACTGACATCAAGCTCATTGTGATTGGGGACAATCCAGGTAAGGATGAGCAGCTTCAGCGTAACCAGCGGTATTTGGTGGGGCAGGCGGGAAAGATTGCAGCGGGCTTTTTTTCTCGTAATCCTGAATTGGCCATTGATTTTCGCAAGAATACCATCATATTAAATAAGACTCCTGTTCACACGGCAAAAACGGCCCACCTTCGTTACCTTTTAAAAAACGGCTGTAGTGAAATCACTCACTTAATTCAAGAAAGCCAGCTGTGGATGGCACAAAAAACGGCTCAGCTTCATCAGGTTTTATGTTCAGCTCCTGGTTCCGGTGGCAAGAATGCCAGTGACAAGAATGCCAGCAGTGATGAAATAAAAGATGGCGCTGGTTGGGCTGATTGTCAGTTGTGGCTGGTGGGTTACGCTGAACTCAAGGGAAGGGGCTTATTCTTGGATTATCGTAACCAGCTGGCTAAAAGCTATGGTATTGAGTTGACGGGTGAAGGACAAGTTGACTCTGCACCACAAGGATTTTTGCCCCAGTGGAACCAAGTGATGGTGTTTCAGCATTTTTCCATGAACAGGTTTACCATCGATTTAGCTGATAAACTTGATGAAGGAAAAATAAACAGCCAGCTTCCCTTGCAGGAACAACTGGCTGTGTTAGGTGCATTCCACCGACAAGAAATTTTTGGTTGTTAAGGCAATCCTCTGAGCCTGTTGTGAGAGCTGGAATTAATAATACAGCTCACTTTCAAAGCAGGTTCCTTCTGGGGTTACGCCAGAAATATGAAGGATTGCAGGATTGGAAAAATCTGCCAAAAGCTGGAGCTTATCTCCTTCCTTTGCCTCGTGGGCGTAGTTGATGCGGAAATCCTTAATGTCTTTCTGCTGGAACTCTGGAGGCAGGCAGTCCATGATGTAGGCTCCGTAGCGGGCGTTGCTCATGTGGCCGTTGGCATCAATGTCGCTGAAATGAATGGTTCGCTCGTCCACCACCGTCATGTTTTCCTTGGCGATGATTTTTCCGCAGGGCAAACCGCAGAATTCTGTAGTGAAGGTTGGAGCTTCTCTCAGGGTAAAATCTGTGGGACGAATGATTCGACGTTTTTCTAGATTTATCACTACCCAAGTGCTGCTGCCAGAAACAAGATGCTTGTCATGCATGTCAAAAATCTCGTAACGACGAGTAAGCTGAAGCCCTGCGGGAGCTTCTTCCCAGGTCTTTATCCTAAAGGGCTGGTTTGTCTTGGGATGACTGTGAATTCTCAAGCTGACTCGAGAAACAAGGATGGCAAAATTATTATCCTTCAGCACATTGTAGGTCATGCCGCGCTGGTGATAATCTTCCACAGCTGAATCAGAGGTGGCCAGCAACAATTCTGCCAAGTTCAATCTTTGGAAACGGTCACACTGACCGAAATAAGGTTGCATCTCACGATAAAATATGGTGTCTTCGTGCCATTGCTTAAAATGTAACATAACGAGATTATAACAAGATTAGCCCCCTTGTAAAAGAGTTTATACAGGGGGCTTTTTTGTGGGGTAGTTTAAACTTGATGGGATTTTATTTACCAAAAAAATCTTGGGCAAAACGAACGGTTTCTAGGGCATCTTTGCCGTAGAAGTCGGCTCCAATCATGTCGGCATATTCCCGTGTCATAACAGCACCACCAACACAAACGGTGCAACCTGGGGCTTTTTCTCGCAACAGCTTGATAGTGGCCTCCATGGAAGGAACGGTGGTAGTCATGAGGGCGGAAAGTCCCACTAGCTTAATGTTCTGCTCTAGCACTGTTTCCAGTACTTTTTCTGGAGCCACATCTCGCCCTAGGTCAATGACGGTAAAGCTGTAATTTTCCATCAGTACCTTTACGATATTTTTACCAATGTCGTGGATGTCTCCCTTTACGGTGGCCAGTACAACGGTTCCCTTGGATTCTCCTTTGGTACCAGTTTTAATCATGTGCTCCTTAAGAAGCTCAAAGGAAACCTTTGCAGCCTCTGCACTCATTAAAAGCTGGGGCAAAAAGAGCTTCTTTGTTTCAAAGCCCTTACCCACAATGTCCAAGGCGGGAATCAGGTGCTGGTTGATGATATCCAGTGGCTCCAGACTTGTCAGCATTTCTGCAGTGTACTGGTGAGCTTCTGGCTTGAGGCCACGAACAACGGCGTATTGCAAGGTGTTCTTGTTCAGCACCGTTCCGTCGGGAGCAACGATGCTGTTTCCATCGGCTGAGCCAGCTGTGGCTTGAGCTGCGGAGGCTCCACTTCCAGTGGCACTTTGAGCTAGTTTTGCAGCCTTGGCTTCTTCTTGCTCCTGATATTTTAAGGCAAAGTCGATGTACTGGCTACAGTTGGGATCAAAGCCACGGAGGGTACAATAGCAGGTGTAGGCCTTCATCATTTCTGTGGCATTGGGATTCATAATGGCGGCACTGAGTCCTCGTTCCATGGCCATGGTAAAGAAGGCAGCAGTAATCAGCTCTCGCTGGGGCAGGCCAAAGGAAATGTTGGACACACCGAGAATGGTGGTGCCGCCAAAGCGAGTTTTTACGGCGTGCAATGCGTCCAAGGTGGCCTTTGCGGCGGTGGTGTCGGAGCTAATAGTCATGGCCAAGGGGTCAATGATAATGTCCTTTTTTTCAATGCCGTAGGTGGCGGCGGTGGCGTAAATCTTTTCTACAATGGCAATGCGACCTTCCGCTGTTTCTGGAATTCCATCTTCATCCAAGGTAAGGGCTACCACCACACCGCCGTATTTTTTTACCAAGGGGAAGACCTCAGCCATAACTTCAGCCTTTCCGTTGACTGAGTTAATAAGGGCCTTTCCGTTGTACAATCGCATGGCGGCTTCCATGGCAATGGGGTCGGAGGTGTCTAGCTGAAGGGGAAGCTCTGTAACACTTTGTAGCTCCTTTACCACAGATTTGAGCATGGCCACTTCATCAATTTCTGGAAGTCCCACGTTTACATCTAGCACGTGAACTCCCTTATCCTCCTGAGCTAGCCCTTCGTTAATGATGTAGGGTAGGTCATTTTCCTTCAAAGCCTGCTTAAATCGCTTTTTTCCTGTGGGATTGATTCGCTCTCCTACCAACACAGGCTTTCCTCCCAGCTCTACAGTGCGGGTGTAGCTGGTAATGCGGGAAAATCCCTTGTCTTGGGTGACAGGGCAGGTTTTATTTTGACAGGCATCCACCAAGCGGCAAATATGCTCTGGAGTAGTTCCACAACAGCCACCTACAATGGCAACTCCCTTGTCCACAAAGCCGGAAACAATTTGGGCAAATTGCTCTGGGGAAATATCGTAGACGGTGCGGCCATCTTCACTGCGGGGCAATCCTGCGTTGGGATTTACAATGAGGGGAGTGCTTGATTCCTGCACCAGCATATCCACAATGGGAGCCATTTGTACCGGACCCAAGCTACAGTTCATTCCAAGACCGCTAACACCCAAGCCTTCCAAAATAGTTACCATGGTTTGTGGGTCGGAGCCGGTGAGGGATTTTGCTGTTTCGTCGTAGACGGTGGTAACGAAAACGGGAAAGCTTGTGCCTGTTTCTTCCATAACCTCTTTGGCAGCAATAACTGCGGCTTTGGCTTCGTAGCAGTCGTTCATGGTTTCTACCAAAACAAGGTCAAAGGGGAGTTTTGCTCCCTTGCAGAAGTCAGCGGGAATGGCACAACGAATCACCTGGGAAAAAAGCTCCACCGCTGCATCAAAACTTAAATCTCCCAGTGGTTCCAGTAGCTTACCTGCAGGGCCAATATCCAAGGCAATAAAGTGCTGGCGGTGGGCAGGATTTTCCTGTGCTGGTACCAGGTGGTTTTTCCGTAGTGCTTCTAGCTCCTGCTGAGAAATGGTATCGGCTTCAATGCGGCTACGAGCTTGGTTTGCATTGTCCAAGGCTGCGGAAATGATTTGTTCCAGGGTAAAATCTTCGCATTCTGGCTGGAATCTTTGTTCTGCCTGTTGGGGACTATGGCAACCGCAGCCACAGCCTGTAGCAAGGTGCTGTTCCTGCTGGTTAGATTTTTTGAGGGCAAAGCCTTCCCTTGTAAAGGCTTTGCCTACAGGAAATTTCAGGCTATTGGCGCCAAAGGTATTTGTCTTGATAATGTTGGCTCCAGCACGAAAATAGTTGTAGTGCAGGGTGATAATTTCCTCTTTGTGGGTAACATTCCAGGTTTCTGGCAATTCTCCGGGAATAAGACCTTGGGCCTGCAAAAGGGAGCCTGTTCCCCCGTCAAAAAAAAGTATTTCCTTTCCAATTATATCTTTAAGGTTTGTCATAAAATCTCCATAGTTGAAGTTAACTATAATTTGAACTGTGCTTTTAGTATACGATAAAATGAAGGCCCAAGGGAAGGGCAGAGGGAAACTTCTTGTTTTGTACATTGAAATAATGGGTCATTTCGGCTATAATTTAAACCTACTAGTATAGTTTGGAGTTTACATGGAAAATCAAATTGAAAATAATCAGAATCTTGATGAGGAAATCAGTCTCATCGATTTGTTTGCAGTGTTGTTACGGTATCGTAAACTTATCATTATTGGTACTCTTGTGGTAACTTTTTTAGCAGGATTGTATCTGTTTGTTCTACCAAAGTTGCTACCAGATACAGATAAGAAGACAAGTGTTGTTGTTTATGATATAGCAGTAAATCGTCTTCCTTTGACTGTTGAAAGACAGTTACCTAATGCAACGGGAAATGCTAATTTAGTCTTGGATCTTGCTATGTTGAACATAAGAGATCTTCCTTTTTTCAAATCTGTTTATCAAGATTTTATGGTATTTTCTTTATCTGATACAAAACCTACTACAGAGGTAGAGATTAATCGAATTGTCCAGGACTCATTCGAAGATAAAAAGGTTGTTACTAAACAGGGGGCGTTGGGAGCAGCGTTAAAACTTGAATTAACTGTTCCTGATGCAAATATTGAGAAGACAGAGTCTTTTGTTCAGAAATTAGTCGATGAGACAAATGAGAAAATAAAGGCATATCTCTTTCCACTGTTAGATAATCTAAAAAAAACAACGGCAGAAACAATTACCGCTATGGAAAGTCAAACAGCTTCCATGATGAATTCAACACAGGATTTAAATAAGGTGTTGTTAGATTTAGATACCTATATGGCTGACTTCGGTAATTTTGTGGTGTTGGAATCTGCCCCCTTTATCGTTCCTGTTGCTCAAGGCAGAATGACGAAGCTTGTTATCGTGGCTTTTGCTGCTTTCTTTGTAACGGTATTTTTAGCCTTTGTATTGAATGCGATTAGAAATATCAAAGCAGATCCCCAGGCTAGCAAAGTTCTTTCCGAGGCGTGGAAGGCCGGAAAGTAAATGCTCTTTAAGCTCGCTTTTAAAAATATTTTATCCCGCAGAAGTTCTGCAGTGATTATTCTTTTTATGAGTTTTGCTGCAGTGCTTCTCGTTGTTTCCAATGCGCTATTTGATAGTACGGAAAAAGGTATTCAAAATAGTTTTACAGAAAGTTTTACTGGAGATTTTATCATTCGGCCTGTTTCTAAGGCTCCGCTCAGTTTATTTGGAGATGAAACTCCTATTACTGGGGAACTGACAGAAATCGAAACGCTTGTTCCCTATGAGTCCATCCTCGAGTTCCTTTCCAGTAATCCCCTTGTTTCCGACTTTGTTCCACAGGTTTCTGGTGTAGCCATGCTAGAAAATGGCACTGCTCGAAAAAACATGAGCCTTTTTGGGGTACAGGGTGATATCTACCTAGATATGATGAAAGGAGCTAACTTGATAGAAGGCCGGGCCTACACTTTTGATGAAAAAGGTATGCTCGTTTCAGATAAGGTTGCCACTGAGCTTGGAATTACCGTGGGCAAAACTATTCAGTTCACCATTGCTGATGGAACTTCCTTCCGAATTCGTGCAGTACCTGTTACTGGAATCATTAGTTATGAAAGCCCCAATAGTATCTTTGAACGTTTTGTATTGGTAAATCCAGATACTGTTCGAGATATTATGGATATTGCTGACTCCTATGCCTATGACGACACCTCCTTTGATGAAACAACTATCAATCTTTTGGATGAAAGCTTGAATTTTGATGATTTATTTTCATCTGCTGGTGATGTAGATGCAATTTTTGAAGATAGTTCGTTGATGGATACATCGGTTTCAATTGAAGAAGAGATTGTTCCTGCTGTAAATACTGCTTGGAATTACCTGGTATGTAAGGTACAGGATGGTGCTGATACAAAACAGATTATTAAAAAGTTGAATAAGGAATTTAAAGCTAGGGAATGGTTGGTAGAAGCAGTAAATTGGCGTCATGCAGCAGGAAGTACAGCCTTGTATCTTTACTGGATGCGAATGATTTTTAACATCGGTATTCTTATCATTATGGCTGCAGGTTTTATTGTGGTGAACAACACCCTTGTAGTCAGCGTTCTTGATAGAACACGTGAAATTGGTACTATGCGTGCGTTGGGAGCTTCTTCACTCTTTGTTTCCCTGCAATGTATGATCGAAACCGTTTCTATGGCTTTAGTAGCAGGCCTTATTGGATGTTTTATCGGTAGTCTCGTTGCTTTAGGGCTTACTTCCATGGAAATTATTTTCACCAATTCCTTTTTAATCCAGTTATTTGGAGAAGGGGCCTTGGTAGTAGGGGTTTCTTGGGGGAATGTGGTGGAAATTCTCTTTCTGATGCTCTGTCTGGGAATCCTTGGGTGGGTTTATCCTGTAATCACCGCACTTAAAGTGCAGCCCATTGAGGCGATTCAAGGAGTACGTTAAGTGTACGGATTGAAGATGGGATTGCGATCCCTTTTGTATAGAAAAAAACAATATCTCTCTCTCTTTCTTGTGTGTACGGTTGGAGTCGGAATCTCCTTATTTTGTCTTTTTCTAGTGGAAGGAATGCTGAATTCCTTGGAAGCAAAGGCAAAGTTGTACTATGGAGGTGATTTTACCTTTATTGGAGGGCAGAATGAACTTACCTTCCCAAATGTAGATGACTTTATAGAAAAATTGACTCCAGTATTTCCATCTGGTTCAGTGGTTTCTTCCCGTTTTGACTTTGATGCAGATTATAGTTCCTTTTATTTTGAAGGAATTGAGGCTCGGCAACGAGTTATCAAAGGGATTGATTTTTCCAAGGAAATGAAGCTTTTTCAAGGTTTTAATTATCTGGAAGGCAATCCTCTGAAGATGGCTGGATCTAATGGTGTTTTGCTTTCAGAACCTATTGCAGAAACATTAGGAGTACAGGTTGGTGACAGCATTACCTTTCTGTTAAAAACTATCAAAGGCTACACCAATACGGTGGTATTGGAGGTTCATGGAATTTTCCGTGATTCCAGCTTATTCGGCATGTACACTTCATACATGGACATTAGTTGTTTGAGAAAGAGTTATGACGTGGCTCAAACTTGGGCAAATAGAATCTGTATTGATTTTCCAGCGGATTTTAAAATTACCCAGGAGAGGGTAGAGAATTTCCAAACTCAGTTGGAGCAGAAATTTACCATGTTTCCCTTGGTGGATGATAAGGAAATTTTTTATGAATCCCTGTTGAATAAGCGTTTTTCAGAGCCTCATTATGCCCTAGTTGATTTATATGCCAACTTGGAAGATTTGAAGGTGCTTATTGATGCAATGAAAATCGTTGCTACCTTTGTCATTTTGATTCTCATGGTAATTATTATGGTGGGAGTCAGCAGTACCTATCGGGTCATTGTTATGAAACGCATCAATGAAATTGGAATTTATAAGGCCATTGGAATGAATCGAATGGGAATTTTTTCTGTATTGCTCTCTGAAACTTCTTTACTGATTCTTGTTGGGTGTGTTGCAGGGATTATTTTTTCTTGGATTTTATGTGGGGGAATTTCTCTCTTTAGTTTTTCCTTTATTCCTGCCTTTGATATTTTTCTTGTGGATGGAAAATTGCTTCCAAAAATCTCTTTTCTCCAATCCGTATTGATTTCAGTATTGGTATATGTAACAACTACTTTTGCTGTATTGTTTTCTGTACAGAAATCCGTAAGAATGACTCCTGTGGATGCCTTGGGAGTTACAGAATGAGGTGTTTTATGAAAGAAAATGTATCTGTTCGGTTTGCAGTTGTATTCCTCGGCTTTGTTTGTGCTTTATTTTTGTGTGGTTTTGGACTATGGGCTCAAACCCCAGAGGAATTATTACAATTAACTCAAGATAATACAGCTTTTTTTACTACTGATTTTTCTGGTAAATATACGGTAGTACAAGAAAAACCTGGCGAAGGTAAAAGTCTTACAGAAGCTATTATGTATCGTCGGGATAAGACAAATCAGTGGACCATTCTGGTACCAGGCCCTGTGAAGGAAAAGGGAAAGGGGTATTTACAGTCTAACGGCAACATTTGGTTTTATGATCCCTCCGACAAGCGATTTACTTTTACCAGTTCAAAAGATAAGTTTCAGAATACAAATGCCAATAATTCAGATTTTGCACCTCAGTATTATTGTCGTGATTATACAATCGAATCTGCGGAAAAAGTGAAGTTAGGAGCCTTTAATTGTGTCCTTTTTACATTGGTTGCAAAGGTTGATAGTGTCGATTATCCTCGTTTGAAATTGTGGGTAACAGAAAATGATGGATTAGTTCGTAAAAAAGAAGATTACAGTCTTTCTGGACAGCTTTTGAGAACGACAGCGATTCCTTCCTATCAAATTGTAGAGTTTGAAGAAAAAAAATATTCCGTTCCTGTCAGTATGCTGATTATGGATAATCTTCGTGGTAAAAAAATCGAAGGTAAAATGCAGTATGAGCGGACTCAAATCTCCATTTACAATGTATCTTTTTTCAAAGTTGACGATATTGTATATACAAAACCATATTTGGAAATGATGGGTGATAAATGAGGAAACTGGCTGTAGCGATAGTTTTTTTAGGTTTTACATGTGGTATTTTTGCTCAAGAGTCAGTTTCCGTAACTGATGATAGTGTAAATGACGATACTGCCTTGTTGGAAGAAACCGAGGAAGTTGTGTGGGAAGATCCCTTTGCGGATTTATTTGATGAAGCAGAGGATATATCTGTGGAAAATCAAGCACCTGCCACTCCTGTTTCTATCGCTACCACTTCTGCTCCAGTGGAAGAGAAACCC
>JAEIGA010015609.1_pt1 | contig 11559 bp, 18 predicted proteins | sample 9270691 | NCBI WGS metagenome assembly JAEIGA01 (sample SAMN17057246, study PRJNA624740) | gut metagenome | biome: biome; isolation source: fecal sample | host: Bos grunniens | place: China: Xizang | collected 2019
CCATTACTGCAGGTACTGTTACCATGAATGGCACTAAAACTGATGATGGTGTTACCGATGGTGTGGTTGATTATATTAAGACCAACATCGATCAGCAGGTTGAGAAGATGAAGGTTACCAACAAGAAGGGTGTCAAGGTCAACAAGAGAGTTAAGGGCAAGACTATTGAGGTTCTTGAATACGAGGTTCTTGAGGACAATGATAACAAGCCATACATCCTTGTTAAGAAATTTGACATCAAATAGTCAAATTCTTTAAAACTGCTTACTGTATTTGATATATTAGATTAACGTATAACACTTAATAGTAAAAAATTATGAAGAAATTTGAGACAGTATCACAGATTAAGGCAGAGCGAGAGCTGCAGCGCTCAAATCCAGTGATCTATTCACTTTTAGGAGTGCTTCTTGGTGAGATTGATAGATTGCCTATCCCAAGATCTCAGGAGCCTTCAGAGGATCAGATTTATGCAATTGTAAAGAAGCTGCATGAGTCTGCAAAGGAAATGAGAGAGTATACTCCAGCAGCTGACCAAGAGTTTGTGTATCTTAAGGATTACATCAAAGCTCAGCTTGGCCGTTCAGAAATTGAAATTATAATTGCAGAGCTTCTGTTGCAGGTTCCTGGTGTGAATCTTGGAGTTGTTATGAAACACTTCAAAGACAATTACTCAGGTCAGTATGACGGTAAGTTGGTATCACAAATTGCAAAAGAAATATTGAAATAACATTATGTGGACACAGATTTTAGTATATGTCTTATTGACGTTGTTTGCGCTGTTCTATGCAGCTATGGGATCTTACATCGCAGATATATTAGGTGATGATAAATCAAGATTCAAAAAGTACCTGATTGGTTTGTTTTGGCCTGTAGTGATTGTATTTATGATGTTGATTTTAGGCTTGTTTTTTGTAGTGGTATTCATATTTGTGATACTGTTTGTATTTGTCGTTATATTCAATATCTGCAGATCACTTATAAAAGGTGAAAAAATTGATTGGGATAAACCTATATTTTAAATTAATCATATAAGATATAATGAAATACATAACATTTATTCCACTTATTGGTGGTATGGCAATTGCAAATATGCAGGCAACCGGTAAGAAGCCAGAGTTTGTATTGTCATATGATGCATTTGCTAAGAATGAATCAAATCTTAAGAATTATTGGCCAGATGTAGACTGGCATCTACTTGATGCTGAGACAAATCAGCTTGCAGAAGATGTAGAACTTGATTACAGCGACATTGACTTTGTAAGTTCAGTTTGTCCTTGTGCAGGAATGTCAGGTCTCAACTGTGCAAACAGAGGTGCAGATAATGCAGCTAACAACTGGCTGTATAAGTCTGCAGAATACATCTTGGGCACAATCAAGCCAAAGGTTTATTTTGGAGAAAATGCTCCAGGCTTGTATTCAGATCAGAACATAAAGGTACTCAATAAGTTACGTGAGTACGGTCGTCAGTATGGGTATGCATTTACAATCTATAAGACAGACACATATCGTCATGGAATTCCTCAGCATCGTATGAGAACATTCTTCTTTTTCTGGAAAGGTGATTGCTGCCCGCAGATGGATTGGTACAATCATCCAAGTGAATTGCCATTTGAGAAATGGATTCTTGACAAGAATGTAGGTACCCAGACAACTCATCTAAAGAACTACGGTACAACTTCAGTATATCCTGAGATGCGCTGGATAATGGAAACACGATGCGACAATGATTATTCAAAGTATGTTGCAATGTTTCATAAGCTTTGCGATGAGAACAGTATCAGAACACCGTATGAATACATTGAGCACAACAATCTTTGGCAGGAATACCGTGACTGGCTTATAAATGATCCAAACAAAGACAAACCAATGCATGGTCAGGGAAAACGAACTCCAATGTATTATATTGATTACAGATGGGGTAAGGTAAAGCAGGGGCTTGGATATTTTGCACCACAGCCTATCGTATATAAGGGAGCTGCAAATGCAGTCATCTCAAAGAACATATGGTGGACGCTTCATCCAACAGAGAACAGATATCTTACAACACGTGAAATAATGTCATTGATGGGTCTTCCAAATGATTTTGAATTGATTACAAAGAACCTACAACAAGTCACACAGAATGTGCCCGTATGCACTGCTAAGGATATGACAGAACAGGTCATTAAGTTTATCAATGGTGAACTGCAGATGACACCTTATAACTTCATCAAGCAGAACAACCTTCAGCAGAAGATTGACAAGGTTGATTATAAGGATCTGGATCTTTTTGAAGGAATACTTGACAATGATCTTGAAGATATAACAATTGAATAATTATGAAAGAGAGACACATTATAGCAGCTGTAACAGATGATTATGGCATTGGACATAATGGGGAGTTGCTTTATCGCATCAAAGCAGATATGCAGCACTTCAAGGATCTTACTCTCGGCAACGTTGTAATAATGGGTCGTAAGACTTTTGAATCAATTGGAAAGCCGCTTTCAAGTAGAGACAATATTGTTGTTACTTCAAAGGATCTTAACATTGAGGGAGTGCATTGTGTAAGATCTTTGCAGGATGCATACAGATTGGCAGAGACATTAGATGGAATCAAAGTATTTGTGATCGGCGGAGGGCAATTGTATGGTGAAGCATTGCAATACACAGATACACTGGATCTGACACACATATATGCAACTGCTCCAAATGCAGATACATATTTTCCAAATGATCTGTCAGATTTCATACCTGTCAAAGATTCTGAACGATACTGGCATGAAGGAATAACATTCAAGTTTACAACGTACAAACGAAAGATTGAACCGTCAGTATCATAAACTTTTAAAAGTTTTATCGCAAATGTCTGCATTTCATGCAGACATTTGCTATATAGATATATAAGAAATCAAAATTATGGGAATACTTGACAGATTAGATCTTGAAATAACGCCAGAAGCACTGCATAAGATGGGATTTTCTCAGAGGATCTATTCAACAGATCTTGATATGAGATACAATTTAGAGTGCATGTCTAATGCCGAAAAGGCAGACATGATAAATGAAAACATATATTATGAATATCGTATTCTCAACTATTACCAAATAGTTGTAAGATACTATCCTGATTCATTTTCATTTAAGTTGTATGACTGCAGTTTAGGTAAGTACAGCAGAATGGAAGATCTGCATCGTAATCAACCCCGTAAAAGTGATTATGACGAAGACCGCGTTGGGGATAGACAATACAATTTATCAATAACTTGTGAAGGACGCCCGTATACTTCTATTGCTGGACAGAAGTTGATGTGTGAAAATCTTAGGGATCTTGAAAGTTGGGTCAACCTTGCAAAATTAATGACTAAAAAAGAAATTGCAGATGAGTATGAGTGTGCTTAGTTTAGATAGAAGTATCAATAAAGATTCACTGAAGTCAATTGGATTTGACATTAGTAGAGAATGCAGATACTATACAATGCTTTCTGAGCATTCAATATATTACGAATTTGAGTACGATCTTAAATGGATCGGTCCTTTTGGAAAGTCAATAACGCATTTTTCATTTGTATATTACCCTGAAAACTATGACGGTCCTGTAATTATGTATGCAAGAAATAATAACATTGCTGCGCAAAATGTTGTATTTGCATTTACCAATTTCGGTTATCACAATGTGGGTGTATATAATCCTAAAGATATAGATGATTTGGCTATATGGATTCAATCAAAATATGAGGAATATCGTAAGCTTTAATTTTAAATAGTATGGGAGTTCTTTCAACAGATACAAAGATAACAGCAACTAAGCTTAAAGAGCTTGGTTTTGAAAAGATAGTATGGGGATCGCCAGACTTTATCAGTTACAGTAATGATCGTAAAAGAAGAAATTGCAAATGGCGCGAAAGTCACAAATGCTGGGAGTTGTTTGACGACTACACAAATGATTATTGGAAAGGTGACATCATTTATTTTCCACCAGGGTTTGATGGATATGTGACACCGTTTCAAGGCAATTGGAACGATCCTAAACATCCTGCAGGATTTGTATATATTACAATTGACAACAGAGATGACAATTGGGAAGAAAGATATCCAGTAAGCAATCTTGATGATATTCAAGTTGCAATTGCACTTATGAAAAAACGAATGAAAGAACTTGATAGAATAGTATTTGGAATAAAATGAAAGTGATTAAAGACAATTATACTAAAGACTTGCAATATGAATGCTTTTGGTGTCAATCTATATTAGAAGTCAATGATAAAGACATAAAGGTAGATGGCGCTAGTGATAAATACTTTGTATGTCCATTGTGTGGTCAAAAAACTTATATATAAATGAAATATTTAAAAGATTATATTTTAGAAGCGGTATCAAATACTTGGCTGTTTGAAATGGCTTACAGCAGACAAAATTATTTACATCAAATAATGGGTCTCAACAAGCAAATTGTTGAGAACTGGTGTCTTATAAAGTATTGTAATCTGTATGATGAAGAAAACTATAATAGACTGCACTGGTCTAAAGAGTTGATTGCTCACATGGAAAATCTATGCAATTGTCAACTTAAAAAAGGACTTGATAAACTTAAGACAACTGAATATGGATTTAAATATCAAGCTGAACTGGATGATGAGGATGTAGTTTATAAAATGCTATATAGAAAATGGAAAGATGAAGATCTTCCGGACGACGCAAGAAAATTTGTAGCAAAAAAGTTTACTGAAGAATTGTCAAAATTGTGTACACTTATTGCTAACAATTCAGTTGAAGACATTGAAAATTATGTATATAAAGAAATAGATGGATTGCTATGAAAACAATTGTATTTGGAGATATACACGGAAGATCAATCTGGAAAGACATCATGAAAGTTGAATATGATGCAGATCGTTATGTATTTCTTGGTGATTATGTAACATCAAGAGAAAATATATCTGAGGAGGATCAGATAAAGAATCTTAAAGAACTGTTTGACTGGGCTGACGAAATGAATAAGTACACCCCAGGTCGTGTTGTATTGCTTAGAGGCAATCATGATATGGAAGCATTAGGTTATCCGTGGGCAGAATGTCGTCCAAGATTCTATGATAGATATCTTGCAAATAATCGTGAGTGGTTCTTAAGTCATACTCAATGGGTGTTTGTTGAAAATGATGTCGTTTATGCACACGCAGGTGTTACAAAAACTTGGATGAAGAATGTAGGCCTTGACAAAGTTGAAGACATAAACAGTCTTGAGCCTTCTAAAAATTTCGGATTCTGGGCATGCAGGTTCAGTGACTATTATGGTGATTCAGTAACGCAGCCTCCTACATGGATTCGTCCTTGGGGTCTGTTTGGTGATTCATTTGGTAAATACACTTATGTTGTAGGACATACAACTACAGATGATATCGTATTTACCAGACAAGAGTCTCTTGACAGTTATCTTGCAAGTTATTTTGATGATAATTGTCCTCCTGATAAGAATACAATTAAGATGATTGAAGAAGCTAATGATGTCATTACTTGTGATACTCTTGGCAAAGGAATATATCTTGTTGTCGAGGACGGAAAATTCATTCCTACAAATTTGAAAAGTAACAATAACTTAAATATATTAATATGAAAGTAAGACAAAGAGAAAGGCTCAAGGAGCTTATGAACACGCTGTATGAGTTGGCTGGATTTCGTTTTGGTATGGACGGTGAGTCAATTCATCGTGCATTTGAAATGGCAAGAGCCTATAAAGATATTGCAGACGTAGTTTATGGTGTTCTGATGGATTTTCCGGAAAATGATTATCTTTATGAAGACCTTGACAAAGGCAATGAAGCAATGGAACGACTTAATAAGATAGGCAATGATTAGAATATATTAATACTTTAACAAATGAATACAAACACAAAAAAGAATCTTAATGGTCTGACTAGAGAAAAATGGCTCAGACATGCAGTTGAAATGCTTGATACAAAGCTGTTTAATGGCGATCTTGATTTATTTAATCGTCAGTATCAGGTATCTATTGGTCGCTGCCCAGGACAGAAGGGATCTGAGTCAGTGTTTCCGTTTGATGGGGAAGACGTTAGTCTAGATGATTTCTTCCCAGTGACTATGCAGGTGTCTTGGACAATCAAAGATCCAATTGAAATGCTTGGTAATCTTGCACTTGAATGCATACACGCATTCTTTGATGAGCCAAAAGTCAACAAGCGATTTAAAGCACTGGCAAATAAGTATTATTTTGACAAGCCATATAATAAGCTTACATTGACTCCTACTCTTAGAGACATCTTGGATGATACATATAAGGAGATGGTCAAGACTTATGGGGAATTCCCAGGATATGCCGTAGTATTTCATCCAAAGCCAAAGAAGGAAGGCAAAAAGAATACACTTACACTTTTCTGTCCAAGTTGCGGGATGGAGTACTCGGTAAAAAGAAAGACTTTTGAAAATTCAAAATCAGGTTTACCTACATGCGGATGCGGTACTAAGATGGGCATCGATCTTGGTGACGAAATAAACGATGATGCAGCTGCAGATGAGAACAACGAAGATGCCTAAGATAAAGATTCCCCCTCAAGACCTTAAAGCATTTGGTATTGAAACACTTAAAGTAGATCCGTATTGGAATGATTTATATGGGATTACAACTGTAGAGCTTGAGGAGGAAGAGGAAGAAGACTGTTAATAATTTTGTTAATAACTTACAAATGATCTGAATTTTTCAGATCATTTTATTATATATATCTGTAACATTTAAATTTTGATATATGAGTAACACATTAAAGAAAGTACTTAAGATTGCCGCTACGGCTGTAATGGTAATTGTATTGGCAGTTGTATCAACAACAATCACTCACAACAAGCTATGCAGCGATACTGGAATGTCTGATTACAGTTATCAGATATACAGATCTCGTACGGAGCTTGCAATGGAGGGCGTTAAAGATGAGATTGTCACTGAGATTGACAATTATATTGATTCTGTTGCAACTGATTCCGGACTTAACGGCATACGTCTATTTGAACTTTGTGACAAGTACGAAGTAGATGTCAGATTTGCAATGGCTCAGGCAGAAGCTGAATCACATTTCGGAACAAGGGGAGTTGCAGCTAAGACTAATATGGTATGGAATGTAAAAGCATACGACAATCGAACTGCTGATGATATGATTAAAAAAGGCGATGCTGAAAAACATCCAGATATGAGTATTGAACCGTATCTTATTTTGCTCACCAATGAATATCTAGTAAACGGAAAGACAGAACATGATATGTTTGACAAATTTGTAGATTCCAATGGCAAACGATATGCATCAAATCCGAATTATGAAACAATGGTATTGAATATCTATAATAGAATCAATGAAAGCACCAAACTTAAGGATCTGCTTAAAGAATACCGTAGATATAAGATGATTCTAAGTTAAATAAATCACGACAATGTTGTCAAAATCCTCAGATAATAAAACCAAATTTATATTGAGATGTCTAAATTTAGTCATCTCAATTTTTATATTAATATTGAACATTAATTTTAAATTACTATGACTACGCTTAAAAAACTAACTGTTGAAGAATTATATGACTGCTTAAGAACACGAGATTTGTTTGATGTATATTGCAGCAGATTCATTGATACACTCAAGACAGCATATCCAGATGTATTGACAATAAAGGCATCAAGAGTAGAATATGATGATGTTTACTGTGATGCTGACGACCCAACTGTTGACATTCAATACTGTGATACTTACAGTGATTGTGAAGCAACAGATACCTGTGATGGCATTGATGTTGTATCACTACTTGATAATCCAGAACAGTGCGCAATAGATTACGCTAAACGAATGCTGGAGAAGAAAAAGCAACAGCAAGCTTCTATGGAAGAGGTAATCAGACAGAGAGATCTTAATGAGTATGAACGCATTAAGACAAAATACAATCTGTAAATAAACTTATAATGCAATGATGATTGATGTAATATTTACAGATACACATTTTGGCTGGAAAAACAACTCAATGACTTGGCTGAATAGTCAATTGGATTTTATCTATAAACAGTTTATTCCAAAGCTTAAAGAGCTGTCCAAAATCAATGACGTAAGAGTAATTCATTGCGGCGATGTGTTTGATTCCAGAAGTACAATCAGTACATATGTTGCAACAAAGATTGTGAAAGCATTTGCAGATATAAGAGCTAACTGTAAAGAGTTCATTATACTTTGTGGCAATCATGACTTTTATAGTCCAAATGATGATACAATCAATACAGTTTCACTTTTTATGAAGAATATGAATATTGATATTGTATCTCAAGAAGTACTTGAAAGGGACGGTCATGCATATATACCTTGGTACAAATGGATTGATAGAGATAACATTGACATAACAGAGGGCTTTGTATTCTGCCACGGAGATATACTGAATGAGACGCTACCTGAATGGGCAAGAGGTCGTACAATCTTTTCAGGTCATATTCACACTCCCGGTGAAAAACCTGGCCTGTTTAACTTAGGATCATGCTATAGTCTTAATTTTGCTGATTCTAACAGTGATAGAGGGTTCTATATAATCAAGGACGGCAAAATATCCTTTATTAAAAATGAAGTGTCTATAAAGTTCTATCGACTGTATAATGATGAGATACTTAATAAGAACATCAAGGACATGAACGCCGATGATTATATTGAACTGTATGTTACAGAAACAAATATGTCCAAAGAATCTTATGTCAATGCAATAAAGAAATACACAGAGCGGTTTAGTCATCTTTGGATAATTCCACAAGTTACTGAAAATACAGGTGCAATTGATGAAAACTTCAAAGGTTATGATATTGAAGCCATTATGGAAGGAATGATACCTGATGATTTGACTGTTTTTTATTCAAAAGTCAAAAATCATTTAAAAATGACATAATTTTTTATGAAAGCGTCTAAAATTATAGCCGCTTTTATCTATTTTATATTAAAGAATATAATAATAGTTTATGGCTAAAAAGACAAAGAAAAGAATTGTACTGACTGGTGCACAAGGAACCGGTAAGACAACATTGATGAATGCTTTAGCAGCTGACGGAACTCGTACATTTTCTGTTGCAAGAGAGACTGCTATAGCAAATGGCTGGAATGCTGAAACGGGAACAAATGAAGAATATCAAAAGGAATTGTTCAAAGCTCTTAAGAAAGAATTGAGCTCTAAAAAGAGTTACATTTCAGATCGCGGACTTACTTGCGTAGCAGCATATACCTTTGACAAGGCACTTGACGGTTCAATTTCAAAGAAAACTGCAGACAAGCAGTATATGGATATTGTAAAGTTTGCTAATGATAATCCTGATGTACTTACGGTGTATGTACCTATTGAGTTTGAAATTGAAGATGACAATTTTAGAAATATTGATAAAGAATTTCAGACAAAGATAGATTTTTTAATCAAGAACATGCTTGACACTGCTGAAGTACCTTATATAACTGTAACAGGAACTGTTGAGGAACGTGTAAAGCAAGTTGAAGCAGCACTTGCAAATATGAATCTTTAATATCATACAATATGAAACTATTTATAACAACTTCAGGAATTGGATCACGACTTGGTGACCTTACAAAATTCACAAACAAATCAATGATTAAGATTGGCAAGAAGCCAGTAATATCATACATCATTGATGAATATCCAAAGGACATTGAGATTGTAGTGTCACTTGGATATTATGGTGATCACGTGAAGCAGTATCTTGAGCTTGCATATCCTGACAGAAACATAACATTTGTTGAAGTTGACAATTATGCAGGCCCGGGTTCGTCACAGGTATATTCACAGCTTTGTGCTGAGCAGTATCTTTGTGAGCCATTCATATATCATGACTGTGATACTATAATTGAAAATCTTCAGGATAAGATTCCGATGAATTTTGATTACAATTTCATGGTTGGTTATAAAACTAACTCTGAGCTATATGATTCATTTGATTATGATGAAATAACAGGCAAAGTCATCAAGACACATATGAAGCCTGATTCTCTTGAAGGCATGGCTGCTTATGTTGGTATTGTTGGTGTATACGATTATGTGACATTTTGGGATCATCTTCGTAAAGCATACAATGAAGTAACAAACACTGCACCTCATGACTTTATGGTGTATCATAAGTATCAGATGTTCAATGATCTACGAGCTATAATTGTAGACAACTGGACAGACACTGGTAATGTTGCAAGTGTAAAGGAAGCAAGAAAGAAATGCAAAGACTCTTTTCAGATTCTTGACAAGATTGACCAGGGCATCTTTATGATTGGTAATCAAGTAATTAAGTTCTTCGCAAAGGATGGCGTCGTTGATAATCTGATGTATCATTATAAATACATTGCAGACTTTTGTGGGCCAATCAAACAGCATACAAAGAACTTCATTGTATATGACTACATTGATGGTGAAAATGCAATCAAGGGAATGAACCCCGGACGTTTCAGGAATATGTTGAAGTATTTCCATAAAAACAATCTTTGGAGCGAGGTCAATTATATTGATACAGAATACTTTAATGTATGTAAAGACAGATTTTATATTGATAAGACTCTTAACAGAATCAATTATTTTAAGAGTTATTACAATATTACAGAAGACAAAGACATCTATGTAAATGATGTGCTGATTCCTAAGGAGTACACAATTGAAAATATGCTACAGGAATTCAGACAATTTGATGAATATAAGAATACTGTACCAACAAACTGGCATGGGGATTTCGTACTTGACAATATGCTTGTTAAAGACGGTCAGTTTATTTTGCTTGACTGGAGGGAGAAATTTGATGACATAATTCCGTTCGGTGACCGCAACTATGATTTTGCAAAGATGAATCATAATCTTACGTTCAACTTCAACTCAGCTTGTAGAGAACTGTTCAATATCTCTGAAAAGGATGATCGCATCTATGTAAGCATACTTGCAGACAACTATGTACTTGCGTGTAGAGAGACTCTTAAGGACTTTGTTGAAACATATTATAATGTTTCATATCCTTACATCAACTTCATCACAGGTCTGTGCTGGGTCAATATGTCTCCATTGCATATGTTGAATCCTGTATGCAAGCTGTTGTTTTACATGGGCAAACTGACAATGTATCAAAGTCTACTTGCAATGAAAGCATAACATAGGATCGGGTAAATTTACCCGATCTTTTTACTATATTATAATATGAACATTAATTATAAACGAGATGAACATTCTAATTGGTAAAATTGGCAAAGCCATTAAATTCAAGAATCTTGACTTAAGAAAAGGTGGTGACAGTATCATCATCTTCTATTCTACATTGTCAAGAATGTTTCCAGAGCACAATTTCTACTTTGGTGGACCTACGCAGCTTGACAAGTTGACAAAGAAGGAATATGACAAGATATTTCCAAATGGCAATGTATTCTCTGCGTATTCAAAGTCTGGCAATAAAGACCGCGAGGACGAATATGATTTTGGAGAAGACTATAAGTCAACTGCAAATTATTTCAAGGATAACAACATAAATGTTGATTTTGCATTATTGATGATGGGTATGTGTTCGTCTAATGCAAACATTCCTGA
>JAEIGA010015610.1_pt1 | contig 11559 bp, 10 predicted proteins | sample 9270691 | NCBI WGS metagenome assembly JAEIGA01 (sample SAMN17057246, study PRJNA624740) | gut metagenome | biome: biome; isolation source: fecal sample | host: Bos grunniens | place: China: Xizang | collected 2019
AATGAAATTGCCCAGAGTGAGTGCTGCACAGGAAAACCCTTTGCACGATATTGGATGCACAATGGCTATATCAATGTTGATAACGAGAAAATGTCGAAGTCTAAAGGTAATTTCTTTACAGTTCGTGACGTGACGAAAAAATATGACTATGAAGTTATCCGTTTCTTTATGCTTTCTGCTCACTACAGAAGTGTTATAAACTTCGCAGATGAACTTTTAGCACAGTCAAAGGCGGGCTTAGAAAGACTTTATAACTGTTTATATAACTTGGAGTTTTTATCTGCAAAGGCAAGAAGCCGCGGTTTAACACCTGAAGACGAAGCAAAGATTTCTGAAATAGAAAGCTTTAAGGCAAAATTCTGCGAGGCTATGGACGATGACTTAAACACAGCCGACGCAATTGCTGCAATCTTTGATTTGGCAAGATTTTTAAATGCTGAAAATAAAGATAGCTGGTCAAAAGAAATTTTTGATGCAGCTATTGGCAAAATGCGAGAGCTTGGCGGTGTTTTAGGAATATTTAACCGCACACAAGAGGATAATATATCTGAAGAGGCAAAAGTTATAATCGAAGAAAGAAAGCTTGCAAGAGAAGAAAAGAACTGGGCAAAATCAGACGAACTTCGCGATAAGCTACTCGAAATGGGCATAGAAGTTGCCGACACCCGTCAGGGAATGAAAATAAGAGTAATTGAAAAATAAGAGTGATAAAAATGAATATAGAAATGATTTTATCCTGTGAGAAAAAGCCGGATGTAAGGGAACTTTCCTCCCTTACCCTTGCTTTTATAGGCGATGCGGTTTACGAACTTTTTATAAGAACCAAGATTTTGGCAATGGGCAACCGCCCTGCAGGTCAGTTACATAAAATTGCCGTAGGCTATGTTAAGGCAAAAGCACAAAGTGACGCCATGCACAAAATTTTAGATGAACTTTCTGACGAAGAAAAAGAAATCTATAAACGGGGAAGAAACACAAATATTCACACCGTTCCTAAAAATGCCGATATGAATGATTACCGTCAGGCAACAGGCTTAGAGGCTTTGGTAGGTTATTTATACATCACGGGAAAAAATGAAAGATTAAATGAAATTTTAGAAATGTGTTTTGCTGAGATTAGCCAAGGTTAAAATCTTGGAGGAGTCAGCTTGAAATTAAAAAAAACATTCCATATGCTTAAAATCTATGCTATAATAACTGTTGGGGTTTTGATTGCATCTTTAGCAATTAATCTTTTCTTAGAGCCCCACGGAATAGTGTCGGGAGGAGCTTCAGGCGTAGCAATTATAGTTTATAGGCTATGGGGATTCCCAATGGGCTTAACCATGCTTTTAGTAAATATTCCGTTGTTTATACTTGGAGCTCGCGTTTTAGGCTTTGGTTTTGGAATTCGGTCCGTATACGGAACACTCCTTTTTTCGCTGTTTACTGATATCACAAGTTTTGTTCCCTCTCTCACTCAAAATCTTTTAATGGCATCGATTTTTGGCGGAGTGTTTTTTGGAGTAGGTTTTGCTGTAATATTTTTGTCGGGAGCAACCTCGGGCGGAACAGATATTTTAGCATCTCTTGGTCATAAGGCTGTCCCTGCCATTGATGTTGGCAAATGGATTTTTATTATAGACATTATTATAATTTCAGCAGGTGCTGTGTTTTTTAAAAATACAGAACTTGTTTTATCGGGCATTTTAACTCTTTTTATAAGCTCCTTTTTGGTTGACTATATCATTTCTGGAGCGAATGTTGCAAAAATCGTTTATATTATTTCTGATAAAAGCGAAGAAATTGCAAAACAAATTATGAATACTCTCCATCGAGGTGTAACAGGAGTTTACACCCGAGGAATGTATATAAAAAAAGACCGCACAATGCTTTTATGTGTTGTGAAAAGGTTTGAAATTCAGCGCTTAACTCGTATAGTTAAGGAAAATGACCCCGCTGCCTTTGTTATTTTTTCTCAGGCGCGACAGGTCACAGGAGAAGGTTTTAAAATTTATCCAATACAACAATGAAAGGAGCTGTTATTTTTGGACAAGGCAAAAATTACAGAACTAAAAAAACTGGCTGCCAATGTAAGAATGAGTGCAGTAACAGCTGTTCATTCAGCGGCATCGGGCCACCCAGGCGGCTCACTATCAATTGCAGATGTTTTAACACTGCTTTACTTTGAGGTTATGAATGTTGACCCCAAAGATCCTAAGAAAGCTGACCGCGACAGATTTGTATTATCTAAAGGTCACTGCTCACCTGCTTTATACGGTGTTTTGGCAGAACGCGGTTTCTTCCCGAAGGAAGATATTAAGACATTCCGTAAAACAGGAAGCTATCTTCAGGGCCACCCCGATATGAAAGCTATTCCCGGCGTTGATATGTCGAGCGGTTCTTTAGGTCAGGGCGTTTGCTGTGCAAACGGAATGGCATTAGCTGGAAAAATTGACAATAAAGACTACCGTGTTTATACAATTTTAGGCGATGGCGAGCTTGAAGAAGGTCAGGTTTGGGAGGCTGCTATGTATGCCGCTCACTATAAGCTCGATAACTTAACTGCGTTTGTTGACTTTAACGGTCTTCAGATTGACGGAAACGTGGCTGACGTTTTATCGCCTCTTCCTATTGATGAAAAGTTTAAAGCTTTCGGCTGGAACGTAATTGTTTGCGACGGTCATGATTTTGAGGCTATGCTTTCTGCAATTAACGAAGCAAAAGCTACAAAAGGTAAACCTACAGTAATCATTTTAAAAACCGTTAAGGGTAAGGGAGTTTCCTTTATGGAAAACAATCCTGCTTGGCACGGAAGTGCACCTAACGACGAACAGTATGCTCAGGCAATTGAAGAGCTTAAGAAGGAGGCGTAAGAAATGGGAAACGTAGCAACAAGAGAAGCCTACGGCTTAGCATTGGCTGAGTTTGGCGAAAAATATGATATAGTAGTTTTAGATGCGGATTTATCAAAGTCCACAAAAACTGATACATTTAAAAAGAAGTTCCCCGAGCGCTTCTTTAACACAGGTATCGCTGAGGGAAATATGATGTCTACTGCAGCAGGACTTGCTGCTTGCGGAAAAACTGTTTTTGCAAGCTCATTTGCAATGTTTGCAGCAGGAAGAGCTTTTGAGCAGATAAGAAACAGTATTGCATATCCGAAACTTAACGTGAAAATCGGCGCAACTCACGCTGGTATTTCTGTTGGTGAAGACGGTGCAACCCACCAGTGCTTAGAGGATATCGGTATTATGCGTACCATACCCAATATGGTTATTCTAAACCCTGCTGATAAAACAGAAGCAATTTTAGCAGTTGAAGCAGCAATCAAGCACGAAGGTCCTGTTTACTTAAGATTTGGGCGTTTGGGCGTTCCTGAAATCTTTGACCGTGATACATATAAGTTTGAAATCGGTAAGGGTGCTCTGCTTAAAGACGGAACTGACGCTACAATTATTGCGACAGGTCTTTTAGTTCCCGATGCAATTAAAGCAGCTGAGATGCTCGAAGAAGAAGGAATTTCAGTTCGCGTTATAAATATGGCAACAATTAAGCCTATTGATGCTGAAATTATTATAAAAGCAGCAAAGGAAACAGGCGCAATTGTTACAGCAGAAGAGCATAACGTTATCGGCGGATTAGGAAGTGCGGTAGCTGAAGTTCTTTGCGAAAACACACCTGTTCCTCTAAAACGAGTAGGAACAAATGACGTTTTCGGTCAGTCAGGAAAACCTTCTGAGCTCTTAGAGCTTTACGGATTAACACCTGAAAACATTGTTAAAAACGTTAAAGAAGCTATTAAAATGAAATAAGAAAAAATGAGCTGAGGCATTTTGCCTCAGCTTATTTTGTATTTATAGTGGTACACAGTATGAGAAAGGGGAGGGGTAGAAACTCATACTGTGTATACACAAGGGTGGGCTGATCTTTACACGGCTCTTTTCATTTTAAGCTTAATAGAATCAGAAATCATAGCAATAAACTCGCCGTTTGTTGGTTTTCCTTTGTTTGTGTCTATGGTATAACCGAAAATATCGGTTAAAACCTCTTCGCGACCTCTGTTCCACGCAACTTCAATAGCGTGGCGGATTGCACGCTCAACCCTTGAAGACGTTGTGGAGAAGTTTTTTGCAACTGTGGGGTATAAAAGCTTTGTAATAGAATTAATAAATTCATCGTCGTGGATACAAAGGTCGATTGCGTTCCTTAAATAATTGTAGCCTTTAATATGTGCAGGAACACCTATTTCGTGAATAATATCGGTAATAACGCTTTCTAAATTATTCTCATCAACAGCCAGTGCCATGCCCTTTGCCACGGAGGAAGCAGAAATACTTGTGTTTACCGGAGAAATACTGCTTAAAATAGAATATAGCTGGCGAACGCGGTCTGAAATTATAGAAAAATCTTCGCAGGGCTTCATTATATAGTAGTGAGCCCCCAGAGAAATTGCTTTTTGAACAACCTTATCGTTTCCAATTGCACTGTACATAATGGAGCACACCTTGGAAAGCTCGGAATTTTGTCCTATTTTTTCCAAAAGCCCCAGCCCGTCAAGCTTAGGCATTACAATATCTAAAATTGCAATGTCGGGTTTTAGCTCGCAAATCATCTTATAACCGCTTTCTCCGTCCTGAGCGCATCCAACAAGTTCAATGTCGGGAATGTTTCTAAAATATTCTTTTAAGCTGTTTCTTACCTCCGGGTTGTCGTCTACCGATACAATTCTAATCATTTTTATCCTCCTGAAAAATTAATTGGAAATATTTTACATATTTGACAGCTCCTATTATAACACTGAAAAACTTATATTTCAAGCTTAAATTACCAAAAAATGTAAATTATTTGGTAACTAATGGTAAATGTTTCAGGTGTATACAGATTCTAATTGACTTTTTTTAAAAACTACGTGACATACTGTCACGATAAGTGACAGATAAAAAATGCACTTTTTAATAAAAAATATGTTTAATTTGAAGAATTATAATGTAAATTTACCATTTTTAGTTCTGTTACCTAATTTTGTGTTGATTTTTCCTTGTGAGTGTAGTAAAATATTAAGGTAAACTCTAAAAAATTTATTTTTTTCAAAATTAATGCACAGACTAATGAAAAGGAGATGAGCTTATGGATAAACCGAAACCCCGAAGTTTTAAAACAGGAAAATTTCATAGGCGCATTTTCTTCGGTGCAATTTTGTATCGTTAGATTTTTTGTCTTTAAATTTCCCTGTTTCTTTTAGTGCCCCGAGGGCGATATCTAGGAAAGGGGGAAGTGCCGAAATGGACTTCGAAGAAATTTTAACAGAAGAAAAAGAAAATATAACCGAGCTTATTGAAAACGGAAGATTTGTTCAGGCAAGAAATAAAATTCTCACTATGGACGCCGTAGATATTGAGCTTTTATTTGATGAAATACCCCGCGAAAAAATGCTGAGGGTTTTTAGAATGCTGCCCAAAACTTTGGCTGCAGAAACTTTTACCTATATGAAAAGCGAGCATCAGCAGTATATTATTGAGTCCATAACCGACAGAGAAATCAATAACATTATGGACGAAATGTTTATGGACGATACTGTAGACTTTATAGAAGAAATGCCTGCAAACGTGGTAAAGAGGGTATTAAAAAATACTGATGCTGAAACGAGAAAAACAATAAATCAGCTTCTTCAGTATCCCGACGATTCTGCAGGCGCTATTATGACCACAGAGTTTGTTGACCTAAAAAAAGAAATGACTGCAGAGCAAGCGCTTGCTCATATAAGAAAAACAGGGGTAGACAGCGAAACGATTAATACCTGCTATGTAATCGACAGAGAAAGAAAGCTTGAAGGCGCAATTTCAATCAGGCATATTATTTTAAGCCAGCCTGATACACTTGTTGAGGAGCTTATGACCTCTGAAGTGAAGTTTGTTTCCACACATACCGATCAGGAAAACTGTGCATTCAGCTTTAAAAAATACGACCTTTTGTCTATGCCTGTGGTTGACGGAGAAGACAGACTTGTTGGTATTAATACAATTGACGATATCGTGGATGTCATCGAGCAGGAGGCAACAGAGGATATCGAAATGATGGCGGCTATTACGCCTTCAGACAAACCCTATGACGAAGAGGGCGTTTTTGAAACCTACAAAAAGCGAATTTTATGGCTTTTGATATTAATGATTTCATCAACCTTCACAAGCGGAATTTTAGCCTCTTACGAAAGCTCGTTGGCGATTTACCCCGCCCTTGTTGCTTTTATTCCTATGTTTATGGGAACGGGCGGTAATGCAGGCGGTCAGGCGTCGGTTGCAGTTATAAGAAGCTTAGCGCTTAACGAAATTGAACTTTCAGACGTATTTAAGGTTGTTTGGAAAGAAATAAGAGTTTCTGTTGTTTGCGGTATTATAATGGCTCTTGTGTGCTTTTTAAAGGTTATGCTGATTGATGCAAGGTTTACTCCTGGCGTTGATTTAATAACAGGCGTAGTTGTTAGTGTAACTTTGTTTCTCACTGTTGTTATAGCAAAATTTGTAGGCGCGATAATGCCACTTTTAGCAAAACGTGTGGGCTTTGACCCTGCGGTAATGGCAAGCCCTTTTATTACAACAATTGTAGACGCTCTGTCACTGGTTATATATTTCCAGATTGTGAGGATTTTCCTGCCTATTTAATGAGGTGAAACAATGTTTTTTTATGATTACTATTATCTTTACTTGGTAGTTCCTGCGATTTTAATTTCAATGTTTGCACAGGCAAAAGTGAAAAGCACTTATAAAAAATATGCTGAGGTTATGTCAAAAAGTGGGCTTACTGCTCACGAGGTTACAAGAAAAGTACTTGACAGGGCAGGTCTTACAAACGTTAGCATTGAGCACGTTAAAGGTACTCTTACAGACCACTTTGACCCCACGAAAAATGTGATAAGACTTTCAGACAGCGTTTATGGTGATGCATCAGTTGCATCCTTGGGCGTTGCTGCTCACGAAGCGGGCCATGCGGTGCAGTACGCTGTGGGATATACGCCCATAAAGCTTAGAAATACTGTTCTTCCGGCGGCAAACATCGGCTCAAAACTTTCTGTTCCCCTTATTTTGTTGGGAATAATATTTTCTATAAGACCCCTTGTTACATTCGGAATTTTGCTTTTTTCTCTCGTGTTGCTTTTTCAGCTTATAACATTGCCTGTTGAGTTTGACGCAAGCAGGCGAGCGCTTAAAGTTTTAGGGGAAACAGGTATTTTAGATGGAGAGGAGCTTTCGGGCTCTAAGAAGGTTTTAAGTGCTGCTGCAATGACTTATGTGGCCGCAGCTCTTCTTTCGGCAATGCAGCTTTTAAGACTTGTGTTAATTTCAAGGAGAAGAGATTAATTATGGTTCACATATATTGCGGAAACGGAAAAGGTAAAACTACGGCAGCGTTAGGGCTATGTATCCGCTGTGTAGGAAGCGGCAAAAACGTTACTTTTGTCCAGTTTTTAAAGAACTCCAAAGGCAGCGAAATATGCTTTTTAAAAAATATAGAAAATATAACCATAAGGTGTTTTCAGGAAACAGTTAATGGCTTTTTCTTTTCTATGAGCGATGAAGACAAAAAGGCGTTAAAAGCAGAAACCGAAAAAGGTTTTGAGTATGTTCAAAGCATATTAAAATCAGGCGAATCCGATATGGTCATTTTAGACGAAATCGGAGGGGCGATTGAAAACGGGCTTATTTCAGAAGATGATGTTTTAGAAATTATAAAAAACTTCGGCGTGAAAACAGAGATAGTTTTAACTGGAAGAAAATTTCCTGAAAACATAATAAAATTTTCCGACTATGTTTCTGAAATATGCGAAATAAAGCACCCGTATACCAAAGGAATTATGCCTCGAAAGGGAATAGAATACTAATTAGTGGGTGAGGAGAAAATCCTTACCCATTTTTTTGTGTTTTTTGACAAAAACTCTTGCTTTTTTATTCTATATATTGTATAATAATGTCGTGAACTATACTATGAAGGTATATAGGAGGAAATGATATGAAAAAGGTTCTCTCTCTAATTTTGGCAGTGGCTATGCTCGCGTCTTGTGTAGCAATGGTTTCTGCAGCAAATTTTCCCGATGTAGACAGTAATTATTCCTGGGCGGAAGATGCGATTGGCGCTCTTTCTAACGATGGAATTATAACAGGTTATGACGACGGAACATTTAAACCCGGAAAAGATATTACAAGACAGGAAGCAATAACATTGTTCTCAAAGGCTTTAGGCGCAAGCGAAGAAGCTAACAAAATGTTTATTGACCTTGCATACGGAATTTATGCAACTGACCTTGCAGAAAGCGATGGTTCATACGCTATAAAGCAGGGCGCATACTTGATTTATAAAAAGGTATTAACAGCTGACGATGTAAACAATTATCTTAGTGAAGATAACAGAAATATCACATTAAAACGTTTCGAAGCTGCGACCTTAATCGCTAAAGCTTTAGGTGCAGATGCATGGCTAAAAGATAATCCTGAATTTGAGATTACATTCAGCGATAAAGATGAAATTCCTACAGGTTATGAAGGCTACATATACTATGCAACAGGCCTTGGCATTATGAACGGCATGGGCGACAACAAGTTTGGTCCTAACGAAACCGTAACACGTGCTCAGATTGCTGTTATGATTAAAAGAATTTTAGACACAATGGACTTCAGCTACGTTAACGGTATGATTTCAGATGTTGACCCTGTATCTAACATTTTAACTGTTAAAACAGCAGAGGGTTCAAAAGAGTCTTATGGAATTTCTTTAACAGACGTTATTTTCTTAGACGGAACAAAGGTTATTATCGATGATTTGACAGTTGGTATGGAATGTGTAGTTACATTCCAGGGTGAAAAAATTTATCAGGTTGACGCAGTTACATTTAATGGCGAAGAAACTGTATCAGGTGTGTTTAAAGGATACCAGACAAGCTCTTCAGGAACAACCATTAAAATTGCTGATAACACCCAGAGCACAAACCCCATAACAACATATACATTGGCTTCAAACGCTGTTATCGAATTTGACGGTGAGCCAGCAGCTTTAACAGACCTCGCGACAGGAAACTATGTTTCCGTGAAAATTTCAGGTGGTCTTGTTGTAACAGTTAGCGCAGAAAAGAAAACACAGGAAATGACAAGCGCAAAAATTCAGGATATTGAAACATCTGTTAACGGCGTTGTTTTAACATTAATCACCAAAACAGGTGAAACTGTAAAATATCCTTTGGCAAGCAGTGCAACAATTATGCGTAACTCATCAGTAGTAACATACGATGAACTTGCAATCGGTGATACTGCATCATTGGTTTTAGAATACAGACAGATTACAAGTATTAAAGCTATTGGTAAGGTTACAAGCGCAACAGGAACAATTGTTGAAATTACAATCTCAAACGGAACATCATATATTACAATTGCAAATGGCAGCAAAGAAACAAAATATGCTATAGCAAGAAACTGTAATATTACAATTGAGGAAGAAAAATCTGATATTTATGACTTAAGACTTAATTCTTATGTTACATTAAAGCTTTCAAGCGAAACAGTTACTGCTATTTCTTCTGAAGCAGTATCTCAGGCGCTCACCGTATCCGGTGTGGTTAAAACAATAAACACATCTTACGGTTTGGTAATTATTACCTGCCAGGAAAACGGTGTAACATTTGAAAAACAGCTCTTTATCGGCGACAGCACAAAGATAATCAATGCTCAGACAGGTAAGAGTTTAACAATTAAGAATATAGCGGTTGGCAATAGTGTAACTGCAGCCGGTACAGAAAAATTAGGAGTTTACGAAGTAGCTTCTGTAATGGTATTCCAGTAAAATTTATAAAAAGCCTGCCGAAACTTCGGCAGGCTTTTATTTTAAATTCCAAAGGGAATGGAGCTTTTAAATGACGAAAATTCAAGTTTATGATACAACCTTAAGAGATGGAACGCAAGGAGAGGGAATTGCCTTTTCACTTGCGGATAAACTAAAAATAGTAAAACTTTTGGATGAGCTGGGAGTAGCTTATATTGAGGCGGGAATACCTGCTTCAAACCCAAAAGATGCAGAGCTTTTTGAGAAAATTGCTAAAATTGAGCTTAAAAACGCTAAAATTGCGGCTTTTGGAAGCACTCACAGAATTGGTGTCCCTGTAGAAGAGGATAGCGGAGTAAAAGCACTTATTGAGGCAGATACTCCCGTTATAACCATTTTTGGCAAAGCGTGGGATTTGCACGTTAAAGAGGTTTTTAACGCAGAGCTTAACGAAAATCTTGATATTATCTCTGAAACAATAGAATATATAAAGACCTTTGGCAAAGAAGTAATTTTTGACGCCGAGCATTTTTTTGACGGCTATAAGCACAATAAAGAATACGCCTTGTCGGTTTTAAATGCCGCAAAGGGTGCAGGGGCAGATATAATTTGCCTTTGTGATACAAATGGTGCAACATTCCCTGATGAGGTGTCAAAAATAGTAGCCGAAGTCACAGATTTTGTTAAGGATACAAAAATTGCGATTCATTGCCATAATGATATCGGGGTTGCTGTTTCTAACACGCTTATGGGCGTATTTTCAGGTGCAACACAGGTCCAGGGAACAATGAACGGATTTGGTGAACGCTGCGGTAATGCAAACCTTTGTACCATTATTCCAAATCTTCAGCTTAAGCGTGGATACGATTTAGTTCCGCCTGAGTCGCTGAAAAAGCTAAGAAGCATTTCACGTCATATTTATGAGCTTGCAAACATAGTTCCCGATGAAAGAAAACCTTATGTTGGAAGTATGGCGTTTACCCATAAGGGTGGAATGCATATTGATGCGGTTTTAAAAAATCCTAAAACTTTTGAGCATATATCCCCTGAATATGTAGGAAACGAGAGAAAACTTTTAATGTCTGAAATGTCGGGCAGGTCAATGGTTTATGAAATAATCAAGAAAATTGAGCCTAAAACAGAAAAAGACTCGCCTATTATTACAGATGTTTTAGAGGAAATAAAAATCTTAGAGAAAAATGGCTATCAGTTTGAGGGAGCAGAAGGTTCGTTAGAGCTTATGGTTCTAAAAAAACTTGGTTATTATAAGCCGCAGTTTGCATTAGAACAATTTAAGGTTATCGCAGCAGCTCCTGCATCTTCTCACTATACCGCAACAGCAATGATTAAAATTTTGGTTGACGATGCGGCAGAGGTCACGGCAGCAGAGGGTGAAGGTCCTGTAAATGCATTGGATAAAGCCCTTAGAAAAGCACTCTACAGGTTTTATCCCGAGCTTAAAAACTCAAGACTTATTGACTTTAAAGTTCGTGTTTTAGACGGTAGCAATTCAGGTACAGCGGCTCTGACACGCGTTTTAATGGAATCTACCGATGGAAAAACCTCGTGGAGTACAGTTGGTGTTTCGGAAGATATTTTAGAAGCCAGCTGGAAAGCTTTGGTTGATTCGATAGATTATTACTTATTACATACAAAAAGAGAGCAAGAATAAAAGCAATGCCGTATGGTGTTGTGCTCTTAAGGACGGTAATTTAAAAGGCTGAACGAAATCAATCGTTCAGCCTTTTATCATACTCAGTTGGTTATGAAATT
>JAEIGA010015611.1_pt1 | contig 11559 bp, 4 predicted proteins | sample 9270691 | NCBI WGS metagenome assembly JAEIGA01 (sample SAMN17057246, study PRJNA624740) | gut metagenome | biome: biome; isolation source: fecal sample | host: Bos grunniens | place: China: Xizang | collected 2019
CATGCTCCAATGAAGAAATATCTTGTGTCATATACACAAAGATATTTGTATCAATCATATATCTCATAATCACATCAAATTTGGATCTGTAACTATAAGCGAGCCTTGATACTTCATAATAGCATCCCAAGTTTTACTATGCTTTCTACTATTAATTAGTGCAACGTGCTCTTGGGGAGTCAATTCATAAATGTTTACTGTTTCCTTTTTTGTTTTCATAATCGTAAATTTTTGATGTTAATAAATAGTTTTACTTCTTATAGGTTTTAAATGTAATTGATGATGGTATTGCAAAGATATGGGATTTAATTTAGAATAGCAAGAGGTAAATAGAAAAACACAATTGCCACTCAAAGAAGAAAGTGTAGAAAAACACCACTGCCCCGACGGGTGAGAACAGATTCTCATTTCCGGCAGGGCAGTGGGAGGTTTAGAAAAATTAATTGTACTTATGTTAAACTTTTATTATGGAATCAGATAAAAAGTTTATGCCATAACCGTTTCTTTTCGTTTTCTTATCACTGCGTATATGGCAATGAAAGGAAGAAGAAGTAAACTACTTCCTAGAGGAAGAGAAGGACCATTGTGACATACATTAACACATTCCACGTGTTGGTCGAGACAGTTCCCCGAGGTACATGCATTTAATTTTTTTATACAACAATCTTCACAATCTCTTTCATTCCCTTCAGACTCTTCCCAACATGCGTTTCCCCAGTTTTCTGAACTAGTTAAATATATTTGTTTATAGGAAGTTCCTGTTCCTAACACTATACCTTCAGAAGGAGCTTCACCCCCAATTAAAGAAGATTGGTACGATGTACGAGGTAATGTCACAGCCATACATACTGAAGCTAGTACCCAAAACAACATACTTAAAATAAAATATCTATTTTTCATAATCTATAATTTTCTATCATTATTAGGTTTATGGTTAGGAATTAGAATAACTTCTAACTCCAAACTCCACACTACCAACTTTATTTTAGTATCACCTTTCCTATTTTACTTGCAGTATCACCAATCACACTCACAGTGTAAACACCTTGTGCCACTGGAAGATTAATCTCTGCATATTGACCAGACACTTTATAAGAAGCACTCTTACCACTCATATCATTTACAATGATGGTTTGAAGTTCTATATCAGAAGAAGAACTTACTATGATACCTTCAGAGTTTCCAATGATAGAAATACCACTTTCAGAGACTAATTCTTCCTCTACATCTGTTGCAACATTATCATCCTCTTCATCTGGCGTCACTTCAGCAGCTTTCAGATTTAGGAAGAAACGTCCTTCTGTTTCACCTTTAGGAAGAGATTCTATTATACATTCTTCTGTTCCTAGATTGTAAGTAACACCAAGCATTCTATCTTCTAGTGTTGCGCTTGAAATGCCTCTCATATCACTAATACTAAATCTGATAGAAACATTCTTCTTAGAAGTTCTCACACCTAGTGGAATAGGTTCTTCCATATTTGGCACAACCATGCCAGCCCATTTCTTATCATATCGCATTACATACACTTCAGGAACTTTGTTATCATCGTTGTTGAATATTTTAGGAGCATCTGTTGCATAATCTTCAATATCTGGTTTTAGTTCATCTACCTTAATTAATACATTTGAAGACCTAGGAGCAGCAGTATTGCTAGCTTCTAAACGGAATTTTGGAAGAACTCTCTTTGCTGCACGAGTTCTAGCAAATTGTTGAGGTCTTGTAACACCACTGCTAAACAAGTATTTATCATCTAGTGTTACGTCTTTTGTCTCAGCAGGAGTAAAGACAAAACCATGTTGTGATAGAATATCACCTGCATCTTTTTGAACGAAGCTACCTTGTACATAATCATATGTTTGTACAGTACCAGGATATTTAGCTGTAAATGCAACAATATCTATATTTGCTGGATATGTATTACATAATAAATAAGGCGTCTCAGCAGTTAGTTCACCAAAGCTTAGCGGTGCGCTATCGTGTAAGAATCTACCCTGAAAGTCAAATGATTTTTGTTTTGTTCCATCATTTACCATATCAGGATTATTCTCTATATTGGTATAATAATAATCTGCAGGGAGTTTATATTCACCATACTCATCTGCCACTCTAATAGCATAAGCTTCATTCTCTCTTACATTCACTGTTAAGTCTGCAAATGGGTTTTCCCAACTTGCTCCAGTTCCTTGCAATATCGCTTGATGCATATAGACGTGTGGGAAGTGATGTAAATAATAGTCTCTTGATACAATATATCTTGTATCTTCTTTATTTTCATCTACCCATGGTTTAATCATAGAACCTACTAGAATCCATTCTCTACGAGGAACATTTAAGTGTGTAATAGCTTCATCGTAAAGTTTGGTATCAGCATCTACTAAATGTTCAATACCAGAAATACCCGCACCATATTCTAACTCAATAGAGGTAGCATATTTTGTTGGTTCTGTGTAGCCACGTCCAGCTGCTACTTGTTCTGCAGGAGGAATATTAGAATAAACAGGTTGATCATTTTTATATCCTATTATTTCATTTCTACGCTCAGTAGCATCAAATGTAGAAGGTATTACTGGATAGTAGTGATGTGCTGATGATGTTGTAGGATACTGAGTAGAACCTTTTTCACCAATAACTACTTTTAAGTTAGAGGTTAGATTATCTACACAAGTTAACTGTTGATCTTTACCATTCTTGTCTCTCCATTTCCAGTTGTTACGGTTGTCCCAGTTGGTGTCGGTACCACCAACCCAGTAAATTACATCTACCTCATTAGCAGCACTTGCTTCAAATGCACCTAAAGTCCATTTGTTACCTTTACGTACATTGTCGTGATTTCTATCATGTTTAAGTCCATCGTCTGTTATTTCAATATCAGAACCTACATACGATTTTATATTTGCAGCTGTTAGTGGAGTTCCCACTTTAAGACCATCACCATTACTTGCCTCTTTAATAATTAATGAAGAAGGACCAGAAGCAGAAGTTTCACATACTAAGTTTGCTACGTTAATAAATTCTGTTTGCCCTTCACATTCTTCAAATTGGAATACTGATGGATTTTTTTTGTTAGCCACATCATATACACTCCAAAAGTTATTAGGACAGAAATTTTTTGTTCCTGTAAATTTACCTAGACCAACTTTAGCTGCACCAGGAACATCTGTATCATAACTATAACAGTTATTATACATGAATGTTATGTTACCTGTTATCTCTTTTCCCTCATATGCTCCCAAAAAGTCATAAGCTTGTGCATTTTTTGAATTATCTGCAAGATAAAATGTGTTATATAAACAAGCAATATTATCAGGCATTTGATAATTTTTTGTATGAGTGTCGTCTTCTGGATACTGTTTGCAAACACGGATAGCCATACATTTTGCATTATATTGATTTGTGTTCCAAAAAACATTATTATATATTAAAACATTAGATGTTTGTTGTAGCCAAATAAGTGTACCATGCTCACCCATTAGGTTGTTACGTACAAACTTGATATTTTTACATTCAAAGAATTTTACAGAAGCACCCCATGATGCTGCATTGTCAGTAATATCTGTTGTAGATAAGTTAAAGATATTATTTTCAAATGTAACACCATCGTATGCTATTATATGAGCTCCTGTAAAACCATTGGAACCTATAACACAGTTTTTAACAAGTATATCTGCATCATTAAAGTCTTGTGTAAGGTTGTGCCAATTTTTATTACATTCTCCATTATCTATTTCTAATGCAGTATCTTTTGCATCACCACAATCTAGAGCTTTAGAAAAGAATCCTAGTCCATCTAGAGTAACCCCACGCGAAGAACGAATGAGTAAGTGTTGGATACGAGGAGAGTGACCATTTTTAGCTTTAATAATAAGAGGGAAATATCCTGTAGTTTTATTTTTATTGAAACCTTCTATAGGCATTACATTAAATGTTGCACTTGCACCACCATCTCCCCCAGAGACTGCTCGTTCTTCCCCTGCGTATGCAGCAATTTGTTTTTTCTCCTTAACACCTTCATCATCTCCATCGCAATCTTCTTCCCAATTATATTTTTCTGGGACATTAGCTACAGTGATAATAATAGGTTGGTTTAAACTACCATTTTCATCAACATATTCACGATTTGACTTTAGATAATTTAATGCTCTGTATAAGTTGCCAAATCGTAAATTACAATTATCATATTTAGTGGTGTCATTATTAAAATATGTAGCAGCATCTACAGTGACACGAATAGTATCTCCACCACCAGGAATAGGAATACAACCACCCTTTGTGGCAAAGTAGCGTGTTTCATCAGATAGTACTGCTTTACCATCCCACACGTATGCACGATAACCATAAACCTTACCTTCTTGTAAATTTCCACAAGAGCTAGAAAGTGTAGCAGAAAACTCTTTACCACGAACTAGGTTTTCATTGTTATGGCTTGCATCTGCATGCACATAATCACCACAATCTGTATTTGTTGTAGTAGGAATACAATTTTGTCCTTCACAGAAAGCAAAACCATAAAATTGAATATTTGTACATTCGTTTTCATTTGGGTGTCCTTGCATATATCCATATAGAGTAGCGGTCATTGCATCTTCGTCCACTTCTGCATCACGTGTAAGAATCACTTTTGTAGTGTATTCAATTGGATCATCTGGGTCGTCTGGGGTATCGGAACCAGAACAGTCTGATTCGGTACAAGATGTATTTTCCCAAGAGCCTGCGCCCCAATCATTAAATTTAAAAGATTTACCTTCATTTCCTGAAAGCTCAAGATCGCCTGTTTCGTTCCATTTCTTATCAAATGTAGGAGTAGTTGCATCTGAACTTAAACGTACAAACTTGAATCCTACAATTGAATTCTCAAGTGTAACGTAATATAGTTTATTGTTATCGCATTTAGTCGTTTGTGTTAGTTTTATCCATCCATTAGTTGTCGTATTCCACCAATATGCATATAATTTAGCACTTGCATCCGGCCAATTTATGTTAGTAAAATCCGCATATACAGTACTTTTACCATTACAATTTGTCGAACCACCAGTACTTCCACCAGTATCATCGCCACCATCATCACCAGTGTCACCACCAGTAGAACCTCCGCCAGATGTACCAGAGAATACTGCTACAGTTGGTATACCATTAGCATTAATCAAATAACAGTCATTGCTACCAGAAAGAGTTGGTAGATTTGCTTCTTGACCCGGTCCATATTTGGTTGATTTACCATTTGCATTAAACTCTGCTTTTGCAAATTTTGTCTCGAATGACCATAAACCAGTTTCTACTTCTGAGTAGCTAATATTATTTGAATTAGCATCTTGTATCCAGTTTATTCTAAAGGTTTTGCCCATAGATATATAGTCACGAGCATCAATATAATAGGTTGCCCATGCACTTCCGCTCACTCCTAATAGAACATAGAGTAAGGCGATAAAGCGTAATGCCCCTTTAGGAGCCAAACGCATAAGTTTATTGTTATAAAATCTTTTCATATCGTGTATTTTTTATTTTATTCTTACTTAGGTTCTATTATTGTTCAACAAGTTCTCCACATATGTCGTTGCCTTCGTCCTTAAGTTTTATATAAACACCTGCTTCATTGCTAAGACCAGGACAAACAGTGTCATATACTTTAAGTTTAGCATTAATAGGATAGACTATTTGTTGTATTGGAGTATCTACATTGTTTGTACCCCAATCTGAAGGTCTAGGGAATGTGTATTTATAGACGTTACCAGATTTAGATGTAATAGCTTTATCTACATCTACTATGATTCCTTCTGTAATGGCGCTATCGTCATAAATATATTCTGCATTATCTGATACATTTACAGTTACTGTAATAGGAATCCATGGTGTAACAATAGCATTAGCTGGACTTGTAGTAATAGAAATACCTGCAGACATTTCACCTGACATTCCACCAACTATAGAGATTAATTTCTCATCGCGGTCACCTGTTATCCAGCCTGTTACATTTTTGTATTCAGTGCTATAATCCTTGTCTGTATAACCAGTATCACCATTGTTACCATCTGCTTTACTACGAGATTTCTCATCCCAGAATTTAGCCTCACGCGCTTGCGCAGATTTGTAGGTAGTGGCTCCTTCTTTAGTTGCTGTTAATTCATCATTGAATTTTACAGCAAGTGATAATAATGTACCTGCATTTTCTATTGTATCATCAGTATTTATTTTACCGCTGCAGTCTAGTGCTGCATTCTCTTCAAGATATTTAGCTAGTTTTTGTTGTACTAAGCCAATGAAGCAACCATCTTTTAATAGATAGTTTGTGTATGCTGTGCCAATAGTGCTTTTACCATTGTCTCCGCCACATGAGCCAAATTCTGCATTCCTACCAGTAAACCAAAATGGAGCAGGGAAACAGTCTGTATATATATCATCATTCTCTATTAATAATCCATCTGTAGAACTAGAACCATTACTTGTTCTACAGGTATTATTCATACTTAACTCTTGGTCCCAAAGTGGACGAGCTTCTATTTTTTCACCATTGTAAACGAAGATACATGAAGCACGGTAAGCATCTTGGTTTTTGATATATTCGTTTATGATAAACCAGTCTGCCCAACTATCATAATCAATTATTTCACGTACTTTAGCATATTTACCTTCTGCTAATGCCGTTTCAAAGGCTTCAAATTTTTCCTTAATAGAAGCAACAATATTGTTCCAAGTAGTTTTGTTATCGTCTTTTTCTGGATATTCAATTTCAAACATCTGATCTATAGTTGTGCCGTATGTAGAAATATCTTGGCGACCTGTACGTTCTGTCATGAAAGTCTTTTCATCACTATCATCTTGTTTACCATCAACATATCTGTCGGCAGTATCAGTTTTATCAAATTTCACGATGAAACCATCGGCAGCTGTAATGTTCACACGATTTTCATTTTTAGTGATTTTGTCCATAAACACATAAACACCTTTGTACTCGCCATCTACCACCAATTCTACATACATAGATTTTACGCCCCATTTGTTAGTCATTTTAGAATATGTATCAAATACAATTCTATTACGCATCATAGATGGGTCTGCGGCAGCAGCATAAAGAACCCAATCCTTATCTTCTGCTCCAAGATTAAACATATTAACCTTTTTAGTGATTACGTAATCCAACCCTTTTTCTACGTCTCCGCACATTTCGTCACCAGGACAGAATGCGTATGATTTTTTCACAAAGTTTAGAGAAGATGAACCACGATAGTTCATACGTGCTTTGCGGTCATAGTAAAGTTTACCACTTTTATCAAAGATTTTAACGTCAACTGAACGTTTTTTCTTTAAATCGTCTGCTTGTGCAGAAGGATAAGAAGTATTATTGCTAGTAGGGAAGTCTTTATGTGTTCTAACTGAAATAACAGGTAAAGTTCGGTTAGAAGCATTAAGTATGCTACTTGCATTTACTTTACTTGCTTTTGATACTTCAATTTCATTAGATTCAAAGATGTCTCCATTTGAAAGTTGTACTTTTAGTTTATATATACCGATTTGGTTTGGACGAATATTGTTTGAACCATTAGAGTTTATATAGGTAGCACCATATTCAGAACTTTCAGTAATTGTTGGATTATAAACATTACCATCTTTATACCAAGTATAAGATGAAATCTCTACATTTGTAGGTTTTGTAATAGAAGACATATAAAGACCTACGAAGTCATAGTAGGTTTCTGTATCTACATCTGTATCTTCATGTACTGCTGCAATAGTTAGGTCTCTTTCTGCAATAGTAATTCTAAACTCATCTCCGTATGCTTTAGAACCATTTTCATTTACAACTCTAGCACGAATGAAATATGTACCAACAGGTAATTCTATTGTTTTTTCAAAAATTTCACCTACTGCAATATCAGCTTTTGCTACATTAACTGTTTCGTAGTCATCAGCATCAATTAATTTGTATTGGAAACCATATCCTTGAATTTCTGCACAACCTTTTTTAAGAACTCTACCTTGGATTGTTACATTTGAATTTCCATTTGGTAAACGAACAGGAGTTGCACTTATAGTTTGAACTTCTGGGTCTGAGATAATGGTTTGACGTTCAAAAGTAGCAGCCAAATTAGAATTTACACTATAGGTATATCTGTAACCAGTTTTATGACCTTCACTATCTGGTCCTTTCATATCTGCTGATTGTTTACTATCTTTATTGAAAATAATAAATACAGGTTCAGAACTTTGTATTTTCCATACAGAATATCCTGTACTATTTATTTCATACCATGTATCTCGAGTTCTTCCTGGCCATGCACCTAATGGTGTAGAACCTGTTTTTTCGCAGAATGCATAAAGTTTCATATCAGGATCATTTGGTCCTAAAATCTCTATGTAATCAGCAGAAGGATTATCACAATCCTCAGACGCTAACACAGTACAAGTAATAGGCTCAGCGTAGAACAATTCATTATTGTTATAACCATTTACAATATATGCTTCAATAATATATTCTACTCCTGTTACTAGGCCTTCTATTTGTGTTGTTACCTTGTTTTCGCTAGTGGCATTTGCAATTACTTGATTTGCACCAAACTCTGCATCATTAAATTGTTTTATACGATACCCTAGTGTATAGTTTTCTGCACAGCCAGCATTTTGTACCTTAATGGAAAGTTCTATAGAGTTAATTCCGCTTATAGCTGTTGCCTGTATTGTAGGTTCTGATATAGGTTTTACTTGTATATTGAAGTCTTTAACATCTGTAACAGGGCAAGTTCCATTTTTGGTTGCAGTCACTGTTACAGTAAATGTTTTATCTTCAGCTAAATCATCAGTTTGTATGCTTTGTGCAGTAGCACCATTACTCCATAAGTATGCAATGTCATCATAATTTTCTGCTGTTACACTAGCTGTTAATGTTGTTCCAGTGTTTATACAAACTTCAGCATCACCACTGATTGTTACATCAGTTATGGCTGGGGTGTTGTTGGCAATTGAAACCACCTTAATATCTGAATAAACTATTTGACCACATACATTAGAGTTAGTTGTTACCATCTCTACTTTGTATAAACCTTCTTCACTAATAGCATATCCATTTTCATAAGGTATTTCTATAGGGCTATCTCCTTTATATAATTTAAAAGATATGCTGTTATCGTAATTTGAATAATTATCTATTACAATACTACCAGGTGTAACTTCACCATTACATCTAGTTGGGTTTGTAAGGGTTAGTGTAGGAGCAACTAAAGGTTGGTCTACATTTACTGTATATTTTGTACGAGCAGATTCACAACCATTAATTTCTTGAGAAATGTAATATTCAGTTGTCTCATTTAATGTCGCTGGAGCAGATACTTTTGTACTACCACTTTCAGATGTATACCAAATATAATCTGCATCGTAATTAAATGTGCTTCCAGCACATATTGTAGTGCTCTGTGCTACACCATTAAATGGTGCTTCTGGTATAGTAAATGTTATGGTCTTGGTAGAACTAATAGGTTTGTACTTGCCTTCTTCTCCGGCTTTTGTAGCAGTGATTTCAACTGAACCAGAATTAGTAGCCATTAATGTAGTTGAATTTACTATGCTTGCATTTGCTGTGTTGGTAGAACCGATTGTGTATGTAATATCTCCTTCTCCGCTTCCACCTGTTGCACTTAGTGTAGTAGTTGCACCGCATACAGAAGTACTTGTAGTATTATCAAAATCCTCTTGTTCTGCAAGTGAAATTTCAAACTGACCTAATTCAATATAGTCAGATTCGCAATAGTTGCCAGCTGTTGTTACCTTAGCAGCAACAGTGTATGTACCTTCCAAAGTAGGAGCTTGATTTTCATATACTCCTTCTCCTTTTTTATAGTAAACTGTTATAGCACCATTTGTTTGTGTTGTTCCACTTTCCCAATTTACTGATACCGCATGTGGATTTCCTGTGTATATAGCATCAGTTGGTAAGGTGTATGAGAACTTATCTTTAGTAATGTCTTTAGTGCATTTTATCTCAAATGAACCAACTTTTAAGTTTGATGCGCCGCAATAAGTTGCACCATCATTTGAAGTTACATATACATCGTATTCACCTACATTTATAGGGTTAGCCACCGTTGTATTTCCTTGTTTATATTCAATAGAAGTAGGATCCCCTGCATCTGCAGTATTAGCCGTTACAGTTGGCTTTTTAGCATTACCATCGTATGTATATCCTGTTTGTGAAATAGTATAATGAGAAGCTTCAACTGTGATGCAAGGTTTAGGTAATTCAGTTTTATTGTCCGTTGAAACAGATGTATTTCCTGTTCCATTCCATTCTAAATAATATTCATAACCTACTTGCAAACTTTCTATATTTGCTGATTGAGCTTGATCCTTACCTTTATTTAGAATGGCATTTATAGGTTTAGTTGTTTCTATAGTCCATACATAAAAATCTCCCTCTTGGGTTCCTTTTATACCAGGCCAGCTTGATGTATACTCTGTATTATCTCCATCCCAAGTGTATAAGTAGTAATTTCCATTAGTAGTAATTTTAATTGCTTTTTGGTTTACAAAGGCAAGATCTATTGTTTGTTCTGTATTACATGTGGTATTTGCAGCAATTGCTTTGATTGTCACATTGCTAACCTCACTTTGTGTGTATGTATATGAATCACCTGTACCTAAAGTAGTATCGCCATTTTTCCAGGTAATAGAAGTGTGATTTTCAGCAGTTGCTGATAAAGTTACAGACTCTGAGGTAAGGTAGATATTCGCATCAGGACTTTGGCTTACAGATAAAGTTACATTACAAGGAGGGGTGTAGGTAGACCAAGTTTCTGTTGCTCCATCCCAACTATTAGATGGTAAGGTAAATAAATTATTTCCATTGGTAGGTATAGTTAAGTCACCTGTTTGATTATATTTATTATTCCAGTTATTTACTGAAGCACTTGGGTTCATACGACAAAAAATAACCTTTGGAAAACCTGAAGGTACATCCACCTTGTATAAGTTAGTTTCTCCAGAAACAGCTGTCATTGAAACCCATTTTTCACCGTTGCCAAAGAAATATGCAGCAAATCGTGCATTATCTTTATTCCAATAATTTGTTCCATTTGTTTTAAGATATAGGACATCTAAAGCCCACGCTCCACTTGTTCCCACAAGCATCATTAGGGCAATGATAAGCCACCTTGCGCTTAGGCGCGAGGTAAATTGTTTAAAATTGTTTGTAAAATTTTTCATAAATATCGATATTTTGTTATTGTTTATTTTTTTTGTGTTTATACGTGTTATTTTCATTTTGTGTCACCCTCGCTGAGCTCGGGTGAGAGGGAGGGGTGTTTTGTTTGCCCCGCCTCGCCGTCGCTCCGCTCCTAAGAGACGGGGTTACAACTCGGTGCCACCCTGACGGGTGGTGGGGTGTCGCTCTGCACAGGCGTTATCATCGATTTCGGGCACTTTTTCCCTATCGGTCAACAACACGTCGACAGCTCAGTGACCGAATAGTCTCAACACCTGCCTACAATTATTGTGCAAACGAGAGGAGAACCAAGCTTGCTTGGGTTATCCCGAGTGCCGCCAATAATCATTGAAAATAATTTGAGATTCACA
>JAEIGA010015612.1_pt1 | contig 11559 bp, 7 predicted proteins | sample 9270691 | NCBI WGS metagenome assembly JAEIGA01 (sample SAMN17057246, study PRJNA624740) | gut metagenome | biome: biome; isolation source: fecal sample | host: Bos grunniens | place: China: Xizang | collected 2019
GGTCTATGTTTTGCTGACTCTCTGAAAAAGTATCAGGAAGAAAACAATACCCCTGATCCTGAGAATCCGGGAAATGAAAATACAAACCCTGAAAACCCAGATGAAAATCAGAGTGGTCAGAATCCAGATACTGAAACTCCCGATGTCATTGAGCCAGATATTTATGACGGACTCGGATCCATTGACACAGAGGCTGTTTGGACCCCTGTCTCAAATCATGGCTATAAGTTCTACAATGATTATAACTGTGACGATGTATCTGTTGTAAAGTTCAATAAAGAAGTCGTCATGAAGCCGAATCAAGTAAACTTTGCTCAGGAGTCAAACTCGCAATATATACCATTTCAGATGCCTCGCTTCTTTGATGGATTTGATCTGGTAAATACAAAAATACAATTTTATTATGTAAACCCAATTGGCGAATATGGCATTGATTATGCTGTCAACGTTTATACAAGCGAAGACCGCATCCGCTTCGCCTGGTTGGTTAGCGGTAGTGTAACTCATATTGGTGGTAATGTTAAGTTTGAGATTCAGGCAGTTGGCAAGAACTCAAATGGCGACCATTATATGTGGAAGACATATCCAAACGACGAAATTAATATTGATGAAGCATTGTCTGGTAATTCTTATATTGAACCAGATGAAATGTGGCAGCAGAATTTCCTTGATCTTGTTGATAGTAAAGTCGCTACAGCACAGGCTGCCGCTGAAGAAGCTCAGGGTTATGCCGCAGAGTCCGAAGCTGCATCCGCAAAAGCCATTGACGAAATTGAAACTGTCCGTTCAGAGGCAAATGAGTTTATAACTAATGCCAAGGAAACAGCCATTGAAGTCGTTGAAAATATTAGTTCTGAAGCTGTCTCTATCGTTGAGTCTGTTCGTACCGATGCCATTGCGTCTGTCGAGACTATTCGGTCGGAAGCAATTGCGTCTGTAGGAACCGCAAAAGATGATGTATTGAATGCGGCAGAAAATGCTGAAGCTAAAATGGACGAACTTAGCGAAAATATCGCTACGTTAGTTGAAGACATTTATGAGGCGCAGGCTACAGAGACTATCAACGAAAAAGTAGCGGCTGCAATGTCCAACTACTATACAAGAGATGAGGTAGATGTTCTTTTAGATAATATCGACATCTCCGAGCAATTGGACGAAATCCGTCTCGAAATCGAGAACATGGACGGCTTAGCAAATTTCGATGTCGGATATGATGGTGCAATCATGACCTTCTATAACGGAACATCTGTTATGAAGGAGATCGAGATTAACAGTGATCCAACTGAAGCATGGACAGAGGCGTATTCAGCGATTGTTGATGAAAAAATCTCAAGCGCTATTTCTGGTGTACAATCCTCTATCAGTGATCATGTTGCTGAGTCTGATGATAAATACGCAACAAAGTCTACCGTTTCATCCCTATCTCAGACAGTCGAAGAAAATGCAGCAGCTATCAATACTAATAAGACGAATTTGTCTACGATGACCGAGAAACTATTAGAGGTTGAAGAGGTCGTTAAGAATGTTGATACTGCACCTCGTGTCACTTATGATGCCACATACGATGAAGAATTCAAGTTCACACTATGGGAGCAGGAAGGTGACGACGAGTCCACACGTACAGCGAAGAGCCAATTTGTGATTCAGGGAGGCGGCGGAGCAGGCGGAACAAGTTCTACTCTTAAAATTGAGTATGTAACCAAAACTCCTCTTACCGTAACTGTTGATGACCATATTAAGATTTCTTACAGGTTCTCTGGCGAGGACTCTAGCGGAGATCAGGTTTTGGAAGGTAACGCTACATGGAAAGTTGGCAACACCACTGTTGCTAATCAGGTTATTTCAGCTGGTGAAAATACATTTGATATCACAGAATTTATCACTGCCGCAGGATCTTATAAGGTAGCCCTTTCTATAACCGATGATGCCGGTAGCCTAGTAACTAAGCGCTGGACTGTTCAGGTGCTGGATGTTCGCGTAGAATCCACATTTAATGATTCTTTTACATACCCCATCTCCCCTGTTACATTCGACTACACCCCATACGGAGCGATTTCCAAAGTGATTCACTTCGTTTTGGATGGTGAGGAGATTGGTACTGCTACCACATCTGTGTCTGGTATTCCAATGGCATTTACCATCCCAACACAGGAACACGGATCACATCTGTTTGATATCTACATGACAGCAGATATGAATGGTGATGGTGAAGACGATATCCGGTCCAATCATATCATTAAGGATATCCTGTGGTATGATGAAAATGGAGTAGCGCCTGTTATCGGTTGTGTTATGCAAAACTTTACTGCTAAGCAGTATGACACTACCAATATTGTTTATACGGTGCACGACCCGTCTACCGAAACACCTACCGTTGTTCTTGCTGTAGACGGCAACATTGTGTCAACACAAAAGCTCGAAGTGAGCACCAATACCTGGCAGTTCAAGTCGTCTGAAATTGGTGAGCACATATTGACAATTACTTGTGGAGATACCGTAAAGACCTTAACAGCTAATATTGAAAAACTGGATATTAACCTGGAACCTGTCACAGCGGGTCTGGTATTTGATTTTAACCCCATTGGTAAGTCTAACAGTGATGCTGATAGACTTTGGACTAATGGGGATATTTCTATGTCCGTATCCGAGAATTTCGACTGGGTTAATGGTGGCTATCATTTAGACGGAAACGGAGACCAGTATTTCTGTATTAAAGCAGGAACGTCTGCGGTTATTGATTACAAGTTATTCGCAGATGATGCAAAGAAAAACGGCAAGGAATTTAAGTTTGTTTTCAAAACTACTAATGTCCAACGAGCAGATGCAACATTCCTTCACTGCATTGACAATACAACTGGATCCAATCATATCGGTATCCAAATGAACGCTCATGAAGCACATATATATGGCCAGGCTAACAGTCTTCAGCTTCCCTACTCAGAGAATGACATCATTGAGTTTGAATTCAATATCAGCAAAAATACAGAAGCAGTCCCGATGGTAATGGGTTACGAGGATGGTGTTTCCTCCCGTCCTATGGTATACGATGACTCCTTTGACTTCACACAGAACACACCGCAGTTCATTACTCTTGGTTCTGATAGTTGTGATCTACATATCTATCGGTTTAAAGTGTATAACACTTCCCTATCCGCTCGTGGCATCTTGAACAACTTTATTGCCGATGCCCGCAATGCTGATGAAATGGTAGCTCGTTATAATCGCAACCAGATCTATGACGAGAATCAGAATCTTGACCCTGATATTCTTGCTGAAAAGTGTCCATGGCTGAGAGTGTATAAACTTTCTGCGCCTTATTTCACCAATAACAAAAGTGATAAAGTCCCTGGAACCATCATTCAGCAGATCTATAAGGGTGGCGATCCTGTGCTGGACAACTGGACATGCTATGACTGCCAGCATTCTGGACAGGGTACTAGTTCTAATAACTATGGCGCAGCTGGACGAAACCTTGATTTTATCATGAATAAATCTGGCGTTGACGGTGTCAAACCGTACTTTGTGATGGGAGACGGCAGCGAGGCAAGCAAGATCACCATGACTCGCACGTCAGTACCCGTTGCTTATCTTAATGCAAAAGTTAATATTGCAAGTTCAAATAATATGACAAACGCAATGTTGGCGAACAGATACAATCAGTTTAATCCTTATAAGCGTCCGTTTGTACGAGACGAAGGCGTAGATACAGGCTTTATCAAAGATACCATGGAATTTGCCAACTGTGTTATCTTCGTTCGAGAGACTAACGAGGATATCTCTACTCACAGAGAGTTCGCGGATTGTCAATATCATCTATACGCAATTGGTAACATCGGCGACTCTAAGAAGACAGACGACACTAGACTGACTGATCCTGACGACAAGTACGAGTGTTGCGTAGAGATCATGGACGTCGAGCTACCACTGTCTGATTGGCCTGTAGATACCATGTATAATGCAATGGGGTACAAGGTTGACGAGAAAACCGAAGAAAAGATTTATATCTGGGCAAAGGACGAAAATCTTGGAATTCTGTATGAAAAGATTAATGGAGAGTATGTTCTGACTCAGGATACATCTGTTGATTTAACCAAGACATATTATGTGGATATTCTGGAACATGACGATTTTAGCGAAGACTTCACATATGGCTGGCGTTATATTTACGAAGGCGACGATGATGCAGAGAACGAAGAGGTGTTTGATTTCTGCAAACAGAAATGGATCGAGCTGTACAGATTTGTAACTACATCGTCAGACGATGAGTTTAAGGCACATCTGGGCGATTATTTTGTATTAGATTCTGCGCTATACTATTATCTGTTTACCACTAGATATTGCATGGCCGATAATCGCGCAAAGAATACATTCTGGCATTACGGTAAGACCGGAGAGGTAGATTCCGACGGTAATCCTGTTAGAAAGTGGGATTTGACGTTCGGATATGATATGGATACCTCTTTGGGTTTAAACAACTACGGCATGCAGGTGTACCGTCATGGTTTAGAAGATATTGATGTAGACGAAAAAGGCGAAGAGATTTTCCGTGAGTCTGACAGCACCTTCTTCTGCAGAGTTCGTGATCTATTCCCTTCTGAGCTCAAGTCGATGTACAACACTCTCGAGTCGAAGAACACATGGCATGCAGAAAGTTTTATCAATCAGGCCGATGCATGGCAAAGCGAATTCCCGGAAGAGTTGTGGAGGCTTGATATCGACAGGAAGTACATTCGTACTTACAATGGATCGTTTATTAACGGCAAGGCAGACCATCAGTTCCTTAACAACATGTGCAATGGTCGTATGAAATATCATCGTAGACAGTGGGAGCGTGCTCAAGAGAAGTATATGGCCTCTAAATATCAGAGCTCAGTTGCGTCTTCTGATAATGCAGTTCTTCGTTGCGCTGTACCGGATGGAGATTTAGTAATTGCTCCTAATTATCGTCTAAAACTAACACCGTTTGATTATATGTATCTGAATGTTAAATACGGCACTCAGAGCCCAATTCAATTAAGAGCAAGACCTGGAGTTGAGTATGAAATCCCATTTGAAGGATCTTCGGCAGATATTATTGATATTTATAGCTCTTCACTAATCCAATCTTTTGGTGATCTGTCTTCTTGTTACCCGACCACGGTCGATACAAGCAAGGCAAGTAAGATTAAGGAACTTATCATTGGTAATAATGCAGAGGGTTACGATAACCCAGGACTAACAAGTCTAACTATGGGTGCGAACGATTTGCTTGAAGTTCTGAATATCGAGAACGTATCTGGTTTGACTCAAACTCTTGAGATGTCTGCTCTACAAAATCTGCGAGAGCTTTACGCACACGGGTCGAATATCGGAGGCGTTACTATTGCTCCGGGCGGTAGGATCGAAATAGCCGAACTGCCAGCAATTAGTTCTATTACGATGCGCAACTTGTTGTATTTAGCAAATCTAGACATTACTTCTCTCGAAAAACTTACTAGGATCGTAGTAGAGAATTGCAGCACTGTCGATCTGCTCACTATTATAAACGGATCGCCAAACCTAAATCGTCTGAGGGCTATGGGTATAGACTGGGATATTGAGGATACGAGTATTCTTAAGAGACTGTATAGTATGTCTGGTATCGATAAGAACGGATACAATACAGATAAGTCTGTAGTTGGAGGTAGAGTCCGAGTTCCAGTTATTAGAGAGCAAGAGCTTTATGAATATAAGAATGCATGGCCTGATTTAGAGATCGTGTTCGATTCAATGATTGAACAGTATTCCGTCACATTCCAAAACGATGATGGCAGTATCTTAGAGGTACAGTATGTTGACAAAGGTATGGGCGCGGTTGATCCAGCTACACGCCAAGATAATCCGATTATCCCGACGAAAGAAAGTACTATCAGTCATGATTTCACATTTGCGTCATGGGATTCTTCACTGGATTCTATTTTTGCTCATCGTGTAATCACCGCAACATATACTGCTACCCTTAGAACATATACTGTTAGATACGTTTCTAAGGGAATTACAATGCAGGAATCTACTGGACTATATGGAGATAATGCACCATATAATGGCCCGGATCCTACGTACACCGCAGAAGAGTCTGCTTATGTATATCATTTGTTTGATAGATGGGACAAGAGTAGCGTTATTGATGGAGATAAGACCGTCGAGGCGTTGTACGACCGATTTGCGTACAATACTGGTGCATTCGACGGAAAGAATTTGTCAGATCTTCGTCCGGTCGAGATATATGCATTGTCAAAGCTTGGACTTGCCGAGACAGTAATTACGGACAAAGACGAGTATTCTATAACAATCGGCGGAGATGTTGATTACGACGATATAGAGTCCGAAGTTATTATTGCTGAAAAGACACGATTTGACGGAAATACATATATGGATACCGGCATCAAGTTGTTCCAGAATGATGAAGATTTTACGCTGGCAATTGATTATGAGTTCCTTGATGGTAATTCCATCAATGCTGTTCTCGCACAGTGCTTCCAGTCTAATGGTAGTAATGGATTTAAGCTATGGTATTCAACCGGCAGCTCTTACACAGGTTCTAAATTCACGTGGGGTACATCCGCTGAGAATATTGTTTCTGCAAATAAGAGAGAAATTTTAGTAATTCGCCATATGAAGGGTGTAAACAACCTGATGCTATATAGAGCGAATGTCGCCGGAGATAACCAGTTAGTTATTGAGTTGGAGCGAACAAGAACAACATCTGGAGATGCTACATTGGTATTTGGTTGTTCCCGCGCAGACGATGGCATGTATGAAAATTACGCCATCGGCAATATCCATTGGTGCAAGCTGTGGCATGCTGATCTTGGAGATGATGTATGCAGAAGCCTGTCAATGTGGCCTCACGAAAAAATTACTTTAGAGGCATGTGGCTTCCGAAAGTATTACTTATCCGAAAATCCCTCTAAGAGATGTGCATTTAGTATGTTGGCCAACAACCTACTAAGTTATGAAATGCCATGGGGCGCCTCGAATAGTAATATTGGCGGTTGGGCAGAGTCTACATTAAATAAAACTCTAAACTCTCGTCTGTACAACGCATTGCCAAGACAAATTAGAGCGATTATCAAACAGGTAGAAATTCCATCATCTATCGGTGGCAAATCTACAGAAGTTACTACATCTGACTGTTATATCGCTATTCCTTCGGTAATCGAAGTCGATCCAACAATGACAAATGAACCCTACATTAATGAGGGCACACCGATCTCTTACTTGTCAACGAATAGTTCGCGTATGCGCATTAATGACCGTGGTGAGTACGCAAGATATTTCTTACGTTCGCCAAATGTGACATCTGATAGCTACGTCTATAGGGTTAATCCAGATGGATCTATGTACGGCTTCGTAATCCCCTACTATACAGCTGGAATTTTGGTCGAAATTTCCTTCTAATTAACCAAGCCGCCAGGATAATCCTGGCGGCTTTAAGAATGGAGCAAATTATGTTTTACAAAGCAGTTAAAGACGGAAGAGTCGTCGATGTTTTGGACAAGCTCGTATTTCTAAAATATCAACCAAAGCATAACATCATGGTTCTTTGCAATGAAAATGAGGCGCAAGCCTTTATGTCGTCAGACAAGAATACTATTTGGCATGAAGATACTTTTTATAATATTCCTGTTTGTGGGTATGATACGGTCTCGCTTGTTAGCATCGATGAATATGAATATAGACAACTAAAAATGTTGAACGGCAAAACTCCAGAAGAAATTATTGACTCTTATACAGCAATGCTTATTATGCAGGGCGTTATTTAATGGAGGTGTCGTTATGAATGCGTTTATTGAATCTCTTAAGCGTCTATATGGTAACGGCATACTTGATATTAAAGATATTTCTAGATTATATGCCGAAAAAAAGATTACTGCGGAAGAGAAGGATTATATCCTTCATTCCGCTTAATCATATATAAGGGCGTAGCCCTTTATTATTTCAAAAAGGAGGATTGCCAACATGTCTACAACAAAGTCAAAACACGCTTTTGGTTCTGAGGCAAATGTTGATAACGCACTTCAGCAGGGTCTGATTGATGCATATGACATCTTGTTTCTGGCTGAAGGCAAGATTGGCTGGATCGACAAGAATGGTCAGAAGGTCATTCTTGAAGACAGGCAGCAGGTTAAGGTTGTGTCCGAACTACCTAGACCTGGTGACATTGAAGTGATATACATCTATAACTCTAAGATGTATATCTGGGACGGTACCGAGTATACAAGCCCCACTGTTGAGGGTGGTGTCGATGAAACTACTGTCGATGAAAAGATCGGTGTTGCCGTTCAGGAGGTTGCTGATGCTGCTAACGCTTATACCGATACTCAGATTGACGCCGCTCTGGAAGTTGTCGAGTTTTAATCAGTATTAAGATGGAGGTATGCACATGGCAGATTCTACTGTCAAAAAAGTTCTGTCAGTTTGTGCAACTACAGGAAGCAGACTTTCCGACTTGGTGATTAAAGATGGTCAGCTCATCTTTGTCCAGGACAAACACCGCATTGCCTTTGATTTTAAAGGCAAGAGAGTGTTTTACAATCAAATTGAGGAAATTGCGACCGAGGAGGAGCGTATCGGCTTAGAACCCGAAGAAGGTCAGTTTTATTTCGTTATCAAAACAGCTGTACTGTGGACATATCGGGGTAAATGGATACAGCTTACAACTCCTCCACAAGACGTCATTTTTATTGGCGTTGAGTTGCCTGAATTAGGCAGTGCAAACACATTATATGTGAACAAAAACGGTGGTATCTCTATTTGGGACGACGTCTCTATGAGTTATATCACTGTAGCAAACAAGAGCATATCTATTTCTGAAAATGAAATCGCTGCTCTTTTTGTTTAAATAATATTATTTATAGGAGGCTATTAAAATGGCTGAAAGAAAGTTTCTAGATCTGCTGGGTCTGCAGAAGTATGACGAAAAGATTAAGGCTCACCTGGCCGCTGCTGATGCTGAGGTGTTGGCCGCTAGTAAGAAGTATTTTGAAGATAATGCAGATCGTTTTGATGCTGCTGGTACTGCAGCTACTAAGGTTCAGGAGCTGGCAGAAGGTGCCGTCGCTGCTAACACCGAAGCTATTGCTAAGCTGAACGGTGCTGCAGACGCAGAGGGTTCTGTTGCTAAGGCTGTTGCAGATGCTAAGTCCGCGCTGGAGGGCGAAATTTCTGAGGTCGACGGCAAGGTAACCCAGAATGCTAATGACATTGACGCTCTGGAAGGCCGCATGGATCAGGCTGAGACCGACATTAAGGCCAATGCTGATGCCATTGATGCTCTGGAAGGTCGTATGGATACCGCAGAGGGTGACATTGCTGGCATCAAGGAGGATGTCGGTAATGTTGATGATCTGCAGACTACAAAGAAGACCCTGACCGAGGCTGTCAATGAAGTTCTGGCTGCTGTTGGTGCCGGCGGTACCGCTGCTGCTATCACCCTGACTGCTAAGGGCGCATCCGATGACTTCGCTAATGTTTATGAGCTGAAGCAGGGCGAAAATGTTATTGGCAACATCAACATCCCCAAGGATATGGTCGTTGAGTCCGGTGAGGTTGTCGACGTTGATGGTGTCAAGAATATCAAGCTGGTGCTGCAGAATGTCGAGGCTCCTCTGTACATTCCTGTTGGCTCCCTGGTCGATATTTATGTTGCTAAGGCTGACGCTGCACAGGTTCAGGTTTCTATTGATTCTACTTCCCGTGAGATCTCCGCTCATATCGTTGCTCAGTCCGTAACTGCTACTGAGCTGGCAGACAACGCTGTTGTTACTGCTAAGATCGCAGACGCAAATGTCACAAAGGCAAAACTGTCTGCCGAGGTTCAGGCTTCCCTAGCTAAGGCTGATGTTGCCGAAGACAACGCTAAGGCTTACGCTGATGGCCTGGACGAGGCTATGGACGCCCGTATGCTGGCTGTCGAGGCTCTGCTGACTGGTACTGGTGACGGCACTGTTGATGAGAAGATCGAGGCCGCAAAGGAGGCTGCTATTGAGGCTGCTGCCGCAGATGCTACCTCCAAGGCTAATGCTGCTGAGGCTGCTGCTAAGGCTCATGCCGACTCTCTCAACACTGCTATGGATACCCGTATGCAGGTTGTCGAGGGCAAGGCTCACGAGCATGCAAATGCTGACGAGCTGGATCTGATTCAGTCCGGCGATGTCGCTAAGTGGAACGCTGCTCAGGCTAACGCCGAGGCCACCGCAGCTGCCGCTCTGTCCGCAGCAAAGACCGAGCTGGAGGGCAAGATCGCTGATGGCGACGAGGCCAATAAGGATCTGATCGACGGCCATGCAACTCGTATCGAGGCTCTGGAGACTAAGGTCGGAGACGGTTTCATCGAGATCACTAATGACGAAATTGACGCTATGTTTGCTTAATTTAAATAAATTGTGATTATTTGTTTGTAACATTGAGCGGGGAAGTATTACTTCCCCGCTTTTTTAAATTTAAATTATAAATATTAACTTCGATTGTATATAATGCGCAAATATATAATCAAGAATTAATATTTTATAATTTAACAACGAGGGTGTTGCTCTATGAATGAAGATTTAGATATGTTGGAGTTTTTAAAATATATACTTGATTGCACATATATATCTGATTTGCGGATAGAGTCTTACAATAAAAGAGCAAAACATATTTTAGACAAATTAGATTTAAGCAATTATTCGTTGGCTCAAATTATGGACGTAATTGAATATATTTATACTGAAAAATAATTTTCATTTAATCAAAGAAGGAGGAATTAACTATGGCTATCAATAAATATCTATCTCTTGATGGATTAATGCAATATGATTCTTTAATTAAGGCAAAGACAGATGACAAGTTGTCTGATAAACAAGATAAAGATTTGATTGTTGAGTTTGCAGATAGTGAACGAACTATTTCTACTAAAAATATTGCAGAAATAGCCGAAGCAGTGGAGTCTGGGGCACATGTTAAATTTTTTGATGGCGAAGAATATTTAGATATACTTGAGTGTAGCATAGAAGATAATTCCGCAATCTTCTATACAGACTATTATATCAATGGAGAGTGGACAATAAAGTCATGTGTAATTGTTGGCTCTACTGTAATAGATAATGCAACAGACAAATTTAATTATGCAGAAAAAAACGATCTTGATACAAAGCAGGATATTTTAACTGGTGTAGAAGGACAGATTGTTCAATTCGATGAAAATGGCAATCCTATTGCTGCAGATTTAATTCTAGCAACAATTACAAATGAAACAATAGATGCAATCTGCGGAGGTTCAATTGAATATGCAGAGGATGTGATGTTCTAATGGCTACAGCTTTTTGTATTTATAGTGAAACTGACAACAGTTTAAACTTTTATAAAAGAGATATCGTTCCTGCTGTTGGTGACACTTTTGAAGAAAAGGCTGTTACCAAGATTTGGACTGGTTTTGAAACCATATCTTATACAAATTCAAAACACCCAGATTGGCAAAAAGACGGAACTATTCAATTAGTTAAATCTGTCACTTTCGTTGATGCTATTACACCAAAGAGTTTAGCTGGTTGGTTTAGA
>JAEIGA010015613.1_pt1 | contig 11558 bp, 13 predicted proteins | sample 9270691 | NCBI WGS metagenome assembly JAEIGA01 (sample SAMN17057246, study PRJNA624740) | gut metagenome | biome: biome; isolation source: fecal sample | host: Bos grunniens | place: China: Xizang | collected 2019
AACAGCACTGTTAGCACGGGTAGCCTCTGGGAGTGAAACGCATACGGTGGTCTCAACCTCGCCACCTACGTTTACGTCAAGACCCTCAGGCTCTGTCTGGCACGATACCACGCCGAGTACCACAGCCAATAAAGCAAAAATTCTTGCTTTCATAAAAAAAGTGTTAAAAAATTAGTGAATAAAAAAAGGTTTTATATTAAAATGTTAAAAAAGGCTATGTTAGAGAGGGTTAGATAATGTTGCCCTCGATGGTAGTGAGCTTATTGCAAGCAACATCGACAGTAAAAGTCTTAGTTGTGCCGATAGCATTATAATTACTATTGTAGAAGTCAACACTGATATTGATAGAGGTATCAGTATCGCCCGCGAAGATAAAATCGGTAAAGAGCGTCTGCTCGCCCGACACACTATGGTCAAGCACAACAGTGTAGTTCTGGAGCGAGTTAACAGATGTTGCTGTGCCACTCAACACATTGAAAGTGTCAGGGAAAGTGGGGGCAAGCTGCACCCTCATAGTCTTGGCATCGGCAGTCTGGATGCCACCAGTGTCTACAATACGCAACTTAGCGAAAGGTCGCTTCAGCTTGAGGTTGATGCTCGACGACGACGAGTAATCCCTGACCTCAACAACACCAGCAAAGGCGTCGCGGAGATCGCTATTAGCCCAATCTTTGAAGCTAACACGAGTGAGTGAATCAGTGTTATAGTACGTGCTCACAGGAGTTGGGTTCGCATCGGTACGCTTAGCGACGATATCAGCCCACACGACAAAATGGTAGGTGCGTGTAGGAGGAAGCTTAACAGCAAAGACCACAGAGAGGTCCGAGCTATAGGCAACCTGCTGGCCACCACGACGTGTTGTGCCCTCGTAGATCTCAAGGACATAGCGGAGCTCATAGCTACTACCCAACAGCGACTCGAGAGACTCGGCAGCAGCTCGTGTCTCGGGTGCAAGGTCGACACTCACCTGGCAAGGTACGCAGTCGTCGACAACAACATCCATAGTGACATCGTCGCTACAAGAGGTAAAAGCTAAAACAGCAAGAAAAAACAACAATATTTTTTTCATATCTCCGCAAAAATAACAAATTTAAACATTGACCCAAGCACAACACATCCTCAAGGCAAATAACCGAAACCAAAACAACCTCTATGCCAAAAATCGATACACGATATTTGACAAAAAAGCGAGATAATGGCCGAAGCTCTCGGAACATAACGACATACCTAAACTGCCACAAAAGAGTATAACAGTGCAGATAGGGTCGCAATACGTATAGAACAAGGGTCTAAATATGCGTAGCTGCGAGCAACATTTGTGCAACTACTATATGCAAAGATAATAGATAAAATCTATATTTGCAAAAGCTTTAACAAAAATTTCGCAACAAAAGATTATAACGACGAGCAAAGAATGGCGTAATAATAACCATTTTTGGTGTTTTTCGCCACTAAGCACACTTGCCAAAATGGCAATTTTTAAACAGCGGAAAATAGACCCAAAATGAATAAAAAAGAATAAATTGGTACGATTTTGGAGTTTTACGCATTTCTACTAACACTATTTTTCGAGAAAAAATAGTATCTTTGCCGCCGAAAATTTAGCAACAGAACACACAAACGAGAATACAAATAATCAAAACTTAAATACTATGAAGTTTAAACACCTATTTTTGATGATCGTGGCACTCGCAACAGCCATCACTTCGCAGGCCCAAACATCGGGTGAGAAGGTTAAGGAGTTCGCCGACAAGCACCTCCGCCTATCAGGCTACATCCAGGGCGGCTTCCGATGGGATGAGAACACCGACCCTGCGACAACATTCTATCTCCACCGTGCTCGTATAAGCCTCACAGGCGACGCCGCTCAGGAGAAGATCGACTACCGTCTGCAAGTAGATATGGCAGGCTCGCCAAAGATCTGCGACCTCTACTTCCGCTACAAGCCTATGAAGGCCCTCAACATCGAGCTCGGACAGTTCAAGATCCCATTCTCGTATGAGAACGAGAACTGCGGACCGACAACCGTGGAGTTTATTGAGTACTCATACATAACTACATACCTTGCACGCAACAACGCTCGCTACGACGGCATCGCAGCTACAGGTCGCGACATCGGCTTCCAGGTATATGGTGGCTTTATCGAGCGTGAGGGTTATAACATTATCAACTACAACCTCGGCGTGTTCAACGGCAACGGCATCAACGTTAAGGACCACAACTCGTCGAAGGACCTTATAGCACGCCTCGTTATCAAGCCTTTCAAAGGCTTTGCTCTGACAGGTTCGTATATGTTTGCTGAGACAAACTATGGTGACAACAAGTATATGAAGAGCCCACGATGGGCTGTAGGTGCACTCTACGACTCACGTCACTGTGTGGCACGCTCGGAGTATGCCGAGGCAGACTTTGGCGGCAACCTCACACGTGCATTCTACGCCTTGGCTGGCTACCACTTCGAGCAGCCCTGGTCGCTATTTGCCCGCTACGAGTTCATCAACGATGAGCTTCGCATTATGGACGAGGAGCGTATTCAGATTGGTGTGGCTTACAAACCTTTCAAGTTCTTGCGTCTGCAGAGCAACTTGTCGTACACAATGCCACATATGGCCATTGATAGCAAGAGCTCGTTAGGTTTTAACTTGTTGGTAACAGCTATGTTCTAACAAATTAAACCATAACTAATTAACAAAACAAATGAAAAAGTTCTTAACCGAGGATTGGATTGTAACATTTCTGAGCATCCCGCTGCTCATCTTTTCGGCGTGTGCCTCGCTGCTTCCTAATGGTGGCATCAAGATTTCGGCCGACCTCACAGAGCTAAATGCTTGGCTCGATATTGCAATCTTCTTCGCCATAGCACTCACGTTGCTATACGTTGGCAACAAGTTGCTTAGCCGCCCAATGAAGGGCCTTATTCCATCGTTCATCGTGGTATTCCTTGTAGCACTCCTTGCTCAGTGGATAGCCAAGATCGAGGCTGTGAAGTTCTATGGCTTCGAGGCGGTATTCTTCTCGGTTATATTTGGACTTATCATACGCAATGCGTTTCACATCCCAGAGTGGCTCAAGCCAGCTATTCAGGGTGAGTTCTTCATCAAGATAGGCGTTGTCTGCCTCGGAGCTACGGTGCTCTTCTCGGATGTTATGAAGTCGGGAGCAGCAGGCCTTATCCAGGCTATTGCCGTGGTGGGCATCGTATGGTTTGCAAGCTACTGGCTCGCCCGCAAACTCAAGGTTGAGAAGCGTTCGGCAATGACCTTAGCCAGTGGCTGCTCTATCTGTGGTGTCTCGGCCTGCATCACCGCAGCGGGCGTTGCCGAGACCGACAAACGACAGCTCTCGTATATCATCTCGGTGGTACTCATCGTGGTGGTTCCCATGATCTACCTTATGCCCTGGCTTGCCAAGATGATTGTCCCCCTTGTGGCCGAGGATCCCGCTATCCAGCAGGAGATTATGGGTGCTTGGATTGGCGGCTCTATCGACACCACATCGGGCGTAGGTGCCTCGTCGGAGATGGTTGGTGAGGTAGCACAGAAGACAGCCATCGTTGTGAAGGCTACACAGAACGTACTCATCGGCTTTGTGGCATTCTTCATAGCTCTATACCTCTCGGCTCGTTCGGGCGAGAATGGAGGCTTCACACGACCATCGTTTGGCATCGTGTGGGAGAAGTTTCCAAAGTTTATCTTGGGCTTTGTGGTAGCCTCTGCAGCATTTAGCATCTTGCAGTCAAACGATATGCTCACACCCTCGGGCAGCAAGTTTATCGAGACGTCGGTAGCCAAGAACTTCTCTACGTTCTTCTTCTCGCTATCGTTTGTCTGCATCGGTATGGACACTCGCCTCAAGGATATCGTCTCACGCGAGAATCGTAACGTGCTCTTTGCCTTCATCGGCTCACAGACCTTCAACATCATCGTGACATTCTTCATCGCCTGGATTATGTTCGGCATCGTGAAGCCAGCAGTATGGCCCACACGAGCCAACGAGGAGAGCGTTGAGCTGGTTGCTCCTGAGGCCCAGCAGCCAAATCCGATGACAATCCCTGTAGCTCCAGCACCCGCCGAGAGCGATGTGGAGGTCATCGAGTTTGAGCGACTTACGGGCGAGAGCGAGGAGTAAACAAATAGAGACAACAGAAAAAGCAGTTGACACAATCAACTGCTTTTTTTATAGCATCAATCTTAATTGTTGATTATCATAGATATTTTCAACTGCAATGCCCAACGATCGAGCATAACGAACTGTATATCCAGTGCCACTTGCACTGCCATTCCACCAGGCCACCACCCTATCTGCCCCCTCAACCAAGCGACGGTTACGCTCGTAGAACACACCTTCGGCGTAGCTCTGGGAAATATATATCACTCTATCTGCCCGAGCAACAATCTCTCGATAGAGCCTTCGATTTTGATCAGAGAAGCCACAGTAGAACTCTGGCCAAGGGATATACAACTCGAGCGATATATCCTCGAACCTATCTTTGAGTTCCAGCACCACCGCTGCAGCAGCCAAGTCAAAGCCCTCAGCCATACCCACACGAAACAGGCGTGCACCACCCTCAACAAGCCTCTCAACAGAGTCGAGGATAAGGCAATCGTTGCAACGATTATAGGTGCGATGGCCCGTAAAGGCCACAATATGTGGCGACAAAGAGGATATCATAGTGCAAAGATACAAAATTTATTGGCTCGCAACACACCTGGCTCGGACTTTGCTTAAGTCAATGTGTACAACGTTTAACACATAAAACTATGAAACAATCATCATTATGTCTACTTTCGGCACTGGGTGGTGCCCTTGTAGGAGCTATGGTAGCAGTTCTTGTAACTCCACAAACTGGCAAGGAGCTACGAGGCAAGATTCGTGAAGCCTTCGACGAAGCTACAGCCAAGCTACACGCATCGGGCTGCGACTGCGAGAAGTAACTACACGTAAAGACCTGGAGCTATGCCACTGCTAATATTCATCATCTCGGCCATAATGGCTCTTATGCTCCTCAGCACAGCCGTCGTAATATGGGTTGGCGAGGTTGTAGGAAGCCTATCGCTATCGCTCATAATCGTAGGTGCTACATATGCGATAGTCGCCACGACACTCTACTTTGTAGCTATTCACTCGGCACTTCGTCAGTGGCAACGCCGTATGGACACAGTCTACGACGTGAGTCTCACGGTTGAGCTGATATACAGGCAGGTAGCGGGATTCATTAAAAAAATATTGGGAGGCTCATAACCTCCCAATAATCATATTTAGACGACACCCTACTCCATAAGGTGCTCGACAAGGGTCTTGACGCCAATAGCGATAAGTACCAAGCCACCTAGGACTCCAGCCTTAGAACCAAACTTCGAGCCGATAACGCGTCCAAGATACAATCCCGAGAACGAGAGCACAAAGGTCACAACACCTATAATAGTTGCCGCCAACCAAATATTGGCCTGGGCAAAGGCGAGAGTCACACCTACGACAAGGGCATCGATACTTGTCGCCACAGCCATAAGAAACATCGTGCGTGGTGAGAAGTTGTCGTCAAGCTCCTCATCGTCGCCAGACAGGGCCTCACGAATCATATTAGAGCCGATAAGCAGCAACAGAGCAAAGCATATCCAATGGTCGACCGAGGCAACAAAGCCCGAAAATGAGACACCAAGAAAGTATCCGATAATTGGCATAAGTGCCTGGAAACCTCCAAACCACGCTCCAGCCTTAAAGGCATATATAGGTCGCACCTCTCGAAGCGACAGACCCTTGCCTATCGACACTGCTGTGGCATCCATTGCCAGAGCAAAGCCGAGAAGTATCATCTCAAACACACCCATCTCCTATCTATTGTAGTCATCAAGTGCTGGTGTTGCCGCACCGCTGCGGTCGAACAACTTACCCCAATCGGGCGACGTAGCCTCCCAGATAAATGTACCACGACCTAAACCATTAGGCAGAGAGCTCACAATACGCTCGATTGCAAGGTAGTGGTCGCGATACTCCACGACGATAAGGGGCTTATTATACCTCTCAACAAGGGCACGAGTATTCGCCTCTAGCTCCTCAAGCGTGCCGTGCCACTCAGGATAGTATGACTGGCCAATGAGGTCGTAATCTACACCATATTGGACCATAGCATCGAAGAATCGTACCGACTCCTCAGCCTGACCACCAAGAGCGACGTGAAGCATAACCTCGGCCTCGGGTGTTATCTCTCGCACTGCACGAACACCCTCCTTAAGCAGTCCGCAAAGACCCTCAAACGAGTGACGCACAGAGCCATATGGCCACAACATACCGTTGCTCACCTCATTACCCACTTGCACCATATCGGGAGCAGTACCCTGAGCCACAAGAGCCTCGAGTGTGGTCTTAGTATGGTTATAGACCTCGGCACACACCTCTTCGTAGCTGAAAGTCTGCCACGCCTGAGGCATAATCTGCTTCTGGGGGTCTGCCCAGTTATCTGAGTAGTGGAAATCGAGCAAGAAGTACATACCCGCCTCTTTGATTCGCTTTGCCATTGCGAGAGTGTGCTCCAAATCGCAGAAGCCATCACGCTGCGAGTAGCCGAGCTCCGAACGTGGGTTCACAAAGAGACGCAGGCGAATATAATTGAATCCGTTGTCACGCAAGATTGTGAGGGCATCACCCTTGATCCCACCATCCGAAAACTCCACTCCACTCTGCTCCTGCCACTGCAACCACGAGATGTCGGCACCCACAGCATATGGACGTTCCAAGCTACTCTGAGCTACAGCCACAGAGAGACTGAAAATAGCTACTAAAGATACGATAATACTCCTCATATTCAATCTGTTTTACTGGTTTGCAATTCTCTTCAACTCGGCAATCTCCGCAGCCCAGCGACTCTCATCAGGAGTCTCAAGGATGAGCGGAACATTGTCGAAACGAGGGTCAGAGGCTATGTAGCGGAAGCACTCCCAGCCTATCTCGCCGTCGCCAAGTGGTGAGTGGCGGTCGATACGGCTACCCAACGGACGCATAGCGTCGTTAAGGTGCATACCACGCAAGTAGCTAAAGCCGATGATAGAGTCAAACTCGGCAAAGGTCTTGTCGCACGCCTCCTTAGTACGAAGATCGTAGCCAGCAGCAAAGGTGTGGCAGGTGTCAAGACATACACCCACGCGGCTCTTATCCTCAACACGATCGATAATATAGGCCAAATGCTCAAACTTATAGCCGAGGTTAGAGCCCTGTCCTGCGGTATTCTCCAAGACGGCTGTAACGCCCTTAGAACGCTCCAAAGCCATATTTATAGACTCGGCTATGCGACGCAACGACCCCTCATCGTCGATACGCTTAAGGTGGCTGCCGGGGTGGAAGTTAAGGCGGTCGAGGCCGAGAAGCTCGCAGCGGTGCATCTCCTCGAAGAACGACTCACGCGACTTCTCAAGGCCATCCTCGTCGGGATGTCCGAGGTTGATAAGATAGCTGTCGTGGGGAAGTACCTGCGAGGCAGAGAAACCTGCACTCTGCATAGCGTTGCGGAATGTGGCGATCTGCTCCTCAGTTAGCTTTGGTGCCAACCACTGACGTTGATTCTTAGTAAAGAGGGCAAAGGCTGTTGCCCCTATCTCCTGTGCATTACGAACGGCATTCTCAACACCACCCGATGCACTCACGTGTGCTCCAAAATATTTCATATATATACTCTCTTTTTAATCTACTATTTATTCTACAAAGATAGGAATTTCTTTGGAAAAATTTATATCTTTGTAGCGACAACTATAAATATTTTAAACCAAACACTCAATATGAAGAAGTTTTGTGCAATTTTGGCTATGGTTCTGATGGCTTCCACCGCGGATCTCTCAGCACAAGTGACTGTCGATGAGACAACAACACAGACAGAGAAGGTAACATTCGAGACTCAGGTTAAGGATAGCGAGGTTAATAGCGATGTTCTCGCCGAAGCACACCGTCGTGCTGAGCGTCTCACACTTCGCAAGGAGCGTAACACTATCGACTTCACGGCAAACCTCCACGGCTCACTTACGGCCTACAGCAAGTCGTGGCAGGCAGCTGGCGACAACACCATAACCATACTTGCCAGCCTCAACTTCTTGCACACATACAAGCAGGGACGCTTCACGCTCACAAATACCGCATCAGCAAAGCTCGGCTATAACAGTATGAAGATTAACGCCGATGATAAGCGAGGCACCTGGTTCAAGAATGTCGATGAGATTGCTCTTGCCAGCTCGCCACAGTGGGCTATGGTCAAAAACTGGACATACGGTGCAAACATTAAGTTCCGTACACAGTTTGCTTCGGGCTACGAGAGCCGCGGATCAAGTAATCGCGTCTCTAACTTTATGACCCCTGGCTATTTCGACGCCTCTGTCGGTTTCACATACGTCTTGCCATCGGAGAAGTTCCCTCTCAAGGTCAACATAGCACCTTTGGCGATGAGTGCCACATATCGTCTCGACAAGGGTACTTCTAACGACTATGGCGTGCTTACTGGTCGCTCGAAGTATGAGGGTGGTCTCTCATTGCAGCTCGACTTCGATCGCACGTGGGGTAAGAATGGTTGGTTGCGTTACCGCACCACTGCATACTCATTCTACGGCTGGATCACCGACCTCTCGTCAGCAAAGCGTTTTGTGGCATCGGAGAGCACTCCAGAGTATCAACACGTTGTGCCTACGCTCCGCTGGGAGAATACCATCGACATCAAGGCAACAAAGTATATCTCTACACAGATCTACGTTCAGCTCTACTACAACAAGGCTGAGTACCACAAGCTTCAGGTGCAGTCGATGCTCTCAGTGGGTCTTACCTACACATTTAAGAATAAGTAGGCTCCAGCGTGGCACCGTGGTTGCATAGATATCACAAATTTAGGGCTTAGCCCCGCAACTAAAAATTAGGATATGTCGAACAGCGGAAGAAAGCGTTTTTTACACAATATCATCATCTTGGGCATTGTGCTATGCTCGATGTTTATGGGCATCATCGTCGAGCGAGCGAGGCTCGTGATGGTGTGGGATAGGCTCTCCGAGAGCTCGAGCCAGGTGGAGCAGTTTGCCACCGAACTTGAAAATATGGAGCGTTACTTGACGCTTAACGACAAGATGGTGCAGACCGTCACAGCCATCCGCAACTACTATGTCGACTCTATCAAGCTCGACACGCTCTACGACCGCGTCATCCCCAAGCTTCTCGCGGAGCTTGACCCCCATTCGGAGTATATCCCAGCCAAGGATTTCCAGCGTGTCAACGAGTCGCTCGAGGGTGAGTTCGACGGCATAGGCATAGTCTTCAACGCCTCGACAGATACCATTATGGTGCTCAGCGTCATCCCTCAGGGCCCCAGTGACAAGGCTGGCTTGCGTGCTGGCGACCGCATCATCCGCATCGACGGCCGCGATGTTGCGGGTCAGAAGATTCCGCAGGACTCTATGGTGAGACTTATGCGTGGCCCTCGCCGCTCGCACGTCAAGCTCTCGTTGCAGCGTCACGGACTCAAGGAGCTTGTCGAGGTAGATGTTGAGCGTGGTGCTATCGAGTTGCATTCGCTCGAGACCTCGTTTATGCTCGACAAGGAGTCGGGCATCGGCTTTGTGCGTCTCTCGCAGTTTGCACGCACGTCGCACGTCGAGATGCACAGTGCCATCAAGGCTCTCAAGGCCCAGGGTATGGAGTCGCTCATCATTGACCTTCGTGGCAATGGCGGTGGCTTCCTCGACCAGGCGATACTCATCGCCAACGACCTGTTGCCATCTAACAACTTGATAGTATATACCGAGGATCGCGAGGGACGTCAGCAACGTCAGTATAGCAAGGATGGTAGCTTCCCCGACCTCGATGTCGTGGTGCTTGTCGACGAGCTCAGTGCCTCGTCGAGCGAGATTCTTGCGGGTGCTCTGCAGGACAACGACCGAGGCTTGGTCATCGGCCGCAGGACATTTGGTAAAGGCTTAGTGCAGACGCAGATACCCTTTGCCGATGGCTCAGCAATACGCCTCACTGTAGCACGCTACTACACACCTACGGGCCGTTCGATCCAGAAGCCATATACCAATGGCGACGAGGAGGCATACAAGATGGATATCCTCAACCGCTACAACCGCAACGAGTTCTTCTCGGCAGACTCGATTCATTTCGACACGTCGCTCAAGTACACCACTCCTGGTGGTCGCACGGTCTATGGCGGCGGAGGCATTATGCCCGACATATTTATCCCTATGGATACTACGGGCTATACGGCATATTATAATAAGGTGTGGAACACCAATGTTCTCTACCGCTTCACGCTCGACTTTACTGACCGCCATCGCGAGGAGGTCGACTCTATCAAGAGCCTTGAGGAGCTCGACACATTCCTTTCAGGCCACGACCTTGTGCGTGAGTTCACAGCCTTTGCCGAGCGTAACGGTGTTGCCACAAACCATCGCGAGCTTGCTGTGTCGCGTGCCACTATCCTTGCCCAGCTTCGTGCCTATATCGGCCGCAACACGCCTGTTGGCGATGCTGGCTTCTACTATAATATTTATCCTGTTGACAACGTATTGCAGCGTGCTGTCAGCGAGATTAAGAGAGGTAAAAAATAGAGAAATATGATAAAGAGAGTCTTAGGAATTTTGTTTACACTTCTTACCCTTGGCACCATCGTCCTTGCCTCGCTCGAGTGGGACAACTACCGCTCTATGGTCTTTGATTTTGATCTCTTTAGCTTCGGCCATAGTGCCGACAACGAGGCCGAGGAGATTATGGAGGAGGAGCCTGCAGAGCTTGTCGATGGTGAGGCTATGATCAATGGCGACGAGCCTGTCGATGGCGAGGCTATGATTAATGGCGGTGGGATGTAATAGGTAAGCAACAAATAGTTATGGGGTGTCCTTGCGGACACCCCATTCTTGTTATTTTCTCGTGTCATTCCGAACGCAGTAAAGAATCTCGCAGCAAGCACTAACACCCAACGTCTTACAAACCTTGAGATCCTTCGCTCTGCTCAGGATGACAACGTTGGGTGCAAACACTCTATATGCGTCATTCTGAACGTTTCTCACTCTACAATGTCATTCTGAACGCAGTGAAGAATCTCTCGGGAAGCACTAACATCGAACATATTACAAACCTCGAGATCCTTCGTTTCACTCAGGATGACAACGTTGGGTGCAAACACTCTATATGCGTCATTCTGAACGTAGTGAAGAATCTCTCGGAGCGAATAGACGTTGGTGCTATCGTCGACGGCCGTGCTATCCCAGAGATCCTTCGCTTTGCTCAGGATGACAACGTTGAATGCAAACACACTATATGCGTCATTCTGAACGCAGCGAAGAGTCTCGAGGCAAGCACTAACACACAACGTCTTACAAACCTTGAGATCCTTCGCTATGCTCAGGATGACAACGTTGAATGCAAACACTCTATATGCGTCATTCTGAACGTAGTGAAGAATCTCGCGGAGCGAATAGACGTTGGTGCTATCGTCGACGGCCGTGCTATCCCAGAGATCCTTCGCTATGCTCAGGATGACAACGTTGAATAATGAGAGACACAATATACGTCATTCAGAACGCAGTGAAGAATCT
>JAEIGA010015614.1_pt1 | contig 11558 bp, 12 predicted proteins | sample 9270691 | NCBI WGS metagenome assembly JAEIGA01 (sample SAMN17057246, study PRJNA624740) | gut metagenome | biome: biome; isolation source: fecal sample | host: Bos grunniens | place: China: Xizang | collected 2019
AGTCAGGGTCCCCTTCTTCTGCTATTCTCTTTTGCTTCGCGAGCGCGGCTGCTTTAGCTTTTGCTGCGGCCGCGGCTTTCTTCTTCGCTAGGTCATCTGTGTCTGCGTTCTCTTCTTCTGCCATTCTCTTTTGCTTCGCGAGCGCAGCGGCTTTGGCTTTTGCTGCGGCGGCGGCTTTTTTCTTTGCTAAATCATCTGGATGCGCTTCCTCTCCTTCTGCCATTCTCTTTTGTTTTGCAAGGGCGGCAGCCTTTGCCTTGGCAGCAGCGGCTTTTTTCTTTATGAGATCTTCTGCTTCAGCTGATTCCTTTTGATTTTCTAAGGTGACGGTCTTTTCTGTGCCTGATTGCTCTTTCGGCGTATCAACGAGATTTTTCCTTGCTCGCCGCTTGGCGTTTTCCTCCGCCATTCTTTTCAGCACTTCGATATCCTTTCGACCCATCTACATCACCTTCTTCCCGGTCCTTGCCTCATAAGCGATTTTCTCTTTCAATTTATTGATTCCATAGATAAGGGCTGCTGGATTGGGCGGGCATCCTGGTATGTAAACATCGACTGGCACGATTTGATCGACGCCTTTAACTACACTGTATGATTTTACATATGGTCCGCCTGCAGTCGCACATGATCCCATCGCTATGACCCATTTGGGTTCAGGCATTTGATCGTAAAGACGGCGCAAGATGGGAGCCATTTTCTTTGTGACGGTACCGGAGACAATCATGACATCTGACTGGCGCGGAGATGTACGGAAAAAGGAGCCGAAACGGTCAACATCATAATGCGAGGAGCCGACAGCCATCATTTCAATCGCACAGCAGGCAAGTCCAAATGTTAAAGGCCACAGCGAATTGCCCCGGGCCCATCCCTTGACTTGCTCTAGGGTAGCAAAAAAGATATTTCGTTCAAGCTCGGCCTTTTCATGTGCGGTAAGCTGATTGAGATTCAATTCCATTTGAGCACCTTCTTTCTCCAGGCATATGCCAGTCCAAGGATGAGCATGAAGACGAATATCAGCATCTCAATAAGCGCAAATATGCCTAGTTTCTCATAGGCCACTGCCCATGGATAGAGGAATACGGTTTCTACTTCAAATAAAACAAACAAAAGCGCGAATATGTAATAACGGACATTGAATTGAACCCGTGAATCATGAAAAGGCTCCAGTCCACTTTCATAGGTGGTGCGCTTTGCCTCCGTCGGCTTATTTGGTCTAAGAATTTTCCCCAGGGTGAGCGCGACGACCGGAAGCAGGATACCAAGGCACAAAAAAATCAGAACGATTAGGTAATTGTTCTGATACCAATGCAGCGATGCCATCTTTACCCCTCCGATTTCTCGTATTTTTTAGGCAAGGATTCTCTAATTATACAAAAATTGTAAGCGTATACATTATAACATTACCAAGCAAGGCTGTCGATATGCCGTGCAGACCTTTTAGTCTGGGTACAGCCCGCAACCCCAGTACTAGTATGTATATTACGGGCAGCGGAAGTTATGAATATTATTGAGGGAACGATGAACAGGAGTAGCGGATGCAATTGAAAGGTGTCGAAACATACGAGGTGAGGAATTGATTTCAGAGAGGAACTATCACTGAGGTGCGTCTTATGATGGATGGCCTTATGAATCGTGGGCAGCACTGTATAAGCTCCCATATCAAAATGGCGGTTTTAAAGAGACTCACGTGAAAAAACGCAGATTTCATTCAAATTAACCCGTCAGCTTGTCTATTTTAACCTTTTGTGGTGTCCAGGGGTTTCATTTTGGATAGGATGATAGCTGATTTCATGATTTAGGGGCGATTTCCAGCCGGTTAAGGGCGAAAAACGATGGTTTATGAGCGAAATCTTAGTGTTTAAGGGCGAATACACCGGAGTTATGGGCGAATCGATGTATTTATGAGCGGAATAATCGGGGTATGGGCGATACAGGAGCTGTATGGGCGCTTTTCGCAGAGTATGGGCGATTATCTGGAGGTATGGGCGAAAAATCAGAAACGAAACTCCCTCATCAACGGATAAAACAAAAACCTTCAAGACTGCGATTGACTCGCTCATCTTGAAGGTTTTTTCATAAGATCAATGTTGTTGTTCAGCAATATCTAGACGGTTTAAAGCACGCTTGAGTGCCATTTCGGCGCGGTGTGCGTCGATTGCAGCTTGTCTGTCTGCAAGACGTTTTTCTGCGCGCGCTTTGGCCTGTTTGGCGCGAGCAATGTCAATGTTCTCAGCACGTTCAGCTGACTGGGCAAGAATAGTGACTTCTTGGCCGTTTACTTCGACGAATCCGCCGGATACGGCAACCCATTCGGTATTGTTGCCGGTCTTCAAACGGACAGCGCCAATATCAAGCGGCGCGACCATTGGAATATGTCCGGCAAGAATGCCTAGTTCTCCAGTTTTAGCTTTAGTGCTGACCATTTCCACTTCTTCTTCCAATACAGGACCGCCAGGAGTAACTACAGAAACTTTAATCGTTCTCATATATGTGCCCTCCTATAGGATCCGCTTGGTTTAAGCTTCTACGCCCATTTGCTTAGCTTTTTCAACCACGTCTTCGATGCGGCCGACTAGGCGGAATGCATCCTCAGGAAGGTGGTCATGCTTACCGTCAAGGATTTCTTTGAATCCTTTAACAGTTTCTTTAACAGGTACGTAAGAACCTTTTTGGCCAGTGAACTGCTCTGCCACGTGGAAGTTTTGAGATAGGAAGTTTTGGATACGACGTGCACGTGCAACCGTCTGTTTGTCTTCCTCACCCAATTCATCCATACCTAGGATGGCAATGATATCTTGCAATTCTCTGTAACGTTGAAGCGTTGATTGAACCGCACGAGCTACTTCATAGTGCTCTTCTCCAACGATATCTGGAGCAAGGGCGCGAGAAGTGGAAGCTAGCGGATCCACCGCTGGGTAGATACCCATCTCGGATAGTCTACGCTCAAGGTTTGTTGTTGCATCTAAGTGGGCGAATGTTGTAGCCGGAGCCGGGTCAGTGTAGTCATCGGCTGGTACATAGATTGCTTGGATAGATGTAACAGAACCTACGTTAGTAGATGTGATACGCTCTTGTAATTGACCCATTTCAGTCGCCAATGTTGGCTGGTAACCAACGGCAGAAGGCATACGTCCAAGAAGGGCGGATACTTCAGAACCGGCTTGTGTGAAACGGAAGATGTTATCGATAAAGAACAATACGTCCTGGCCTTGAACATCACGGAAGTATTCAGCCATTGTCAAACCAGTCAAGGCAACACGCATACGTGCTCCAGGCGGCTCGTTCATTTGTCCGAATACCATCGCTGTTTTCTTGATAACGCCAGAGTCTGTCATTTCGTGGTAAAGGTCATTACCTTCACGTGTACGCTCACCAACACCGGCGAATACAGAGATACCGCCGTGCTCTTGAGCGATGTTGTTGATCAATTCTTGGATCAAGACGGTTTTACCTACACCGGCACCACCGAATAATCCAATCTTACCGCCCTTGATGTAAGGAGCGAGCAAGTCTACTACTTTGATACCTGTTTCAAGGATTTCAACTTGAGTAGATAATTCTTCAAATTTTGGAGCTTCTCTATGGATAGGGTCTTTTTGATAATCCCCTTCCAAAGCAGGATCTAGGTCAATTTTCTCTCCCAATACGTTGAATACGCGACCAAGGGTTACGTCTCCAACTGGTACGGAAATTGGCGCTCCTGTGTCGATTACTTCCGCGTTACGGACTAATCCGTCTGTGGAAGCCATCGCAATTGTACGAACCGTATCATCGCCTAAGTGAAGAGCAACTTCCAAAGTGAGGTATTCCGCTTCATCAGCTGGAGCTCCTTTGGAAATATTAATCTTCAGAGCGTTATAGATCTCAGGCAGTTTGCCGTTTTCAAAACGAACGTCGACAACCGGACCCATGACTTGAGTAACGCGTCCTATGTTCATTCCATTCCCTCCTATTTACTCTAATGCCGAGTGAGTGCTTCAATCTATTGTTTATCCATTTATCTATTCGAGTGCGGCAGCTCCGCCAACAATCTCGGTAATCTCTTGTGTGATCGCAGCTTGACGGGCACGGTTGTATGTGAGCGTGAGTGAGCCGATAAGCTCAGAAGCGTTATCTGTCGCACTCTTCATCGCTGTCATACGGGATGCGTGCTCGCTTGCCTTGCCGTCCAATAGCGCGCCATAGATAAGGCTTTCCGCATATTGTGGGAGCAACACTTTAAGAATTTCTTCTTGATTCGGTTCAAACTCGTAAAGCGTTGAGGCTTTGTCTGAATCAACACTTCCAAGAGGCAACAATTTCTTCTCTGTTACCTCTTGAGAAATAGCACTGATAAAGTGGTTGTAATACATATAGATTTCATCCACTGTTTCATCTGCGAATAATTTCACCGTACTGGATGTAATTCCTTTAATATCATCAAAAGTCGGCTGATCAGAGATCCCAGTAAGCTCTTGGATGACGTTCATTCCGCGCATGCGGAAGAACTCGCTGCCCATACGTCCAAGTACGATAATGCCGTACTCATCCGGGGACTTATGGCGCTCACTGATTGTCTGATACACCTTTCTCAAGACACTGCTGTTATATGGTCCAGCCAATCCGCGATCGGAAGTGATAACTACGTATCCAGTTCTTTTCACAGGACGCGAGACGAGCATCGGATGGGATGCATCCTTGCTACCGTTCGCGATGCTTGATACGACCTCTTGGATTTTCTCCATGTACGGTACAAAAGCTTTCGCGTTTGTTTCGGCACGATTCAATTTGGAGGCGGAGACCATTTGCATGGCTTTTGTGATCTGGCTCGTTTTCTTTGTTGATTTTATACGCGCGTCTATATCACGTAATGATGCCATTCATTCTCACCATCCTTCTTATTAATGCCTATCCTGTTATTCCGATACAACAAATTGTTTTTTGAATTCAGTAATTGCCGCGTTCATATCGCTTTCTTCCGGAAGTTTTCCAGTTGATTTGATATGTTCATAAAGTTCATTGTGGTTGCGGCCAGTCCATTCGATGATTTCAGCTTCGAAGCGTCTGATATCAGCGAGTGGAATATCATCTAAGAATCCGCGAGTCAAGCAGTATAGGATTAATACTTGCTGTTCTACACGAAGCGGTTTGTGAAGGTCTTGTTTCAATACCTCAACCGTACGTGCACCACGGTTCAATTTCGCTTGTGTCGCTTTATCCAAGTCAGAACCGAATTGGGAGAAAGCTTCAAGCTCACGGAAGGATGCCAAATCCAGACGAAGTGTACCGGCAACGCTCTTCATTGCTTTAATTTGAGCAGATCCGCCTACACGGGATACGGAAAGACCTGCGTTGATGGCAGGGCGTACGCCGGAGAAGAATAAGTCAGATTGCAAGAAGATTTGTCCATCTGTGATGGAGATAACGTTTGTTGGGATGTAAGCAGAGATATCGCCTGCTTGTGTTTCAACGAACGGTAATGCTGTGATAGAACCAGCACCTAAAGTATCATTCAATTTAGCTGCACGCTCGAGCAAGCGGGAGTGCAAGTAGAATACATCCCCTGGGAAGGCTTCACGGCCTGGAGGACGACGAAGGAGCAAGGAAAGCTCACGGTAAGCCGCAGCTTGCTTGGACAAATCATCGTACACGACAAGAACGTGCTTGCCTTGGCGCATGAAATACTCACCCATTGTTACGCCGGAGTAAGGAGCCAAGTATAATAGCGGCGCCGGCTGAGAAGCAGATGCTGATACAACGATTGTGTAATCGAGTGCACCATACTTACGGAATGTTTCAACTGTTCCACGAACGGTTGATTCTTTTTGACCGATGGCAACATAGATACAAATCATGTTTTCATCCTTTTGGTTAAGGATTGTATCTACTGCAACGGATGTTTTACCAGTTTGACGGTCTCCGATGATCAATTCACGTTGTCCGCGTCCGATTGGAACAAGGGCATCGATAGCCTTGATACCAGTTTGAAGCGGTTCATGAACGGATTTACGGTCCATAACGCCTGGTGCATTGTTTTCGATTGGAAGTGTTTCAGTCGTTGCGATTGGACCCATGCCATCAAGCGGTTGTCCTAGTGAGTTAACAACACGTCCAATAATGGCCTCACCCACCGGTACCTCCATGATGCGTCCTGTGCGGCGTACTTCGTCGCCTTCTTTAATGTCGCGGAAAGGACCGAGGATAATAACACCGACGTTATTCTCTTCCAAGTTTTGCGCCATACCTACTACACCGTTAGAGAACTCAAGAAGCTCTCCGGACATGGCGTTGTCCAATCCATGAACACGCGCGATACCGTCACCGACTGTAATAACCGTGCCGACTTCGCTCACTTCTATATCAGATTGATAGCCTTCAATTTGTTTCTTAATCAGCGCGCTGATTTCTTCAGCTCTGATGCTCATGAATTTCACCCCTAACTTCTATTATTAACCGAGCAGACTGCGCTCTAAGCGGTCGAGCTTTCCTTGGACCGTACCATCAAAAATACGGTTGCCGATACGAATCTTGATGCCGCCTAAAAGACTGCTGTCTACGATATTTTCAATGCGCAATGCTTGTTTTCCAATTTTACGGGCAAAAACCTTCGAAATGCCTTCTTGCTCCGCTTTGGATAACGGCCGTACAGAGTAAACCTTCGCGTCAACGATACCTGTTTGCTCATTCACCAGCATGATGAATTCATCTGCAAGGTCTGGCACGATTGTTTCCCTGTGGCGTTCAACAAGAAGCATCAACAGGTTTTGGATGGAAGGAGAAGCAGTCGCGAAAGCAGTTGCAATCGCCTGTTTCTTGTTTTCCATAGAGACCTTTGGATGTTCAAGGAACTCGATAAAACGGCTGTTTTTTTCAAAAACTTCTTTCACCGTTCTGATTTCCGTTTCCAAGCGGTCGATTTGGTTTTCTTCCTTAGCAATCTGGAAAAGAGCATTTGCATAGCGTTTCGCTGCAAGTGTATGACTCATCGCTCTTCTCCTGCCTCTTGAATGTATTCATTGATCAATTTTTCCTGGTCTTTTGCACTAAGTTCTTTTTCAATCACTTTAGACGCAATTAGGACAGACAAGGATGCAACTTGTTCACGAAGGGCAGCAACGGCTTTTTCTTTTTGCTGTTCGATTTCGCGGGTAGCTGATTCTTTCACGCGTTCAGCTTCCTGGCGTGCCAGTGCAATGATTTCTTCACGCTGAGTTTCGCCATGCTTCTTAGCCTCTTCAATAAGAGCTAATGATTCCTGACGTGCTTCCTTCAGCATTGTACGTTGTTCTTCAAGCAGGGCAGCGGCTTCTGCGCGGCTTTTCTCTGCAGATTCGATTTCGTTCGCAACATGAGATTCACGTTCTTTCATGATTCCCATAAGCGGACCAAAAGCAAATTTCTTCAGTAAAAGCATCAAGACGATGAATGCCACCAATTGGAAGATGATGTCACCCGTATTCAATCCAGCGTGCGCTGTTGCTCCGAGTACCAAATTATTAAATAACACCCCTATTTCACTCCCTTCAGAAGTCTTTACATGCATTATAATCGAGCCGCCTGTAGCAAACGGCTAATATTCAAAGTCATAAAGGAATGGCGAAGATACCTGATTTAAGATTCTCCGCCATCAAAATTGTCAATTATCTGTTCAATACCATGAACGCGATAACAACCGCGATGATCGGAATCGCCTCAACTAGTGCTACCCCGATGAACATTGTTGTTTGAAGCATTCCACGCGCTTCAGGTTGACGTGCGATACCCTCTACTGTACGAGATACGATCATACCATTACCAATACCTGCTCCAAGAGCGGCTAAACCGATTGCGATTGCTGCTGCGATAACTCCCAAACTCATTATGAAGTTCCTCCTTTAAATTGTATAACTAGTATTTTGGATTTTTTTATATTATTAATGGTCTTCGCTGACTTTGTGAGCCATGTAAACCATCGTTAACATCGTAAAGATAAACGCCTGGATTGCTCCAATGAAAATACTGAATGCCTGCCAAACCATTGTTGGCGCAAAAGCAACAATGTGTCCCCAGAAGCCTGTTGCCAGTGAGCCTGCCAAAAGACTGAGCAAGATCTCACCCGCATAAATATTACCGAATAGACGCAAGCCCAGTGTAAGGGTGTTCGCAAACTCTTCAATAATCTTTAAGGGAAATAAGAAAGGCATTGGTGCCACAAAGTTTTTGCTGTAACCTTTAAGTCCGCGCATCTTGATGCCGTAGAAGTTGGTTAACACGACAATCATGACAGCGAGCGTAAGGGCAATAACTGGATCAGCTGTCGGTGATTTCCACCACAGATCTCCATTATAGGTAACTGAGAACGGCAAGCCGAGCATATTCGATACGAATATGTACATGATTAAGGTCGTCCCAAGGATTAGGAAACGTCCGCCTGTGTTCCAGTCCATGTTGCTGTTGATGATATTTCTTACGAAGTCGATTACCCATTCCATGAAGTTCTGCATACCGGTAGGCTTCACTGCTAATTTCCGGGTGGACAGGACAGCAATGAGAAAGACAATGACACTCGCTACCGTGATCATCAGAACGTTACCTAGGTTGAAGGTAAGACCAAAAAGTTCTAGTGTTGGTGCTCCATGATTCAATCTATATTCACCTCTTTTCCCCCCGCCAAGTGTTATGGATTAGTAAATCTATCATAACGACAAGATAACCTGCCATTAATCCCAATATCACAAAATAAATATTGAATAGTTCCGGAAACTCCATTGCGATAGCGACTGCCAGTACAGCGGCTGCCATCCTTGATATCGTTCCGATTGACTTCAGGCCTCTCCCTTGAAGAATAGCTTCACCCAATTGATTGGTCTTTCTTGAAAGCAGCCAAATATTATAAATGCCAATGATGCTGCCGAGGATTAGTCCTAGGCTTTCCGCCTTATACGGCGTGAATCCCCATATGATGCAATAAATGGAAAGAAGGGTGAGCGTATGCTTTAAATATCTTTTAAATACAAGGTGGATTTCTAGCATCAGGATTCTCCATCAATATAGTAGTTGATTGTACGAACAGCCGCAAAAATGCCCGCTGCCAGTCCAACCAGGAGACAAAGGATTAAAAAAAGAGGTTCCATTTGATAACGTTCATCAAGCCATCTACCACCAAAAATCCCTATCAGCACTGGGCCTGTCAATTGTGACAGCACCGCAGAATACAAACCCATCGCACCTAATCCGCGACGATCCTTCTTCTTCTGCATCCAATCTCCCAAGGGCGTATGTATTTAGAGTAAATCTAGCCTGACATTCGTAAAATAGCCATACGGAGAAGTCAATTTGAAAACCCTACCAATTATGCCCCATGTTAGAATACAATAGGGATATATTATTGTCAATTGTGACGAAAATAAAACTCTTTCCCACAACTTGAAGAAAATAACAAAGTATTGCTTTTAATTGACATACATTCTATTTTACATCATCCCCAATATAAATGGGGACTTTCATTATCAATTCCTTGTCACCTTTTTTCAATTTCGTCACAAATTCGTAAAAATTTGACGGAAAATCCTTGGTTAAATTAATTTTTCGCTTGAAAAGCCCCTTCTTCACCTCTTTATACAGCCCTATTTGATCCATAAAAATCAAGGAATCGTATTCATACAAGGAATATTCCACTTCATCTGCACCAAATGGCAAATAAATAGCCACCTCAATTGTCCTCGAGTCTTCTTTATACTCTGCCTCAAGACCCCTGCCAATCGGGTAATCAGGCTCCTTCATCGCGAACAAATAGGGAATGCGCAGCTCTTCTCCATCCTCATATATCTTTAAGTATCCATCTTTTAGGGCTACCTTATCCATCCAATCGTCAAGTTCAATAGTAAAATCGGCAATTTTTCTCTCCCCTGGCCCTAAGGAGAATAGGTGAGGGACCCGCCAGGATATGAAGCGTTCCTTCCGCGGGACTTGAAAAGCATACCGCTTCCTCCGATTGCTCTTATTATGGATAATGACGGATTTCGTTTGTGCTGCGCCATTTTTCATTAATCCAAACGTGAGCGAGGAGGGAGATAGAAGCGTTTCTTCTTTGACAGCCTTCTCGGGGTTTACTCTTCCAGCCCCCTGCTCAAACGGATGAAGCCGTTTAAGGGGATTGGCTGTTGTCATTAAGGCAGATTTTATTTCTTGCGGCGTCCAATCCGGATGCGCCTCCTTCATCAGCGCGCATACCCCGGCGACAAAAGGAGCTGCCATACTAGTCCCCTGCAAGGGAAGATACTTCCCGCCAGGAACCGTGCTGTCGATTTGAACTCCTGGCGCAATGACATCTGGTTTAATGCCGAAATTATCAATTACCGGCCCCCTTGAACTAAACGGGGCAAGCTTTTTCGCTTCCACTCGCTCATTCGTCTTAATCGCCGCCAGCCCATCGGCTTGTAAAGCCTCACGGATTCTCTCTCCATCCCTTTTCGTCATGGTCGCGACCGGTATCTTTGCCGTCATGCCAATCGAAGCGTTCAATTCTCCTTCTTCATTATTAAAAATCAACACCCCTGCTGCTTGCGATTGTATCGCGCTCTTTACCTTTTCCTTGAAGGTGATTTCTCCCCTTTGCAGGAGGACAATCTTGCCATTCAGTTTCTCCTTATGGAGCCCCTTGCCTCTGGCGCCATCGACAATGCGCATCGAATGCTGAAATTCCCATGGAGCCGAACCAGCAACCGGTGAAATCTTCATGTCCTTCCCTTTGCCAAGGCTGATTGTTTTTGTGCGCGCAGCCTCTGAGCTTGCCCCGACACTGATAGCGCGGCTGCTCGTACCTGGCGAGCCGATTGTCCAGGCATCAGGACCATCATTTCCGTTTGCGACGACAGCCACTACTCCTTTTTTCACAGCCTCATCAAGGGCCACCGATGTCGGGAGGTCCGGCCCATTCACCGTGTCCCCAAGCGAAAGATTAATAATATCCATCCCATCCTTCACCGCCCGTTCAATCGCGGCAATAACTTGGTCGGTAGTCCCCCTTCCCCCTGGGCCAAGCGCACGGTAAGCATATAAATCAGCATCAGGAGCGATACCTTTCATGCGCCCGTCCGCGGCAATAATCCCGGATACATGTGTTCCATGAATCGTTGCCTGCTTTGAATTGCCCAAGGTTTCCATCGGATCCTCATCCTGGTCGACAACATCATATCCTCCCTTATAATTCTTCTTCAGGTCCGGGTGATTATAATCCACACCTGTATCGATGACCCCTACCTTCACCCCCTTGCCCGTAAAGGCTTGAGCGAGAAATGGCGATTTTCGGTTGGCGGAATCCAGAGGGGTTTCATGAATCGTTGTCTGAATGGTCTCGCTGCGGTGAATGGACCACACCTCTTCCTCCTGCTCAAGTTCACCGATAAGAGGGACCGATATATTAGCGGAAAAACCGCGGAGAACGGTTGAGAACTGATAGCGCGGGATGAGAGACGGGTATTTGTGGGTAAGCGACTGAATGGCTTGCTCAATCGGCATTCCTCCCTTCGTCTCTATAATAATTGTCTCCATTTCATTTGTGCTAGCGGAAGCATGAATAGCCTGGGTTGAAACAAAGA
>JAEIGA010015615.1_pt1 | contig 11558 bp, 10 predicted proteins | sample 9270691 | NCBI WGS metagenome assembly JAEIGA01 (sample SAMN17057246, study PRJNA624740) | gut metagenome | biome: biome; isolation source: fecal sample | host: Bos grunniens | place: China: Xizang | collected 2019
AAGTGATTTTTGAACCGCAACAGGTGGGGAGAAAAAAGACAAGGCACCCCCACAAAGCGGAGCTGCCCAGACGGTCGGCAATATATGATTTGCGACACACTGTGTACTCTCACATTTCCGTCAGCACCGCAAACTCTTGTGCGCCTTTTATTATACCATGATTTGGCGGGTTTGTCAAGATGTTTCGCAAAATTTGCTGCGTATAGGTGTGCCTCTAAATAAAAAAGCCGACACGGCGTCGGCTTTTGCGTTTGAAATTTGACATCCGTTCGCTTGGCCAATTCATAGCGCGTGATGTCGCTTTTTTCCAGATATTTGTCTATCGTCAATCTGATCTTCAACATCCCTCCTTTGGTATATATTTTATCGAATATATACCTGCTTGACAATTCCTCTGTTTTGGTATACACTTATATAGGTGTATACTCAAAGGAGGATTGTATGTAACGAGCAAATGGTGGAAATGGCGGATGCCGTGCTTGTTATATGGGACGGCCACTCTAAGGGTACACAATATACGTTGAAATATGCAAAGAAAATGAATAGAGCAGTTACGCTCATTCAAATAGGAGAGAGATAACCCTTGCTTTTTCGTTGATCCTATTGACAAACAGGGAAATATTTGGTATAATAAGATATTACAAATGTGGGGTAATCCCCCGAAAAGGAGAAGAAGATGAAAAACACGCTGACAAGAGTGCTGCTCATTCTTTTGTCCTTGGTTATGTGCTTTGGCCTTTTTGCCTGCGCTGATCCCGACGACAAGGATGACAACACCGACGAGCCCGCAGTGGACGATCCTGCGCAGAATGAGCCCGAGAAGGTAGAGGAGATCCTTCCCGACATTGAGCCGCAGAACTTCGATTATACGGTCAACGTTATGCACTGGAAGGTCGGTGAAGACCCCAAATCCTGGTGCCCCTGGAACGAGATCTGCCCCGATGACGGTGTTACCGGTCAGATCGGCGATATCGTTGCAGACGATATTTTTGACCGTACCGGTTGGCTCAAGGAGAATTACGGTATCTCCCTGACCAATACCTTTGTAGACCACCCCAAGATCGCGCAGACGGTAACCACGCTGCTGTCCTCCGGCAGCAACGAGTATCAGGTCTTTGTCGATTTCAGCTACAACGCACAGAGCGTTATGGGAAGAAACTACTTCCTTGACCTGGCTGTTCTGCCCAACGTTGACTTTGAGAAGCCCTGGTGGGTCACGGAGTCGATCGAGGAGCTGGCGATCGGTGATTTTGTAGAGATGGCGGCCTCCGACCTTTTGGTTTTGGACAAGGGTGCTACCTCTATGATCTTCTACAACATTCCCATGGCCGATGCTTTGAGCCTTGACAATCTGTATGAGCTGGTTGACAACGGCGAGTGGACCATTGCGGCCATGGCCGAGTATGCCGAGATGGCGTATGCCGATGACGGTAACGACCAGCGCGACCAGTACGACACCTTCGGCTTTGCTAATGGTGATGACCTGGTTCTGGACCTGTACGCCGCTGCCGGCATGAAGCTGATCTCCCGTAACGCTGACGATGAGTATTACTACAGCTATGGCAACGACGAGGAGACCGTTGAGGTTATGACCACCATTCTCGAGGAGGTCATGTATCAGGACTTCTTCTGGAACAGCTGGCTGACCCGTAACGAGGTTTCCGATCAGCCCTCCTTCAAGAAGGATCAGAGCCTTTTCAGCCAGGGTATGGCCAAGTCCTGCAACAGCTTCCGCGATATGGAGTCTGCCTACGGTATTCTGCCTGTTCCGAAGTATGATGAGGAGCAGGAGCAGTACTACAGCCGTGTAAACAACTATCACGACTCGCTGATCGCCGTATTTAACACGGTTGACAATCCCGAGGCCATCGGCGCTGCGCTGGAGGTCATGGGTTACTACTCCTACTACAACATCTACAGCGACTTCTATGAGGTCGTTATTCAGGGTAGAGGCACGCGCGACGAGGAGTCCCGCCGTATGCTCGACCTGATCTTCTCTAACCGCACCTACGACCTGGGTCTGGTTTATGACCCCAATGGTTTCTCGGATAAGGTGCTGCGCTTCACGCACACGGGCGGCACCGACATCGCATCCTTCATGGGTGAGTGGAGAGAGCGTCTGAACACCTCGATGGACGATCTGAACGAGCTGGCAAGCACCTACTGGTGATCGGCCGCTTCAAACGGAATACAAAACATAACAAAACGGGCTGTCCTGCATTGTGCGGGACAGCCCATGTTTTATGCTTTGGGATTGCGCAGCGGAACGGTTTGAAGAATTTGCAGGCCGTGACGGGCGCAGAATTCCTCACCCCGTGCGATGATGTCGGCGTTGGCGACAGCGTGCAGATGGTGCGCGTCGCAGCCGATGACAACGGGATTGCCGACGCGGGAGGCAATACGGAAGAAGCGGTCGCAGGGATAGTGGCGGCCATCCTCGACACCGAGCAGATTGACCTCCAGCGGGATGTTCATCTCCAGGCAGGCGCGGCAAAGGCGCTCCATGTGCTGCTCATAGATCTCCTCACTGCCGGTGAAGTTGAGCAGATCGGGGTGGGCGAGGTAGGTGAATTTGCCGGTGGCAAGTCCGGCGATGACCTGATCGACATACTGCGAAAGACGTGCGGGGTCATCGGTCGGTGAGCCGGAGTAACCGCCGTCCTCGTTGCCGATAAAGTGCTGTCCCATGATCAGATAATCGTAATCGTAGGGGGCGAGCATGGCCAGCATGTCATCAAACAGCGCGGGGTAATATTCCGCCTCAAAGCCCAGAAGGATTTGGATGCGGTCGGCATATTTCTCGCGCAGCCGCTCGACGGTGCGGACGTAATCCTCCAGCTCCTCGCGAAAGACGCGATAGCCGGACTGATGACCGTCGGGGAAGGGCATGGGAACGTGGTCGGAAAAGCCGAAGATCTTAAGACCGTTTTCGATGGCGCGCAAAACAAAATCCTCTTCGTTGCCGCTGGCGTGGTGGCAACGGGTGGTGTGGGTGTGATAATTGGCGATCATGGTGGTAGCTTCCTTCTTTCGGTGCGCCTGTGTCAGCGCTTTTTATTTTGCTTGGCTTGCAGCGTGCGCAGCTGCGCATTCAGCGCCGCAAGATTGGTCTTGGCCTGTGTGGTGCGGATCTCTTCGTTCAGCTCGGCAATGGCTGCTTTGAGTGCCTTTTTACGGGCGAAAGCGGTCAAGGGAGCGGCGGCAAGCTCGGTCTCGAGCGCCTCCAGTCGCGCTTGCAGCGGATCCAGTGCTCCCTGCAGCCGCGCTTTTTCGTCCTCGATCTCCATTTGCAGCTCGGTGATGGAGAGGTCTCGCAGCTCGCGATCGATCTCCCGTTTTCTGGTTTTGCCGAACCAACCGAGTCCTCCGCGCTCGTATTCCAACGATGCCTTTTGCTCGGACAGCCGCGTTTCGTAGTCGCAGCGCGCGATCATATGCTCCAGGCACTCCATGCAGGTGTGTGTTTCCGGCAGCAGAGCTGTTGCGGCGGGGCCGCTTGCATAATGCTCACGGTAGTAGGACAGTGCGTGCATATAGTCGGACAGATGGGAGCGCACGGCATGGCGACAATGCTGCTCGGCCTTTTGCCTTGGCGCGGCGTCGGTGGTGCGACACAGCTCGATAAAGGGGACTAAAAGATCGATGCGACGCACGCGAACTCTGCCGCTTTGCTCGTCGGTGTAGGTGTGGCTGACCCGAAACAGCTTGCGGAATGCAGCATCCTCGGTCAGACTCTCCTCGCGGCGCAGCGGCTCTTGGTAAGATGCGGCGGTCGGGGTGTCGCTTGGGCTTGCGTCGGCAGGATTTTGCACGGCGACGCTGGGGGAGAGATAATGCAGCGCGCGATCGATCAGAGAAAAGGCTGCCTGCAGCAGTGCGTCGTCGCAATCAATGCCGCCGAACCAACGCTGGTAGGTTTCGTCATCGGCGCGCTGATAGACGTGGGAAAGCTGACGGTAGGCTGTGGGATCAGCGCTCAGCGACGTCCAGGCAAGGCGTTTGAGCGCGGCTAACTGCTCCTCTGTGGTGTCGTCGGCGCGCATGGCATCGCCAAGGCGCAAGAAGGGAAGCAGATGGTCGGAAACCTCGGTGCGGTTCCAATGCACGGGTGGGCGGTTGGTCTGTTCCATGGCGGTGCTCCTTTCCTACGTTACATATTTATATTATACCACAAAACTCTCCAAAAAGCAAGCGCACAGTGAAAAAATGCAGCGGCGGATGTGCAATGTGATTGAGTAGATGAGAATGTCACTATTCTTTTGCGATGTTTACAATTTATTCACATTTCAAAAATGAAAAATTCCTGTTTTGGAATTAAATCGAAAATAAATTTCGAAATTTGGAAATTTTCTATTGACAAATCCGAAAAAAAGAGGTATAATATGGGCAGAGAGCCGCAAGGCGGCAAAAATTGAATGAGATGAAAGGGAACAATACCATGAAAAGTGCAACTAAGAAATCCGCAGCAACGGGCGCGGTCAGCGTCCTGTCCGATAAAGAAGAGCGCGCCAAGGCGATCAAGACCGCTATGGCGCAGATCGAGCGCGAGTTCGGCGCAGGCTCGATCATGAAGCTGGGCGAGAATGCCAACATGGAGGTGCAGCACATCTCCACCGGCTCGCTGGGACTTGACCTGGCGCTGGGCATCGGCGGCGTGCCGCGCGGTCGTATCGTCGAGATCTATGGTCCGGAATCCTCCGGTAAAACGACGGTGGCGCTGCACATTGTTGCCGAAGCGCAGAAGATGGGCGGCGAGGCTGCGTTTATCGACGTTGAGCATGCGCTGGATCCCACGTACGCCAAGGCTTTGGGCGTTGATATCAATAATCTGTTGGTATCTCAGCCCGACTGCGGTGAGGATGCGCTGGAGATCACCGAGGCACTCTGCCGCACCGGCGCGATCGACGTGGTTATCGTCGACTCTGTTGCAGCGCTGACGCCTCGCCAGGAGATCGAGGGCGATATGGGCGCGGCAACCGTCGGCGTGCAGGCGCGTCTGATGTCGCAGGCCATGAGAAAGCTGGCGGCGGTCGTTTCCAAGTCGCATGCGACGGTCGTCTTTATCAACCAGCTGCGTGAGAAGGTGGGCGTCATGTACGGAAATCCCGAGACCACGCCCGGCGGTCGTGCGCTCAAGTTCTATGCGTCGGTTCGTCTGGATGTACGCAAGCTGGAGCAACTCAAGGAGGGCGACACGCCCTACGGTAACCGTGTGCGTGCCAAGGTCGTTAAGAATAAGCTGGCGCCTCCCTTCCGCTTTGCCGAGTTTGATCTCATCTTTGGTAAGGGAATTTCACAGGAGAGCGAGATCTTTGATCTTGCCGTGCGTTTGGAGCTGGTACAAAAGAGCGGCTCGTGGTTCTCCTACCGCGGAGAGCGCATGGCGCAGGGTAAGGAAAACTGCCGCAAGCTCTTGCAGGCAAATCCTGCCTTGATGCAGGATCTCAAGGAGCAGATCATGGCCATCAGCCAGCGTTCGCCCTCCTTGGTTGCGCCCGAGGAGGATGAAGGCGATGAGGGTGGTGACGATGAGTTTGCCATCGATCTGCTCGGCGACGACGGCGATCTGGACTAATGCATACGTGCGACGGTCAAGAGCCGTATGAGGTGACCTCACTGCGTGCGTCGGAGGACGGCGAGCGGGTTTTCGTTCGTGTCCGAGAGCGCGGAGCACCCGGTGGGAAGGGGGGCAAAACCTTTTCCTTGCGGGTGGAGGAGTATGTCGCTTTGCCGCTTGAGGTGCGCCGGGGGATGATGCTGTCGGCCGAGGACGTGGAGAGGCTGGAGGCTGCGGCGCAGTCGTCGGGCGCGTACGGACGCGGGTTGAATATCCTTGGTTATGGTGCGAACTCGGCCAAAACGCTACAGCGAAAGCTGGTGCAAAAGGGATACGATGCGGATGCGGCGCAGCGCGCGGTGGATACGCTGTCCGAGCGCGGATACTTGCAGGAGGAGCGCGATGCTGTACGCATGGCGCAGCAGATCATGCGGCGCGGTCGCGGCATGCGTCGCATCTTGCAGGAGCTGCGCGCCAAGGGATACGGAGAGCGTGCACTTGCCGCTGCTCGCGAAGCACTGGCCGAGGAGGATTTCGTCCAACTGTGCTGCCGAGTGGCAAGAGGGAAAATGCGATGCCGTCCGTCCGATCGCGCCGAATCCGAAAAGCTGGCGGCGTATCTGATGCGCTGCGGCTTTGGCAGTACGGAAATCAGAGAGGCATTGCGCACGGCGTGGGATGACTCTTTGGCATCGGAGGATGAATTTGACTGAACCCGCCCCGTGTTTTTTGTGATTCTTTACAAATATTTTTACAAAGGTACTTGATTTCTTTCCGTTTTCATGATATAATGACCTTACCTATCTATCGGCTGAGAATGCAGCCGAAAATCAGAAAAGGAGATTGGTTATGAAAAGCAAATGGATGCGCCTTTTGGCACTGCTTGTGGTTGCTTGCATGATGCTGTCTGTCTTCTGTGCTTGCGCTGATGACACGACGGAGGAAGGGCAGGACCCCGATGATCAAGGTCAGCAGGGCAATACCGACACCCCCGGTGACCAAGTGGAGGAGGATATCGTTTATACCGCAGATATTCCCGAAGGATACAGTGCGGGCGGTCAGGATTTCACCGTCTACACCTTCCCCGAGGAAGTTTTCGTTTGGAAGGATTTTGACTGGCAGCATGTCGGTACGCTCAATTCCGATCGTATCAACGACGCCGTCTTCCAGCGCTCCAGCCAGGTCGCCGAGGAGTTGGATTTGAACATCAACTTCTTCTGCGGACAGAGCTATGCCGATCCTGCGGAATTCAAAAATTCCTGCTCCAGCGGCGACGGTGAGTTTGCCATTGGTAATATTACGATGCTCAACCATATCGCTATGGTGCAGTCTGGCTATCTGATGGATCTGAATGCCTACGGTGAGATCGATCTGGAGGCTCCCTGGTGGGACCAGAATATCCAGTCCGATCTGAGCATTTTGGATAAGAACTTTGCCCTGACCGGTGACATCGGTACTATGTACAAGAGATCGATCGCCATCATTATTTTCAACAAGGTCATGATGAGAAATCTGGGTGAGGCCGATCCGTATGAGTACATTGATACGCACGAGTGGACCATCGAAAAGCTGGTTGAAATGGCGGGCGAGGTCTCCATGGATCTGGATTCCAACGATAAGTGGGACGAAAATGACCGCTACGGTATGATCTATTTCTCGGACGTTATCTGCGCGATGGAGATCGGCGCAGGTGTCAAGTATGCCGAGATCATCGACGGCGTTCCGGAGCTGACCATCAACTCCGACGAGGCGATCGACGTGCTCAATCTTGCGGCCGAGCTGCTGTACGACAAGGAGCTTTCCTACAACAACTCCGGCTTTACCGAGGAGAATATGTGGCGCATGTTTATGGCTGATCAGGCACTGTTCTACTACGGTGAGCTGCACTCCGCCGAGGACATGCGTGCCAGCGAGAGCGACTTTGGCTTGATGCCCATTCCTCTGTATGATGAGTATCAGGAAGAGTATCACCACACCGTCAATCCCAACGTAGCTGCGGTTATCGTTATTCCGATCACCAATCTGGACGAGACCCTGACCAGCTATGCGTTGGACGCTTTGGGTGCTGCTTCCAAGAATATTCTGACACCTGCGTATTATGATATCAACCTGCAGGGCGTTGTCAGCCGCGACGAGGAGTCTGCGGTTACCTTGGATCTTGTGATCAGCACGCTCGCTTATGACCCCGGTTATCAGTACATTGCCGAGGCGGGTGCCTTCCTGCGCAATCTGGTAGCTTCTCAATCTACTGCCTTCGCTTCTGCGTATGCGGGACAAGAGTCGGTCATGCAGAGCAAGATCGACAAGATCGTCGAGGCTATCGAAACAAAATATTGATCCTATATGCAACAAGGCTGCTTCTTTACGGAGGCAGCCTTGTTTTGCACGAATGTTTACAAATATTTTCCCAAAACCACTTGATTTCTTTCCTTTTTCATGATATAATGGCTTTGCATATCTATCGGCTGAGAATGCAGCCGAAAATCAGAAAAGGAGAACACTTATGAAAAGCAAATGGACACGCCTTTTGGCGCTGCTTGTGGTTGCTTGCATGATGCTGTCTGTCTTCTGCGCTTGCGCTAATGACACGACGGATGAAGAGCAGAACCCCGATGATCAGGGCCAGCAGGGCAATACCGACAAGCCCGATGACGAAGAGGAGGGCGATATCGTTTATACTGCAGATATTCCTGCAGGCTACAGCGGTGGCGGTGAAACCTTTACCGTCTACACCTTCCCCGAGGAGATCTTTGTCTGGAAGGACTTCGACTGGCAGCATGCCGGCACGCTGAACTCCGACCGTATCAATGATGCCGTTTTCTCCCGCTCCAGCCAGGTTGCTGAGGAGCTGGATATCGTTGTCGATTGGTTCTGCGGTAAGAGCTTTGATGATCCCGCCGAGTTCAGAACCGACATCACCTCCGGTGAGGGTCAGTTTGATATCGGTAACATTGTTATGCTCAAGCACATCGACATGGTTCAGCAGGGCCTTCTGGCTGAGATCAACAGCTACGGTGAGCTTGATCTGGAAGCTCCCTGGTGGGACCAGAACATTCGTCCCGACCTTGCGATCAACGATATGAACTTCTGCTTGACCGGTGATATCGGTACCATGTACAAGAGATCGATCGCCGTTATGATCTTCAACAAGGTCATGATGAGAGACATTGGCGAGGAGGATCCCTACGCTCTGATCGATACCAAGGAGTGGACCATCGAGACGCTGGTTGAGATGGCTGAGAACGTTTCCCTGGATCTGGATGCTAACGATAAGTGGGATGAAAACGACCGCTACGGCCTGGTCTACTTCTCCGACGTTATCTGCGCGATGGAGATCGGCGCAGGCGTTCCTTTTGCTGAGATCGTTGACGGTATTCCCGAGATGACGCTGAACTGCGAGGAAGCGATCAACGTTCTTGATATGGCTTCTGAGCTGCTGTATGATCAGGAGCTGTCCTATAGCTGGTCTGCTGCCGGTAAGACGGAGGAGATCGCTTGGACCATGTTCATGGCTGACCAGGCTCTGTTCTACTACGGCGAGCTGCACTCCGCTGAGGACATGCGCGCCAGCGAGAGCGACTTCGGTATCATGCCCATGCCTCTGTACGACGAGTACCAGGAGTCCTATCACCACACGGTCAACCCCAACGTTGCTGCTGTTATCGTTATTCCGACGACCAACACTGAGGAGCTTTTGACCAGCTATGCACTGGATTCTCTGGGTGCTGCTTCTAAGAACACGCTGACCCCCGCATACTATGACATCAACCTGCAGGGTATCGTCAGCCGCGACGAGGAGTCCGCTGTTACTTTGGATCTGGTCATCTCCACGCTGTCTTATGACCCCGGTTATCAGTACATCCTGGAGGCCGGCGCAATGCTTCGTAATTTGGTTCAGAGCAAGTCCAGCTCCTTCACCTCGAGCTATGAGGCACAGGAGAGCGTCATGACGACCAAGATCGAAAAGATTCTTGAGGCTATTCAGGATAAGTATTCTTAATTACATATCCCTAAAATCCGTAAAGACGGGGCTGTCGCATAAGCGACAGCCCCGAATTTTTTGTGCTGCTTGCGGACAGGTGTGCAGAGAGATAGAGGCATCAAATGCCGTGCACCAGCACCGTGATCAGTGCGCCGACCATGGCACTGATCACGGCCTTGGTCACCTCTCGGCGCATGCTCCGCGCTTCGTTGGCAGGGCGGCATTCCAAGCGCAGCAGACGTGAGCTTTGCTCCTTCTGTTCCCGCAGCATTTGCTGCACGCTGAGCGCAAGGCTCTCGACCGATGCTGTCAGCTTGTTGATAGCTTCGACCTGACTTTCCACCCGCTTAGTGCGATGCTTCAAGCTCCCGATCTCATGCTCGTGCGCCGTCAGCTGAATGGTTACCTGCTCGGGTGTCATCCGCTGACTCCGTCCGAGAGGGCGGCTTTTTTCTCAGCCGCTCTCTTGATCGCTTCCAGCTTGGCGCGGCGCAAGGGAGCGATGACCATCTCCCAGGTCAGGCGCAGCCAGTGGCGGTATTTGGAGCACTGGCGGAAGCAGGTGCAGCGGTCGGGAAAGCGCTCGCGCGTGCAGTATTCGCAGGCCGGGCACGGATGGTAGCGATCCTGGTCGATCGTATCCTCCACTTGGTTGATCTGAACTTTATGATTCATGGTTTCTTGCATATTATCATACCTTCCTTTCAAAAAATACTCATTTTTCGTAAAAACCTCTTGACAACCGATGAAAAATGTGATATACTGATTTTGCGAACTTTTCAGGGGCATTTCAGTTCGCCGAACAGTAAAACATACGATATTGAGAAGTTTCTTTCCCGATATCTATGATATTTCCTCTCGGTTCCCTTATATTATACTACTAATTTTGAGTATTGTCAATAGCTTTTTATATATTTTTTGGTATTTTATGTGCCGGAAAGGTTGTAACCATGGATGACTTCTTAACACGCACCTTTGCGCTGATGAAGGCGCAGGGCAAAAAGAACAAGGATCTTGCCGACTATATCGGCGTCACCCCGCAGCGTGTCACCGACTGGAAAAGCGGCCGCATTTTGTCCTACAGCAAATACACGGAGAGGATCGCGGATTTTCTCGGCGTCAGCACCGATTATCTTTTGACGGGTCGCCCTGCCATCGCCGAGTTCGCCAACGTTGCGCCCGTCGTTCGCCGTCGCGTGCCTCTTTTGGGAGAGATCGCCTGTGGCGAGCCCATTTATGCCGACGAGGAGCATGAGTGCTCGGTAGCTCTCGGTTCGGACAACGCCGCGGATTTTGTGCTGCGTGCCAAGGGCGACAGCATGGTCGGTGCGCATATTCATGACGGCGACCTTGTCTTTTTCCGCCGCTGTGATACGGTCGATAACGGCAAGATCGCTGTCGTCATCATTGGCGATGAGGCGACGCTCAAGCGCGTATACTATGCGCCCGAAAAAGAGCAGCTGATTCTCATGCCCGAAAATCCCGCGTACCGTCCTTTGGTCTACGTTGGTCCGGAGCTTGAGCAGGTCCGCATCATGGGCGAGGCACTGTTCGTCCAGACTATGCTGCATTGAAACGAATAAAAAGGAGAGGAACCTCATGACGGAAGTTCCTCTCATATTTTTTTAGATTTTGGTTACGTCTTCCACACGGAGACGATCGCCGTCAACAAAGAAGATGATGTTATGTCCGGCGAAGTAGACACCATATTCGCGACTCGGGTCATTTTGATAGGACGGACGCGGGTCGTTGGCAAGGACGGCAACGGCGGCATCGCGACGGTCGGCGGGCAGGCGGGCGAGCAGATGCTCGGGAAAGGTAACCTGCAGCGCGTGGTCACGAACGGGATCGGCAAAGCCGCCGGTCGCATCGGGATGCGCGTCGGTGAAGGGAAGATAGGGCTTGATGTCGTAGATGGGCGTGCCGTCCATCAGGTCGGCGCCGCCGACGTGCAGAACGCAACCGTGCGATTCCGTGGACTCCACGCCCAAAAAGCGAACGGAGGACAGCCCGATCGGA
>JAEIGA010015616.1_pt1 | contig 11558 bp, 17 predicted proteins | sample 9270691 | NCBI WGS metagenome assembly JAEIGA01 (sample SAMN17057246, study PRJNA624740) | gut metagenome | biome: biome; isolation source: fecal sample | host: Bos grunniens | place: China: Xizang | collected 2019
AATCATCATTTTTCTTTGACATTTGTTTAACTTTGTTTGAAGAGTTCTGTCACTTATTCATACTCTTCAAAGATAAGGATTTCAGAGTCTTACACCAATTTAATAACTTTCTCGGCTAAAAGCTTCTCCACGTCCTTATTATCCTCTTTAACTTTATAACCCCTGATAATCACGCCCTTCTCATAGACTTCCATAATAGCCATCTCAGCATCTTCATAAAGTCTCACAGATTGACCATTGACTATTCCTCTTGGTTTTGACATAGAAGGAAGAGCTACACACCAGGCAGATTCTTTAACTGGGGTAGTACTTTCTTTAGTGTAGACAAATTCATTCTTCTCTGAGGGACTTACAATTCGATATTCATGGTTATCAAAGTTAATTCCAGAGGAGAAACTAGTATGAGAATGACCACTGAACCAAATAATATTCTTGTAGAGGTTCATGAGTTTATTAAAGAACCAATACTCAATACCAGTCAGAGAATTAGAACCCTTATTTATTCCACCATCTTCCTTAACACCATCTGGACTAATTACCGAATAGAACCAATTTCCATCTTTAGCTCTCCCCTCTCCATTACCCACGCGACTAGGCATGAAGTGATGAGTAAAGATATAGATTTTCTTGTCCTGATTATTTTCTACCAACTCCTTCAACCAGATAAGAGTGTTTGGGTTATAATATTGATAGTTATAGAGTTTGTCAGCATCCGAATATTCAGTATCTTCAACGAACTCCTTCATTCTCTTCATATACGGGTCATCTTCTCCTAGGTTGAGAATAGTACGAGCATGAATCATTCTATCATGCCAGCCACTAGTCACTCCCCAGATATCATCTCCATAATCAAGGGACAGAAATACATAAATATCATTGTCCTTCTTAAGCCAATAATTTAATTTAGAGTAGCCATTTCTTCCATGACCACCTCCATCATTCCACATTACCAGATTATTCTTTACTTTCTCCCAGTTACTGTTGACATACTGTTTTGCACACTTGATAGCTTCATCTGAGATACCACCTTTTGATGCGTCCCAAATAGAGCTACCAGTATAACCACCATCTTTAGCATACAAATCAACATAATCATTATAGCTAAAGAACCTCATATCTGCCTGTCCCTGCGCCGTACTCTTTCCAGTTTCAAGCTCAAATACAATTCTTCCTCTACCAGGTACTATTCCATTAATCTGTTGTCCTGTTGGCCATAATTCTGAAATTCTTTTGCTTACATTTGCATTATATCCATAAGTACATTCAGAATTCTTCTTACCAGTTATTGTATCTCCAACCCTACTTTCAAAAAGACCATAAAAGTCATGATTCCCCAAAGGACTGAAGAATCTAAGACCCGCTACCTGCCAATAGGGAACATCATACATCTTTTTCATCTCACTATAGTCAGCATCACAAGTTGCCTCCGGATGCTTTTTATAATCATTAGTCTGAGATTCTGCAAGATCACCACAGGATACAACAAACTTGACTTCTTGGTTATTAACAAAAAGATTCATTACACGCTTAAAATCATCTTCATCCCACCAATCAGTTGAAGTACCACTATTGCTTTTACATATATGGGGATCTGAAATTACACCCACCGAATACTTATAGTCCCCCAGATCTTTCTTTTCAGGTTCTGGTGTAGGAGTAGGAGTTGGATCTGGTTTTGCATCCGGATTAGCCTCTTGAATTACAGTAACATACCACTCTTTTGCTGCTGTCCTTCCCTCATTATATCCAGCTTTAATTGTATCATCTTTTGTCTTGAAATAAAAATAAGTGGTCCTTTTTGAATTAGAAGGATTGGTTGAGAGAGCTGTATACTTTATTGTCTTTCCATTATTAATCAGTTCAGCCTTACACCACTCAGATTGTTTCTGAATTTCTATAGTGTCTACAAAAACGCTATCATAAGTTACACTCCCTGATTTTGGGCCTATAAATAATGGAAGTCGATCTTTTCCCCAGTTATCAGTTCCTCCAAATCCTATTCCTGATACATCTCCAATCTCCACAGTAAACATAACATCTTCATCCCCTTCTTTTGGGAATAATTTTGTCTCATCTTGTCCGTCTTTCATCGTGAAACACAAGTCTACTTCCCCGTCAGAGCGAATAATAATATCCTCTATACAGGGTTCACCAATTTTTGTAATCATAATTAATAAAAAAAATTAAAAATGACTTAACCGTTACTAACAGTCATTGTCATTTGTTTGTATTTAGAATTCGCCGAACTTAAAACCGATTCTCTCGTAAAGTTTATCTCTTAGAATGGAACTTAATTCTATTTCATTCCAATAACCCCGTCTAGCTAAAATCCTGAAGATAGACCAAACAGGAGAGTAATCAGGTTTCATCAGTTCGGGGATATTCCTCTTGCGGATATACTTTGATTTATGATCATCTATTTTTATTCTAAGACAATCATCTGTATCTTTCACTATAACTGAAGAATTTCCTAAAGTATATATCCCATTAAAAATCTCATCATAATCTCTCTTAATATTCATCCACTCATACAGGTCTGAATTTATCCATTCAATAGCTAATATTTCTTCTTCAAGATTTAGCCAATCTTCAATAATTTTCTTTATCTTGAAAGCAAAGAGGGATCGTATAGAGGGATACCTAAGAGAAGCCGCGCTATCATACCAAGAATTCCAGCTATAAGCATAACCTTCAAAATCACTAGTTTCTATATATTCTGGAATAATTTTGAATGTATCTTCCACTTGTTTCTTCACTCGGACCTTTATATCTCGGTCAGGAGGGAGTGGAACTAAGATACGAGAATATCTGGGTATAATTCGTTTATCCATTTGTATTTTGTTTCTTTGTCTATAAAACCTCTTCGATATATTTTAGAAATCCCATTCTTAAATATTGGGTCTCTTTCTATCCAATATCCAATTACGGAAGTATCATTTACAGAACAAATATGATTATCCCGATAATAAATACGTCCAATATTCTGTTGCAATTTTACCACACCCTCTTTATCAAAACTATAGAAACCAGCTATAGGAAATAGTTCGGAAAAATCTACTTCTTCACAATAGTTCCATCCCGTTCCATATTCATAGTATCCAAGTTCGGAAGGCTTCATTTTTATGACGGATTCCTTATAGAGAAATTTAGCCACAATCTTAGAATACTCAGAACTAAACCAATCTTTAAACGACACTTTTAGTCCAAATGTTCCAGAATATGATCCTTTGATGACTTTGGCTAAATTCCTCTCACTGAATATCTTTTCCTTTAAAGTTCGTGCATCATCTTCAGTCAGTGTTTGAATGATTAGATCTGTCATAAACACTTTCTCTAATCTGAATCAACAAGTCTTCAAGTAATCTCTGATCAGGTTCGTCTGGAAGTGTAGAAACCTCAAACGCCTCCTTCATTTTAGATTCCGTTTCTAACATGAGTTCTTTTACCTCCTCATACTTCATTTCATGCCGACGAATCCTTAGTAGCTCTTCTCTATCTCCTGCTTCTGCCCGATCCAGTATGAGACCTTTTCCTTGTGCAACCTCAATACCCATTCTCATGATACGTATCGAGTGCATAGTATTTTTAGAGTCCCATTGATGACCAAGATTCGATTCATATCTTTTCTGGTTTCTGTTCTTCACCCAATCCCAATACTTCTTATAATCTGCACAGTGACGACTAAACGCATTGGTATTATATTGGAAAGTACAGAGTGGATTAATGGCTTCAGATCTTGGGATGCTAGAGAGACGGAGTTGAGTAGTTTCGTTGGTTGGGTCTAAGATTCCCCGGTATTTAATTTCCGTAGTCTTTTTCCCTTCCACCAACTCTTCCCAATACTTCATTTGCTCTTCATGTGGTAATTTATGATAGTCTAAATTATATCTTAGTTTTACATAATTCACTATACCAATCTCTTTATCAGCAAACCAATCATAGTAGAGAGTATAGAGTTCAATTCCGTTTGGTAGTCTACATATCCCACAATGTTCCTGCTTCAATCCGTTTTCTCTCAACCATTTTTCCAGAGTCCAAACACCATCATTACCCGGCCGTGGAACCCAGCAGAAAAACAGCGGTGATTTTCTCTCCTTAACTTCGGCGGGGTCTATACACATTGCTTTACTCAGTCCTTCCATTTTCGAGATCTGAGATTTTGCATAACCTCTAAAACTTGGATATGCTGCCTTGGTTAATAATTCCCGCCGGATCTTCCAGAGAGGTTCCAACCGCTGATCATAATGCTGGATCTTATCGGCCGGAGTGAATAAGGCGCATAAAGCTTCCGGGTTAGATTTCTTCAACTCCTTTACAAATTTCCCAAGCTCATCCACATAATTATCATGCTTCTCGTCGCTCAGGTAAGGTTTATAATCTTCACCCGTTCCTAATAACCAATTCTCAGGACAACAAAAGAGACCAAACGTATCTAAGTCTGATCCCTCTGTATTAAGACCAAAAAGATGACTCCCCCTGACTGACTTGAACATTAAGATTCCATTCCGTGCATTCCATTCCATATCTCGGTAACAGCTTGAACAGAAACATTAAAACTCTTAGTCAGCATATTAGTTACAAGTTGACCTTTTAGAATTTCCCTAAGCATAAACTCCTCATTCTCTTCCAATCTATCATCATCTTCTTCTTCAACCATCATACCTACTAAGTTCATGAAAATATCGACTGTTGAATTTATGTCCTCAGAATTTATTATATGTTTATAACTCTCCTGTGCAGACATCATCAAATTCATAAGGAGATCTTCAAAAGTAGTGTTAGGTTTTTTGGAAAGTAAGAGTTTTGTTTTCTTCTTTACCCCTTCCGCTAAGCTATCATCTGCTCTCTTTGACTCAAAATCACGTGCTAGGTCTAAAATCGTCTTCAATTTACTAAGATCTTTCACTTTAACTTATTTTATTTTTACATTCTACACAGATAAGGCATTCAAGAGACGTCCCGTAAGATCAGGGGTACCAATTTTTTCATATTCTCCATCTTCTTTCAGCCAAATCAAATTCCTGTCTATAATGGGAATACCAAGTTGTGCAAGACCTAACTGATAGAGGGAAAGCTGGATGCTGTAAATGGAGAGAGGTTCATCGATATAGTCCCGGAATGGATCGAGAAGCGTGTTTGATTTACTCCGGTTGAATGAATTTTTTAAGTCTTTGTTAGTATTATGAGTTACCAACATATTCTCCCCTACACAGAAAGTATGAGAGGAACCATCAACTTCAAGACATCGAGTAGGAATTGTCTCAACCGGTTCTACCCTCAACACGCGTTTAAAACATTCCGGGTTCTTTTGTTCGATGTATAATCCTCCACGTTTTTTCCATCCAGCCATTTCCTCAGTAGTCATAACCTCATAATCAGTTTCCATGATGAAGAAGTTAGCCTTTATTTTTCTCATCACCAACCACCTATGTTCATGATCTGCTACTATCTCTGAACCATCATCAAACGTAATTAAGAAACAGGGATTATAGTGGATTTCGGATGTATTCAGGACTGTTACTATTTCACCATCCTTATCCCAAACCTTATCCCCGCGTTCGATCATTCCTATAGTTTTCCACCCATCCTCCGTTTTAATTGGGGTATCAAGTGGAAGACCTTTATAATCATGAATACTAAACATAATTTCTCCAGAGGCCATTTTATACGCCAACAAGATATCAAAAGTTCCAGCATACCCTAACTTCTCATGATACAACTTTGCTTCAGGCATAACGGGAAAAACATTAGGGTTACCAAGAATATCAGTCCAGTATTTTTCAATAGCCCTTTCTTTCCCAACATATGGAATCATGTAACCATCGGGAGAGTATTGGAAAGGAAGCTCAATAGGTCGGCCAATAAATAAGTTCATCATCTGCTCACCAAACCAATGAGTCTTACTACCACATGATGTACTGGTAATATTATTTTGGTGCCACTCTTCTTGTAATGCCTCCTTAGTTTTCCCTAGTTTCTTTGCTTTATTCGTTGCAATCTCATCCCAATCTACATAAGGCTCGAACCTATGACACACAGTAGAAACCGGAGGATATTCACGGTCTCCAACAAAATATTGATGTGACTCTTCGATAAACTTAAGATCTTCGAAAGCTTTGGTAATCCGTTCCCTAGCTTCTGTCACTTCTCTCGGTTCAGGCCATTTTGAATATCTAGCCTGTATATCTCTAATATTAATCATCTTGTATTAAAATAAGGGAAATGCTTTTTATTCTGCACTCCCCTATCAAATTTATCCCTCCGTATCGTATTGTGAGAATTTACCAGACTTTTTCTCCTTTATAAATTCCCATGCCTCATCCTCAGTTTTATAGTTCCGAACAAATAGAGTATCATTATAGTCATTATTCTTCGTAAAATAAAACCTTCTCCATTTCCAGAACCAATATCTCCATTCCGGATAAAAACGATCATCTTCCTGAATTACTCGATATATTCTTTTCATCCTTATCCCTCCAATCTCTAAGTTTTACGGTTCCACTTTCTCGGTCATAATCGGCGGAATAAATCAACCTACCCTTAACTTTAGCCTTCCACATGATCTCCAACTTCTTTATCTATATCACCAATCAGACTAGCCAACTCACGATATCCAAGTCCCTCTACCTTTTCAATGTCGGGGCGAAGGAAACTGAAATCTAGATCTTCAACTTTAAACCCGCCAGATCCTTTCGAAAATTCATCCTTAAAGATCATAGCCATTCTTGTAACCAGATATGTATACTTGAAGATATGAGTCAAAACTTCCTCTCCCTTCTCGGCATCTTCACATTCAATCAAGTAACCAACCTCATTACCTTCTCCCTTAATTTCTGAAACGGTAGGCTTAAGATTGTCTGGGATAGAATCAATACAAAAAATCTTAATGGTATCTAAAAGGTCTTCACGATCCTTCTCACCATCATACTCGCAAATAACCCTTATCTCTTTTAGGTTATCATCGTCATAGGTAAATCTAAATGTTCCCATATTTTTTAATCTTATCTTTATTAGTAAGGAAATCAGACGATGAAAAGAGCAAAAAGAAAAAGAGCTTCATGCCCTTTTCCCATTGATTAATCTAGAGAAGTAATCAATGTCTTTCATTGCCTTTTCCTTCTCTTCACTCGTACTGTCTGGATCTTTTAGTATTTCTTCTGCGTCTTCAATCCAGCCCGTAATCACTTTTCTTGACCATCTTCCAGGGTGCTTTATCGCACGCTCTACTGGTCCTAGTTCTGGCTCTGGGTCGAACATAATCCCCCATACCACCCAAATCATTACACAAATTACTAATAAAATAATCATAACATTGTTTTGTTAATATTAATGTTTCGAAAATACTTTCTTATAATATAAAACACCTCCTTTAATAGTCAATTCTTACAAATGAATTGCTCTATCTTTAGGAGGCGCCACACAAAACAGAATTAATAGAGCTCTCATTACTCAATCTCTATTACATATATAAGGATTTGAGACGATTTTAGACGGATAAAAACTCAGCCTATCCATTGCGCTGTATGGTTTTCACAGAGGGATTATGTTAAGTCGGGATCTTCACACAAGGTTTTTCACGGCCGTATTTTCTTTGTGTATTCTTTTTCGACTTGATAAATGGTGTAAGATTTATATGGTATTCTCTTACGGCCAAAGTAAAATTCTAGATATTTTACTTAAGGATTTTACAAATTTTTACCATATTTTCTTTACACCATAACTTTTCCCTCTGTTTTTCTCACAGCGCGTTATTCCCTTATATATACATGAAAGAAATTGGAAAAGAATTATTTGGGGTGTTGTATGATAAATTGAGCGAACACCTAGAGAAGAATGGAGGAGTAATAAGAACAGTAGGAATAGAACAGGGAACAACAAATCAAGCTCTAACCAAAATGTGGCAGGAGGGGAAAAAGTGGGAAACAATAACCCTAATAATTGCCTATCACTACACCAGAACTGACTCCATAATTCTACAACTATCGGGATCTAAAACACTGATAAATAAAAAGGCATCATTCACAGAAATACAAAGATTGCTCGGAATAAAGAAAGGGAGATCTGAGTGTGTTGAAATTGGGAGGGATGATTTTGAAGAAGAGTTCGGAAATCTTTGGTCTATGTTCCGAGGTAAAAAGAAGATAGGATCATTACTTAAGGGACTAGGAATAGAAGATGGTGCACTCCTAGAAGATTACTGGAAACAAGGATATCAATGGGAAACAATAACCGCCATAATTGTTTCTCTCAGGATGAAGGTTAGTGGAGAAGTTATGGTGGAAACAGAATATGGAGGTTACAGATTTACAAACCCAACCTACTACGGAATTTTTGAAACAATCCTAAGTAAATGTTAAAAACGCGCTTACTAGGACCTGAATTCCTTATTAGCGTGAATAAAAAATATTCATTTGTTAGAGGAGAAAAGTTTGAGAAGTTATGATTTTACAGCGAATTAGTAAAGTAACTTCTCTTTTTTATTTTTATGGGTAAGAAGAATTATAATAGGGTAGATCGAGGAATAGAAGCTTCCGATTTTGAATATTCCGAAATAGAGGAAATTGATGATCCTGTAAAGCTTGTCCTTGAAGAATATGTAAAACCAAGAAAAAATGGACGAACTTAATAAAATGTATTCGGGTGACTTAGGATATAATGGATCAGATAAAAACTACCTTGATTTCTATGATGATGGTGTTACTGTAAATTATGACTACTACCCGTATTTTCTGGCTGAACAAATCTACCAGACACCAACAGGACCAGAAAATCCTGAAGAGTATGTGATTAGGCCATTGTATACTGTCTATAATGAGCCTTTCTACACAAGCGCAAACAACCTATTTTTCGTGAGAGGGTAATAATTATGGACGAAACACCTAGAACCGGAACTCCCTTTATAGCTCCAGGATATATCTCGAGTTATACAGGACCAGAAATTGACACGGCTATTACAAGGGCCAATGAAATGTGGTACTCCCGAATTGAAGCAGATGAAGTGAATGATCCAATATCTGTTGTTCGAAGTGCCTAGAGTAAAATTTATGATTTTATGGAAGAAAAAGAGGGATAGACCTAAAAATAGTATCTATCCTTCTTCTTTTAATTCTCCTCTCCTCAACATCCATTCAAAATCTATATCACAAACTTTTCTCCCATAACAAATTTCTGGAGGGTCTGATTTTGTGACAGTATATTCGAAGATAGGAGAGATTTCATCACATTGGACTACATAAACTTTTAGCCTCTTTTTGTGAATATTAACCCAAAAACCAAATCGAGGCCTAAACTTATAAACCAGAGATCCCTTTATAACTACTAACCAACCTTCACTCAACCCACTCTTAAGTCTACCCACAAGATGCCGAATTCATTAAGATATTTAACGTTGATTCTTTAAGTTTCATCCTAAGTTCTGGTGGTTTTTCATAATATCCAACTGTCATAATGAGTTTTATCCTTTCAGCATTCCCCTTAACTCTTACTCTTCCTCTCTTACATCCCATTACCCATTTTCCTGCTTTCAAAGAAAATTTAATGAGATAATGATGTTCTGGATCTCTGGCTACACATAATTCTTCTCCAATCAATCCACAATCAAATCTTTTCACATTAATAAAGATCTCAAACCCTTATAAATGAGCCTCGGGATTAGAACGGGGCTTGGGCGAAAAAGAATTACAAATAATATGAAAATTACTGAGAACAATAAAAGATTAAAAATAGTAAGAAGAATTGGAATGCCCGAAACTAATTCCTCTTCCTCGCATGCTGTCTCTATCTCAATGAATCCGACAAGCTTAGTAGCACCAGGAGATAAAGATTGGGATATAGAGATTACCGAGGATGGAGTCTTAAGGATACCAGGAGGAAAAGACTTCGGGTGGGAATATTTTAAAACAAATTCCATCCTTACCAAACTTCAATACTTATGCGGGATCTATTGTTATGATATTAGAACAGATCATGGCAAAAAGAGCATCACCAAACTAAAGAAAATCCTAAAACGAATATTCGGAGTGAGGGATGTAGAATTTTTATGGATCACTGAATTTTCCGAAAGACTAAAGGAAGTAGAAGATCCAGATGATGCTTACTATGCCTATCCAGAAATTGACCATAACTCACATGACATCTTTGAGGAAATAACGGAGAATGAAAGTGTTATTCGTGCATTCCTCTTATCTCGTGACTCTTGGTTATATGGGGGTAATGATAATTCTAGTGCTCCTGATGGTTTTTACAATGAACCTATCTCAATCTCACGTGTAAATGCTATCTTAAGTGTTGAACTCGGAGGAAAGATCGGGAGAGTTGATTGGGAAATTAAGAACCTTTTTGATGAAGTAGGAAAAGATACTGTAAAGAGAACCCTAACAAATGAAGATGATTTCAATGTACTGGGAGAACTTTACTATGATACTGTGAAGAAAGAATGGATAGATGAAGAGAAAGACCTGAAAGATATAATGGATGGTTCTCTCCTGACATTCTTTACCTACTCATTCCTGTATGTTGATGATCATTTTGAAATTCTTTATACCAGTAGTGAATTTAATACTAGATGGATGAAGATAAAGAAAGAATTATTTGGTGATCGTTATGCTGATGTAGATGAATACTTGATTACTCAGAAGACAATTTCCAGGATGAAGAAGGGAGAAGATTATATAACTTTCCTTATCAAAATCAAACTTTTAGAATACGGGGGATATGAGATTTAGTAGGTTTAGCACTGGAAAATACTTGAATGGAAATTACTTAGTTAAAATTTCATCCTATGGTAGCTCTTTTTTCGGGATTGAGAAGAGAGCATTAAGAGTAGGAGAAGAGTTAAGGTCAGAGTTTCCAGATTCTATCGACCTAAAAATATCAAATCGTTGTTCTCATGGTTGTCCTTTCTGTCATGAGTCTAGTACAAAAGAAGGAAAGGTATTAAACCTGGAGAAGACGAAGGAAATCTTGGAACAACTCCCTGTCAAACCTATAGAGATTGCAGTAGGAGGAGGTAATGTTCTGGAATGTTTGGATGAGACAGAAGATATATTAGGGTGGTTACAAGAGAGAGGTTTTAAAACTAGAGTAACAATAACCTTGAAGGATCTAATGAGTACTGGAACCAAAAGCTTAGATGACAGGATTTCAAAACTTCTGGTCAATAAAGTGGAAGGTCTTGGAATATCGGTTACTTCTCTGAAAGGATTAAAACTTACAAAGAATTCCGTTGATTATTTCAAGTCTGGTCTCCTTGATTATACTGACCTTGGAAAGAACTTAGGATTCGGTCCACAAGTCGTATATCATGTCATTGCTGGTATAACTCCGCTGGAAGATATTAAGTGGATTATAGAAAATACTAAAGGTTCAGTCTTAGTATTGGGTTATAAACAATGGGGAAGAGCAAAAGATACAAACCTCCCCGACATGACCGACTTGAAACATTACTTGAAAAACCTGATCGAATCTACACAAACTGATCTTAAGAGCTTGGGATTTGATAACTTAGCCATAGAACAGTTGGGAATTAAGAAAATGATTGGAGAGGAAAGATGGAAAGG
>JAEIGA010015617.1_pt1 | contig 11557 bp, 11 predicted proteins | sample 9270691 | NCBI WGS metagenome assembly JAEIGA01 (sample SAMN17057246, study PRJNA624740) | gut metagenome | biome: biome; isolation source: fecal sample | host: Bos grunniens | place: China: Xizang | collected 2019
ATCGTGGTAGATTCACCTGCTTTATAGATATATGCGTCCATTCCGAAGCCGACTCCGAGAAAAACGATTTCCGAGAACTGTCTGCCATATATTCCGCTTGCTCCTAAGCCGTTGGACATAAATATATTTCTGGCCAGTTCCCCTCCGACCATCCATCTGTTATGACGCTGGAATGAACGTTCCGGGGTCTGAGCCGTAAGGACTGCTGCTGATGCGATCATGGCAGCAACAGCAATTATCAGTCTTTTATGCATAAAATAATATGGGTTACGGTCATAAGATGCGATTTCCGCATCAAACGTTGCATCTGCCGGACTGTTTTTGCCTGTTTTTCACGCAACTACGGTCGTTGGTAGAGACGGAGGCCGAATTCTGATGCCATGGTCATCAGATGATCAAAAATGTCGGACTGCTTCTTCTCATGAACAGCCCATGCCTTGTCCTTCGTGAAGAAGTAGACTTCTATAGGCAGGCCGTAGGCTGTGGCTTCTTTCTGAGTCACAATGATGTCCAGGCTGGTGTTGATGTCCTTGTGGGTGCGCAGATACAGTTCTATATATGTTCTGAAAAGCTGGATGTTTGTCATCTCGCAGCATGGCTTCGAATCCTCAGGCAAGGACCTGAAGTAGCTGTCCATCAGCGGCACGGCCTTGCGGATGTCCGAGATCATGTCCGGAGTGCAGATTTCCAATGTGTTTATGTCAATGTATATGTTCTTGTCGGCTCTGCGTCCTCCGCTTTCCTGCATTCCACGCCAGTTCTTGAACGGTGTCGTTACCAGTGTGTATGGCGGGATCATGGTCAGGGTGTTGTCCCAGTTGCGGACCTTGACTGTGTTGAGGGTGATTTCCTCGACATTTCCGTTTGCACTTCCGTCAGGCATCTGTATCCAGTCGCCCAGACGGACCATGTTGTTCTGCGAGAGCTGCACCCCGGCTACGAATCCCAGTATGCTGTCCTTGAATATGAGCATGAGCACGGCAGCCGAGGCACCGAGTCCGGTAAGCAGCACTGTAGGGGATTTGTCTATGGCAATAGCCATGATAATGATGCCGCCGACGAAGTAAAGCATTACCTGGAGCCCCTGCACTATGCCCTGGAGCGGGTGGCTGCGGTTCTTGTCCGTAGTCGAGTAGATGTCCAGGAAAGCCATGAGCGAGGAGTTGCATATCATGATTATGACGATGAGTATGTATATTATGTCGATCCTATGGAGCAGACGTATCAGATCTGTCCCACGTTCGAATGCGATATAAGGAAGTACATACAGGACCAGGCCGGAGACCAGCAAGAGAATGTGATGCCCCAGCTTCCTCTTTACCAGAAACGGATGCCATTTGGATCGTATGAGTCTTATGTTATGTTTTGAGAGCCATCTGAAAAGGCTCTGTACCAGCCAGTTGATGCCTATGCCGATGAATATCATGGCGGCGATCAGCAATGCAGTATTAAGGATACCGGCAATATCCGGATCTATATGGAACTTCTCTGTCAGTATGAAGTCGAGCCATTTCCCAATCTTTGTCATATCTTATCTTTTTCCCGATATATTTCAACATCCGTGCAACGAAACGCTTTGATGTTGCATCTATTACGCAGCTTTTGTGAGAAATATATGAATGATCATGCTACCATACAGGCTCCTGTCGTTGCCGTTTCGCGCCACCGCATCGCGACTGACGGTGAAGGTGTGACGACCCTTGTGGCCTTTCATTCATGTCCGCTGCGTTGCCGTTGGTGTCTGAATCCACATACATGGAGGGAGGGTGCTGTGTTTACGATGTATTCCGTACATCAGCTTCTTGCAAATGTGCAGGTGGATGACATTTATTTCCAGGCCACCGGCGGAGGCATCACTTTCGGCGGCGGTGAACCGGCTCTCAGAAGCAGATTCATCGAGGAGTTCCGCAGAATATGTCCGAAAGAATGGAAGATCAACATCGAGACCTCATTGAATGTGCCTCAGGAGCATGTGATAAGGCTGGTAGGGGCAGCGGATGAGTTCGTGATCGATATAAAGGACATGAATCCTCGGATATATCGCGATTATACCGGCATCGGCAATGAGCAGGTCATCGGGAATCTCTGTTTCCTGGCATCGGAGGGAAAGGCTGACAGATGTGTCATCAGGATCCCGCTCATTCCCGGGTTCAATACTGAAGAAGACAGGGAAAGCAGCATCTCAGAGCTTCAGAAGCTTGGTTTTACAAGATTCGACAAGTTTGAATACATAACAGAAATCAACAAATAGACACTTTTATCATGGAACGTGGAAGACAGGTCTGCAGGATCCTGAAAGACATCAGGAAGCAGATAGCAGAAGAAAATGACATTGAATTCATTACATCGGAATGTACTCACAAGGGTGATTGTGCCGGAACATGCCCCAGATGCGAGGCTGAAGTCCGTTATCTTGAATCTCAGCTTGCGCGCCGCCGCATGACCGGCCGGGCGGTACGTCTGACAGGAGTGTCGATGGGACTTGCAGCTGTCGCTCCCGCCATCCTTTCATCATGCGATCCTGTGATTGACGGGGATATCATCATTCCTACCCAGGGAGCTGTCCCAGCCCCGGAATTTATCGCTCTTGGTGAGAATCTCGTATTCGACCTTATTTCATATGATACATTCATGGACATGTTTTCGAAAGGAGGATGGGTCGAGTCAGAGGTTTATGATGTTTTTCCCGGAGGACGGACCGGTGAGGAGATTCTTGGGAATATAGATGGTTATACACCGAGGAAATATGCCGTCAGATCGGAGACCGACATAAAGCAGTATTTCTCCTATAATGCTGATCCTCATCTTTTTGAATACAAGATCCACCAGTTCTCATATGATCAAAACAGCAATACTTTGGTCATAGATGTATATGGCAGTCGCACAAGGCTGTTCGTAGCTTCCATCGATGAGGAGAAGATGGTATGCTATGGTGATGTGTTCTCGACCGTATGGGCTCCTGATGCCTTTCTGGGCAAATATGTCTTCAGACATGTGAGCGATGAGACCGTTGCGCGATGGGATGAGAAATATTCAACCGAACAGTCAGCAGAGTAAGATCAAATATCATAGCTATGGAAAGAATCATTATTTTGGCAGTCTTGTCTGCAATGCTGGCAGGATGTGCAATGGATGGAGTTTATGCACCGGATTTCAATTATTCGGAACCATCTGGTGACGTTATGCCGGAACCACCTTCCGGGGATGACTATGCTGATTATGCCGACAATCCTTTCATAAGTACGGAGGAGCAGGCTGTATCTACATTTTCCATAGATGCAGACGGAGCTTCATATGCCAATGTACGTCGTTATATCAAGAGCGGCATGACTCCTCCTCCCGCGGCTGTGCGTATAGAGGAGTTCCTCAATTATTTCACCTTCAATTATGATGACCCGAAGGACGGCAATGCCATAGCGATCAATGCTGAGGTCGGTCCGTGTCCATGGACTCCGGAGAACCGTCTCATCAGGCTCGGAATCAAGGGTAAGTCCATGAAGGAATCTGAACTTCCTGATGCCAATTTCGTTTTTCTTATCGATGTGTCGGGCTCGATGAATTCAAGCGATAAGCTTGATCTTCTGAAAAGCGGTCTCATCACTCTTCTGGACTATCTGCGTCCGGATGACAGGATCTCGATAGTGACCTATTCAGGATCGGTGAAGAAACTTCTCGAATCAACTCCTGTCAGGAATTCAGATAAGATCCGGAAAGCAATTTCCAAGCTTACGGCCAGCGGATCCACTGCCGGAGGAGAAGCCATGGAGATGGCTTATAAGGAGGCTCTGGAGAATTTCATCGAGGGCGGAAACAACAGGGTGATCATGGGAACTGACGGAGATTTCAATGTGGGAGTGACTGATACTGACGCTCTTATGGAGATGGTTCAGAACTATGCTGCGAAGGGTGTGTATCTTACTGTATGTGGATTCGGAAGGGGTAATCTCAACGACTCGATGATGGAGAAGATATCCAACAACGGCAACGGTACTTATGAATACATAGCCTTTGAGGAGGATATGGTCAAGGCCTTTGTTAACGAACGTTCTGAATTCTTCTCCGTTGCCAACGATACTAAGATACAGGTGACATTCGATCCTTCCAAAGTGGACAGCTACCGTCTCATCGGATATGAAAACAGAGTCCTTAGCAATGAAGATTTCGAGAATGATGACAAGGATGCCGGCGAGATAGGTGCAGGTCAGACGATCACGGCTCTCTATGAAATAGTTCCTGCAGCTGAGGGATCTGCTGATGAAGGTGCACTTGCTGTATTTGATGTCAGATACAAGAAGGCTCTAGGTGACACAAGCATTCCGCTTTCACTAGATGTTGTGCCTTCTGATGCTCTGAATCTTTCTCCGGAACTTAATTTTGCTGCATCTCTTGCGGCATACGGTATGATCCTGCGTGATTCCCCATACAAAGGTGATGCTGATTTGGATCTGGTTTCATCCCTGGCTCGAACCGCTCTGGAATTCGATCCGTTCGGCTACAGGGCAGACTTCCTCGAAATCGTTCAGGAAACAGTCTCTCTTGATATGTGACGGGTAAATCTCTGATCTTCAGCATTTTACCCCTTTAGCCTGCCGCTCTGGACATGCAGGCTAAAGGGGTAAGTTGTTGAGGGATATGTGATTAGCTGCCACTTGATTTGAGTTTGAAAGATTTGTATATTTGCATATTATGATGTCGGAAATGGAAATGAACAAGGTTTTGGAGGCTTGTACCGGCGATATGAGGTCGGTGGCTGAAGGAGAAAAGATGACTCTTGATATGCAGGTCAGGGCATATGATCTTCTGTCTTATCTTCTTGAGATGCAGGAGTATGGGATGCCTTCTGGTCTGGCCGATGATACAGTCGGTGGCTTCTGTGCAGAATATGAAGCATCTTCGGGAAAGCTGCAGAACGCTTTTGACGAGGATATGTTGAAAAAGGAGGCTCAGGCACGTCTGGAGGACTTGAAGAAGGCTCAGAATGAGGCCCGTTTCGAGGCAGCGGCAGCTGCAAGCCTTCATGAGTTTGCAAAGGAGGTATTCCAGACATGGCAGACGGCCGGAATATTTGCCCGCAGGAGGGCTCTCCGCGAGCTTCGGGAGAGAGCTGGTTTCCGTTTGGAGTCGCACCGCATAGGCAATTATGTCGCAAAGACATTCGACCTGATGAATGAGGCTCATGCCCGTTTCGCGCGTGCCCAGCAGGCCGTCTTTTCCGCTGATGTTTCCTATAAGGTCAGCAGGGGAGTGTATGATGATTTATTTCAATGTCTTGTAAGATAGGATGTGGATGGTCACTCCTATGGCAAGAAGGATGAAGAAGATGCGCAATGCCCAATGATCTGTGACGAATATCGCGCAGTTCAGCAGGGTGATCCAGAGCATCGATATCGATATTATCTTGATTCTCAGAGGGATAGCCTTGTTTTCCCTGAAGTTCTTGATATATGGTCCCAGTTTGGGATGGTTCATGAGCCAGATGTATAGCTTTTCATTTCCTCTTAGGAAGAGGGCTGCTGCCAGAAGGAGCAAGGGAGTTGTGGGAAGCACAGGTAAAAATGCTCCCAGAACCCCCAGTCCTAATGACAGAATGCCTAATATGGTGAGAATGATCTTCATTCCCGCTAATATATGAGTTTTATTCCAAAGAAGAAAGTTCTTGGAAGTGTAGGGCCATAGATATAGCCTGAATCTCTGTCTGCTCCCGAGTCGAAATCATTCTGGAATGAGTTGAATATGTTCTGTACTCCTCCGTTGAGCTGAAGTGAGAAAGTCTTGTAGACCTTGAAATCGTATGCAGCCTTGAAGCCCATGTCGAGGAAGTCAGGTGTGACTACACTTTCGTTCTGCTCTATCATTCCGGCATGGTGTTCCAGAAGCATGCTGCCGGTGTAGGTGCCGGTGAGGGCGAGTGTCAGTTGCTTCATAGGGTTGTAGGATGCAGTGATATATCCGTGTACATCCGGTGTCCTGAACATCTTTCTTGTCGGGGTGACGTCATCGCTCCATGAGCGCGCCTCCTTGTATTCCGATTTCTGGAAAGTGGCTCCTGCCTGCACCTGGAGGACATCCCTCCATGCTATCTTTCCTTCAATATTTGCTCCTGCCACCCTTGCTCCGGATTCGTTGTGTCTCTCCTTGATCAGGATGCCTTCTTCATTGATTCCCAGTTCTTTGAGTGCGAACACGTCATTAAGGTCTGTGAAGAATCCCTCGAGGAGGAGATTGCCCTGCCAGTCTCCCCAGCTGTGGTAGATGTCGGCAGAAACGCTTATGCTCTGTGATTTCTCCACTCTGAGATCATCTGCAAGACGGATCATCGATACGGTTCCTCCCACATTGTCGATGTGCAGGTCTTCGTCGAAGGCCTGAGGGGCACGGAATCCGTATGAGTAGCTCGCTCTGAGGTTGATGTTCTCGGTAGGATTGTATCTGAGGTTGGCACGTGGACTGAAGATGACCTTCTTTATGAGATTGTGCTTGTCGAGACGTCCTCCGATCAGGATGCCCCACTGGTCGTTCTTCCATTCGTTCTGTGCATATGCGCTGACGATGCGTACTGTCTGGTCTGTAACCCTGTCATATCCCCACATGTTGTCTCTGAGGTAGTCTTCATTATATTCGAGACCGACTGTGAGGTCAGCAGGCATGAAGAGGCAGTTGTCTGCCTTGTGGATGTACTGGGCTCCACCCACCCATGTGAGGTCGCCTGTCTGTCCATATGCATTCGGATCCATTCCTGCTCCGTAGTAGCTCTCTCTGTCGATGTGCTGTATTGATGCGAATGTGTTCAGTCTGTGTTTCTGATCCTTCGAGAACCAGTCGAACTTGAGACCTCCGGTGTTGATTCCGTGCTTTGTCTGTTCGGCTATCATTACTTCGTGTGGCGGAAGGTCAAGATTGTCGCCGCCTCTGCGGAATTCCTCAAGGTGATGATATTCGGCTGTGACTTTGGAATATAGTCCGGTCTTTATGTATCCCCTGAATCCTATTGTCTGTCCGGATATCCTTGACAGCTCCGTGAAGCCGTCACCGTTAGCATCCCATTCGTCCTTTGCTGTGTTCTGTCCGAAGATGGCGAGTCCGAGCTTGTTGTCCTCTGACACGATGGATGCATTGATGTCGGTGGTGTTGTGGAGGGCTGACGAACCTCCGATCAATGTGGTTGTGTGTGATATCGAGGCAGAGTTTCTTACCGGTTCCTTGGTGATGATGTTGATGGTGCCGGCAATGGCAGACGATCCGAAGAGGGCTGATCCGCCTCCTCGCATCACCTCCACTCTGTCGACCATGTTGGCCGGAAGCTGCTCTATGCCGTATACACCGGCAAGGGCGCTGAATATAGGACGTGAGTCGATGAGGATCTGAGTGTACTGTCCGTCAAGTCCATTGATCCTGACCTGCTGGAATCCGCAGTTCTGGCAGTTGTTCTCGACTCTGACTCCAGGCTGGAAAGACAGTCCCTGGGCCACTGTGGTGCTGTTTGTCCTGTTGTAGACATCCATTCCCACCACGTTTACAAGCGTCGGTGACATCCTTCTTGTAGTTTCGCTTCTTGTGGCCGAGACAATGACTCCGTCAATCTGTACGTGGTCTTCTTCCAGCATGAAGTTTACTTCATAAGCCCTTCCTTTTCTTATGTTGACTTCCTGTGTCCTGGTCTTGTATCCTATAGCCGAGACTTCGACTGTGAATGTGCCTTCGGGGATGTTTCTCAGCATGTAATGGCCGGTGTGGTCTGTGCTGACTCCGATGGTTGTACCTTTAAGCATCACCACTATATAAGGCAGGTGTTCTCCTGTGTTGCGGTCCACGACGTGACCATGTATATGTGCATCGGTTTCCTGTGCTCCGGCGGGCAGCATCATGCATAATGCCGCCACCAAAGCTGAAAATATTCTTTTCATCTTTACTGGTTTGATCTGTTGTTATTTGAATCTTTTTCTGGGGATTGCGGGTAGGGAATCTCTTACGCCTGTGGCGGTCCGCGGAGGGTATGCACGGCATGCACCCCGTTCAGACATGAAGGTGCATCATAGGCTGTGCATGATTCAGATAACAGAATGAACGGAACACCGGCACAGTGGAAACTTACTGCATATTCCGACTGGAAATGCGAAAGGATGTCGATCACTGCATACTGGGATTCGCTATGGTCGTGTTCCGATGAGCCTCCGAGATGCGAGTGGACAATGGATGATCCGTTGGAAATATGGACGTGCGAGAACATGCTGATACCTGCATAATAACTGCAGAATATCAGAAGCAGCAGCAATGCCTTATGTCCTCTTTGATGTCCCATGTTGTTTTTTCGAAGCCGCAAAGATACAAAAATTGCCGGAAATTCATTGTTTATGGTTATTTTTGCATCTTATGGATTTAAAATGACTCAATATGAAAAAGATCAGTGAAAGAATATATCATGTAGGCGTGAATGATAGTGCAAAGACTTTGTTTGAAGGTCTGTGGCCTCTCCCTTGCGGGGTCAGCTATAATTCATATGTTGTTGCAGATGAGAAGGTTGCTCTTATCGATACTGTCGAACACGGTTTCGAAGACGAGTTTCTGGCAAATATAAATGAGGCTGTTGGGGACAGACCTCTTGACTATCTGGTCGTCAATCACATGGAGCCGGATCATTCTTCTCTGGTGAGATATATGCTGGAGAAATATCCGGAAATGATGATAGTGGCAAATGCCAGGACTCTTCCGATGCTTACCGGATATTACGGAATCACTGCCGATAAGGTATTGGTGATGAAGGAGGGGGAGTCTCTCAGCCTTGGTTCATGCAGCCTTTCCTTCCATATGATTCCTATGGTGCACTGGCCAGAGACCATGGTTACATGGATGGCGGAAGAGAATACGGTCTTCGCGGGCGATGCCTTCGGTACATTCGGCGCAATTGATGCGGAAGTGGTCGATTCAGAGGATACTTTCGGAAAGTATCGTGATGAGATGATGAGGTATTATTCGAATATCGTCGGAAAATATGGAGTCCCTGTCCAGTCCGCTCTGAAGAAGCTGTCAGGTCTTGAGGTCAGGAGGATATGCAGCACACATGGCCCGGTCTGGGAAAAGTGCATTCCTGAAGTTGTTGCCCTGTATGATAAGATGAGCCGTTATGAGGTGGAGAGGGGAGTCTGCATTGTCTATGGTTCGATGTACGGCAACACCGCAGCTGCGGCTGAAGCGCTGGCTGAGGAATTGAAAGCCCTCGGAGTCCCATGTGCAATCCATGATCTTGCCGGCAATGTCAATCCTGGTCTGGGAGTCTCCGGAGCTCTTCGTGATGTCTTCAGATATGATACGATCGTGGCTGCTTCTCCTACATATAACAACGGCATCTTCCCTCCGGTGGAGACCTTCATGAGGGCTCTGCAGTCCCGCCTGATCAAGGGCAGACGTTTCTTCGCCCTCGGTTCATATACATGGTCGGGTGCAAGCGTCAATCTTCTCAATGAGATGGCTTCATCAATGGGCTTTGAAGTTCTCGGTAACGGTCTTTCCTTCCCTCAGGCTTATACCAAGGAGAAATGCAACATGGCAGAGATAGCCGCACTTATCAAGGGATAAAATTTATGTCAGAATCCGATAAGGAACAGCATGCCATATCCTAGTGCGAAACCTATTACGCCAACAATCAGACCGACTACGGCCATCTGCTTTGTGTTGATGATGCCTGTAGAGTGGGCAAGTGCGTTCGGTGGAGTCGAGATAGGAAGACACATTGCAAGTGATGCCGAGATTGCCACACCGACGATGAGACTCTTCATTCCGCCTATGGCAATGAATCCGTCAGCAGCTGAAGGATCGTCAAGAAGTGCTGTACCTACCACTGCAAGAATAGGAACGATAAGGTTCGCTGCTGCAGAGTTCGAGATGAAGTTCGAAAGAAGGTAGCAGAGGAAGCCTCCTGCAAGGATGACGACGATGATGTTCCACTGTGCGAATGGTACCGCATTGATGAGAGCTGCAGCGAGTCCTGTCTTGTTGAGGGCTGTTCCGAGGTCGAAACCGCCGGCTACCATCCAGAGTACGCTCCAGTCGATTTCCTTGAGGTCATCCTTCGAGAATACGCCAGTTATAGTGAATATTGCGAATGGAATGAGTGCTACAATGTTTGCGCTCACCTTGAAGATAGCTTCACCGACCCAGAGAAGGATAGTAAGGGCAAAGGTGATGGAAACAATGATCTTATGACGCTTAGGCGCATTGCTTTCACCTTCGATCTTGAGTTCGATTGACTTCGTCTTGAAAGGGAACATGAACATCAGAAGAACCCATGCCAGGAGAAGCATGATCACGACATAAGGCACCATTCTCAGCATCCAGTCAACGAACGTGATTTCGATACCTGCATTCTGGAGGGCTCCAAGGGCGATTGCGTTCGGAGGTGTTCCGATCGGAGTACCCATTCCGCCGAGGTTGGCTGCAATAGGAATTGCAAGCGCAAGACCTATCTTGCCTTTCTCGTCCTGCGGGAGTGTGGCAAGCACCGGAGCAAGGAAAGTAAGCATCATCGCTGCTGTAGCTGTGTTGCTCATGAACATCGAGAATATTCCTATGATGAAGAGGAATCCCAGAAGCACCATCTTCGGATTCTTACCGAACGGCTTCAGCATTACCTTGGCAAGCGTGAGGTCAAGACCCACCTTTGATGCTGCGATAGCGAGGACGAATCCACCGAGGAAGAGCATGATCACAGGATCAGCGAATGCCGCCATGATGGACTTGTAGTCAACATATGTGCCTGCACCGTCGTACATCATGAATCCTAAACCTTTATTGGAGATGGTTAGGAGCATGATCACCATAGACATCACCGATGTGGTCCATGTAGGAACTACTTCGATGATCTACATAAGAGCAGTGAACACAAAGATGGCGATGGTTCTCTGCATGACTGGAGTAAGGCCTTCGATACCGAAGAATGATGTCGGAACGACCCATAAGAAGATAGTCAGCGCAAGGACGATACCAAGCGCGATGCGATTCTTCATTGAAAGTTTTTTAGTACCCATTTCTATAGTTGTTTTAGATTGTAAATATTAACTGCTTATCTTTTGATGAATGCTTTTTCGAGTGTCTGGGAAACATTGATCATGAAGTCACCCATCTTCTCCAGCTCGCTGACGATGTCCATGTAGTAGACACTGGTCTGATAGTTCTTCCTGCTGTTCTCAAGCTCCTCGATTTCAGAGTCTCTGAGGTTGTTTCTCATGTTGTTGATGCGGTCCTCTGCATTGTATGCGTTGGAAATTTCGTGAAGACCTCCGCTGTGAGCTGCTGACAGATTGGCTATCATGGCGTCGTATGCGGATTCAACTGCGTCGGCCATGTTGCTGAGATTCCTGATGGTCTCCTCATCAAAGCTCTTCTTGTGGATATTCCTGCGTGAGAGGATACGGCTTATCGATTCTCCGGAATCTCCCAATGACTCCAGTTCGCCGATGATCTTGTACATCGCCTTGATCCTTGCTGATGTTTCCTCACTGATGTCGCCGGCGGAGACGGCATTCAGGAATGTGGCGATTTCGTATTCTATCCGGTCTGAGAT
>JAEIGA010015618.1_pt1 | contig 11557 bp, 8 predicted proteins | sample 9270691 | NCBI WGS metagenome assembly JAEIGA01 (sample SAMN17057246, study PRJNA624740) | gut metagenome | biome: biome; isolation source: fecal sample | host: Bos grunniens | place: China: Xizang | collected 2019
ATGTGGGTCATCGGAGAACTTGGTGTTCTCTATGCTGGTGCAGTGAACGTCCCTCTTTCAATCAAACTCGAGGAAGCTAACGACCTCGTTTTCCGTGTGAAGCATTCGGATTCCAAGTATGTAGTTACATCGAAGTTCCAGCTCCGCAAGATAAGAAAGATTCTTCCTGAATGCCCTATGGTTGAGAAGGTCATCCTTTTTGACGAGGTGGATGACAAGCAGGAGAACGAGATCTACATCAGCGAGATCATGGAAATGGGTGACAAGTTTCTGGCTGAAAACTATGAGCAGTTCGTACAGAGATACAGTTCTATCGGACCGGATGACTATGCAAACATCAGCTACACATCAGGAACTACAGCGGATCCGAAGGGTATCCTCCTGACTCATAGAAACTATACAGCCAACGTTGAGCAGGCACACTCTGTAATTGGAGTCGAGCCGGAGGATAAGATGCTCATCATCCTTCCTCTTGACCACTGCTTCGCACACGTTGCTGGTTTCTACACAATGATGTCTTATGGTGCGTCTATCGGTACTGTCCCTTCAGGAAAGTCCGGCAAGGAGGCTCTCAGAAACATCCCTGTGAGCATCAAGGAGTTCAAACCAAATGTGATGCTCTCAGTTCCTACTCTGGCAAAGAGCTTCAAGAAGAACATCGAGAATACAATCGCAAAGAGTGGAAAGACAGTGGAGAAACTATACAACTTCGCCCTCAAGAACGCGATAGCATACAACAAGGAAGGATACAACAAGGGTACGCAGTTCGTGGACATCTTCCGCAAGCCGCTCATGTGTCTCTTTGACAAGATCATCTTCAAGAAGGTGCGTGAGGGTCTCGGTGGACATATGAAGTTCTTCGTAGGTGGCGGTGCTCTTCTTGACATCGATCTCCAGAGATACTACTATGCTATCGGTATTCCTATGTACCAGGGTTACGGTCTTTCTGAGGCAACCCCTATCATTTCTGCAAACTCACCGGCAAAGCATATCTTCGGATCGTCAGGTAAGGTGGTTTCTCCAATGGAGATCAAGATTCTTGACGCAGACGGAGTAGAACAGCCGTTCGGAGTGAAGGGTGAGATCTGCATCAAGGGTGAGAATGTTATGGCAGGTTACTGGAAGAACCCTAAGTCAACAGCTGACACAATTGTGGACGGATGGCTCCATACAGGAGATATGGGTTATATGCGTGATGCTGAGATGCTCTACGTTGTAGGACGTTTCAAGTCTCTCCTTATTGCAGCTGATGGTGAGAAATATTCACCGGAAGGAATCGAGGAAAACCTCGTAGAGAACTCTAAATACATCGACGGAGCACTCCTTCATAACAGCCAGGATCCTTACACAATCGCATTGATTACTCCGAACAAGGAGGCCCTCAAGGCTTATGCCAAGGAACTAGGACTTGACCCTTCAACTCAGGAGGCAAAGGAAAAGATGCTTCTCCTTCTTGAGGCAGAGGTTAATTCATACCGCAGAGGCGGAAGAAACTTCGGTGCATTCCCTGAGAGATGGCTTCCTGCAGCTGTATGTGTGCTTCCAGAGCCTTGGACTGAGCAGAATCACTTCCTCAACAGCTCTATGAAGGTAGTCCGTGGTAGAGTTGAAGAAGCATATAAGGACCATATGGCATATGCTTATACTACTGAAGGAAAGAATATAATAAATGAGAAGAACCTTGCTTCGTTGTAGGCCCTTCTCATAAGATGATAGTTAAAAGCGCTCCTTGCGGGGCGCTTTTATTCGTTCCATACCTCAAAATGTTCCTTTCCGACTCCGCATGCCGGACATGTCCAGCCTTCTGGTATGTCCTCAAACGCAGTTCCTGGAGCAATTCCGCTCTCAGGATCTCCTTCGGCTGGATCGTAGATGTATCCACAGATGATGCAAACGTACTTTTTCATATTAAATGTATTTAATTGTCAGGAAATGTAATGGCAATAATCGCGCCGATGATTTAATTGTTCAAAAGGATGGATTTTTGCGCCAGAAAAGAGTGGTGGGAATGTTTTTTGTTGTATATTTGTCGCATTGAGAGAGAAATTATGACAATTAAAATTCTATACTGATGGAAGGAAATACATTGCTTGATATATCTTTGGCCAGATTCAAAGGCTTTTTTCCTGATTCGCCACGTGTGTCTTACGGCGATGATTTTTATGTCATGGACATCAAACTTTCTGAAGACATTCAACCTCTAGGACATCCTTGTCGTTTCGATGGATATATGCTTCTATACTGTGTCAAGGGAAGGATCCGTCTCAACGTCAATCTTACTGAATATCATATAGATGAGGGTATGATATTCATGAATGTACCGGGTAATATCATCAGGGTAAACGAGATTCTTGATGTTCCGAAGGAGGATGTCCGCTATGTGTGCGTGGCTATGTCCAAGGAGTTCCTTCAGGGTATGCATCTTGATGCAAATAAGATATTCAACGAGGGAATGTCCATGATGGAGAAACCGAGTGTCAGACTTAATGAGAAGGAGATCGACACTGTACGATGTGGTCTGGAAATAGTAACAAGAGTCCTGGCTTCTGATTCTCCATACAAGAAAGAGGCTTTACTTTCTCTGCTATCATCCATGTTCTATATGCTGATGGGCGTTTGGGCAAGGAGGGGAGAATCCGTAGAATTGGCTCAATCATCACGCAGTAAGCTGATATTTGATCAGTTCATCAAGCTTGTTACGGAGTATCATACTCAGTATCGCAATGTAGGATTTTATGCAGACAAGCTTTGTCTTACTCCTAAATATCTTTCTAAGCTTATAAAGAACGCAACCGGCAGGTCGGCACCGGAGTGGATCGACCAGTATGTGATACTTGAGGCAAAGAACCTGCTGAAGTATTCGGGAGAGACCATCAAGGAGATAGTCTATCGTCTGAACTTCCCAAATCAGTCAGTCTTCTACAAGTTCTTCAAGGCACGCACCGGCATGACGCCAAGCCAGTACAGGAACTCTTAGTGAGGTTGCTATAAATATTAATCTGATGTAGCGATTCTGATTAATAAATTATAGGGAATTACTGGAGTTGACATCAGAGATGTAACATAAATTTGGATATTCGCTAATAATCATTAACTTTGTCTCAGACATTAGAATTTTTTCGTGTCTATTTGTTAAGTTCGTTTTATATCCGGCAGGGTTCCTTGGGGAGGGGACCCTGCTATTTTTATGTAGGCATGTAAATAATAGGTTCTATTTGGTGTTGCTCTACCGATTTTTTTGTATCTTGTGCCTGATTTTGACTAACCTGTAAGAATCTTAATAATCATTAATAAAACTAAACACAATGAACAACAAAAAAGGTAATGTTCTTGCAATAGGAATCATGTTTTTCCTTTTTGCAATGATCTCTTTCGTTACTGGTCTTCAGAACCCGATGGGTATTATTGTCAAGGCTCAGTTCGGTGCATCTAACGCGATGTCGCAGCTTGGTAACCTCGCTAACTTTATCGCTTATGCGTTCCTCGGTCTCCCTGCAGGTTTCATCCTTAAAAGAAAGGGATACAAATTTACTGCACTCGTAGCAGTTGCAGTAGGTTTTATCGGAGTCGGAATCTCTTACCTTTCAGGAGTTGCTGAGAGCTTCGGAATCTATCTTCTCGGTGCATTTGTGTCAGGTTTCTCAATGTGTATGCTTAATACAGTTGTGAATCCTATGCTCAACACCCTCGGTGGCGGTGGAAACAAGGGTAACCAGCTCATCCAGCTCGGCGGATCTTTGAACTCTTTGGCAGCTACAATCGTTCCTGTATTCGTTGGATATCTGATCGGCGATGCAGCTAAGGCTAACATTTCTGATGCAAACCCAGCTCTTTTCATCGCTATGGGCATCTTTGCTCTTGCATTCGTGATCATCTTCCTCTCTCATATTCCTGAGCCTGAGCTTGAGTCTGTACAGGAGGAGGAGACAGAGACTACAATGCAGCTTATCAAGGGTGCAGTTTCTCACAAGAACCTCGTGTTCGGTATCATAGCAATCTTCCTTTATGTAGGTGTTGAGGTCGGTATTCCAAATATTGCAAACCTTTATATGACATCTCCTGAGGTGGGCCTCGCTGCAGCTGCAGCCGGCACAGTTGTCGGAACTTACTGGTTCCTGATGCTCATTGGACGCCTCGTGGGTGGAGTTATTGGCGGAAAGGTATCAAGCCGCGCAATGATGGCGTTTGTTTGTTCTCTTGCAATCGTATTCCTCCTCCTGGGAATGTTCGTTCCAGCCGGTACTGTGAACTTCCCTGCAATCTCTGCTGACCTTTCTATAGGCCTCGTTGAGATTCCTGTAGGAGTTATGTTCTTCGTTCTCTGCGGTCTCTGCACATCTATAATGTGGGGTGCGACATTCAACCTTGCAGTTGAGGGTCTCGGTAAATACACTTCAATCGCATCAGGTCTCTTCATGGTGATGGTGTGCGGTGGTGGTATCGTTCCGCTCGTACAGGGTTATGTTGCTGACATCGCTGGCTATGTATCCAGCTACTGGGTGCTCATCACAGCTCTCGTTTACATGCTTTGGTTCGCTCTCTTCGGATCGAAGATGACAAAGAATGCATAATTATAACATCAGATATTAATAACTAATATAAAATTTTGACTATGGACTCACAAATGGTAGTCGGTATTGACGTAGGAGGACAGACAAGTAAAATTGGTGTCGTAGATGCAAGAGGAAATGTTCTTGCACAGACAGTTATCCGTACAGATACATATTCGGATGTAGCTCCTTATATTGCTGAACTTGCTGAAGCTGTAAAGAAGGTTATAAAAGAAGCAGGTGCAGAGGGTAAGGTAAGAGGTATCGGAGTAGGTGCTCCTAATGGAAACTACTATACAGGTACAATTGAGAATGCTCCAAACCTCGTATGGGGTCGTCAGAGAGTAGAATTCGCCAAACTTCTTTCTGAGGCAATGGGCGGTCTTCCAGTTGCTCTTACTAACGATGCAAATGCTGCAGCAGTAGGTGAAATGACATATGGTGCTGCTCGTGGTATGAAGAATTTCATCATGATCACTCTTGGAACAGGTGTAGGTTCAGGTATCGTAATAAATGGTGAGGTAGTATACGGACATGATGGTTTCGCAGGTGAACTTGGTCACACTGCTGCTGTTCGCAACAATGGCCGTACCTGCGGTTGCGGTAAGACAGGATGTCTTGAGACTTACGCTTCAGCAACAGGTGTAGCACGTACAGCACGTGAGTGGCTTGAGCTTTCAGACGAGCCATCACTCCTTAGAGGTCTTGACTCGATCGCTTCAAAGGATGTATACGAGGCTGCCAAGGAGGGTGACAAGCTTGCTCTTAAGATCTTTGAGTTCACAGGAAAGATCCTCGGACGCTCTTTCGCAGACTTCGTCGCATTCAGTGCACCTGAGGCTATCGTTCTCTTCGGCGGTCTTGCACGCGCCAAGGAGTTCCTTACAGAGCCTATCCTTGAATCAATGAACGCAAATTTACTTCCATTGTGGAGAAATAAGGTCGAGCTTGTTTACTCACAGCTCAAGGAGTCTGATGCGGCCATTCTCGGCGCTTCAGCCCTCGCATGGGAACTCTAATCAGACCCTATATATTATATGAAAAGAGGCGACTACTTGGTAGTCGCCTCTTCTTGTATTTTAAAATCTCATTATTCTCATCTCGGGTGCCACCCTATATGGAGTGGCTCGAATGAAAAGCAGCCATTGGGCCAGGAAGTATGGCACCAGTATCATATAGCCGCTGTGTGGTACTGGCTCTACAAACATGTTCCAAGCCAGAATGAAGTCAGAGAAGACGAAGAGGACCGCTCCGAGAGCAAAGAGACTACTGCGCTGCAGCAGAGCCATCACAAGCATGCAGCTTATCACAATAGTGTATATGATCACGCCAGTTCTTATTATGCCTGCTGGGGCAAGAGGCGCGATTTTGAAGATGCTGGTTGCAAGAAGTCCTGCCACGCAGAAGCATACCATCGCAAGATAGCCTTTGGCTTTCATGCTGAGTTTTCTGTCGCGCTCGACTTTCTCCAGGTATCTTTTTACAAAATATATCACGTACATGACATGGGCTGCAGCGAAGGATCCCATCTGCCCGATGAATTGCCCGCAAGAGCCCATATAATCTCCAATAACGGAGAATAGTAGTGCAAGGCTAATCTGCCACGGACAAAGCCAAAGAGAGGCCACTGTAAGGATCCCTACAGGGAATATGATTCCATATGCAATGCTGAAACGCAGGAAGACTGCCACACATGCACATATAAAAAGACCCGTCGTCCAGAGGACGACCGGTCTTGTCTTTTTGTCTTTCAAGCTTATCAGGCTCATGATTATCTTCTGCTGTAGATATTAGGGCGAACAGTCTTGTTTGCCTCGATGCTGAATGGAACAGCAGTCTTCATCTTTCTGATTGCATCCTGCTTAATTGTATTGAGGCCGAATGCTGCTGTCGCTACAGGAGCCTTCTCGATAGTGATAGGGAACTGCACCGGCATGTTAGGAATTGCTACAGGCATGTATGTCTCATACTCATAGTAGATGTATCCCATCATTGAATATGTGCTGAGTTTCTGGCCGTTGTAGATAAGGTCAAGACCTACAAGCTCTGTTGTGGTTTCTCCCTCAGCTATAGGCTGGGCTTCTGCCATTGGAGTTCCTTCCAACAATGCAGGACTCATATTCTCCCCGTCTGCTGCATATCCGTACATTCCGAATACATATGCTCCGTCGTTAAACATGCTGGTTTCGCGTATCTCCAGCTTGCCGTCATTGTAATATCCGATGAATCCGATATAATCTCCTGCTTCCTTGTCTAGCTCGAAGAACTCAGTCTCAATGTCGGTAATCAACTCGCCTTCTCCACATTCCCATCCCTTGATAAGGTACATGTAGTTGTTATCAAGGTGCTCGATCGAGATGTTATATGTAACGTCTCTTTCATCTCCGTACTTCATGCCGAGCTCTGCGTCGTCCTCGAATACCCAGAAGCTCTTGCCTGAGAATGTGTAGTTGCCGAACCATGACTCATACTCAGGAGTGATAGCCTCTTCCTCTACTACAATCACGTCACTTACAGAGTATGTCTGAGTATGTGATGCATCGTGGTTGAAGCCGAATGCCAGGAAGTAGTACTCTCCAGAGCTTATACGTGGCATCTCATATACATTGTTATCAGGATTTGCGCTGTCATATGCATAGGTATAATTTGTGATGGCTTCGCCTGCAGAAACGACATAATACTGGATGGTTGCAATCTGCTGAATGATGTACAGCTGGAATGCGTCCAATGTAGCGAGTACCGGACCATCTTCCTCTTCCTGAACATCAAAACCGTCAGGATATGTCTTGTTGAAGTTGTCAACCCACTCCTTGCTGACGTAATCCCATACATAGAGAGGTGACTGATTCTTTGACTCAATGCTGATGATCTCCTTGTTGTCGATTCTTTCAGGAAGACGGGTTATAGTCCACTCGTCAGTCTGAGTGAGCACGTAAGGGTTCACACCAGTAGTGAATGTTACAACCTTAGGCTCGACATTCGGGTAGTTTTCACCGTTTTCTGTAACAGCAAATACGATGTATTTGTATGTGGTTGCAGACTCAAGACCATCTACATTGACTGTACGGTTCTTGGATGTTCTGATACCTTTGACTGTTCCTGTTGTTGCAAATTCAGTCAATTTCTCAATGATAAGGTCATTGGCGCTTTTCTTGTCTTCTGCTACGAATCCATACCATGTAGCTTCCTCTGGACCGTCATGCTTTACGCTGATTTTAGCATAGTCTGCTCCAACCTCTGTCACTTTCAGCGAGAAATTGAAGCTTGAGTTTCTGATGCTGTTATCTTCCTGAGGCGTCTTTTCACATGATACAGCAAGAACAGCTGCCACGATGACGCTTGCGAGATAAAAGAGTTTTTTCATCTTATTTTTCAATTTTTACGTTAATTAGAGAATTGGAGCCACTGCATCTGCAGACTTGGTGTCTGCGTTGACTTTGATGTTTTCAGGAAGGCTTTCCTTGTCATATACCTGCTCTTCCATAAGGTCTGAACTGGTAAGGGTAAGGCTGGAGCCATTTACCTTATACTTATATGAACTGCCCCATGAGTCGCCGCTTGCATAGGTTCCGCTCAAGATGCCGTCCTTTGAACTGCACTCTCCTGTGAAGAGGTCATATCTGTCTGTCTGGCTTCCTGTCTTCTGATAAAGTGCGAATGTGCAGTCTGAGTTGAGAACAAGATACACATCAGCAAGCTTAGAGTCGAGTGTTTCGCCATCTACGACAGTTTCTGCAAGATGCCATGTGCCTACGAGTGCCTTGTCCAATGCAGGACCCTGTTCCTCTTTTTGGCATGATGCAGCAAGGCAGATGATTGCTGCCATGATCAGGATTATATTTGCTATTCTTTTCATATTCATTTGTTTAAGATCCTTCAACTATGCTCAGGATGACAATGTTAAAGCCAGCCTCCGTTCTCGCTTGATACGCCTCTTGAGAGGATAGAGATTGTCCTTGTTACATACATACCGCCGACTACGTTATTGTTATTCGGCAATGTCACGATGTCGCCGTTTCCTGTCCAGTCACCGCTCTGAGTACCAGCAACCTTGTCACCACCTGCAATTGCCTTGATGGTAATCTTAGCTGAACCGACCTTACTTGGGTTGATTACGAGCTGACCATTTACGATCTTAGGCTTTGAAGTGATGCCGAGAGCCTTCATATCGGCGCTGCTCATCTCAACTGAAACATAGTTCATTCTGTCTGCTGCACCTCCGAAGAAGTCCTTGAGAGAATATCTTCCCTCATCGGCTACCTTGACCATAAGGCTTGGAGTTCCCTCGATGTTCATCATGAACTTCCAAGCATCGATTGATCCTGTACCCATCTGGTGCTGGTATGTTGTGTAAGGTCTCATAGGAAGCTCTGCTCCTGTCGAACTGTCATAGCCGAGGAACTTATAACCGGCAGAGAGCTTGGTATCAAGATCATTTACAGAAGAAAGGAGCATAGATGTGAACTCATCTCTTGTGAATGACTTTCCAAGTTTCTTGGCATATGCAAGACCGAGGGCAGCTACACCGCTGACATGAGGACATGCCATTGATGTTCCGTCCATATAAGTATAATCGCCATATTCGCTTCCAACCTCGCTGATGAATGTAGAGAGGATACGGCTTCTGCTTGTCTCAGTGTTGAGGTAGTAGTCTCCACCTGGTGCTGCGATGTTACATCCAGGACCATAGTTGGTATATGATGCTGGGTATCCGTCAGGACCGAGACCTGTAACGCAGATGCAGTCCATGAGCGCACCAGGGTAGCTTGCAGAACCGTAGCTGTCGTTTCCAGCTGCAAAGATTACAAGCGGACCGTCGATGATCTTGGTTCTGCCCTTGTCAACCTCTGCAAATCTCTCTGTATCGAGGAAATAGCGGATTGCAAAATACTCTACGCTGTAGTTCTGGTAGTATTCGAAGTCTGAATTATAGTTTCCGTTCTGGTATCCGAATGAGCACTGTGCGATGTGGGCACCATTGTCAGCAGCATAAACAAATGCTATTGCTGCAGCTGCTGTGTTGCTTGATACTCCACCGGTGAAGATCTGGCAGCCCATAAGTCTTACACCGTCACCATTACCGGTACCACCGGCAACTCCGCAGACTCCGCGTCCGTTGTTGTTTACAGCTCCTACGATTCCGGCAACGTGTGTACCGTGACCGCTTTCGTTAGGTGCCCTCCAGTTGATCTGGCCGTTATTTGCGTCGCAGTTCCATCCGTGTACGTCGTCAACGTATCCGTTCTCGTCGTCGTCTACGCCTGGAGTACCGTTCTTCTCAGCTGTATTCACCCACATGTTGTCCTTAAGGTCCTCGTGAGTATACTTTACAGGTCCGTCGATGATCGCAACTATGATCTCGTTGTCACCTGCTGTGAGCTCTCTCCACACGTCAGTTACAGCAATATCCTCTCCTTCTACTGCAGCAGAAGATATGGTCTTGCTTCCGGTGTTTCTGTAATGCCACTGGTCTGAAAGTCTTGGGTCATTGAATACATTGTCTTCAGCTTCCTCCTGAATCTCAGACGGAGCTGCGCTTCTTGTATCGGATCCGTAAGTTACCAGCTTGTTGAACTGGACTCTTGACACTTCACCGAACTGAGCAAGCTTTGATGCAGCAAGGTCAAGTCCCATGCCCTCGAACTCCATGATGAACCATCTGTCGAGTTGATGCTTGCGCATGTACTTTGCGTTCTGCTCGGTCATGTTGAATACTGGCTTGAAGCTCTTCACGTCCATTCCTTCAGGAGTCTGTGCCGCAATCCTCTGGCCATTATGAATGCTGTTTGCAGCCTCCTGGTTGAGATAGAGGATAAGGGTTCCCTCCTGTGAATCACCAGAAGTGTTGATAATCTTGGTCATCACTGAATTCTCCACCTCAGGAGTATTCTCTATCATCTCGCCTACGCATGATGTTGCGAAGACTGCTGCTGAGAGAATCAGTAACTGACCTATTCTTGAAATGTATGACATATTATTGATCTTTATCTTGTTATCTGTTCTGATGCTTACTCGGCTACTGTTGCATATGCGTGCACGATGTCGTTTGTTGTATCAACAGGCTTGAGGTTCTTTGTGATACTGTTGATTTCCGGCATTCTTACGCAGTTTGCAGCGTTTACTGAACTGAGCGTCTGGCCGATCTGAGCCTTGCTTGACTTGCTCTGCTTGAGACCCTCCAGCAGTGGTGATCCCTTTCTTACGAGAAGAAGGTCACCGTGAGTGTCTCCGATAACGTCAGCGAGGTACTCCTGGTTGCCATACTTCTGGTATCCGCCAAGAACGAGTGCCCAGAAGATGTTGTCAGTCTTGTTGTCCATTACTGCGATGATGTCCTCATGAACGAAACCAGCTACGAGCATGTCTGTTCTTGTGTCGTCGTTCTCGTCCTCATACTCTGTGTATACATATCCGTTCTGGCTCAATGAGGCCACCTTTGGAGTGTATGTATATTCATATCTCATTGTAGGGATGATGTTGGTGGAGTCCTTGATTGTTACCTTATCAAGAGTGTTCTCAGTTGTATACATGAGACCATCCTTATAGTCGAATGTGATCGCAGGGTTCTCTTTAAGGGAAGGGAAGAGTCCGGATGCCTTCATCTTTCCATCCTCGAGAGTGAACTTGACACTGTTTGCCCTGTCATTTCCTCTGATGGTTCTGCCGGTTGCCATTGTATCAAAGATGTCTACAGATACTGGAATCCACTCGCTAGATGTGATGTCATCAGCTGATGGCTGCTGGTCGAGAAGATCCTCCCAGTAATATGCTCTCTTCATCATATCAGGTGTGCCCTCTGTAGAGAACTCATATGTGATGAATCCGCTGCGGTAAGCATTACCTGCATAGATGACGAATGTATAGCTTGTTCCTGCAAGAAGCTTGTTGCCGACAACTCCTGAAATCTCGCTGGTATTGAGTCTCTTGAGTGTCGCATTGTCAATTGAACCATACATCTTGAGCTCATTCTTGATCTGCTCCTCATATGTCTTGAAGTATGAGGTAGG
>JAEIGA010015619.1_pt1 | contig 11557 bp, 8 predicted proteins | sample 9270691 | NCBI WGS metagenome assembly JAEIGA01 (sample SAMN17057246, study PRJNA624740) | gut metagenome | biome: biome; isolation source: fecal sample | host: Bos grunniens | place: China: Xizang | collected 2019
AGTTGTATTACCCAAGGGCACCAATGGCGCCAAGCTAAGTATGGAAAGAGAGAACAGTGAAGATCAAATGCTGTTCGGCTGTAATAAGTGGCTGCTGGCTCATTCCGATTCTCCTGAAGCAGAACAAGGTGCATACATAGGCCTCATGGGGGAAAATATCGATATCTCGGCAGCTCAAAAATGAAACGAAATACAACAAAGAAACCTGAAGCCCGCAGCGTCAGGTTTCTTTGTTGTCTAAACAATAATTAGTTCTCATTGATGCTCCGGTCCTCACCGACCTGAGAGCTGGAATACCAGATCAATCAGGAATGGTGTGAATCCCGCCATGGGCTTGCTCAGCCAAAAACTGTAGTGTTTCATATTCAGAACCAGCCCTAACAGAATGGGCATCACGATTCCATCCAGAATTGCGGTTGGGACCGAGCAAAGATAACAAGTTGTTTCGAATTATTGACTTGAGTATAACTTTTACATGTGTTTTTACATAGATGTTATTTTCCGGAGAGCTTACATATTAGCATCCCGACCTGCTGGCTGATGTTATTTTTCTGATAGAAATCGAAAGAGCCAACTGAGGCGACATCCAGTTTCATGTGATGTCGACAATAATTGGTATAAGGTGTCCATTGGGGGAGCGCTTCACCGTTGGGATTTCCGCTTTTGGCAAAATTGCTCCAGTAATCCAGCATGGTTTCACTGAGGACATAGTCTGCTTTGGTCATGGGACGCCAGCAGCGATTCAGAGTGCCGAACATATACCAAAGCTCCGCTGAATGGAAAGCACCTTTCAAAGCACCGAAGTTATACCACTTCTGGGGAAGGGTACGGGTGAAGCAATATAGATAGGCAGGCTTCAGATTGTACTTATTCTGCATTTCTGCCCAACCGCAAAGAGATGCCATCATGGAACCCATCCGCTCATCACCGGAAACGGTGCCCAGCATGTAGTCGATGTCATGCTGCTTGCCCAGAATCAGAGATTCTTCCATGGAATAGGGAAGTGCGTAGCCGTCTGTACAGATGTTAAAGCCCATACGGTTGTGTTGCTCAAAGCTTCTTGCCTGGGACAAATATTTATTGAACTTTGCAAGCAGTTCTTCGCCGGAGAGGGCGCGCAGCTGTGCAATATCTGTACAGCCTACAGCCTCCATAAACGCAACACCGTTGTCTTCCTGCATCTGCCGGGTACGGACACCAGCGGCAGTAGCGATGCCGCCTGCAGACTGAACGATTGCGTGATGAACAAGTCCTTTCGCTAAAGGAGAACAGCAAATCGCCTGGGTGGATCTGCCGCCGCCGGACTGTCCAAAGATAGTTACATTATCAGGATCGCCGCCGAATGCATAGATGTTCTCCCGGATGTATTTCAGAGCCTGAATCTGATCCATCAGACCATAGTTGCCGCTGGCACCATAGGGATTTTCTTTGCCCAGTTCTGGATGGGAGAAGTAGCCGAAGATATTCAGACGGTAATTGACGGTTACAAGAATCACACCGCGTTTACAGTATGCATCACCGTCGAATTCTATTTCGTGCCCATAACCTGTCTGCACACCGCCGCCGTGGAGCCACATCATGACAGGGAGCTTCTCGTCTTGGCGTTGTGCCGGTGTCCAGATGTTTAAGTAGAGACAGTCCTCACTCATCTTGGGAGGATAGTCTCTGCCGGGATAGAACTCTTTGCCATAACCTGTGTGACGGCTCTGGAATGCAACCTTTTGGAGTGCAGCGTTTCCCCACTGATCGCAGTTACGGACACCTTTCCAAGGGACCGGTTCCACAGGGGGCTTCCAGCGAAGATTCCCCACTGGAGGGGCTGCATATGGAATTCCCTTGAAAAGAGCGTAACCACCTTCGGATATGGTTCCTTCACAGATTCCGTATTTCGTGTTTGCTTGCTTCAGCATAGTTGCCTCCTTCTGCGTTGTGCAACAATTTTCAAAAAATGTTGCACAAAAAACACAAATTAGTAATTGTTTCTTGTTTGATATATTAGTTATATTGTATAATACTTTTGAAAGATATGCAACCCTTGTCGATTAAAAAAATCTAATTGCATAAATGGAATCGATTTGTGCATTGTGGGCAGGAGGAAACAAAAATGCCGATTTTTATTAAGAAAGAGAAGGACGCAACTGTAGAGATTCAAAACCAACAGAGCGTGAAGCGGACGAAACATCCCTGGATCATCTTCAACAAACAACCGGTGTATAATATCGATGACATGGATCATGCCAATTTCATGCGTGACCACCGGCTGGAGGGTGTATTTTGCATTGATTCGATTTTGCCGCTGAATGAGAAATATCCCGGTGAAGTGATTATCGATGGTGAAAATGTGGGTGCACCTATCATTTCCGGAGGGCACATCATTGGTTTGCCGGTTCGAAAGAAATGCCGGGAGTACGATAAGGAGTATACCGTTACATATCAAGGTGCCAAAGGACTGTTTGGCGTAAAAATGCCGCCCTTTACCTTTAAGCTAAAAACCTTGCCCAAGGTTAATCCCGGCGATGTGTTCCCGGAGCATGATTTACTGACACTGCAATCGGCCCGGGAAAGTGCGGTACTTCTGAAGAATGAGGGAGATGTACTCCCTCTGGGCAGCGGAGCATGGGTGAACATATTTGGCAAGGGCGGCCCTACATATCGTCTTGGCTGCGTGGGAGCAGGCAAGATCAATCCCCGGTACGGTATTCGACTGGAGGAGGGTATTACCGGCTATTCCTCTCTGAAGCTGAATCGGGAGCTGTTCGATTTCTATCGGAACGAAAAAGAGGAGCTTCTTCCTGCTGATATGATGGAAAGTGCAAGAAAGCAGTCCGATACGGCTGTTATTGTCCTGACCAGAGGCACCGGTGAATCTCAGGACAACAAACCTATAAAGGGTGAATATTACCTAACAGAACAAGAAAGAAATCTGCTCCATAAGATTTCTTCTGCTTTCGACAAGACGGTAGTAATTTTGAATACTGGCTATCCTATTGAGATGAGCTGGGTAGAAGAATACGGCATCGATGCGGTGCTCTGGTCTGGCTTGAACGGAATGTCTGGCGGTAGGGCGGTGGCGGAGATTCTGGAGGGAACCGTCAATCCTACCGGTCGTCTGCCAGATACCTGGGTCTATGATTACTACGATATTCCTGCCGCGAAGAATTTTTATGTCCTGAATCCCGGTGAGGTTTCCAATCCCTCTGTTCGCAACACCTATGTCAATACGGTCTATGAAGAGGGATTGTATGTGGGTTACCGATACTTTGATACCTTTGGCGTAAAACCTGCGTATTCCTTCGGTCATGGCCTGAGCTATACATCTTTTGAAAAGACGCTTCAATTTGCACGGCATCAGGGTGCGACGGTATCTGTGGATGTCAGTGTGAAGAATACAGGGGAGAGAAGCGGTAAAGAAACGGTTCTCCTGTTTGCGCATATACCCGATGGTAAGCTGGAACAGCCCGCAAAACGTCTGGTTGCATTCGGTAAGAGCAGAGAGCTGTTACCTGGAGAAGAGGAAGTGCTGCATTTTGATATTCTGCCTCAGCGGCTCCACTCCTACGACGAAGCTTCCGCCAGCTGGATCATCGAACCCGGTGAAATCACCCTTTATCTGGGCGGTTCCATCGCGGAAGCAACTTCCTGCTACCAATTTACTGTCCCAAACAGAATTGTGACTGAGCAGGTCAAGAATCGTGTGACACCAGCATTCGCAGTGAAAGAGCTGAGTAAGCGTGATCCTGAGAGAACCTATCCCACAGGCAAGCTCAGCGGAAAGATAAATGCGAAGGACTTGCCTTACCGGCGTGTTCGGGAAATGACAAGGGAAAACCGGCCTGTTAGCGGAGAAAAACCGAATTCTCTGATTACATTCCCTATGGTTGTAAAAGATGCTGATCTGCTTGCTCCCTTTGTTCTTCAGATGAGTGATTACGAGTTGTGTCGTATGAGCTCCGGTGCCAGAACAGGCTGGGGTTATGGTGACAACGGCTTCGCAGGAACGCTGTTCACAGGCGGCGCTTTGGAGAAATACCAGCTTCCGGAATACTACATGGCTGACGGAAATAACGGATTAAACCTGAACAATGCAACCATCGGATTCCCGGTGTCCAATGTGATGTGCGCTACCTTCAACGAAGAATTAGTCTACGAAGAGGGCCGGGCCATTGCACGGGAGGGCATTGATCGGAATCTGCACTGTATTCTGGCACCAGCAATGAACCTGCACAGAAATCCTCTCTGCGGCCGTCATGCAGAATACTTCAGCGAGGATCCTTATCTTGCAGGACGTATGGGAGGTATGGAGAGCAAGGGCATTGAGTCCATGGGTCTTGCCAGTGTCATGAAACACTTTTTTGCCAATAATGCGGAAAACTTCCGTACCTATAGCCACAGCATTATGACGGAACGCACCGCAAGAGAACTGTATCTGGAAGTGTTCCGGGTTGCAATGGAGGTGCAGATGCCCTCTGCCATGATGACCGGCTACAATCCAGCCAACGGGTGCTGGTGCGCTGCGGATGAGGAGCTTCTGGAAGGAATTCTCAGAGAAGAATGGGGATTCAGCGGCTATGTCATGACGGACTGGGGCACCGGCATGAACCACCCCAACGACCAGATCATTCAGGCGGGTAACAGCTGGATTGCTCCGGGCAGTATGGATGATCGACACGTAAAACCGTTGCTGAAGGCGCTTAAGAAGGGGACACTGGACCGTGAGCGCCTGCGCAGAAATGTGTACGATATGGTTGGTGCTCTTGCGGCACACCTTAGAAAACTGGAGGCTATGAAATATGGCGAGAATTATTGAAACCAAACTGGGCCTGATTGAAGGTGTCGAGAAGGATACTCACTACATTTACAAGGGAATTCCCTATGCCAAGCCCCCTGTAGGAGAACTTCGGTTCCATGCACCTGTGCCAGTAGAGCCATGGGAATGCGTATTTAAAGCAGATACGTTCTCCAACCGCGCCATCCAGCGGGGGCAGAATGAGGGAGACTTCTATTACAAGGAATTTTTCGATGATCCTCAGTTTGTTACCCCCATGAGCGAAGACTGCCTGTACTTAAATATTTGGACTCCCAAGGAAATCAAGGGGAAGTTACCGGTTGCCATCTACGTTCATGGCGGTGGATTCTTTAACGGTCATTCCTTTGAAAAAGAGATGGACGGTGAAGCATATGCCAAGCGGAACGTGATCCTCGTGACCATCAACTACCGCCTTGGCTTGCTTGGTTTCTTTGCTCATCCGGATTTGACAAAGCGGGATGGCAGCTCCGGCAACTATGGATTACTGGACCAGATTGAAGCTATCAAGTGGGTTAAGAACAACATCAGTGCTTTCGGCGGCGATTCTGAGAACATTACCATCTTTGGTCAGTCCGCAGGTGGCAGAAGCGTGGAGATCCTCTGTACGCTGCCTTGTACAAAGGGTTTGTTCCAGAGAGCCATCATGCAATCAAGCGGCGGCTATATCGATAACGATCTGGGCACTCTGCCCCGGGAGACCATCGAGAAATGTGCAAAAGGTTTCCTTAGAACGCGTTTCCTAAGTGTGGACAAGCTGATGAAGATGGAGCCTGAGAAGTTCGTTACCTTGAACTATAAGTTTGCCCGGTATGTGGCATTTAAGGTAAAGCATGGCTATGTTCCCGGTTCTCCTTCTGTCTGCCCGGAACTGTATCCCTACACTACCAATCATGCGGTAGACAATCAGCTGATGCACGATATTGATTACATGATCGGCGGTACGAAGAATGATATCTTTGTTTCCAAGAAAGGTGCGGAGTCCATTGAAGCCAATGGGATGATGCAGGGTGTTACTAAATTTGCATCGAAAATGTCCAAGGCCCACAACTGCTATGTATACTACTTTGCTCATGACCTGCCCGGTGATGAGTCCGGTGCCTTCCACTCCGGTGAACTCTGGTATATGTTCGGTACATTGGGAAGATGCTTCCGTCCCTTTACTGATGCGGACTACAAGCTCTCTGATGAAATGATGGACTGCTGGACGAACTTCATGAAAACAGGCGATCCCGGTTTTGCGAAGTATACCGATCAGGAAAAATTCATCAAGGTGTTCGAATGAAAAACGGCCACCGTTTTTCGGTGGCCGTAGACTCACTTGCGGAAATTAACACGGGGGGAAGGGGAAGGCCCATGGCGATCCCAGATGACCTGAGAGACACCACCAAGATGTACCTCAACGATTTCTGCAACAACAGATTTGGGAAGCTGACAATCATCCTTCAACCAAGCCTGCCAGATACCCATTATTCCTGAGGCTAAATACTGGTAATGAAGGTTGGTTTCCAGAGTTCTGGAATGGATCGCGTCATGACGTCCGAGGAAGAGCTGATAAAACGCATCAGTCAGTCGCTGCTGGAACCGAGCGGCAGGCTGTTTAAAAAGCAGTATTTGATAAAGCTCCTTATTCTCCTCTGTAACGGTGCAGGCCTTTAGAATCAAATTGTAGGCAGTGCGTTCAATATTAGCTCCCTTAGGATCATTAAACTTTGCAAGACTAGTAAAAAGGTTTTGGAAGCACTCCTCGCAGATCTCATCCAGCAGGGCATAGACATCCGCATAATGGCGATAAAAGGTAGAGCGGTTGATGTCCGCCAACTCACAAAGCTCACCGATGGAAATACGCTCAACACTTTGTTTGCTGAGCATTTCTAAAAAAGTTTCCCGGATCACTCTTAGAGTATATTCTTCTCTTCGGTTTCTTTTCTTCGGTTCCATGGCAGCCTCCCAAATGCGACAATTTTGAAAATTTGTTGCACAGAAAACACAATAAAAACATTGCTTCTTGTTTGTTCGTTGGTGACATTGTATAATACTTTTGGAAGAAATGCAACTACTGTTGAAATAAAAATATTTGCGAATTATGCAACAAATGCCCTTGCCCGAGCAACAAATAATTGAGGAGGAAAGAAAGATGCAATTTCTGAAAAAGGGTCTGTTTGAAAAAGACTTCATGCAGACAAAAGTCAAAACCCATAGCATGTCTTTCAAGGAAAAGTGCTTCGGTTATGCACTTGGCCCCGGCTTTGTTATGGTGTACACTATGCTGGTAACGTCTCTTCGTGAGATGTTCTACCTGCAGGTCATTCCGCTGGATCAGATTTTTGGTGTCGGTACTTATATGACACTACAGACAGTTAGCAGCCTGATTGGTCTTCCCATGGGCTGGATTATGAGCTGGATCAACGAGCGTACGGTATCCAAATCTGGACGGTTCCGTCCCTATGTGCTCATCGGCACAATTTTGATGTGCCTGTCCGGTGTAGGTATGTTCTGGACACCCTTTGCCAATGATTCCAAGGCAACGCTGGTATGGCTGTATATTGCAAACATTATCTATCTGGATGTGGCAACCGTCCTGTATAACTGCTCTGCCGGTGTGATTGCGGTCAGCACCCGTAATCTGAAGGACCGTGCCTTCGTTACTACCCTGCGCAGTTCCATCGGTAATATGATCCCCGGTGTGTTCGGCGCAATCATTGTTATGGGCTGGCTGTACTTTGTGTATCTGGCCAATGACAAGACTGGCGATAACTGGCGTCTGTTCATCGTCATCACTGCTGTGATCGGTATCGTCGCTGCCTTTGTAGAGTACTTCTACACCCGTGAGCGTATTACCGAGGAAAATCAGGAGGTTGCAGGCGAAGGAAAGAGTCAGGGTCCTCAGGTTCCTTTCATCCAGCAGATCAAAAATATGCTCACCAACAAGTACTACATTCTGCAGATTCTGGCAGGCTTCGGTTTTGCTCTGGGTTCTACTCTGCAGGGTGCAAATGCCCGTACTTACTTCACTCAGTGGATCCTGGGTGCCAATGAATATAATGGCCTTGCAACCATCTACCTGATGATCGCTATGCAGCCCATGGCGATTGGTACTGTGATTATCCCTATGCTGGCACGTCGTCACGGTTCCAGAAAGATTATGATTGTTTCCTCTATTGTTGTTCTGGCAGGTCTGGGTGTTTGTATGATCAATCCCTGGAGCTTTGCCATTGCCTGCGCCGGTGGTCTGATTTTCAGCTTCGGCTGTGTGGCTATGTCTAACATGAACGGTGTTATCGGCCATCAGGCTGCGGATATGGTGGAGTATAAGGCTGGTTACCGTATCGAGGGTACACTGGCAGCATCTCTGCTTACCGGTATCACTGCAGCTTTGTTGTCTCCCTTCTCCGCAATTTACGAAACCGGACTGACTTACTTCGGCTTTGATGCTTTTGCAACTGCACAGAATGCTGCTGTCAATAACTGGATCATCTTTGCCTACTATGGTGGCTACGCAATCCAGGCAGTCTCTCTGATCCTGATCATGATCTTCTTTGATGCTGAGAAGAAGCTGCCTGCAATTCAGGTGGAGTTGAAGGAGCGCCGGAAGGCTGCTGCTATTGCCCGCGGCGAAGAATGGGTCGACCCTGATGAGCTGGAGCGACTGGCCTGGGAGCGGTCTATCAAGGAAGCAGAAGAGAATGAGATTCGCGACCTGAAGGAGCGCTGCGCAAAGAAGGGACTTGACTTCGATAAGGAGTATGTAAAGTACCAGAAAAAGGCCGAAAAGAAGAAGGCTAAGGCTCAGAAGAAATACGCAAACACGCACTAAGCATGATTTGGGGCGGCGGTGAAAGCCGCTGCCCTATTTTGCAAACATGGAGGAAGTATGGAACCGATTGTAAAGATCACGAAGGGGCAGATTCGCGGCATCGAAACGGAGTCTGCTTATGTCTATAAAGGCGTACCTTATGCAAAACCCCCGGTGGGAAATCTGCGCTGGCATGCACCTGTGCCTATGGATAAATGGGAAGGTGTTATCGACGCTACTAAATTCCAGAACCGCTGTGCCCAACCCGGCGAGCAGCCTGGCAGCTTCTATCATAAAGAATTTTTCCAGAACCTGGAGTATGTCCCGCCGATGAGTGAGGATTGCCTGTACTTAAATATCTGGGCACCCAAGGAAGTCAAAGAGAAGTGTCCGGTTGCCATCTGGTATCACGGTGGCGGTTACATAGGCGGTCATAGCTCTGAAATTGAGTTTGACGGTGAGTGCTACGCCAAACGGGGTATCATTCTGGTAACAGTGACCTACCGCCTGGGTATCTTCGGCTTCTGCTGCCATGAGGAACTGAAAAAGCGGGACGGTCACAGCGGTAACTACGGTCAGCTGGATCAGATTGCAGCCATTGACTGGGTACGGGAAAATATCTCTGCGTTTGGCGGCGATCCTGATAATATTACCATCTTTGGACAGTCTGCAGGCGGTATGAGTGTTACCAATCTCTGCTGTTCTCCTTTGACTAAGGGGAAATTCCACAAGGCAATTATTCAAAGCTGCAATGGCTACCGCGGCCCGGTTCGGGATAATTTCCCCTATGCGAAGATGGAAAAGCTTTGGGGCAAGTTCCTAAAAAAGAAGAAGCTGTCTTTCTCTGATTTCTATCAGCTCTCTACGCAGGAACTGGTTCAGATGGGGCATGCCTTTACCCGGTATGCTGCCTTCTGGGTACGCAGCGGTCTGCCTATGACACCCGTTGTGGATGGCTATTTTCTGCCTGTAGGTCCGGACGAAGCGGTAGAGAAAGGCTTGTCTCACGCAATCCCTTACATGACCGGTGCAACCAAGAATGATATGGGTGCAGGCAAAGAAGGTATCAAGGATTATCGGAAACATAAACTTCTGCAGTGTCTTGCAAAATGGAGTGAGCTGCATTCCAAGAGGGAAGTGGACTGCTATGTGTACCACTTCCGCCGTGATTTACCTGGCGATAACTCCGGTGCATTCCACTCCAGCGAACTGTGGTATATCTTTGGCACTCTGGGGCGCAGCTGGCGACCCATGGAGAAGCATGACTATGAGCTTTCGGAAAAGATGATCGATGCCTGGGCATCTTTCATGCGTACCGGAAATCCCGGCTGGAAGGCTTACAAATCGGAAGGTGACCATATTCAAATATTCGAGTGATAGAACGGAATGTTACCATTTGAGATCGTTTTAACAGAAGCATGAATAACAACCGCTATTATTTTCTCCTCTTTCTCTTTCCTAAACAATAAGAGCACTTCCAATTTTGAAGTGCTCTTATTGTTTAGTGATGTGTTCTGCTTTGCTTGCACGCTCAAGGTCATATCCCTTAGTAGTTGAAAAACACACCATGGAAGCTGCTTAGGGAGAGTAGTAACTTCAGGTGCAATCTGTTGGAGCCACAACGACTTCCTATCTTGGAAACCTCTGATTTGCATCCAATCCATACTGGTTACTTGCTTGAGGGATCTCTATCGGAGAGTTCGTAATCTACGTGCTTTTTCAGATGCTGGGCGCGATACTTAGCTGGCGTGGTATCCATACGCTTTGCAAAAGCACGGTGGAATGCGCTCAAGTTCTGATAGCCTACTTGTTGGGCAATTTCTTCAACCTTGGTATCGGTGTCTCGAAGAAGTCGGCATGCCGGATCTATTCGCAACAGCCAAACGATGGTGTTGAAATTCGTGCCTGTGCAGTTGGTGATAATCCGGATCATTTGCCGTTTGCTGTATCCAAATTTTTCTGCCAGATCATTCAGTGTCAGAGTTGCGTAGTGGGTTTGAATATAGCCGAAGAGTTCTGCATGACCGTTGTGCCAGCGGACAGAGTTGGAGGAAGGTAGAATTGCGTTATCTTCATGCTCCCGGATTATTTGGATCAGTAATTCATAGAACTTGGCTGTCATCACAATAGACTGATAACGTTTGCTGGAGCAGAATTCCTCATGAAGCTGCAAAAAGAGAGTCCGTAAATGTAGATCTTCTTTCGCGTCGAATCGCAGGTAAGTATCACCGCCTTTATCATTAAGGGCGTGATAGATAAAATTCGGCACAATGCTGTTTGCGACTGTTTGACTGCCCCAGTTAATCATGAAGACTTGCGGGCGAATCAGAAAAGAAAGCAGAACACAATCGTCGCTATAACAGGGAGTGGCATGTTTGGCAAATGGAGCGAGGAAAAGTACTGTCCCCGGTGGCATCCAGATCGTTTCATTCTCCAGCATCATTGGGCAGGAACCGGAGACAACGTAATAGATTTCCAGGTAATCATTCTTATGCCAGTGTGCCGGCATATACCGAATCATTTGGAACGCGGAGACCAGTACATCTTCTGGGATATGCGCACTCTGCCGATGGATGGAGAACATGGATTCTGAGACAGCTTCGCCAGCTTCCAGTTGGCTTACAATCTGATTTTGATGCGAAAAGTGCGGATTTCCTGCCCATTCCTTGTTCCAGTCATAGATTGCATCGCGCCTTTGTTCTCTTGATGCAATCGTGCAATGAACTGGGAAAGTTCATCAGGGGTGAAAACAGTATTTTGTAATTTAGGATGCTTTTCCATGTATGCTTTCAGTCGCCGTTCCATCTCATTTAATGGAAATGCCGGAAAATTAGCTTGCTCCATCAAAACACCTCCCGCAAATGTCACTTTCTGCAAAAATATCTGTCTTTTATTGTAATTGTGGAATTGAGAGTTGTCAAGTATAATCAATATGAACAAAAGTGAAAGTGTATTAA
>JAEIGA010015620.1_pt1 | contig 11557 bp, 9 predicted proteins | sample 9270691 | NCBI WGS metagenome assembly JAEIGA01 (sample SAMN17057246, study PRJNA624740) | gut metagenome | biome: biome; isolation source: fecal sample | host: Bos grunniens | place: China: Xizang | collected 2019
AACTTTGTGATAAGATTATGGTTATCGGTTCAGGTCGAGTTACAGGTATAGTCGATGCTCGTACTACTACAAAAGAAGAAATCGGTCTTCTTATGACTAAAGGAAAGGAGAATAATAATGGCTAAACAATCAAACACAACTATTCGTGAGCCTTTGTTTCACATCGTAAAACGCGATGATATGCCTGCAGGTAAAGCCTGGCTTATCCGAATTGCTACCATTGTTATTGCATTCTTTCTTGTTGGTTTACTTTCAATGATGGTTACTGGAAAAAGTTTTGGTGATACATATGAAATAATGTTTACAGGTGTATTTGGAAGACTTTTTGAAGGTAGAACAACAATGCTTTGGAAATATTTGCAGGAAATCGCTATTCTGCTTTCACTTGCACTTGCTCTAACACCTGCATTCAAGATGAAATTCTGGAACTGTGGTGCAGAAGGACAAGCTCTTATGGGTGGTCTTGCATCAATGATATGTATGATTGAGTTAGGAGATAGACTCCCATACTCTACACTTATTGCTGTTATAGCAATTACAAGTATCATAGCAGGTGCAATTTGGGGAATTATTCCTGCTGTATTTAAAGCTTTTTTTAATACAAATGAAACATTATTCACTCTTATGATGAACTATATTGCAACACAAATTATTGCTTATTATGTATATATTGAAGGCGGCGGCTCAAACGTTATAAATCCTGTTGATGCAGGTAACTTCCCTACTGTTGGAAACAACAACTATTTTGTAAACATTGTAATTGTAACAGTTATTACGATTCTTATGTACATTTATCTTAAATATAGTAAACAAGGTTATGAAATCTCTGTTGTAGGTGAAAGTCAAAATACAGCAAGATACATTGGTATTAATGTTAAAAAAGTTGTTATCAGAACTATGTTAATTTCAGGTGCATTATGTGGTGTAACAGGTATGCTTCTTGTTGCCGGAACTGACCACAGTATCAATACTAAACTTGTCGGTGGTCAGGGATTTACTGCTATTCTTATGTCATGGCTTGGACAGTTTAATCCATTTATTATGGTAATTATGACTGCACTTGTTGTTTTCTTAAGAATTGGTGTTGCAAAAGTTGCTGATACATCTCTTCTTAATTCATCATTTTCTGAAATTATAGTTGGTATTGTTATTTTAATGCTTGTTGGCTGTGAATTTTTCATTCATTATTCAGTTAAGTTTCGTCGTAATAAAAAGGAGGTTAAAGCATGATTATACAATTTATTTGCCGTGCTATTCTCCTTGGCGTACCACTTCTTTATGGTTCAACAGGTGAAATTGTTACAGAAAAATCAGGACACCTTAACCTTGGTATTCCTGGTATCATGTATGTAGGTGCTATTAGTGGTGTTGTTGGCTCATTCATTTATGAAAATGCGTGTGGAAATGATATTGCAAATATGAATGGTTTTCTTGCAATTCTTATTCCACTTGTATGTGCAATAATCGGTGCAACAATTATGGGATTAATTTATAGCTTTATGACTGTTACACTTCATGCAAATCAAAATGTAACTGGCCTTGCTCTTACAACTCTTGGAATTGGTTTAGGTAACTTTCTTGGTGCTTCACTCATTAATATCACAAAAAGTGAATTACCATCAATCGCACTTACAAAAACAAGTTCATTTTTTGCAACAAAAATCCCATTTGCTGACGATTTAGGATGGTTTGGTGAGTTATTTTTATCCCATGACTTTATGACATATCTTGCAATTGCAATTGCACTTATCGTTTCATACGTACTTAATCGTACTCGTATCGGATTAAATCTTCGTTCTATTGGTGAAAATCCAGCAACTGCAGATGCTGCAGGCATTAGTGTAACTAAATACAGATATGTTTCAACATGTATAGGTAGCGCTATTGCAGGGCTTGGTGGACTTCAATATGTTATGTCATATGCTAGCGGTGTATGGTCAAACAATGCTTTTGGTGACCGTGGATGGATGGCAATTGCTCTTGTTATATTTGCACTTTGGAAACCATCGTTTGCTATTGTCGGCTCATTCATTTTCGGTGCTCTTTGTAATGCGAATAACTATATCCAAGGTCTTGGAACAGAAACACAAGAGCTTTTTAAAATGCTTCCATACATTGTAACAATAATTGTTCTTATAATTACAAGCATGCGTAAAAAGAGAGAACATCAACCACCTGAAAGTCTTGGCTTAAATTATTTCCGTGAAGAAAGATAATTTTACTGATTTAATGCTTTATAAGTAAGATTTATTGCTATATTATTTAAATCGAATGTAATAAAAATAAGGGGCTGAAGTCAGTCCCTTATTTTTAAGAATCATTAAGGAATTTATTTATGTTAATATCACTCAATAATGTTCATAAAAGCTTTTTAGATAAAAAAATATTAAATAATATTACCCTTTCTGTTAATGACAAAGACCGAATCGGTCTTTTAGGCATTAACGGTGTAGGAAAGTCTACCCTTCTCAACATCATTACAGGAAATTTAGAATATGAAGAAGGAACTATTTCTTTAAAATCTGATTTGCGAATTGGTTATTTAAGACAAAATGAATCGCTCAATACATCTAATACCTTAAAAGAAGAAATTGAAGATTCATTAAACCTTGTATTTGAAACAAGAAAGAAAATCAATGAAATTTCAAATAAAATGGCTCAATCATCAGGTGCAGAATATGACATTTTATCGGAAGAGTATGAAAAATATACCAATATATATGACGCTGCTGATGGACACAATGCAGAAGTAAGAATTAATACCGTCCTTAATGGTATGGGTTTTGGCTCTTTTGATATGAACACAAGTGTTAAGGTACTGTCAGGAGGAGAAAAAACAAGATTTGCACTTGCAAAAATCCTGGTTGAAAACCCAAATCTTCTTATCCTGGACGAACCAACCAACCATCTTGATTTCACAATGCTTAACTGGCTTGAAAATTATCTTAAAGAATACAAAGGTGCCGTAATTATCGTCTCCCATGATAGATATTTTCTTGATTCTGTTGCATCTGATATATGTGAAATAGAAAATGGAGAACTTGTTCGATATAAAGGTGGATATTCATCCTTTTTAAAACAAAAAGAAGAACGAATAAAAACGTTAACTAAGGAATATGAAAAGCAACAGAAGGAAATTGCTGATTTAAGAGATTACGTAAGAAAAAATCTTGCTAAATCAAGTAGTATAAATAGTGTTGGTTCAAGAGTTAAAGCACTTGAAAAAATGGAATATCAAGCAAAGCCTAATCCTAAAATTAAAGATTTGCATATTTCATTTCCTTTTGATATTGAACCACACAAACTTATAGTTGAATGTAAAAACCTAAAAGTTTCTGTCGGTAAAGCAGATAACAAAAAAGTTTTATTTGAAAACTTTAACATTGAAATAAATAGAAATGATAAGGTTGCTTTTGTCGGCAAAAACGGTGTTGGTAAATCATCACTTTTAAAAGCAATAATGAAAAAAATTCCTTGTGAAGGTTCAATACGTTGGGGTGGGAATGTTAAATTTTCATACTTTGACCAGGAATTATCTTCTCTTGACTTAAATCTCACTGCATTAGAAACTGTACACAGAAAATTTCCTACCAAAACTGAGTATGAAATCCGCAGTATGCTTGCCAGATTTCTAATTGAAGACGAAGATGTTTTTAAACGAATTAAAGAGTTGAGTGGAGCTAATAGAGCTAAGGTTGCATTATGTATTATTGTATTTGAACGTTCAAATGTACTTATTCTCGACGAACCAACCAACCATCTTGACTACAAAGCAAAAGAAGCGTTGGACATTGCATTAAGCCAATATGAAGGTACTCTTATTATGGTATCTCACGATAGATATTTACTTAATTCTGTTCCTACAAAAATTATTGAAATGAAAAGTGATGAAATAATTATTTATAATGGTAGTTACGATTATTATAAGGAACATTCACAAATAAATAACAAAGATGAAATACCAAAAAATGAAACAAAAAATGCTACATCAACAAAATATACAGAAGATAGAAAAAATAAATCTCAAGATAGAAAAAGACGTGCAAAGTTGATGAATACAGAAAAAGAAATTGCTATTCTTCAACAGGAAATTGATGAATTAAATGCACTTGTCGAACAGCCCGAAATATCAAGTGATTACGAGAAACTTACTGAAATACTTGAAAATATTAGGGTAAAAAAAGAGATGCTTGATGAACTTGAAATCTTGTGGTTAGAATTAGCATATAAATAAGGAGATAGATGAATTCTATCTCCTTATTGTTTTTATTCTAATGTAAGAGTAGCAATTAGTGGGAAATGGTCACTTGTATATACACCATCAAAAGTATCTGTAATAACTTTATATGAATCTACTTTAAAATCACCCTTTGATACCATTATGTAGTCAATACAATTACGGTCAAGTGATTTACCCCAATTCTGATAAGTACAACTTGTCATAGTATTTTCAGTTTGATATTTAACATCATAAAAACTTTCTGTTGCACTCATATATGTTTCTGAATCTTCCTCAGCATTCAAGTCACCCATAAGTATAGCAGGAATAGAACCAAAATCTTTTATTTTATTAAGAACCACATTAATACCATTAATTCTTGCTTCATCACTTACATGGTCAAGATGGGTATTAAAAACAACAAACTCTTTTTTACTTGCATTCTCCTTAAGAATTACGTAACTACATATTCTATAGCATGCTGCACCCCAGTCCTTACTCATAACATCAGGTGTTTCAGAAAGCCAAAAAGAACCTTTATCAACCAATGTATACATATCAGTTCTATAAAAGACGGGACATCCTTCAGAATATACTGGTATATTATCTCGATAAGTAATAATTGAATCGTATATTGGCATTGTTTCACATAAATAATCATATTGCCAGCTGTTTACTTCTTGAAATCCTATAATACCTGGCTGAGCCTTTTCAATTGTATCAACAACTAAATCAGCACGATAAAACCAGTTTTTACGACCAAAATCATCAGGAGCATGACAACGTATGTTGTAACTCATTACCCTTATTTCATTTTCACTTAAAACATCAATCATTTCAATTTGTCTCTTGTTTTTAACATAATGTGGATAATAAACATAAATAATACTTCCCCACATAATAATAAATATGAGAATTAATGAAATCAAGCTAATAATCACCTTTTTGAATATTTGTTTCATTTTAATATCACCTCTATTAAATTCTATCATAGATAAATTTAAAACGCAAAGAAAAGTTTAACAAATTACTTGAAAATCTAAAAACAATATGTTATCATAAATCCACGAACCCTTCGGGGTGTGGCGCAGCTGGGAGCGCGCTTGACTGGGGGTCAAGAGGCCGCAGGTTCAAGTCCTGTCACTCCGACCATTACTTCAAAATGAAATGAGGAATTTATCCGTGAAAAGATTTTTAGCTTTATTATTAGTTGTAGCGACATGTTTTTCTCTTGCTGCATGCAATAATGATAAACAACCTTCGGAAAACAATGATAACACAACAAATCAAACAGAAATTACAAAAGGTGAAGTTAAAATCACTGGTGAAAATTTTGACAAATATTTTGAATTTGTTGAAGAAGGATTTTTCACAAAAAATGGCGATGGTGAAGTTGATGCATTACGTCATAGACATTACTACAAATTAAGAGATGAATACAATATTGATGTTACAAAGTCATCAATTGAACTTGATTATGGTTACTCATACTCAACAAGAAAAGTTGACATTGATTTCAAAAATGAGAAATTCACTCTTGGTGACCAGATTGGTGAAAAGATGACAGTTGAAAGCTACACAATCAACAAAATCAGTAATATGACATATAAAGATTATGCCATCTTCCTTTTACAGCCTAATCACGCGTCAAAAGGAGCAAAAGAACTTCAGTATTTCTCAGATTTTAAAATCAATAATGTTAAAGGTTCAATTTATTTAATCGATACAAGTGTTGAAGCTGAACATACACATTAATTTCAATATGAAAAATTAAAGGGTACTCATTTGAGTACCCTTTTTATGTATTTAGATGCTCTTAATAATTTGAAGATTTTGCCAGATAAGAAAGTTTCCAATATTCTTGTCATTTCCTTTTCGGATAATTCTTTATTGTTTCTTGCATAATATGTCAAGAAATGTGTCAATGCACCTGATAACAATACAATATGATAAGAAAAATAAGGTTGATTTTCAAAATTTGGAATAAATTTATTAAGAAATCTGGTAATTGATTTGAAAATTTCGTCCGAAACAAGATTTCCCATATTATTTTTAACAATTGCAGAAACTAGCCTTGGATTATCCTTCATTGTAGTTACAAACGTTGTAATTGCTTCATTTGAACTAGGAATTGCATCAAGAGACATAAGCTTTTCTTCATAAGTGCTTCTTAATAAATATCGAAACAATTCGTCTTTTGATTCAAAATAATTGTAAAATGTTTGTCTTGATAAATCAGCTTTTTTGCAGATATCCATAATTGAAATATCATTGTATGGTTTTTCTTCCATCAATTCAAGAAGATTTTCCATTAACCATTGCTGTGATTTTAATGCTGTTGGGTTATTACCGTCATACATTGACAATTCTCCTTTATATGTATAAGTTTTTTATGAATTATTGACTTTTATTCGACATTTTGTTAAAATACTCGTAATAATTTACATGTGTCAAATTTGATATTAGTAAAAAATTACCGACAAAGAGAGGTTACGTCATATGGCTAAAAAGAATATAAATGCCGGCAACGCGAACATTCCAGATTATCAGACACTTAAAGAGATTATCGTAACAGGTGCTCAAAAGGGTCAGGATAAAAGACAATTCGTGTTCCTTGACAAAGATAAAAACGAATGTGAAAGAAGCTTTAACCAAACATGGAGTGAAATTGCTGCTCTTGGAACATTCTTCTATACAAAAGGTCTTGATGGTAAAAAGAAGATAGCAATTATTGGTGAGAACTGTTTTGAATGGATGATTACATATTACGCAACAATTTGTGGTTGTAATATAACAGTTCCAATGGATGCAAAACTTCCTTATGATGACCTTGCAGACCAGCTTATCCGCTGCGATTGTGATGCTTTGGTATATACACCTAAATTCAATAAAGCGGTTGCAGAATTCAAAGCAAATCCAGAAATGCCTGATATGCAATACTTCTGTACTGAAGATTATAACAGTTTTCTTAACGAAGGTCAAGTTGCATTAGACTCAGGAAACAGAAATTTCTTAGATGCTGATGTTAAACCTGATGACCTCGCTTGTATTGCTTATACATCAGGTACAACTGCAAAAAGCAAGGGAGTTATGCTTTCACATTATAATATAGCAAGCAACTGTTCTGCTTCATGTCGAGCTCTTAATGGTAGACATGCAATTGGTTTCTTGCCACTCAACCATACATATGCATGGGTTAGTGGTCTCTTCTCATCATACATTCTCACTGAATGGGGTTACTTGTGCGATGGTATCAAGAATATTCAGGGTGATATGAAAAAGTACCAGCCATATAATATCTGTGGTGTTCCACTTGTTGTAAATACAATTTATAATAGAATTTGGAAAACAGCAAGAAAAACAGGTAGAGAAGAAGTTCTTAAAAAAGGTATTAAAATCAGTAATACTCTTATGAAGTTCGGGATTGATAAGAGAGCTAAAATTTTCAAAACCATTATTGATAACCTTGGTGGAAATCTTAATATGATTGTTTGCGGTGCAGCTAACCTTGACCCAAAAATTGAAAAAGGTATGCATGACTTTGGTATCGATATTTATAATGGTTATGGATTAACAGAATGCTCCCCTGCTGTAACTTGTAACAAGCCTGGCAAATTTAAATTCGGTAGTGTTGGTACTGCACTTGATTGTTGTGAAATCAAGATTGTAAATCCTGATGAAGATGGCGTTGGCGAAATTTATGTAAGAGGCTCCAATGTTATGCAAGGATACTACAATGATCCTGAAGCTACTGCTGCAACATTTGATGGCGAATGGTTGATTACAGGTGACCATGGTAGAATTGACGAAGATGGATTCTTGTTTATGGTTGGTAGAAAGAAAAATCTCATTTGTCTTGCTAATGGTAAAAATGTTTCTCCAGAAGAAATTGAAGATAAACTTTCAAGAATTGATTATGTTGAAGAAGTTCTTGTTTATCAAGAAGATGAAAAAATTGTTGCTGAATTCTATCTTAATGAATCAGAATTCCCTGATGCACGTGACAGAATTGATGACGATGTAGCTAAATATAATCGTGAAAATCCAATTTTCAAAAATGTTGCAAAAGTTAAAATCCGTGATAAGGAATTCAAGAAGACAACTACAATGAAAATTGCAAGAAATCAAAACGATTAATATAATCTATGAACTATGCAGAATAATTTTCTGCATAGTTTTTTTTACAAATTTATTAGAAAATTATAATTAATACTTGATTTAATTTTTAAAATTTAATATCATTAATATTATTAGATTTCATTTGGAGGTTTTGTAATGAAAGAGGAATCAAGAAAATACGTTGATGAAGCGTGGGAGATAGTAAAACATGCTTCAGAAAAAATAGGGTCTCGCCTTCCAGGTTCAAATGGTGAAAGAAAATATGCTGATTACATGGGAGAAAAGCTTCGTGAAATAGGAATTGAACCTAAAAAAGAAGAATTTGCTGTTTCTCCAAGATCTGGTATTGGTGGACTTCCTTATGCAGGTTGGGTTGGTATCATTTTAAGTGCACTTACATATTTTGCTCTTAATAATTATCATGTATGGTTTGCAATGGCGTTTATAGGTATTGCAATGGTTATTTGGCTTGTTTTCAGTGCATTTCTTTATAAACCTTGGTTTGATATGTTCTTTAAACAAAAAATCTCACAAAATGTTTATGGTGAATTAACTCCTGAAGATGGAAATTATGATTATACAATTATTCTTTCAGGTCATACAGACACAAGCTGGAACTGGAAACATTCAGAAAATGCTTCTAAATATCCTGATAAACCAATTTATGGTCTCATTACAACTTATGGAAAAGTTGGTTTTGGTGCTGTTTGCGTATTCTTTATGGTTGGTGTTTCTCTTGCAATGGCAACTATTTATGCAGGTCTTATGTTTGGCGCAGAATGGGCAAATAGAGTTGCAATGTCTGAATCATTGAATATTTTTATTCTTTTATTAAACTTTATCCCTGTTATCACAGCTATCGGAAGTGCTTTTGTTGCGATGTGGAATGATTCAGATGAAGAAAATGCATCGAAAGGTGCTATGGATAACGCAACTGGTTGCGCTCTTAGCTATGCTGTTATAAAATATTTTAAAGAAAACCCAGAAAAAATGCCTAAAAATTGTCGTATTGTTGATTGTAACTGCGGTTCTGAAGAAGCTGGTCTTCGTGGTTCAATGGACTTTGTTCACAAACATAGAAATGACGATTTAACAAAAAATGCTTGGAACATTAATATTGACTCAGTAGCTGATGAGGATTATTTTGAAGTTGTTATCAAAGACGACTGGCAAGGTTGTCGTTTTGATACAGACCTTGAAAAGATGTTCAAAGACACTTTTGAAGAAATGGGTATTGAAAGTAAAACAAACGGATGTATTCATAATCCTGTTGGTGGATGTGATAGCACTCCAATGACTCGTGGAGGAATTAAATCTGTTACTTTTGCAGCACAGAATCCAATGCTTACATGGTACTATCATACATGGCATGATATGCCTGACAGATTCGACATTGAGACTGTTGGTAAAGGCTTTGATGTTGTTCTTAGCGTTATTGATAAAATTGCTAAATTCCAGGAAGAAAACGGATACAACGGTCCACAAAAGAAATAATTATACAAACAAAAAGGTATGGCGTTTGTCATACCTTTTATTCTTATTTTATAAAAAAAGCAACGAAAAGAATTGACTTATTAATTAATTTGGTGTATATTTACTTTATCTATTTAAAGAGTTACACAATTACAATTAGTTGTGTAAAAAATTTAAGGAGGAAATTCTTATGAAAAACTTAAAGAAAGTTCTCGCTGTGCTCGTAGCATTAACACTTGTTGTTACTTGCTTTGCAGCTTGCGGCGGAAACGAAAAAACAGAAGAAAATGACAATGTTCTTAAAATCGGCTTTAGTGGTCCTCTTACAGGTGACTATGCACAGTACGGTAACGGTGTTAAGAACGGTGCTCAGCTTGCTATTGACGAAATCAATGCTGCAGGTGGCATTAATGGTATGAAACTTGAACTCAATGCACAGGATGATGAAGGTGACCCTGAGAAAGCTGTTAACGCTTACAACACACTTGTTGGTTGGGGCATGAAATTATCTCTTGGTACAGTTACTTCAGGTGCTTGTATCGCATTCCAGGGTGAAGCTGCAAACGAAAATATGTTTGTACTTACTCCATCAGCTACAGCTGTTGAAGCAATTGATGGTGATAATGCATTCCGTGTTTGTTTCTCTGACCCTAACCAGGGTGTTGCTTCAGCTGACTACATCGCTGACAATAAAGTTGCAGAAAAAGTTGCAGTTATCTATGAATCATCAAACGCATATTCAGCAGGTATCTATGACAAATTTGCTGCACAGGCAAAAGTTAAAAACCTTAATGTAGTTGAAGTTCAGTCTTTCACAAGTGATACAAAAACTGACTTCTCAGCTCAGATTCAGGCTATTAAGTCATCAGGTGCTGACCTTGTATTCCTTCCAATTTATTATAGCGAAGCTCAGCTTATTTTAACTCAGGCAAAAGCTGCTGGACTTAATGTTAAGTTCTTTGGTTGTGATGGTCTTGATGGTATTCTTACAATCCCTAACTTTGATACATCACTTTGTGAAGGCGTAATGCTCCTTACTCCATTTGCTGCTGATGCAACAGATGAATACACAGTAAACTTTGTTACAAAATATAAGGATGCTTATGGTGTAGAAACAATGAACCAGTTTGCTGCTGACGCTTATGATGCAATCTACATCATTAAGGCTGCTATTGAAAAAGCAGGCGTTACAGCTGATATGGATGCTTCTGCTATCTGTGATGCACTTAAGGTTGCTATGACAGAAATCACAGTTGACGGTGTTACAGGTACAGGTATTACATGGACAGCAGATGGTGAACCTTCAAAGGCTCCTAAGGCTGTTATCATTGAAAACGGTGCATATAAAGCTCTTTAATTTTCAAAAATAATCTACAATTAATTTGGTATGCCGTATGGTGTTTTCCATACGGCATACTTTGAGTTATATATATGGACTTTTAAAAGAATCATTTTTATGGTTTTTTTAAAAATTCATATTTGGAGGAAAGTATATGGAATTTTTATCATATCTTGTTTCCGGCATAAGCCTTGGTAGTATCTATGCACTCATTGCACTTGGATATACAATGGTTTACGGAATCGCAAAAATGCTTAACTTTGCCCATGGTGATGTTATCATGGTCGGTGGTTTTGCAATTTACACATTAAGTACAACTATGGGATTACCACCTATTGTGGGAGTAATTGGTTCAATTATTATTTGCACATTACTCGGTGTAACAATCGAAAAGGTTGCATATAGCC
>JAEIGA010015621.1_pt1 | contig 11557 bp, 12 predicted proteins | sample 9270691 | NCBI WGS metagenome assembly JAEIGA01 (sample SAMN17057246, study PRJNA624740) | gut metagenome | biome: biome; isolation source: fecal sample | host: Bos grunniens | place: China: Xizang | collected 2019
ACCCATGGGCAAATTTACGATCAAACCGACCAACACAGGCTACGTCTTCAATCTGAAAGCCGGCAACGGCGAAGTCATTGCGGTCTCGCAGGTCTATAAAGCGATCGACGGCGCGAAGAACGGCATCGCGAGCGTTCAGACCAACGCTCCCATCGCTCCGGTCGAAGACCAGACCGTCGAAGGCTATGCTGCCGAGAAGAACCCGAAGTTCGAGATCTACACCGACAAGGCCGGCGAATTCCGCTTCCGCCTGAAAGCCAAGAACGGCGAGATCATCGCGACCGGCGAGGGTTACACCTCCAAGTCCGGCTGCAAGAACGGCATCGAGTCCGTCCGCAAGAACGCTCCGGACGCTGCCATCGTAGTCGAAGAATAATCGAAACACGAAAGCCCGCTTCGTGAGGAGCGGGCTTTTTCCTGTTTCCGGGCGCTTCCGGTTGACTTCCCGCCCCAATCTTTTTAGAATGGGTACAGACTTTCGGACCGGGGAAGCGCCCCGGTCGTCACAGAAAAGAGGAACGGCGTTGAAACAGCTCAAACGGTATATCGCCCTGCTGCTGGCACTGGTCATGGTGTGCGCCATGGCCCTGGCCGGGTGCGCGGGGAAGAGCGGAGACCACGGCAACAGCGGGACAGACGCCGATGCCGAGCCGTTCACCCGGGACATTTTCGCGATGGACACCTACATGAAGCTGTCCGCCTACGGAGACCGCGGCGAGAAGGCCGTGAACGCCGCTGTGAAGGAGATCCAGCGGTTAGACGCGCTCCTGTCCACCGGCAAGGACTCCAGTGAAGTGTCGAAACTCAACCGGAACGACGGCGGGAAACTGTCCGACGACACCAGCATCCTGATGGACGCGGCGCTGGACCTCTACGAGTCCACTGACCACGTCTTCGACATCACTATCTATCCGGTCATGAAGCTCTGGGGCTTCACGGACCAGAACTATCAGGTCCCGTCAGACGGCGACCTGAAAACGGCGCTGAAACTGGTCGACGCCTCGACTCTGGACTATGACAAAGAGAAGCAGTCCGTCGCCTTTACGGTGGACGGGACCCAGGTCGACTTCGGCGGCATCGCCAAGGGCTATACCTCCGCGAGCGTCGCGCAGCTCTACCGGGATCTCGGCGTCACCTCCGGCCTCGTGAACCTCGGCGGCAACGTCCAGGCCGTCGGTTTCAAACCGGACGGCACCGAGTGGAGGATCGGCATCCAGGACCCGCTCGACGAGGAGAGCATGCTCGGCATCGTTTCCATCCACGATGCCGCGGTCATCACCTCCGGCGGGTACGAACGGTTCTTCGAGGAAGACGGTGTCGTGTACCACCACATCATCGACCCCTCCACCGGGTACCCCGCGGACAGCGGGCTCGTCTCGGTGAGCATCGTGTCGGAAGACGGCACGCTTGCCGACGGCCTGTCCACGTCCCTGTTCATCATGGGCAAAGACAGGGCGATCGACTTCTGGAGAGCCCACACGAAAGACTTCGAGTTCGTCCTCTGTGAGAAGGACGGCAGCCTGGTCGTGTCGGAGGGCCTCAAAGACCGGTTCACCCCGATGGACGAAAACACGAAAGTAGAGTACGTCTCATGAAGAAGAAAGACTTCCTCATCGCAGCGGCCGTGCTGCTGCTCGCGGGCATCCTTGCCCTCGTGTTCCGCTTTGCCGGCGGAGACCCCGGCGGGTCGGTGCAGGTGAAGGTGGACGGCAAAGTCGTCGGGACGTACGCGCTCGTCGAAGAGCAGCGGGTCCCCTTCGACACGAAGTACGGACACAATACGCTGGTCATCGAGGGCGGAAAGGCACACATCGAAGACGCGGACTGCCCCGACCATTACTGCGAGCAGCAGGGCGAGATCTCCAAAACCGGAGAGACCCTCGTCTGCCTGCCGCACAAGCTGGTGGCGGAAGTGGTCGCCGGCGAAGCATCCGACGTCGACGAAATTGCGAAGTAACAGGCAAATTTTTTCTTCGGAGGCAAAATCCGGCGTCTCCAAGTGAGGCTGCACAGCGCGCAGCGCCGCGAAGCGAACCAAAGGGCTGTGGGCTTCGGGGGTTTTGCCGGAGAAGAAAGAAATTTGCCTTCTAACTGAAAGGAGACCTCATGGCAACTTCCCGTAAATCGCCCACCGGGTCGCCCGGGCGGCGCGTGGCGCTGGACGGCATCCTTGTCGCTCTGGCCATGATCTTCTCCTATATGGAGACGTTCATCCCCTTCAACTTCGGCGTGCCCGGCATCAAACTCGGCCTCGCGAACCTGGTGGTCCTCCTCGGCCTCACGTTCCTCCCGGCCGTCGACGTGCTCCTCATCAGCCTCGTCCGCATCTTCCTGTCGAGCCTGCTCTTCGGCAACGTCATGTCCCTCTGGTACAGCCTGGCCGGCGGCCTTTTGAGTTTTGTCGCGATGTACCTCCTCTCCCGCAGAGACGACGTCTCGCTCATCGGCATGTCCATGACCGGCGGCGTCCTCCACAACGTGGGGCAGGTCATCACCGCGGCCATCGTCGTGAGGACCCTCCAGCTCGCCGGCTACCTGCCGGTCCTGCTCGTGGCCGGCCTCGTGACCGGCGCCATCATCGGGACGCTCGCGAAGCTCCTGATGCCGCGGGTGCAGAAGGCTCTGCAGAGCTACTCATAAGCATAACGCGATTTTGAAAATGTGATGATCGTCTCGCCTGTCGGGACGATTTTTCTTTTTTGTCCAAAATCATCGGCGTTTTTGTGCATAATGTGTGATAGATGTGCAACTTTTTTCAAAGTTTTTCATACATGCATAAAAATTTGTTGTATAATGTAACTGTCAAAATAGTCTTATTCTGAAAAGATTAAGAAGGAAAACGACAAGAAAGCAAGAGGTGTTTTTTATGGATGAAAAAATCTTGACCATTGCCAAGAGAGTCATCGCAGCACTGCGCGGCGATACCGATTCCTACAAAGTATTGTTCGATGAGGCCGCTCCGTATGTCTGGGAGATCTGCAAAAAGTATTTCCTCGATGACGACGATGCCAAAACGGCTCTGACGACGACCTTCGGGACGGTCGCGGAAAAATTCGCCGACCAGAAAGACCCGACGGACTTCCTGGGCTGGGTCAAACGCATCGCCCACCTGACCTGCGCCGAGCAGGCTGCCAAAGTCGGCGGTCTGGCAGACGCGGAAGTCAAAGATCTTGCCCTCCTCACTCTTTCCGACTACAAGAAAGAGAAGAAGGATGGCGTCCTGACCTTTGCTACGGTCAAGGACCTCACCGAGAAGATCCTGGGCGTTCTTCCCCAGCGTCAGAAGACCGAGCTCCTTCTCTGGAACGAAGGTTACTCTGTTGCTGAGATCGCCAAGAAACTCGGTATCTCTCCCGGATCCGTCGTCGGCGGCCTGAACATCGCGAAGGGCAAAGTCGAAGAAGAGGCCGGCAAATGGGATACTGACGTCTTCGATTACACGAAGTATGCCGCTTCCCCCATGAGCTTCTTCACCCGTCTGATGCGTGAGAAATTCGACGGCGATTACATTTATGCTCTGCCCGAGGACAAGGGCTGGACCTGGACTTCCATCTGGGACGGCCTGAAGGGCACGCTCAAATGGCCGGCTCTCGGTGTTGGCGCTGCTGCCGCCACCGGTCTGGTCAGCAAGTTCGGCGACCTCGATCTCGACCTTCCGGGCTTCGACTGGAAAGCGAAACTCGCTGACGCGAAGATCGATCTTCCCGATGTCGATCTGCCGAAAGTCGATCTCGACGTCAAGGCTCCCGATGTCGATCTGCCGAAAGTCGACGCAGACCTGCCCAAGGTCGAAGTCGAAGAGGAACTTCCCTATATCAACGTTAAGAAACCCGATGTCGACCTCGGTAAAGTCGGTGCAGGCGTTGCTGCCGGTGCCGCTGCGGTCGGCGCTGCTGCCGCCAAACTGAAAGATGTCGATGTCGATCTTCCCGATGTCGACCTCAAAGCGAAAGCGGCCGACATCAAAGCCGATATCGATGCGAAACTTCCCGACATCGACCTCAAGAAGGATGATGACGACAAGGCTGCCGTCGCCGCTGCCGCAGGCAAGAAGAAAGGCCTCGCAGGCATCTGGAAATGGCTCCTGCCGCTGCTTCTTTGCCTCCTTCTCCTCGGCCTCATCTTCGGCGGCCTCAAGGGCTGCAACACCGGCGCGAGCGGCTGTGGTACCGGCGCCAGCGGATGCAGCACCGGCGCCAGCGGATGCAGCACCGGCGCGAGCGGCTGTGCCAAGGGCGACGCCGACATCAAGACTCCGGATGTCAGCGTGAAGACCCCTGACCTCGATGTCAGCACTGTCGAATCCGGCGACCTCGATGCCTATGTCATCGATGCCGACGTCAAGACCAAGACCGTTCCGGTCACCGTTGACGGTTCGATCCTCGACATCAACACGAACGATGTCGGCAGATTCCTGACCGGTCTGAACGTCATCAACACCAACCCGGTCGCATACGTCATTGCTCAGACCAGCGACGCGAAGTCTCTCGTTGAGAAGTATGCCTATGTCTTCCCGGCCATCGCCGAGATCAATGACGGCACCCTCACCGAGCTGAGATTCACCGACGCCCTCGGCGCCAAGAAGTGCTTCCAGTTCGAGACCAAGGACGGCGTCCTGACCAAGGCCACCCTGGCCGACAAGGACGGCGCCATCGAGAGCGCGACCTACAACTGGGATGAAGGCACTCTGAAGACTGTCACCGTCGGCGACAAGACCCTTGACTATCTCAAGGACGTCACCCCGACCAAGAGCGAACAGGACGAAGAGAACGGCCTCACGAAGGTTTACTTCGGCGACAACTGGATCACCTGCCGCGCTCTGAACGAAGAGGCAGTCGACCTTGTCACCTATGAGTGGGACAACCACACCGGTGCCCGCGCATTCGCGTATGATGACAACGGCGCTCTGAAGACCTACACGAGCTTCCAGAGCATCATGAAGTAAATCGCCTCCCGCGATTTGCTAACAAAACCAAAACGGCCCTCCGGTTTTCCGGAGGGCTTTTTTGCGGTATAATGGTTGGCAGAGTTCCTTTGTTGGGAGAGAGGTTTATGAGCGAAGCGAACAAGATCGATTATACCGGCGCCATCAACGCCGCCCGGAAGGGCGACGAGGACGCCTATGAGTTCCTCTACAATCAGAGCATCCGGAAGTGCCGGGCCATCTGCATGAAGTATTTCGATCCCGCGACCGCGGAGGGCCGCCGGAAGACGGATGAAGCGGTCCGCGAAGTCTTCGTGCGGATGTATGACCGCATCAAGACGCTCAGCGACCCCGAAGATTTTCCGATCCTCGGCCGCGCCCTGACCCGCGACGTCTGCCTCAAGAAGCGCCGCCTCGAGTCGGTCCAGCTGGAGACGGAGGCGTACATCGGCGTGGCGAACGCCCGGCCTGCGGAACCGCAGCCGCTGGTCACGGCGGAGGCGTGCCGCCAGGAGGTCTCCGGCGACGTCATGCTGGACAGCGAGACCATCGGCGCTCTGGTGCTGTCGGTCCTGCACGAGATGACCCCGGCGCAGCGTCTGGCCATCGTTCGCTGGAACGAGAACGACGCGGAAGCCATGAAGCAGGAAGACGTCCTCCGGGAGGCGTTCATCTGCGCCGAGAAGACCGTCATGGAACTCGAGCCGCAGGCGGGCGTCCGCGCCAGAGACTACGCGAAGTCCCGTCTCGCGTTCTTCAACTGGCTCCTCGACCTCTACAACCGTTTCTACGAGGCGTCCACCAAGGACTGGGCGGGCGCGGCCGAACCGGCCTATACCCTGACCGGTCCGGGCGATGTACCGCTCGAAGCAGAAGAGACCGTTTCGTTCCGTTCCATCTGGTCGGAGATCCGTCAGCAGTTCTACATCACCAATACGATCCAGCTGCCGAAGGGCATGACCGCGCTTCGGGAGGACGGGGAAGAGGCACTCCCCGACGACGTCCTCCACAGCTATCTCGACGAGGAGGGATCCGGGGACGACGACACGGTCCCGGAGGAAGAGCCGGCGAAAAAACCGGCCGCGAAAAAGCGCTTCCTCGGCACCTGGTGGGGCAGGCTCCTCGTCGGACTCCTGCTGACCATTCTGGTCCTCGGAGCAGTAATCGTTACGGCCGGGCAGCATACGTCGCATGCGGTGACACCACTTTTTATGCAATGTGCTGATTTCGCTATCGAACAAGCGTACGGATTCAACGTTTCGTAAAGAGCGGTTGTCAAGTAAAATCTTTTCTGTGGAATCCACGCAAAGCGTGAAACGCCCTATATTACGTGGTTGATCAAAATTGTTTTAAACCTTTCCGCATAGTTTTTCACATTTTTCCGTTCAAATAATATACAAACTGTAATAATTAACAAAAGTCAAGCCCGTTTTCCGCAAGAAAACGGGCTTGACTTTACAATGAGCAATATGTTCGAAATAGGTTTACTTATCCTTTTTGATCTTATCCCAATATGCCGTTGACGCCTGTTCATTCTTGTTGGGGCCGGGCACGTAATACTGTGTGCCGACGAGAGCGTCAGGCAGGTACTGCTGGTAGGTCCAGTGGTTGGGGTAATCGTGGGGATAGATGTAAAACTGGCCTTTGACCTCCTGGTCCTCACCGTCGAAATGCTTGTTCTGCAGCTGACGGGGGATGGGGCCGGAGCGCCCGGCGGCCAGGTCTCCCATGGCGGCGTCGATCGCCTTCTCACCGGAGTTGGACTTCGGACTGGTGGCGACGAGGATGACCGCGTCGGCGAGCGGGATGCGCGCTTCCGGCAGACCGACCTGCAGCGCGATGTCACAGGCGGCCTTGACGATCGGGATGATCTGCGGGTAGGCGAGACCGACGTCCTCGCAGGCGCAGACCAGGAGCCGCCGGATGGCGGAGGGCAGGTCGCCGGCCTCGAGCAGACGGCCGAGATAATGGAGCGCGGCGTCCGGGTCGGAGCCCCGCATGGATTTCTGGTAGGCAGAGACGATGTCGTAGTGGTCGTCTCCGGCGCGGTCGTAGCGCATGGCGGACTTCGCCGTGATCTGCTCGATGAGCTCCTTCCCGACGGAGACGACCGGCGGGTCGCCCTCGCCGGCGCCGGCTGCCATGCTGCACAGCTCGACCGTGGTGATGGCTTTCCGTACATCGCCCCCGGCCGCCTGAGCGATGGCGTATGCCACATCGTCCGGGACGTCGTAAGTGACCCCGTTCTCTTCGCCGACGACGGAGAAGGCGCGCTCCACCGCCGGGACGATCTCCTCCGCGGTCACGCTCTTGAACTCGAAGACCGAGCAGCGGGAGATGACGGCGTTGTAGACATAGAAGTACGGGTTCTCGGTGGTGGAGGCGATCATCGTGATGTCGCCGCTCTCGAGATATTCGAGCAGGCTCTGCTGCTGTTTCTTGTTGAAGTACTGGATCTCATCGAGGTACAGAAGGATGCCGTTGGGCGCGGCGAGCGTGCCCACGTCCGCCACCATGTCCTTGATGTCGGCGATGCCGGAAGTGGTGGCGTTGAGCCGGTACAGTTTCTTGTTGGTCTTCTCGGCGATGATGTTCGCGAGGGTCGTCTTGCCGATGCCCGAGGGGCCGTAGAAGATGAGGTTCGGGATGTTCCCGGACTCGACGATGTTGCGCAGGGCCATGCCGGGCGCCAGGAGGTGGCGCTGGCCGACCATCTCGTCGAGCGTGCGGGGGCGGATGCGGTCCGCCAGAGGTCTGGACATAGGAAAACTCCTTTGTTTTAGTACTTATACATTATATATACCCGATTTCCTTTGCGCAACCGGAGGCCTAGATTTTGTGGATGGAACGCCCGGCACCGCTATATTTTGATCCATTGTGAAAAGCGCCGAAATTTTCCAAAAAAGTTTGTAAAAAAAGCTGAAATTTTTCTTGCAATGCCCTTATATATATGATAATATCTCTAGGCACGTGAAAAGGGGCGTATTGCGCCCATGTCACGTAGAGATATGCGATGATGCGGGAGGTGGCCGTCCACCGAGACGGGAAATTTCCGCGGAGTATGTCCGATTTTAAACCGGGCGAAACTAATATTGTGTACGTAGAAACCCCGTAGGGTTGCAAGACGGGAGAACTATGTGCCAAGCTGTTTGTGCCACCCGGAGGCCGAAAGGCCGCCAGGTTTTTTCAATACTGAAAAGGGAAACACCCGGCGCAGTGTTGAAAATTTTCCACTGGAGTGGAAAACAGCGTGCCCGCCATTACAACCTTTAGGAGGAATCTAACAATGGCAACACAGAACAAAGCAGCAAAAGAAAAGGTTCGTATCAGACTGAAAGGTTACGACCACAACCTCGTCGACACCGCCGCTGAGAAGATCGTTGAGACCGCGAAGCGCACCGGTGCCAAGGTATCCGGCCCCGTGCCGCTGCCGACCGAGAAAGAGATCGTCACCATCCTGCGCGCCGTCCACAAGTACAAGGACAGCCGTGAGCAGTTTGAGCAGAGCACCCACAAGAGACTCATCGACGTGATCAGACCTTCGGCCAAAACGATCGAAGCCCTGACCGGTCTTGAGCTTCCCGCCGGTGTTGACATCGAGATCAAGCTCTAAGCCATCTCAGAGGAAACACTGTACGGTCATGTTGGTGGACGCATCCATCAACCAATAACCAAAGGAGGAAAACAATATGCAGAAAGGTCTTATCGGTAAGAAAATCGGTATGACACAGCTCTTTGACGAAGTCGGAAACGTCATTCCCGTCACCGTCATCGAAGCAGGTCCGTGCCCCGTCGTCCAGAAGAAGACCATCGAGAACGATGGTTACGAAGCTGTCCAGCTCGGTTTTGGCGATGTGAAGGTCACACGCGTCAACAAACCCGAAAAGGGTCATTTCGACAAGGCAGACGTCGCCCCGAAGAAAGTTCTTCGCGAATTCCGCCTCGCCGACACCTCCGAACTGAACGTCGGAGATATCGTCAAAGTTGACACATTCGCAGCTGGTGACAAAGTCGATGTCATCGGTACGAGCAAAGGTAAAGGTACGGCTGGTGCCATCAAGCGCTGGAACTTCCACCGCCTGAAAGAGTCCCACGGTACCGGTCCTAACGCAAGACACGCCGGTTCCCTGGGCGCCTGCTCAGATCCGTCCCGCGTCTTCAAAGGCAAGAAGCTCGCCGGTCATCTTGGTCACGAGCGCGTCACCATCCAGAATCTCGATGTTGTCAAGGTCGATGCCGAAAACAACCTCATCGCCATCAAGGGCGCCGTCCCCGGCCCCAAAGGCGGGATCGTCATTCTGAAAGATACAGTCAAAGCGTAAGGAGGAGTAAGACATGCCTAGCGTTAAAGTTTACAGCTTTGCCGGTAAGGAAAAAGGCAAGATGGATCTGAGCGACAGCATCTTCGGTATCGAGCCGAACACGTCCGCCATGCATCTCGTCGTTGTCAACTACCTGGCAAACCAGCGTCAGGGTACTCAGTCCACCCTCACACGCGCTGAAGTCAGAGGCGGCGGCCGCAAGCCCTGGAGACAGAAAGGCACCGGCCACGCAAGACAGGGTTCCACCCGCTCTCCGCAGTGGAGACACGGCGGTGTCGCCCTTGGTCCGAAGCCCCGCAGCTACGGATTCGATATCAACAAGAAGGTCAGAAAGCTCGCGATGAAATCCGCGCTGTCTGACAAAGTCGCAAACGATGCCTTCCAGATCGTCGACGACATCAAGATGGACGCCATCAAGACCAAAGACATGGTCGCGGCCCTGAACGCACTCGGTGCTGCCAAGAAGACGCTCATCGTCACCGCCGACAAGGACGAAGTCATCTACAAGAGCGCAAGAAACATTGCCGGCGTCAAAGTCAGCCCGGTCAATGCCATCAATGTCTACGACCTCCTGAATGCCGACAAAGTCGTCATTGCCAAGGCTGCCGTAGAGAAGCTTGAGGAGGTATATGCATGAGTAAAGTAGCACAGGACATCATCCTCCGCCCCATCATCACCGAGGAAACCATGGGCAACACCGCAATGAAGAAGTACACCTTCGCCGTTGCGAAAGACGCCAACAAGGTCGAGATCAAAAAGGCCTGTGAAGAGCTCTTCGGTGTCGAAGTTCAGAAAGTCAACACCATGAATGTCCGTGGTCAGAAACGCCGCTATGGTCGTTACGAAGGCTACAAGGCTTCCTGGAAGAAAGCGATCGTGACCCTTACCGAAGACTCCAAGACCATCGAGTTCTTCGAAGGCATGGTATAAGGAGTGTGAATCTAAATGGCGATCAGAGTTATTAAGCCGACCACCAACGGCACCAGAAACATGTCTGTCACCGATTACTCCGAACTGTCCAAGGTTGCTCCCGAGAGAAGCCTTCTGGAACCGATGAACAAGCATTCCGGTCGTAACAGTTACGGAAGAATCACCGTCCGCCACAGAGGCGGCGGAAACCGCAGAAAATACAGAATCATCGACTTCAAGCGCGACAAGTTCGACTGCCCGGCAACGGTCCTCACCCTTGAGTACGACCCGAACCGCTCCGCGAACATCGCCCTTGTCCAGTACGAAGACGGCGAGAAGAGATACATCCTCGCTCCCGTCGGCCTGAAAGTCGGCTACACCATCGAGAATGGTCCGGACGCCGACATCAAGCCCGGCAACGCCCTTCCGCTGGTCAACATCCCGGTCGGTACGTTCGTCCACAACGTCGAACTCTACCCCGGCCGCGGCGGACAGTTCGCCCGTTCCGCCGGCAACGCTGCCCAGCTCATGGCTCGTGAGAACGGCTATGCCCTTCTCCGTATGCCCTCCGGCGAGCTTCGCAACGTCCCCGAGATCTGCATGGCCTCCATCGGCCAGGTCGGTAACGCGGACCACGCGAACGTCAAGATCGGTAAGGCAGGCCGCACCCGTCACATGGGTATCCGCCCGACCGTCCGCGGTTCCGTCATGAACCCGAACGACCACCCGCACGGCGGTGGTGAAGGTAAATCGCCCATCGGCCGTCCCGGCCCTGTGACCCCGTGGGGCAAACCCGCTCTTGGTTACAAGACCCGGAAACATAACAAGAAGTCCGACAAGATGATCGTTAGACGTCGCAACGGCAAGTAATCGTGAAAGGAGATAAGGATCATGAGCAGAAGTCTTAAGAAAGGCCCTTATGTAGAACCGAAGCTGCTGGCCCGCGTTCAGAAGATGAACGAGACCGGTGACAAGCAGGTCCTCAAAACCTGGAGCCGTTCTTCCACCATTTTCCCCGATTTCGTTGGTCATACCTTCGCAGTTCACGATGGCCGCAAGCATGTCCCGGTTTATGTAACGGAGGACATGGTCGGACACAAACTTGGCGAATTCGCACCGACGCGGACCTTCAGAGGTCACTCGGGTTCCAAATCAGGCTAAAAGGAGTGTGTAAATAATGGAAGCTAAAGCATCCGCTACTTTCGTCAGAATCGCTCCGCGTAAAGTTCAGATCGTTCTCGATCTCATCCGCGGGGAAGACGCAGAAAAAGCGATGGCCATCCTCAAGCACACACCGAAAGCCGCGTGTGAAGTCCTTGAGAAGGTCCTCAAATCAGCAATGGCAAACGCTGAGGTCAAAAACATGGACACCTCGAAACTTTACGTTGCCGAGTGCTTCGTA
>JAEIGA010015622.1_pt1 | contig 11556 bp, 11 predicted proteins | sample 9270691 | NCBI WGS metagenome assembly JAEIGA01 (sample SAMN17057246, study PRJNA624740) | gut metagenome | biome: biome; isolation source: fecal sample | host: Bos grunniens | place: China: Xizang | collected 2019
GAACATTCTTTTGTTTTTGTCCACATGGGGTGGGCGACGGAACTTGAATCCGCATACAGCTGCAATAGCTGTTTGACAGGGCCACAACCTGCTGCTCTACCAATTAAGCTACGCCCACATGGTGATGAATACAGGAATCGGGCCTGTTCTACTGGGGGCAGAACCCAGTGCGCTACCATTACACCAATTCACCTGGAGACAGCACCCAGACTCGAACTGGGAATCCTGACGGAAATGTCCCGCATTTGCAGTGCGGTGCCTTACCAATTTGGCTATGCTGTCATTTGAAACACAACCATTCATTCTTCCCTCATAACCTTCCCGAGTTCCAAATGCTGATTGTGTTTTTGGGACACTGAAATATACCAATACCCCACTAGGATATATGTACACTACCTAGAACGTTTCTCGCGGTCAGCGCTGTGGTTACGTACACAGAATCTACGGCCTGATTACCATTTATCGTCACAGGATTTGGTTATACTCTCAGAATTAATTATAAGGAGTCTCAAGTCTTGCTCCTGGTGGACCATATGAGATTCGAACTCATCTGTTGTCTTGTCTGCCAGACAAGTGGCCACCCCAAGCAGCCCCATAGCCCATACAAAAAAGAAAATCCGCCTCTGAGATATCTTGCTTTTTGCAATGCATCTCACAGACGGATTAACAATTATCTAATTATGGGAAATCTGTGGTCGCTATGAAGTCGTGAGGCTCCAAAGAGGCCGTGAGTTTTTAACTCTATTACAGGCGTTTTGATTTCCCTTGCAAACGCCCTTTTTCTCTAATTTAGGCGTTAGCTTAGATTCTTATTATCCGTGAGACCATTACCATCTGCACATTCCTTACCATTTTCGGCGCATGCGAAAGCAGACGCATCACATTCATAATGCATCATATCAATAGCAATATTAAAATGGCGGTTAGTAATACGCAGCATGATAATTATCTCCTTTGGTTAGATTTTAGTTTTAATTTAGAAGTTTAGTTTTTGTGAAAGTAATAGGTGAAAACACCAGCGGATAACTAATTTTGATAATCTATTACTTTTAGTATGTTTTGTTATTTGAATAGAAGGAAGTTATCCATACGTGTTTCTACGGTTTCCCGTAGGGCGCGCAAAAATAAATATGTAAATATGTGTTGTACCAGCGACTAGCTAATCTCTGTAAAAATTTCAATATTTTCCTCATCTTAAATAGAAGGAAGCTAATCAATAACGTACGCTGAGCAACGAACCTATGGGCGCGCGAGCTCCATATTGTTTTGCTCATGGTTATTATAGACGATAAAAAATCCATTTGAGGGGCATTTTGAAAAATATTTAAAAATTTTTAGAAATATTTTTTACATAAAATTTATCCAGGTGTTTTTATCAAGAACTATGTATTTATATTGATTTTCCCCTAAAAAGAAGATGTTGTGTTGCTATAATCTAATAAAGAAAGGGGATTTGATTATGACCTTATACTTTATTGATACTGAAAATTTGGGTGGCATGTGGATTTCTTACGCGGAAAAGAAATATAGAGAAGAAGCGGACTGTAAGATTTTAGCTTTTGTTACGGAGAAGAGCGTTGCGCTGTCTTGGGAAGCATTTGAAGTATTTAGACATTTCAATTCTAAGAGATTTGAGATTTGTCATGCGAAAAATGGTGAAAAGAATGCTTTGGATTTTTGTTTGGTTGCTCGTTTAGGTGAAGAGATAACAAAGAGTAAAAAACATAAATTTGTTGTAGTGTCCAAAGACAAAGGTTTTAACGCTGCAATTGAGTATTTGAATTCACGCCATGGAAATCTTATTGCTCGTACAGATGGGACTGATATTGATATTCCTTCGGATAAGGTGGTTAATTTACAGCGTAGAGACCAGCTTGCGAATTTGTGTAATGTTCCTCATTCTATGGCTGAAAATCTTCGTGTTCGTTTGTTCGCCGAAAAGGAAGATTTCGCTCCTTATCTTAACAGTCTGGAATATACGGTAAATTGGATTCAGACTTCCAAATCAAAGTCATTTAAGTCTAATCCTGAGCTCAGAAAAAAGTTAACTGATATTCTGAAACAAGAATACATACATATTATGCAAATGTAAATATATTTGTTTGCTATCTCATTGGTTGTGACGAAATAACCGTTTTATATTGAGAGTTTAAAAATCGCAATGTTTATAAGTTTTTGACAGACTATCTCCTCGAGATTGGTAGTTGCAGCAGAGAAAAACAGACATTGCTGGATTGTATTTAGAAAAAGGCACGTAGAATAAAAAAAGCCAGAACTCAATTAAGAGTTCTGGCTTTTTGTCTATTGTTTTTTAATATGTCACGTTACCATTTGTTGCTGTATTTGCTAAGTTTTGCAACCTGTTACTTGTGGTTCCTGTAAGAGTAATAGGCTTTACTGTGCCTGCAAAACATCGACTGATTGATGGACCATGATTATATGGGGTGGTGACTTTCACGACACCTGTTAGGGACGTGCATCCATAAAAAGTATAATTCATATTTTGCAAATGTAAAACGATTATGTCGGAAACATCAACGAGACTGGTGCAACCATAAAATAAATAATCAATATCGTGTGCGGTGCTGGGGATTGTAGTTGCTGTTACTAAGTTTGTGCAACTGCCAAAGCATCTACTCATATCTGTGACGCTAGTGGGGATATTGAGGGCTGAGACGTTGACCAACGATGTGCATCCGTTAAAGGTTGATTCCATTTTTGTTACGCTATTGGGAATAACAGGCAGGTCATTGTCTCGTAGAGCTGTACACCCAGAGACTAAATAGGATATATCTGTAACACCCTGAGGGATTATCAGCTTCCGAAGGGTTGTTAGGGATATGCAGTCTGAAAAAGTGCTGGACATTTTTTTCACTTCCGACGGAATAACAGGAATACCTTCACTTGTTAGAGCTGAGCATTTACGGAAAGTGCCGCTCATGTCGGTCAATGAATTTGGTAGATGGTAATCACTGATGTCTGTCAGAGATGTGCATTCTGCGAATGTGGCAGACATGGCTGTTATATGGTCGGGCAAAACGGGGAGTCCCTCTCTGCGTAGAGTTGTGCACCCAGAGAAAGTTGCGGAAAGCGATGTTAGCTTAGTGGCTCGTGTTAAAACGGGGGCTTTTTGCAATTTGGTGCAGCCTGAAAATGTGTTACTCATATTTGTGACTTGGGATGGGATAATTAAAGAGCTGGCGTCTGTTAAAGTAGTGCATCGTGAAAATGTGAGTCCCATGTTTGTTACATTTTCTGGAATGACCAAATTAGTGATGTCTGTCAAAGAGGAGCAACGCTCGAAAGTGCTAATCATATTAGTGACAGATGATGGAATAACAGGCGCTTTGCGAAGATTGCACTTGTAATATGTATTTTGCATGGAGGTTACAGGTTGGTTGTTCACTTCTGCCAGTATAGGGTGGAACTGGTGTTGTTTATATCCCATATAAATCACTCTCACGCCCCAACCATTTTGTCCAGATTTTGTACTCCAAGAGCAACTATCAGAGTTAGACGGGTGAGAATTGCTTTGGTTATAGCGGTACTCGTACTCATCATATCTAAAAATATCGCCTGTAGTACATTCGGCTGGTAAACATTCACCTGGACCATATTTGGCTGTATAACTAGTATATTCTTCATCCCAGTCGGCCGTTTCTCTATTAGTGACACCCACATAATATACGCCGCCTTCTGGTACTTTTTCCCCAGAACACTGGCATCCATAATGGCCACAATTTAGCATTTCGTGATTTTTACCGTCACTCAAATTGTGTCCTTCGATACCACAAGGGGCTTTTTTATATGATGGTGCAGGGGCTCCTGAAGCACCACCTGAGCCCTGTAAATCAGAACTGGTAAAATTAGATTGAGTTGTTCCACCCGTTTTTGTCTGCTCAGGTTCTTCCTCTTCTGTATAAGAATTGGTGCCAGAACCTAAACTTGCAGGGCAACTTTCGTCAAGATTTGTGCCATTCCATTCGCCATAAACGTCGGCGCGTTTAATACCATTTACAACATCAAAAGTAATGAATACTGTATAACTAGAGTTTTTATAGGTGGCGGATTTTTCGGAGAAAGTTTCTCCAATAGTTTGAGCAACCTTGTGGTACAACTTTTGTTGTCCCATCTCAGAAAAATAGCATTGTTTTAAACCTTCTGCTGTTCTGGTGTCCGCAACGCTGCCGTTGCCGTAGGTCATGTCATTGACTAAGCCGTCGGCCAAGGTATATGTGCCGTTTTCGTCTGGATTGAAGGTGATGGTGACTGCATTGCCACTACCATCAGGAGCCCAGAATTCTTCGTCAATGTACTTTGCAGCATATACGCCAGAAGAGTCTGTATAAGTTACATAGTTATTAGGGATAGCGTAAGATACAGCCTCGTCAAAGATTTCGGAATCAGAAAGAGCTAATAAAACTCCATGACAGACTTCATCCATAGCAGATTCATCTTTTTGCATGCGAGAATTTTCTACGTAGCGTAAGATTGACGGTGTTAGAATGGCTAATAAAACAATCATAATGGCGATGATAACGACTATTTCTACCAACGAAAAGCCTTTATCTTCAAGACTTTTCTGCTTTGTAAAATGTTCTTTCATATTTAAATGCCTCTACTTTATAACATAAAGAATAGGGGGCGTAAATCTTTGTTTTTATAACAAAACAACCCTTGGCCCTTATCTTCATATTTATTTTTTATTATTTCTTAATATAGAATAATCACTCTAACTCTTGTACTCCTCAGCAATCTAGATACACCACGATAGTCTCACACACATAACAACTGCAGGTCTCAGAATAAAGCCTGTGCGTGTATTATTTTCTATTATGTTGCGCATAAGCATGCGGACGATACAGAAGTAATTTTTGGCGAAGATAACTACATTCCTTTATATGGAATTGACGAAAGTACTAACACATTTTATTTAACAACAAGGAGTTCAGTTGTTCAAGAAAATATGAAACTCTTTGTTGATGGTCGTGCTGCATTGACGAATATAATTCTCGTTGCCTTAGGTCTTCCAGAGGTTTAATACACTATCTACCTATAATTCCATAAACATAAAGAGAGGCCTGCGCACACGCGAAGGCCTCTCTTTTAGCAATCCTCTCATTGCACTAAGGTAGGATTAAGACAAATGAGTATAATCGGTCAGAATAGCGTTGAGCGTTTCCTTACGATGCATCCATTTGAAAAACCTAACCTTACTATAACCTTTTCTAAAGGTTTTTGGTGTTTTACGAGTAGCTTTCTTTACTCGTGCAACATAGTTTTTCTTATTCATAGTTTTGTTCCTTTTTTATAGGGGAATATTATATGATTATTTCTTGTCAAGTGAAAAGTTATGCATCTTCTAACAAGAAATAAGACATAACGAAATCATAAATTGTATGGCCGCTTTCCAACATTTCACCATCGACAGTGAAATAAATTGAATCTGCTCCAAAAGCATCAAGATATGTATTTACGACACTGCCGACAATCATTAATTCCCCACTCGTTCCAGTGGAGCATACAGCGTCTGCAAAAGCCTGATTGAAGTCCAGTGTGATAAAACCTTCGTCATTGGAGCAGCCATTGATTTCTACTTCTTCGGGCAAAATATCGCGATTCTTTAATTCCTGCAAAACACTGTTAGGAGACACCTCATTAACTTCAATAACCTCTTCAATAAATCCATCGGCATTTTCATTAGGCACATACACAGTATACTGGAAAGTTATAGGTAAAGTTGTTTCTTCTGTGTTTGTTGTTACAGAAACTGTTTCAGCCTGTGTTTCTGTTGGTGTTTCGGAGGTAAGTGGTGTTGTTTCTGAAAGTAAGGGCTCTGTTTGCACTTCATTCTGTGGCACAGTACAGGCAGTAAAGCAACACAGCAAACTACAAATAATCATCAGACAAATAATATTTTTCACGATTTATTCCTCCGTACGATTCAAAGACTTGCTAAACTCAAATCCCTCAGGATATCTCTTCTTCAACTTATCAATGTTACCCTGAAAAACAGACTCCAAGGGAATATCAAGAGCTGTTGCGGCCTCGGCTAGATACCAGGCAATATCTCCAAGCTCTTTGGCTAATTTGTTCTTGTCAAGTTCGTGACCCTGAAAGAGATGTTTCTTGACGAGGTCTACTGCCTCGCCCGATTCTCCGCACAATCCCATTACACTATTGATGAGTATTTCTTTTTTATTTAGGTCTGGATTCAATGTGGTCATGGCTAACTTTTGATATTCATTAATTGTCATAGTCGCACTCTCTTTCTTATCTTGGATATTAGTCGTTTGGCTTTTCCCCATCAGGGTCTGGAAAATCAATGTGATTTTTGGGCAAGTTAGGAGATATTGTTTTATGAATTTTAACTGTACATTTTGTTCGGCGTCCAAAAAGAAGGCAATACAGTCCATATAGAGCCAGCAATTTTACAATAATATCCATTTTAAACCCTTTCTGTAATTATTCCTCGTACTCCAGCCATTCAGCGTCGCCCGACAAACAATCTCCGTCATAGGTAATAGTATATTCCTCACACACCCAATTATCTGAACATTCGCATTCAGCTTCAAAGAGAATCTCTGGCATCTCTGTTATCAGATTCTTAAAGATGTTTCTCAAAAATGTCAAACCGTTATCGCTATATCCCATACCAGTTCCATAGACGCCCATAGCAATTGAGAAACCTGCATCTTCAGTGGAGTCAAACTCGAAACGAAGCCCGTCTTCAGTTTCTTCGGTTTTGCACAGTTCTGTCTTCATTAGTTCGTTCAGTCTTGCCAGATAGACTTCTTTACCCTCATTCTTGTATTCGACGTTGGTGTTTGGGTAAACAGTGTCGAAATAATGGGCTCGAATAATTTCCCAGCAAGTATTCTTAACAAACTCCTTCTTATCAGGAGCGCACTTAAAATTAATTACACTCATAAAATGTTCCTTTCTTTTTCAATTGTTTTTTTTGTGGTTTCCATATGGCGCACCCATTGATTTCTTATTTCAACCCTGGTCTTCGTCGGATTCTGGGTCGTAATATACGTCCGCATGTAAGCCTAGTCTTTCTACATATTTTTCTTTTGCGTCATGCGCAGCCATATAATAAACGTTATTGTACATATGCGCACTGTCATAATTATCGGCGTGGATAATACAGTGATTGCAACGTCCTTGGTTGGTATTAAACTTCCAATAGAAGCGTTCACACTCAATGCATCTGACTATTTCATCTTTTCTGTTCGCGAAATAATGGTTAATAACCTCTTCTTCATCCATTTGCAGGTCTTCGGAGGGTTTTCCATTATAACACCTTGGACAAATATAATCAGACATCTCTAAGTCCACGTCAATTCTTAATCGAACGTCTCGTTTTCTTTTTATTCCAAAGCAATCAAAACAAATAACAATATCGCCTGAGGACAATCCCATCTGGCGTGCAATTTCATCTGTTTCGCTGGTTGCAAGCAATAGTCCATGTTCTACCAATTTATCCATTAACATAGCGGCAAAATCATCAGATTCTTCCCATGTCAAATGATAATACTGTTTGAAGAATTCATCATTATTAGTTGCTTCGCAGGTGATGGCGAAAGCGACATCTGTGCCAGACATACTTTCCACATCCCAAGCAGCATCAAAAAAGAAGTCTGTAACAGCGACACCATAAATATTGTGCATTTCTTGCATAAAAGTAATACAGAAGTCTTTGGTGCAATGCTTATTAACAAGTTCTTGTAAGGTGTTTGTGTCCATAAGAACACCTCCTTGCGAGGATTACATATACATATATTATAGTCTTTTTAATATATCGTGTTAGGGAAAATAGAGAGTATACAAAAGAAGAGTGTTTTTGAAGGAATCTATATTATAAACAATAAATATTTAGGAAGGTTTTATATGAAAAAATTATTTTTAATAATTTGTCTTTCTTCTTTATTATTGAGTGCTTGTGGCAAACAAGAGGAACCGAAATCTCAATTGGTTGTCCCCATTGTTACCGCTCCTGCCCCCATAGTCCCATCAACAGAGCCCACTGTTATTCTTGAATCTACAACCACTCCAACCACTCCATCTCAGGATGCTTCCACAAAGCCTGCCCAGCAACCGCATTCTGGTAGGATAGATGAGAATGTCGAGTTTTGCACCACGGTGGACCTATTTGGTATATATGGATTTTTGAGTGTAGATACCTATGGAGAGTTAGGAAACAAAGATAACTTTTCTCAAGCTTATACTCAGGCTCTCGCCGACCAAAACCGCGAACAACTGAAATATCTTCAAAGTCAAAAGGGCTTGACCTCTATTCTTATCCCATATGCGGTTAAAGGGTCTGCGAATTACGCATCTTTTGATACTTTGTATGGGCATTGGTCAGTAGAAATGTCTTTGACACCAATTGATGATATCGTATCTAATAATAGCCTGACTTTGCAAGACCAAAGGAACTACTCTGTTTTTACAGGGGGCATTTATCAACAGGGCAATGACTTTGTATATCTTGGAATAACGCCTGGCGGTGTTACTGTTAAGTTTACGACTTCTGCAGTATCAGAATTAATTTCTGTTTTGCCCGAGATTACGGTGATGGAAACAAAATCAACCTCTACACTTGATTTTGATGAGTATTTAAACACACAAGATTTAAACACATCCACATTTTTAACTTTACCCGAAGACAATATCTTAATTCAATACAATTCCACAAATCAAATTACTGGTTATGTATCGGGCAAAAAAATAATTTTTGACAGAGATAAATTCCATTCTCTGTTTACCTTATCACTATGTCCTTCTTTAGACAGAGAATTAAATGAGCAGTTTTTAAAATTCTTTGGATTCAAAATGGTAAGAACCCACAATGTTACGGGGTTCTTACTCGAGTCTCCCACACCTATTTTTTATGGGTTTGACAATGATACAGGTGTGTCTTTTATGGTTGAAGGTAGAGGAGATTCTGAGCTCTTGTTAAATGTTCTTCAGAAGACGGACATAAAAAATGCATATTTTGATTAACGGGGGATATTGCAAGATTTTGTTGTAGCACAATACACATAAAAGAATATGATAAAAGCAGTTGACTAAATGCCAACTGCTTTTATTTTTTAATTTTGACCTTTTGCTCTACGCGCCATAGAAAGAAGAACTGATTCCTTGCCCTTCGCTGTGTTACTATCGGCATACTGTTGTACCTCAGATAATCCTTCACCGATAATAGCCATAGTTCTTTCATAAGAAGCTTGGGCCTTTTTATATGATTCGTTAGACAAATCAAAGCTTTCTTTCCACGAGTCAATCTCATCAATATCCAATGGAATAATATTATATTCTCTTCTCTTGTTGCCATTGGTGAACATATTGGCCCATGTGGGCAGGGCGTCTACATCTACGATATAAGCGTCTCCATCGTCTTGTTTTTCAAAAGTTATAGAGAACAGAATACCGTCTTCTGTGTGAGCGGTTTTAATAGCGTCGATAGCACCTTGTCTTTGGTTTGATATGGCGTTACCTGTTGAATAAATACAAACTGTTTTATGGCTTGGGTCTGTTGTGCTTTCCAACAAGTCAATAGGTTGTACTACGTGTGGATGGCCGCCAACAATAACATCTACACCCATATCACACAGCTTTTGTGCTATTTTCTGCTGCTGGGAGTTTGCTTTGAGCTGATATTCTTCGCCCCAATGAATAAATATCATAGTAGCATCTGCACCAGCTTCTTCCATTTCTGCCAAATAGCCTTCAACTTCTGTATAGAATTTACTTAAATTATCATAAGTGAAGTAATTACACAAACCATTTTCTTTGATTGCGTAGCCGCCATTTAAAATAGGTCTGCCGTCGTTCGTTTCATCTGTTGCATAAGTATAACACAGCATGCCAATATTAACGTTGTTAATATTCTGCACTGTCCACTTGGTTGAATCTGCTGTTGCATATGTCCCTAGTGTTTCCAGTCCATTTTCAACGATAACGCTGATTGTGCGTTTATATCCTGTCATGTTGGTATCATAGCTATGATTATTGGCCGTTAGTAGCATATCAAAGCCTGCGTTTTTAACGCCGTCGACTAAGCTATCAGGACAATTAAAGCTGGGGTATCCACTATATGGATAACCGTTGTCTGTTCCTGCTAAGGTTGTTTCCAAATTAGCGACAGCGTAGTCTAGTTCAGTAATATCTTTTTGAATATATTGGAAAATAGAGCTGAAATCATAATTACCAGACTTATAAACCTCTGCACTATATTGACTGCTGAAAACAGGAGCATGCATCAGCAAGTCGCCCATTGCGCCCACAGTGGCTGTATATATAACAGGTTCAGGCTCTGTCTCAGGAGGAGTTGTGGTTGGGGGAATCGTTTCTTCCGTAGGAGGGACAGTGGGTTCAGCTGGGGGAGCTTGTGTTTCTATGGGTGGTGGCTCTGGCTGATTTGTTTTGATAATGGATATCAAACACAATGTCGCCGTAATAAAAGCTACAATGAAACATATGATAAGCACCAACTTAAAATTTTTGCGAGGCGGCTGCGGCTTGGCATATTTGCCTCTGTATGACATGTTTTCACACCTTTCAAAATGATTTAGAAAACGCCCATACCAACGGGAATCCGTAAGCATGGGCGTTGGTTAATTGTAGCTTATAGCAACTCAGTGGTACGAGTGTGAGTAAACTCTTTGGTTTCAGGGTTATACTCATAAATATCTTCTTCAGAGCTAACCTTGTCGCCGACATACTCATCAAAGTCTTCATCTGTAACTTCGTCAATTTCGCAATTCTTTTCAACGGCAATGCTAACCTTAATACTCTCTAGGGTGTCAGCTTCCCACCAATCTTGGTTATAGCGAGAATCGTCATCGCCTTGCCAACCTTGACCGCCATTGCTCATTTTGAAGGCCTTCAAGTTAGCCATGATTTCATCCTTACACTCAATTAAACGCTGAACGAGCTCAGAATATTCAGACATATCCAACTCTTCTTCGTCTTCCTTGGCGTACTGATAATCTTCATAATAGTTCCAAGAGAACATACCTGCGATGGCGTGTACAATATCTTCGGGTGTCTCAGGACACTCTGCCGAGGCATCATCAAGGAAAATAGATACACGAGAGCCGTCAAAATCGATGTTACCGCACTCGAAGATATCTTCCAGTTCATCTGCAAACTCCTGCAGAATATCTGCTACTTCCTGGCTATCAATTTCCAGAGCCACGAAGCTGGAACTAGAACTATTTGTTACAAAACTACTTCTTACAACCATTGTTTTTCTCCTTTCTTTTACATAGTGTTATAGAGGGTTCCAAAGGGCATCCGCCCAGACATTTTTTGTATTGGGGGCAATTATTACAACTGGTTTTGAATTTGTTGCGGAAGCTATTGAAGGCTTCGGAGTTCCATGCATCTTGAATTGTGCCATCCTTCAAGTCGAAGGCATACTTCATATTGACGTTGTCAAAAGAACAAGGCAACGCAATCATATCAGAAGAAATATACATGGAGAAACGAGCGGCTTCGCAAGTGTCAACACTATTCAAATCAATATGCTTGGAAAAATTTAGAATA
>JAEIGA010015623.1_pt1 | contig 11556 bp, 9 predicted proteins | sample 9270691 | NCBI WGS metagenome assembly JAEIGA01 (sample SAMN17057246, study PRJNA624740) | gut metagenome | biome: biome; isolation source: fecal sample | host: Bos grunniens | place: China: Xizang | collected 2019
ATACACTGGACTATAACGGATACATTTCCTCCGTCACTTCCAACAAGTCAGATGATGTCATGCTTCCCAGGTCAGCGTCCTGGACTGGTCTGGATTGATGGTAATGCTGACTTTGAGAGTCTCTTCAGGAAGGAGCTCCTCGATGTTTTCGGGCCACTCCATGATGCAGAGACAGCCGCTGTCGAGGTAATCATAGAGACCGATTTCGATCGCCTCGGACAGTCTGTTGATCCTGTAGAAATCGAAATGGTACATAGGTTCGCCGTCGCCGCGCATATATTCGTTGACGATGGCGAATGTCGGCGAGCCTACTGGATCAGTCACTCCCAGCACCTTGCAGATTGCTGTGGTGAAGGTTGTCTTTCCGGAACCCATCGGGGCAAAGAATGCCACCAGTGTGTTGTCTCCGATCTTTTCGAGGAATTCCGCCGCTGCTCTTTCGAGGTCCTCGACCCCGTTTATGATTACTTCATGTTTCATGCTGCAAAGATAATCAAAAGATCTAGAAACGAATCTATTCGAAGATGTTCTGCTTGTCGAGGAAGCGGTAGCTGGATGCCTCGATCAGATGTTCGGGACGGATGTCCTGTGCCCCCTCTAGGTCAGCGATCGTCCTTGCGAGACGGATGATCCTGGAACATGCCCTTGCCGACAGTCCCATCTTTTCTATGATCCTTTCCAGCAGAGCCTTGCACTGCCCGTCCAGTATGCAATGCTTCTCTATCATCCTGCTGTTCATCGCTGCATTGCAGAAGATCCCGTCTTCTCTGAACCGTTCCTTCTGTATCTCCCTGGCCTTCAGGACCCTTTCCGCGATGACCGAGCTGGATTCAGCCTTCCTGCGCTCCACCAGCATCTTTGGATCCACCGGCTTCATCCAGAGCTGAATGTCTATACGGTCCATGATCGGGCCGGAAAGTTTGGACAGATATGCTATCCTTTTCCCGGGTGTGCATGTGCATCGGTCTCCTTCCCCGTAATATCCGCATGGACATGGATTCGTTGCGGCCACAAGCATGAAATCGGCAGGATATTCCACCTTTGACTTCAGTCGGGATATCGTTACCTTTCTGTCTTCCATAGGCGCCCTCAACAGCTCGAGGATCTTCTTCGGCGCCTCGCAGAACTCGTCGATCATGAGTATACCGTTATGTGCGAGTGAGATTTCCCCGGGCATGATGTTGTCGGTGCCTCCGCCTATCAGAGCCGCAGCGGATGCGCTGTAATGTGGTGATCTGAAAGGCCTTCTGCGTATCAGTCCGCCGTCAGGGTTGCCTTTTCCTGCGACGGAATATATCTTGCTGGTCTGCAGGGCCTCTTCCAGGGTCATCGGCGGCAATATCCCGGCCATAGCCTTTGCGAGCGAGCTCTTTCCGGAGCCGGGAGGCCCGATGAGTATTATGTTGTGCCCTCCGGCGGCCCCGATCTCGACGCCACGCTTTGCGCTTTCCTGCCCTATGATCTCTGCGAAATCCATCACCCCGTAGGAAAGTTCTGCGTTGACCTTTCCGGGGCTCTCCGGCAGACTGTTGATGATGTTCCTGACCAGCAGATCGTCGCACAGCTCCTCTCCGGACAATATCCTCAACACATCGTCAAGGTCCGATACACCGTAGACCTCGCATCCGTCGTATTCCGCGGCCTCCAATGCGGATACAAGCGGCAGGATGCACCCTTTCAACCCTGTCCTTCCGGCAAGTTCGACAGTCGGAAGCGCGCCCGGGACCTCTCTTACCGTCCCGTCCAGTCCGAGCTCTCCCATGACCATGAACTGTCCCAGAAGAGGCAGGTCTCTCTGTCCGGAGGCGGCTATGATTCCCAATGCTATAGGGACATCGTACCCTGTGCCTTTCTTGTGCATGTCGGCAGGGGCTAGGTTGATGACTATCTTTCTTCCCGGTATCCGGAATCCCATCGACTGCAGGGACGTGATCGTGCGTAAGAGGCTCTCCTTTACGGCGGCGTCAGCAAGTCCGACAAGATGGATTCCTATACCAGAGGCCACGTCCACTTCAACCGTGACGGGCACGGCATCGATTCCGATGCATTTCGCGCAATGAATGTTTATAAGCATATGTGTCTTTTTCCCTCAAATGTCCCTATCAAAAACGACAAAATGTTTAAGAAAAAGAAAAATGTGACGAAAATCGGATGCTTAAATAAATTTTAAGGACATAAAGATTTTTTTAATGTATTTTTGCAATGAAATTCTTGAAGAAAACGAGGGAGAATGGTAAAAAAGTTTCTGGAGTCTACAGGACGTTATTTCCTTTTTCTGAAGGCCGTGTTCAGAAGGCCGGAAAAATGGAAGATCTTCTGGAGACAGTTCATAAACGAGTCGGACAAGCTTATCATTTCGTCCGTGCTTCTGGTGGGAGTGATATCGCTCTTCATCGGAGGCGTACTTGTCATTCAGACAGCTTCCAATCTTGAAAATCCAATCATTGACAAGATGTATATCGGCTATATGGTCAGGGAGAGCCTCATCCTGGAGTTCTGCTCGACCATGGTGGCCCTTATCCTGGCAGGAAAGATGGGCTCGAACATATCTTCGGAGATAGGTAGCATGCGCATCACGGAGCAGATTGATGCCATGGAGATGATGGGAGTCAATTCGGCAGGCTTCCTGGTACTTCCGAAGATTGCGGCCGCAACCATCCTCAGCCCCTTCCTGATGTTGCTGAGCCTCGCTCTCGGCCTTGTGGGAGGCTATGTCGTCGTGGAGGCTACTCAGATAATCCCTACCGCATCATACATCACGGGCATAAAGGCGTTCTACAACGGCTTCTATATATTCTACAGCTGCTTCAAGATGTCGCTTTTCTGCTTCATGATATCATCCATAGCTGCCTTCAACGGATATTATGCCAAGGGAGGCTCGCTGGGAGTCGGCCGCTCCAGCACAAAGGCGATCGTGGTCACCAGCATCCTTATCCTCATGGCGGATCTCATCGTCACCCAGTTAATGTTGTATTAGAATGATCAAGGTAGAGAATCTGAACAAGAGCTTTGACGGAGTGCCTGTGCTGAAGAATATCTCCGTGACATACGAACCAGGCAAATGCAACATGATCATCGGTGCCAGCGGCTCGGGCAAGACCGTGCTCCTGAAGAATCTGATCGGCCTTCTGGAACCCGACAGCGGGGATATCTGCTATGGAGACAGGAAACTGTCGGAAATGAAGGAAAAGGAGAAGAAGCAGCTTCGTCAGAGCATCGGCATCCTGTTCCAGGGCAGCGCTCTCTTTGACTTTGCGACTGTGATCGAAAATGTGATGTTCCCGATGGAATTCTTCACTGACTGGTCGAAGGCGCAGATGAAGGAAAGAGCGCAGTATTGCCTCGAAAAGGTGAATGTCATCGGTTCTGACAGCAAATATCCCAACGAGCTCAGCGGAGGCATGCAGAAACGTGTCGGCATTGCAAGGGCCATTGCGCTGAATCCTTCATATCTGTTCTGCGACGAGCCGAATTCAGGCCTTGATCCATATACATCCATACTCATTGACCGCCTGATCAGCGACCTTACCAGGGAGTTCAATATGACAACCGTGGTCAACACACATGACATGAACTCTATCCTTGAAATAGGTGACAGGATAGGATTCATCCATGAAGGTGAGATGCTCTGGCAAGGGGATAACAAAACAATCCTTCAGCCTGAATGTCAGGAACTGAAGGATTTTGTCTGTGCCAACACTCTGGCAAGAAATATCATTGAAGGCAAGTATTAGAGTCTCGCCCTGAATCCCATTTCGAATCCGAGCATGAGCGGCTGCACTGTCCTGATGCTCTTCGGCTGGCCGCAGTCGAAATAGTATCTTATGCTTGGGTCAAGATAAAGGCCGAGATGCTTTCCGAGCATGAATTCCACTCCGAAGCCCGCGTTTGCTGAAAGCTGGACTCCCTTGACCTTTTCAGTATGATGGATGTCGGTGTTGATAAGGTTGTATTTGTCTGATACACACTTCTCTGCGGTGCCTCCGGCATATGCATACAGGTTGATCCTGTCCTTGTTCACGATGTTGTAATATGCATTTACCGGAATGCCGACGAAATGCTGTGAATTCCTGATGTCTGATGATGTCGAATTCGCAATGCCTCCGTCTTTGTTGAGTTCGATGTATTTTCCGTAGAACTTTCTGGTGAGAAGGGTATAGTTCGCTCCGACTCCGATCGCCCATCTGTCTGTGAGGTCGATCTTGACTCCGGCTCCGAATGATACAGGGATGCCGTATGTCGACCTGGTGCTGGTCTCGGTGATTCCGTTCTTTTCAGGGGCAGGGGTGAGGGTAGGAGCCTTCATAGGGCCTATGCGGTTTTTGCTCTGCTCGTCATTTGTCGCCGCAATACCTGAAAATACGAGTGAGACCCTCTTCTTCTCTACCTTTTCCTCTTCTCCCCATTCGATCGGGAGATATTCCTCCTCGGCAACCGATCCGGACTTCTCCTCGATGACAGCAGGTTCTGCGTCAGAAACGGCCTCCAGGGCCTCTCCAGCAGTCTTTATGACCATATCCTCATCAGCCGGAACAACGCTTCTGCGCGACTGTGCGATCAGATCCGGCACCACAATCTCCACCTCTTCGATTCCATCTGTCTCTTCAACAACAGGCTTCTCGATGACAGCGATCATCTCATCGCCATCTGCTGCCGGCAGAATCATCTCGTCAGACGAATGGTTGAATATGACTCCGGCTGCAATGGCGGCTGCCACGGCTGTTCCTGCAGCCGCACGCCTCCACCACAGCACAACGGTCTTGCGCTGCGCAGCCTTGTCAAGATCTTCCGAAATCTTGTCCCAGACTCTGGCAGGAACCTCTTCCGTGCCCTCGTCCAGGATGGACTTCATCATCTGGTCAAATTCGTTTATGTCGTTATTGTCAAACATTTTCAATCTCCTTAATCTTGTTCTGCAGCCATGTCCTTGCCCTGCTCAGCTGGGTCCTTGATGTGGTCTCCGAGATCCCGAGCATATCGCTTATCTCCTTGTGCGAGTAGCCTTCTATAGCGTGCATGTTGAATACTGTCCTGAATCCTGCAGGGAGCTCCATCACCAGCTTCATCAGCTCCTTGTATCCGATGTTCTGGCCCTGGCTCGGCAGATCCGCCTTCATTCCTCTGGCAGTGTCAAGCTCTTCGCTCATCTTCAATGCATCCTTCCTGCGAAGGTTCATGAGTGCAGTATTTACAAAGATCTTTCTTGCCCACCCTTCAAAGGAACCGTCTCCCTTGTAGCTTTTCAATTGCGTGAACAATGCCACAAACCCGTCCTGAAGTATGTCTTCGGCCTGGACTCTGTCGCCGACGTAACGCATGCATAAAGGGAACATGCGAGGTGCCAGCCGGTCGTAAAGGACCTTCTGGGACGCTCGATCTCCTTTTATGCATGAATCAATCAGCTGTAAGTCAAGGTTTTCCACCACGGTTGTGTCTTTTAGGTCCCGAAGGTCATTCAATTGTTCATGCGCTCTATAGATGCAAAAGGGACCCGGAATGTTGCATCGCGACCACATTTTTTTCAAAAATATGCAATTTCCCGAAATTGAGTGTTATTTTTGTATGTTTTTGAAAACGGAACTATGAAGATGAAAATCAATATTGTGCTGATGGCGCTGGCCATTCTTCTTTCATCAGCTTCTGCCTTGGCGCAGACATCAAGACCTGATGCGAAGAATGAGAATCTGGTGCTTTCTGCTGTGACAAGATACAACGAAAGAGACATAAAAGGTGCCATGACCATACTCAAGGAGGTCATTGCGGATGATCCCGAGAATGATGCGGCATGGTATTACATGGCTCAGTGTGCGGTTGCGGAGAATGATCCCGAGACTGCCGAGCAGAGCTACAGGATGGCGGTGGAGCTTGATCCGTCCAACTTCTGGTACAGATACCGTCTGGCCCGTCTTTATTCCGTGACATCGCGTCCCGAGCTTTCCATCAGCATGTATGAGCAGCTTCTCGAGGATTTCCCGAAGAAGAGCGACATGTACTTCGATCTTGTGGAGCTCTATGCATCGCAGAAGGAGTATGAGAAAGCTCTCGATATATTGAAGGAGATCGAGACGGTGTTCGGAATGACCGAGTCCATTGCAGCCTATCGATTCAATTTCCTCCGTATGCTGAACAGGCATGAGGAGGCCTTCAAGTCGCTCGAAGAGTACAACAAGGAATATTCGTCTCCTTTCATTCTCGCTACTCTTGCGGAATATGAGATGTCGATGTACAATGATTCTACGGCTCTGACATATTACAATGAAGCCCTGGAGCTTGCTCCGGACTATTCTCCGGCCCTTCTCGGCAAGGCGGAGACATTGAGGATGACAAGGAAATATGATGAGTATTTCAGCGTCCTCAACGATTACATCATGGCATCGGACCCGCCGGCAGCAAAATGTGATTATCTCATGGCCCTGACCCAGAGGTCGGACCCGAAATTCCTGAATTCATTCCGTCCTAGGCTCGATTCTGTAATGAACAAGGCTCTCGAGCTTCATCCGAAGGACAGCATAATGCTTCATACTGCGGCAGTGTATTATTATTCGACCGACCGCAAGGACATGGCAAAGGAAAGCTTCAAGGCCAATGTCGAGGCATGGCCGGAGAGTTTCGCGTCTCATGCTTCATATGTGGAGTTCCTGATGTATGCAGAGGAGTGGGAGGAGCTTTCCAAGGCCGGAAGGGAGGCTTTCGAGCGATTCCCGGAAGAGACCGCCTTCCTTGAGATGGCGAGCGTCGGCGATTACAATCTCGAGGAGTACGCTAAGGTACTGGACATATGCACAAAGGTGCTGGAGATCGCTCCGCGTGACAGCTCGAAGACGTTGAGGGCGTGGTCGACGATGGGAGACATCTACCATCAGCTCGGTGACAACAAGAAGGCCTACAAGGCATATGACAAGGCCCTGAAGATCAATCCTGACTATGTCTATGTCCTGAACAACTATGCATATTATCTCAGCGTCGAAGGCAGGAAGCTGAAGAAGGCCTATGCCATGAGCAAGAAGACCATCGAGGCAGAGCCGGACAATGCTACATATCTAGATACATTCGGATGGATCCTCTATCTGCAGGGCAAGGCTCTGGAGGCGAAGCCTTTCTTCAAGCATGCCATGCTTTACGGCGGAAAGGACAGCGTGGTGATCATGGACCATTATGCCGAAGTCCTTTTTGCCTTGAAGGAATACGACCTTGCCATGGTGTACTGGAATCTTGCCCTCAAGAAGAACGACGGGGATGTGGAAGGGCTTGAAGAGAAGGTGAAACAGCGCCGTCAGGCAATGAAAAAGTAACGTCTGATGCGCAGGTTGTGTATATATATAATGGTGATGCTGACGTTTGCGTCGGCAGCATCGGCGCAGGATACCAGGGCGCAGGAGGAGAGGAAGGCACGCCTTGAGAGGGAGATCGCCATCATCGACAGACAGCTGGCCGAGAATGCTTCCCAGAGCAGTTCCATGCTCTCGGATCTTACGCTTATCCGAAAGAACATATCCAACAGAAAGGCTCTTGTAGCCGAGGCTGATGCAAAGGTCAGGAGGATAAATGACAGCATATATGTTACTCAGAAGGAGATCAACAGGCTTCAGGCAAGGGTGGATACCCTTACTTCCCATTATTCCCGTCTGGTCTTGAGCGCGTATAAGAACAGGGATGCCAGGATATGGTACATGTATATGTTCGCCAGCGATAATCTTGGTCAGGCCTTCCGCCGTTTCGGCTATTTCAGGAATCTTTCGACCCATATGAAGAATGAGGCCAGGACCATCCGCACGATGCAGGATGAGCTGTCTGTCAGAAAGGATGAACTGGCGCAGATGAAGGCGTCGGCTGAAGCCGTGAAGAAGGAACGTGTGCAGGAGCTGGAAAAGCTTCGCAAGGATGAGGCGAAGGCTGACGGAGTGGTGAAGAAGCTCCAGAAGGACAGGAAGAAATATCAGAACCAGCTTGCCGCGAAGAAGAAGGAAGTCAATGCCCTCAACCGTGAGATCGCACGTATCATCGCGTCTGCGATGACAGTCGACAGCAAGAAGAAGGAGAAGAAGCCGGTGGATCTGAAGCTTGACGGAGAGTTCTCGAAGAACAAGGGCAAGCTTCCATGGCCGGCAGACGGTCCTGTGGTAAGCGGGTTCGGAAAGCATTTCCACCCGGTGTACAAGAATCTCGAGCTTCCGCCGAACAATGGAGTCGATATCGCATTGGCCAAGGGTACCCAGGTATGCTCCGTTTTCGACGGAGTCGTTGCACAGGTGATCGTCATGCCGGGCTACAATCAGTGTGTGCTGGTGCAGCATGGAAATTATTTCACATTGTACTGCAAGATGAAGAATCTGCTCGTCGCACAGGGCGACAAGGTGAAGACCGGACAGGCCTTGGGCACGATTGATACTATAAACGGCCAGACCCAGCTGCATTTTGAGATCTGGAAAGGGAAAAATCCTCAAAACCCGGAGAATTGGCTCCGATAATTGGACTTTTTTTCAACTTTATGGAAAAAATTGGCAATATGGCAGATGCTTAGAGTGTACCCGATACACTTTTATGGATATTTGCTATATTTGTGAAACAAACCACATACTATACACTAAACGAAAAAGAAATGAAAAGAATCAGTTTGCTCCTTCTGGGAGTTATCATGGCGGTCGCTGCGAGCGCACAGGTTCAGGTAAGAATCCATGAAGAGGCTGAAAACCAGCCTGTCATTCCGGCAGAAATCTATGGACAGTTTGCAGAGCATCTCGGACGATGCATCTATGACGGTATCTGGGTTGGTCCGGATTCGGATATTCCAAACATCAACGGTTACAGAAAGGACCTCGTAGAGGCTCTCCAGGAGCTCAAGGTTCCTGTAATGCGCTGGCCGGGCGGATGCTTCGCTGATGAATATCACTGGATGGACGGAATCGGTCCAAAGGAGAACCGTCCGATGATGATCAACTCCAACTGGGGTGGAACCGTTGAGGACAACTCTTTCGGTACTCATGAATTCTTCAACCTCTGCGAGCTTCTTGACTGCGAGCCATATCTTTCAGGCAATGTAGGTTCTGGTACTGTCGAGGAACTTGCGAAGTGGGTGGAGTACATCACTGCAGAGGAAGGAACAATGGCTGATCTCCGTAAGAAGAACGGACGTCAGGAGCCTTGGAGCCTCAAGTATCTCGGAGTAGGTAACGAGAGCTGGGGATGCGGCGGAAACATGCGTCCTGAATTCTACGCTGACATGTATCGCCGTTATGCTACATACTGCCGCAACTTCGACGGAAATATCCTCTACAAGATCGCCAGCGGCGCTTCTGATTATGACTACAACTGGACAAAGGTGCTCATGGACCGTGCACGCGGCCACATGCAGGGCCTCTCGCTCCACTATTATACCGTGACAGGATGGACTGGCCCTAAGGGTCCGGCTCTCGGCTTCGACACAGATTCATATTATGACATCGTGGCAAAGGCTGTGGAGATCGACGAGGTCCTCACAAACCACGAGGCCATCATGGACGCATACGATCCACAGCGCAGGGTTCACCTCCTCCTCGACGAGTGGGGAACATGGTTCGACGTTGAGCCGGGCACAAATCCTGGTCACCTCTATCAGCAGAACACAATGCGTGACGCGATGGTTGCAGCAATGTCTCTCAACATCTTCCACCGTCACACCGACCGTCTCAAGATGGCGAACATCGCCCAGATCGTGAACGTTCTTCAGGCAATGATCCTTACACAGGGCAAGGAGATCGTCCTCACCCCAACATACCATGTGTTCCGCATGTACAATGTCCATCAGGATGCTACATATGTACCTGTTGACCTCAATGCAGGACAGATCATATCTCCTTCCGGCCGCATCATGCCGGACATGAGCGTTACAGCTTCGAAGGACGCAGAGGGCAAGCTTCATGTATCAATCGTGAACCCTGTAGTTGACAAGGCACAGACACTCGTCCTTTCTTTCGACGACCTCAATCCGAAGAATGTATCTGGCGAGATCCTTGCTGCCGATACAGTACAGTCATACAATGATTTCGGAAAAGAGCCTGCAGTAGCTCCAAAGGCATTCACAGGCTTCAAGAAGACAGGAAAGACACTTACAGTGACAGTTCCTGCCGCTTCTATCGTTGCATTGACTTTCTAAGCCACATATAATACTGACCACAATAATGAAAAAGATTCTTCTGTCGCTTATCGCGATGTCTGTTGCCGTATCTATTTCGGCCCAGACCAATGAGATGAAGGTCCGCGTCAACAAGCCTGGAGCACCTATCCAGCCTACAATGTACGGTATCTTCATCGAGGACATCAATTTCGCTGCAGACGGCGGACTCTATGCAGAGCTGGTGATGAACCGCTCGTTCGAGTTCCCGAACAACCGTCTTCAGGGATGGAATGTAGGAGGACGTCTCGAGGTCATGAACGACGGACCATTCGAGCGTAACCCTCATTATGTAAGACTTTATTATCCTGGCCACCCTCACAAGCATACCGCAATGGAGAACAATGGTTTCTTCGGCATCGGCCTTAAGAAGGGTGAGCAGTACCGTTTCAGCGTATGGGCACGTATCCCTGACGGAAAGGAAGCAGGAAAGCTCGGCATCGAGTTCATTGACAGGGCTTCCATGGGCGAGGTTCAGGCTCATACAGTTGCTGAAATCACAATTGATTCGAAGGAGTGGAAGAAGTATGAGGTTGTCATGACTTCAGCTGTCACCGATCCGAAGGCTACCCTCAGGGTTTTCCTCAATGCTCCTGCAACAGTCGATGTAGAGCATGTGTCTCTCTTCCCTGTAGACACCTGGAAGGGCCATAAGAACGGTCTCCGCAAGGATCTTGCACAGGCTCTCTATGACCTCGAGCCAGGCCTCTTCCGCTTCCCGGGCGGATGTATCGTGGAGGGAACAGACCTTGAGACACGCTACAACTGGAAGAACAGCGTAGGTCCTGTAGAAAACCGTCCTCTCAACGAGAACAGATGGCAGCACACTTTCAAGCATCGCTACTATCCTGATTATTTCCAGTCTTATGGACTCGGATTCTATGAGTACTTCCTCCTTGCAGAGGAGATCGGCGCAGAGCCGCTTCCGGTACTCAGCTGCGGTCTTGCATGCCAGTTCCAGAACGAGACACAGGACGCCCATGTGCCTGTATGCGACCTTGACAGCTATATCCAGGACGCTCTCGACCTTATCGAGTTCGCCAACGGTGATGTAAATACAGAGTGGGGTAAGCTCCGCGCCGAGATGGGCCATCCGGAGTCTTTCAACCTCAAGTTCATCGGTATCGGAAACGAGCAGTGGGGACCTGAATACCCAGAGCACCTCGAGCCGTTCATCGCAGCTATCCGCAAGGCATACCCTGAGATCCTTATCGTAGGTTCGTCAGGCCCTAATTCAGAGGGTGACCAGTTCGACTTCCTCTGGCCGGAGATGAAGAGACTCGGAGCTGACCTCGTCGACGAGCATTTCTATCGTCCTGAAAAGTGGTTCCTCGCACAGGGAGCACGCTATGACAACTACGACCGCAAGGGTCCGAAGGTGTTCGCAGGCGAGTACGCATGCCATG
>JAEIGA010015624.1_pt1 | contig 11555 bp, 12 predicted proteins | sample 9270691 | NCBI WGS metagenome assembly JAEIGA01 (sample SAMN17057246, study PRJNA624740) | gut metagenome | biome: biome; isolation source: fecal sample | host: Bos grunniens | place: China: Xizang | collected 2019
AACGCCACGACCATTATCAGCAATGCGGATTACTCCATCAGAGCCAACACAAATTGTACAGTTGGTACAATGTCCATTCAAATATTCGTCAACAGCATTAGAAATGATTTCGAGGGTGATGTGTCTTACGCCATCAGGTCCGACTGAACCGATATACATACCAGGACGTAGTCGAATAGCTTCGATACCTTCTAGCGTTTTTATGTCTTTTACGCCATAATCTGACATATCTTTCTCCTTTCAAATTTCCTTTGATTTTTTCTTACATAGATATTATACCATTAATTTTTTGAAAAATCAACTGAAATTTCCTTAGTGCGATTTTTAGTTCTTGAACTAGGACAAGTTTATATCATTAAGCCTATATGAAATTTATATAATTAAGAGGAATCAATCTATAAAGGAGGGCTTAATATGTATTCTATTACCAAGCGCGGCGATGACACAGTATATGGCGTAAACGAATATGTTTGTGACAGCGTTGCGGATTTAGACTCCTTGCCTCGATGTGAGCCTGGCAGTATAGCTGTTGTTCTTGAAGAAGGCAATACTGCGGTTTACATGAAAAATACTGAGGGCAAGTGGGTGAAGTTATAATATGGATATTACAAGTTATATTTTATCGAAAAAGTATGTTGAAGACACACTCGCTGGTGCTGGCGCCCTCGTCGGTAAGTCTGCTTTTGATATCGCTTGTGAAAACGGTTTTAAAGGCACTCCTGCTGAATGGTTAGCATCTTTAAGAGGTGACACTCCTCAAATCGGTCCTAATGGTACTTGGGTAGTAAGTGGCATCGACACTGGTGTTATAGCTTCTCCTAGTCTCGCAGGATATGCGACTGAAGAGTTTGTTAATCAACAAATTGCGAATATTGATTTTCCAAAAACAGATTTAAGTGCATATGCCACTCGTGAAGAGCTAAGCGCCGCAATCTTAGGAATCATTATTCCAGACGTTAGTGGTTTTGCCACTAAAGAAGAGTTAGAAAATGCTATTTTAGCAATTCCTGCTCCTGACCTAACTCCCTTCGCTACTAAAGAGGAAGTCAGACAAGCCATTGCTGATATTCCTGAAGTAGATTTAACTAATTATGCCACTAAGCAGGATGTGGCAGACGCAGTTGGAGCAATTGAGTTCCCAGAACCTGATTTATCCGATTACGCTACTGAGCAATTTGTTAATGAAGCTATTGCAAATATCCCTCAACCTGATTTAGAGGGTTATGTAACAGACGCTGAATTGGCAGTTGCACTAGCTGGCATTGAAATTCCTTCCACAGATGGGCTTGCCAGTGAAGAGTTTGTGCGTGAAAAAATTGCAGAGATTGCAATTCCTGACACTTCTGGATTAGCCACTGAAGGATATGTTGATGAAGCAATTGCTAATATCGAACACCCTTCTGTTGATTTAAGCGGTCTTGCTTCTGAAGAATTTGTCATGAAAAAAATCGCTGAGGCTGAATTGTCCGATGGCGATGTTGATTTATCTGCATATTATACCAAATCTGAAATTGATAGTAAGTTTGATTCTATTGAGATTCCTGAACAACCTGACTTATCAAATTTCGCGACCAAAGACGAAATCCCAAATATTGATGGATTGGCTAGCAAAGAGTTTGTTGCACAAGCAATTGCTGCAATTGAGCATCCAACCGTTGATTTAAGTGGCTTAGCTACTGAAGAATTTGTTCAAAATAAAATTGATGAAATTGAAATTCCCGAAGCTGACCTATCTGGTTATGCCACTGAAGAATTTGTGCGTGAAACCATCTCTCAAATTCCAGTAACTGACCTATCTGACTATGTGACTCGCGATGAATTACCAAGTACAGATGGTTTAGCTAGTGAGGAATATGTAGATGCCGCAGTTGCTAATTTGGTTAATGCCGCACCAGAAACTCTTGATACTATTGGAGAAGTTGCAGAAGCTCTGCAGAACAACCAAGAGGTAGTTGATGCTTTAAATTCTGCTATTAGTAATAAGGCAGACAAAGCAGACATTCCATCTATTGATGGTTTAGCTTCCGAGGAATTTGTAGCTGAGGCCATTGCCGCAATTGAGATTCCAGAAGCAAAAGCTGATGTGAGTGTTTATGAAATCACATCAGATTCCGTAGTTCTTGATGAACTAATCGCTCTTTTACCAGAAGGAGTTGAAATTAACCAGGGTGATGTGATGCTTGTCACAAATACTTTGGGAGTAAAATCAGCTTATCAATTTGATGAAGCTTGGATTGCGTGCGACGGAAATGTTGACGCATCTAAGGTTATCATGCCTTTTGATATTACTTTAGCTGGTTCTTACGAACAGGTTGGTAATTTGAGTAAAACAAAGACTGGTACTGGCACTTTCGCAACTAAAGGAAAGTCTGTTGCTCAAGCTCTTCAAGAAATTCTTTCTAAGAGAGAACAACCTAAAATCACTGGTAATCCAAGTGTATCCTTGACCGCAACTAGTGGTGCTAAAGAAGTTGGTACTAAAGTTACTCCAACCTGGAGCGCAAAACTAAATGCTGGTTCCTATACATATGGACCTGCTACTGGAGTTGTTGCCAAGAGTTGGGCTATTAGTGATACTGATGGACATTCTGCTACTGCTGCTTCTGGTAGCTTTGCAGAAATTACTGTCGGTGATGATACCAATTATCGCATTACTGCTAAGGCAATATATGACGCTGGCGCAGTTGCAATTGACAATTTGGGTGACCCATCTAATCCTACTGTACAGATTGCGGCTGGTAGTAAGAGCGCCAATGGTAACTATATTACTGGTTATCGTGCTTGGTTCATGTATGTTGGCGAGAGCTTAGACACTATCAATAGTGCATTTATTAGAAGCACTACTAACAAGGGCGCAACTCCATCTACTTAGTCTGGCGTAACTATTCCCGCAGGCACAAAGCGCGTGATGGTCGCCATTCCCGCAAATGGAAGTAATTTAACTTCTGTTATTGATGTAGATGGTATGGGTCTAGATGTATTTGGAAACTTTACAAAAATTAATGTTGATGTAGAGGGACTAAATGGTTATAAAGCTACTTCTTATGATGTATGGGTAGCTGAAAATGAGAACGGCATGGCCGCAACTCATTATAACTTAGTAATCGGATAAGGAGGAAAGTACTTATGGTTAAAGTAACACCAAAGTATGAAGGTGTCGCCACTCTTGGCGTCAATCTGAATCGTCAGAAGTACGGACCTCTAGATGTAAGTTCCGTATTGCTTGATGAAAAAGACTTAATCGCATATGTGGCTGGCGATGAGAAGTCTATGTCTTCTGGATGGACTGGTGGAGTACCTTATCCATATCCAGGACAGATTATTGTCACATTAGATACTAACACAGTTTGGCAATTATTCTTAGATGGTGAAGTTGTAAGCTATCGTAAGATGTTTGAAATGCCAGATTTCTACTCTAAAGAAGAAATCAATGAGATGCTCCAAAATGTGAGCGTTGATTTAACTGGTTATTATACAAAAGAAGAAGTAGATAATTTATTATCTACTATTGAGCCACCTGAGGTTGATTTAGGAAATTATTATACTAAATTAGAAATTGATGAGATTGTTAGTTCTATTGAAGGAACTGGTGATTCTTCTATTACTATGGCGATGAGCACAGAAGATATTCTTGCTGCCATTGGTGCCGCAGGTGATGGTGTTCCTGTAACTCCTAGTGGTCAAGTCTTAAGTGAAATGACTGCTGAAGAAGTTAGAAATATTATTAATAGATAATTGAAAGGGGAAAATTAAAATGGCTGATATTAAAAAGTTTTTAGACAGCGCTGGCGTATCCACTCTATGGGGCCAGGTAAAGGCTGAAATTGCTAAGATTCCTACTTACGATGATACTCAGGTAAAGGCTGACATTGCTGCTAACACTGCTGCTATCGAGGCAGAGGTTACTCGTGCTAAGGCTGCTGAAGCTGCCAATGCTAAGGCTGTAACTGACTTAGCTGCTTCTGTTGCTGAAGATATTGCAGAGGCTGTTGCTGGTATTGTTGATGGTGCAGATTCTTCTTATGATACTTTGAAGGAAATCGCAGCTTGGATTGCTGCTCACCCTGAATCTGTTGCTGCTTTGAACCAGTCTATCTCTGCTAATGCTACTGCTATTGAAGAGAATGCTGAGGCTATTACTGCTTTAGAGAGCTTAGTTGGTGAGACTTCTGTGGCCGCTCAGATTGCTGACGCTATCTCCAAGGCTGGTCATGCCGCTGCTTCTGACTTGAGCGCTGCCGTTGCTCGTATCGCAGCTAATGAGACTGCTATTGCTGGTCATGATACTCGCTTGTCTGCCGTTGAAGGCAAGGCTGCAAGTAATGAGTCTGCTATTAGCAATTTGGGCGGACGCTTGGATGGTATTGTTGCTCAGGGCGGCGAGCCTAACGTTATTAATAATATCAAGGTTAATGGCGTAATCCAGAGCATTGCTACTGATAAGTCTGTTGATATTGCAGTTCCTGTTCTTCAGGCTCTAACCGAGGCTGAAATCAAGGCTGCTTGCGTTTAATTTATTAGGATAACTTATGGGGGAGGGAAACCTCCCCTTAATTTTAAAAGGAGGACTTGAAGCATATGGCTGAGCCTATTAAGGTACTTGACGCTGAAGGCGTTAAGGTATTATTTAACCTATTAAGCCTTCAAGACTATCCTAATAATGATGTCTTGATGGCAGTCATCAATGCTATTGATGAGACTAAGGCTGATAAAATTTTTAGCAATACATATCCAGTATTTGAAAATGTTAAAGTTTATAATGAACAATATTTAACAACTGGTAATTTTCCTATATTAAATAGTCATGAACCAAGATATACAATCACCCCTGGTGAAAAATATATTGTAATCTGGGATGATGTTATTTATGATAATCTAATTGTTTATCAGTGGGAAGATGAATTCTGGGGACTCGGTGGTGAATGGGGTCCAGACGGCACATATCCATTTTCGATTCAAAATAACGGATATATGAATCCTCAAAACAGTATTTCTATTGAATGCAATGATGAAGAAGAGCATACTTTTAGTTTATATAGAAAATTAAACAATCATCCAGTTATAGAGACTTTAAATATCATTGATTATGAAACTTGCATCGAAGAAGATGATAATTATGTGATTCACTATAATAATTCCTCTGTGGCTTATTATGCTCCTGAATTAGCAGGTATATATATTTGTCAAATTAATGATAATCCAATTCAACCAATTACCACGTTGGAAGGTGATAAATTATCTTACTATGATAATGATGGAAATATTATTGATTTTAATCTATGGGGAAATTCCTTTGAGCTTAATGCAAGCGATTTTGATACTGCTCCAACGGTGTATTTAGGATTGATTAAACCAATCCCTGATTTATACATCCCAGATACTGTTGCTAGAGTTTCAGATTTAAATATTTATAGTACGAAAGAAGATACTCAAGAGATATCTCAGAATTTATCATCTCATATTGCAGATACCACTGCTCATTTAACAAATGAAGAGCGTGCTATTTGGAATGCTAAAATGAATGGTGATAAAATTTTTATCGGAACAAAAGCTGAATATAATACAGCATATGCGGCTGGTGAGGTTCCGGTCGGAGCTTTGGTTGTATTGACTGATGTTGATTAAAGGAGGTTAGACTATGGATTACTCTAGATATTTAGGTGAAGTCGGTCTAACCGAACTTTGGAATTTAATGACCGCCTATGTAGACGGTCGTTTATTCGTAGGTACACGCGCTGAGTATGAGGCAGCTATTACTTCTATTCCAGTAGGGGCAATGGTTATTATTACTGATGAAAGCGATGTTGTGCTTCCTCCAATAGTGGAAGAACCTAGCTCTACTATTGCTATTCTCGGAGTTGCCAAACTCGGAGAAATGATTTTAGGAAAAAGATAAAAAGGAGGATAAACATAAATGATTATTACACTTGTAAAAGCTAATTTTAGTGCTAGTAATATTGGCACTTTAGGGAGCTTTTCAATTTTAACTAATATTTTAAATGCTAATTATAATGGACCTACCTCGGTAATGAAGGGCGAAGCATTAAATGCTACAGTTACTCTTTTTGATAATTATGAAGTTAATTCTGTAAAAGTAACTATGAATGGCATTGAAATTTCTAATGCGTATACTATTGAAGGAAAAGTAATTTCTATCAATATCGCTGAAGTTACTGGAGTAGTAATCATTAATGTAGTAGACAAAATTAGTATGGGTGATGCTATCTTCTCTTCTTGGACTCCAGTTTTAGGCACTCGCGTAGCTGGCTCAATGATTACCGACGAAGGAAAATCTACTTCTGCCGCTGGTGTTGTTTATGACTTTACTGGATATGATTGGTCTCAATATAAAATTAGAGCAACTTGCCGCTATGGTACCAATACTGCCATGTATGCTGGTGGTTTCTATGATGGCAATGGTAATTTCTTAGGCGGATTCTGGAAATCTACTGGTACAGCAAATGTCTTTACTGCAGTTGAATTAAGTGATAATGATTTGCCAGATGGAGTATCTTGGTCTGATATTGCTACTATTTCTTTATGTGCGAGTGAAATGGAAGGTAGCCCATTAACCGCTCCAATATTAGAAATTGTAAGTACAGAATATTATGTTCCATCTGCTATTTATCCAGAAGGAACTACTGTGCAGAAAGTATTCCCAGGAGCTACTCAGTACGAAACTTCTTCTTCTGGCATGGTAACAGAATATAGCGGTTATGATTGGGAGAATTATGACGTTTATGCGACTTGTCGTTATGGTACCAATACTGCTATGTACGCTATTGCATTATGGGGAGCTAATGACACTTATTTAGGTGGCGTTTGGTTATCTTCTGGCGCTGCACAAGTATTTACTTTGCAGCAAATTAATGATAGTGACTTACCAGAGGGCGTAACTTGGGCAGATGTTGAAAAAATTGGTTTGGCCCATAACAGTTCTATTACTCCTGCTTTAAAATTAGTACCAAAAGTTTAATGAGGAGGTTTTAACTTATGTCTTACGATTTACAAAATTTTCAAGATGGTAAAGTTTTACATGCCGACCAATTAAACAAAATTGATATGAAAGTTAAAGAAATAAGTGATGCTTTTACAAGCATCACTTATACGGAAATTGAACCATCTTCTCAATTAACAGGTCATTATTTTAGTGATAATGGAGATACTGCAGGCTCTAGTGCATCTGTTATCTATGAATATGCAGATATCGATTTTGCAGAAAATGATTATTATGTTACTTGTAGATATGGAACAAATACTGCTATGTATGCTTGTGAATTACAAGATAAAAATGGTCAAGTTTTAACTAGATTATTTTTATCTAACGGAACTGCTAAAATTTATGAGCGTTATGATATTACTCCAGATATTACAGCTAAAGGTATTAAATGGAGCGATATTGGTGTAATTCGCTTAAGTGGTAGTACAACTTCTGGTGGTATTATGCCAAAATTAGAAAGCGGAATTGGTGTTATTTCTTCTGTTTCTAGCCCAACTGATGTATATCCAATCTATAATTATGGATGCTCTATTGCTGCTTTTGGAGGCTCTCAATCAACTTTGGCACAAGGAGCTGGCGTAGCACAAGATATTTGGAAAAAATACTTGAACTATTCAAAAATTGGTAATTTTGGTATTGGTGGCTCTGGATTTGTGAGAAAAAAATCTAGTGGAAAAACTATTCCAGAACAAGTTGAACAAGCTATTGCAGAAGGATTTCCTTACGATGTATGGATTTTACAATGCTCTACTAATGACTGGAAGTATGGTAGAGAATGCGGAGAATATACTGATAATCCTCAAAGCATTGAGGAAATTACCACACAATGTGGAGGTATTAATTATTGTATTCGTAGAATTCATGAAACATATCCTCAGGCACGAATCTATTTGTTTACTTCAACAAGATTCTTTAAAACAGATAGTTCTGCTACCCCAGGCACAGAAGAATATTTTGAATTAGGCGATTCTGCTTGGAATCCATTCTCAACAGACGGTGTTAATGGTAAAAATTTAAAAGATTTTGTTGATGCTCAAAAGCAGTGTTGTATGCGTCATAATGTTCCTGTATTGGATTTGTATGGATGCACTATTTACAATGAGTATAATTATACTCCTTATTTTAAGAGTGATAATATCCATTGGAGTCCTCTTGGATATCAATTGCATGGACACTTACAAGCAGAATTTTTGTTAAATGGAAGATAAGGAGGCTAATCTGAATGATTTATATTCAAGGAAAAGATGGATTAACTCAGGTTAGTCCATCTTTAACAAAAGAAAAAATTATAGCGGCATTGGGTTATATTCCCGCTGATAATGCTACTTTTTATGAAGATGATAGCGGAGCTTTAGTTGTAACCGATGGAAACGGATATGTTATTGCTCGTATTGATGGAGAAGGATTAACTACTACTAAAGTTAGCGCATCTTCAATTAAATTAAATGATATTGATTTAGCTACTAAACTCGCTGAATTAGAAGCTGCCACTCCAGAAGTTGATTTAAGTAATTACTACACTAAATCTGAAGTCGATGATGCTATTGCCAATATAGATAACGGAGATATGGATTTATCTCAATATGCGCTAGCTGCTGACGTCGCTGCTGATAAAGTTATCACTGATGCTCATATTGACAATAATAACATTCACGTTACAAATGAAGATAAAAATAGATGGGATGAAAAATCTAATTTCTCCGGTGATTACAAAGATTTATCCAACGCTCCGAATATTGCCATAGAAAATGATGAGGAATTAATAATTTCTGATGCCTCTGGCAATATTATTATGAGAGTAGATGCTAATGGATTAAATACAACTAATTTATATTTAAATAATAAATTAAAATTGGCAAGTCCTTTAATTGGTAAAAAATTATCAATCTTAGGTGCTAGTATTTCCACTTATCAAGACTATATCCCAGCAGGTTATCAAACTCATTATCCAAGTGGAGATGTTAAAAATGTTGATTTAACTTGGTGGAAAAAATTAATTAATAATACTGGTATGACATTGGGTGGTAATGCATCTTATGGTGGCTCTTCCATCCAGACAGATGGGTCTGGCATTTCTTATTTAGATGATGGACGAATCGCTCATCTCGGTGTGAATGGAGACCCAGATATAATTATTATTCAAGCTGGTATAAATGATGGTAAAGTTGAAGATTTGTCTGCATTGGGAGAAATTAATCGCGAAATAGACTTGCCTTTAACAGCTGATTCGATTTCAACTTATGATACAACAACTTTCTTGGGTGCATATCAAGCATTAATTACAAAGTTAATGGTTACTTATCCAAATGCACAGATTGCTTGCTGGAGTTTAACTTGGACGAGTCGTCCTGGTGTTATTACTAGTGATGATATCGCTATTGCTTCTGATAAAATCAAAGAGTTATGTGAATTTTATGGATTAACCTATTTGGATATCCGTAAATGCGGTATTAATCCTGTAAATATGACCACTTATTTAGGAGCTGGAGATGATACTATTACTCATCCTAATGCCGCAGGTATGGAATTAATCGCTAATTATATTGAGAAATGCTTGGCTTGATGAACGTAGTTCATCAATTAATTTTTAAGGAGATTCTTCGGAGTCTCCTTTTTTTATTTTAGGCAAAAAAAATAAGAGCCGCAGAGAGCGATTAAGTTCTACGGCTCTTATCTTATTTGATTGAAGTGTGCTATTAAGGACAAACCTCTATAAGATATTATATTAAATTTTTATATAAAAGAGAGGGATTAAACTACACAAGGAGGGTTTTAATATGTATTATGTAACTTGTGGAAATTTAACTTTGGAAGCTTATAATATAAAAGAAGTATATTATTATGGAGCAAATGATATTATTCAAGAAACTTTGACTATCACCATTGCACCAGAGGAAGATTTAAATACTCTGGCAGAAAAAATTGCAGAGCAAAGCTTTGAAACCATTGTGATTACTAATGATAATAATTTTATGAAAAATTTTAACGGTTATTATATCAATGGCATGAGTGATGATTTTACCCCAGAAGGTCGTATTATGTCACTTATTTTTGATAAAAATAAACCCGTAGAAGAAGAAATTATTGAAGAAGAGCTTCCTGAAGAAGAGCATCCAGAAAACATTGTGCATGAAGATGTTGGATTAGGATAAAAAAAATAAGGGTCGAAGAACAAAATTAATTGTTCTTCGACCCTTTTTTTTGTTTTAATTATTCAACAGGTACGATTTTGCTGATATTAACTTCAGCCTCAATCTTGTTAGTGATATAAGCAGCTACGTCACCATAAATCTCAGCCAAGTAATCCTTAGCATCGTCAGTTAGGATAGCCATAACAGCATTATAAGTTAATTGGAAAGCTTCCTTCTGAGCTTCAGCTGTAAATGCGTTCTGCTTCTTTAGTGCTTCAACATATGTCTGATTGGTTGCGATAACACAAGCAGAGATAGTATCGGTCACCATTGCAATATACTTGTCAGCCATATCGTTGTCAACATTGTGCTGAATTTCAGTACTCTTTGCATTGATAAACTTAACAATGTAGGCAGTTAAAACACCCAATAGAGGGATAATACAAACCTGCAAAATTTCATATAATAGTGGTAACCATTCCATAAGAAAAATCCTCCTTAATTATTTAACTTTAATCCAAATACGACCATTAACTTTAACATTGCCAGTACCCCAAGTATCATATTCAGGAATTTCAGATACAGTACCAACAATGCGGTCAGGCCATTCTCGGATTTCTTCACGAGTCATTTTAACGACTTTACCATTTGGACCAGCACACACTGTGTCACCAGCATGATAATCATATTTACTTCCTTCACAATATGCAAGTACACGACCAGATACCGCAAGAGGAGTTTTACAATTATCAGTTTCACCAATAGCAAAACCAAAGGTATCAGAAACAATACCATCGCAAACTTGATATTTGCGAGTAGTTTTACTTACTTGGCCTTTATCATTGGAAACTACACAATAACCAGCTTCAACGTCTTCTCTTTGAGCACGATATTCAGCATAGTCATTCCAAACTGCACCATAAACTTTAGGAGCAATAAAAGCACAATTTGTTTCAGTAGAAACCAAACTTAAACTGTTACCAGCGTGAATATTATCATTATCTGTATAAATTAATGCTAATCTTTGTCCACTAGTATTGCCGGCACTAGTACCAAATACAATCTGTGGACCAGGGTCTCCAAAACTTAACTTGCCAGCAGTTTTAATGTCAGTTGCAGTGTTACCATAAGTATTGCCCCAAATATACAATGTATTTTGTATGCCAGCAGTTGTTCCTGCAGTAACACTTTTTTGCATAAACTGAACATTTCTAATATTAGTATCTCCAGTTACGCTTCCACCAGCCAATGGTAAATAGCTATGGCTATGATTAGTTGTAGTAGCAATTGTAATATTACCAGAACCATCAAAACTTGCAGAACCAGTTACAGAACCACTTAAACTAATAGTTCTTGCAGTTGCTAATTTAGTAGCAGTATCCGCATTACCTTTAAGTGCGCCCGTAAAACTAGAAGCTTTAACT
>JAEIGA010015625.1_pt1 | contig 11555 bp, 8 predicted proteins | sample 9270691 | NCBI WGS metagenome assembly JAEIGA01 (sample SAMN17057246, study PRJNA624740) | gut metagenome | biome: biome; isolation source: fecal sample | host: Bos grunniens | place: China: Xizang | collected 2019
ATCTTCTTGCTATTGTAAGTACAATGGATGACGAGCAGACCATAATATGGTTTGGTAAAGATAACCAACCGCTTGAATGTACTAAAGAGGACTTATTTAATATAGGTATGTTAATTACGCAGTTACATACGTATTGTTGGAACAGGAATGCTGAAATTAAGCATGAAATAGACGAAGCAACAACCGTAGAAGAAGTTGATTCTATAAGTACAGATTACAACCCTGTTTTTGTACAAGAAGAACCTGATGATGAAGAGTAGATTCTGGGCGAAAATAGGAGAATTTTTCACGAAAGGCATTTTTGTCGGAAGGTGGGAAATCAGATTTAAGTGGCACTTTTAAAATTATATTTTAGGGTAGTTATTAAAATTTAGGGAAGTTTAAAATGACTGAAAAAAGTCCCCTCTCAAGTATATATAAAGAAAGCAGCAGCTACTTAAACCAAGAATACATATTTACGGATTTGAATGTTAGGGATAAATTTGTAACTACTTCCGAAGATTTAATGTTGAAAGATACTAAAGTTGTAGTACAGTCTGTGTGGCGACTTTTAACTACCGAAGTAGGAGAAATTCCTAATTTTAGAAGTTATGGTTTAAGTATTAAAAGATTCCTTCAGTATCCGTTGTCTTCTACAACTGCCGAGGGCATATACGAGTACGTGAAAAATACTGTTTCGGCTTTTGAAAACAGAGCAGAAATTATAAAGGCTGATGTTAGTGCGGACTTTGACAGAGGACAATTATTCATGGTCTTTTATCTAAAGGTGAAGTCTACCGGGGAAGTTGTAGTTCTTCCTACGTGGACGGTACAGGTGGCCGCTTAAATATTTGAGAAGGACATTAATGTCCTTAGCAAATTTCTATGAGATTTAATTAAATTTTAGGTCAGTAGAAAATATAATTTTGAAAGTTTTATATAATGGCACTAAATTTACAAAGTTTATCCATAACTTCGGCTTTTAATTCTATAGTCAGTTTTTTTAAGAGTCAGTCCAATAATACGAGATGGAAGGAACTTTCGGCAGGCTCCGAAGGAACTTTCTTAATTCGTTTATTATCCAATGTAATGTCTACGATAAGCTATAGAATTGTGGCACAAAGCAGAGAAAATTATCTTTCTACGGCTTCTCTAATTTCCTCGAACGTAGGTATTGCTGTAAATTTAGGGTATTCCGCTTTCAGAGGTACTAATTTAAAAAGGTCTGTTTATCTCACTCCTAATGGGAACTACACACTTCCCAAATTTTCAGTTATAGGAACCTATAGTAACGATTATACTATATTAACTTTAGCAGACGTGGATTTAAAAGAGGGTATTACGACAAAAATTGATACTGTTGTGGGAAACTTACGAGAGGAAAGTTTCATAACAGGTACTTCCAATACAAAAATATTCACATTATTCACTACGGGAATTTCGGAAGACTTTGTTCTTTTGGAAGATGGAACTGAGGTTCCTACCACAAATATTATAAAAAACATGACGGAAGATAAATTTCTCGTAAGAACGAATCCCTATTCTTCTGTAGATATAGTATATTTAAACTCTTTTGATAATGCGAAATATAAATATGGTACGGGAACAGAATTTACCATAAGATATGTAGAACTCGCTGACGTACCTGTAACTCCTTACACGGCAAGCATGTTTACTTACGGTACTTTAGAAGATGTAGCAAGTATATCTTCTTATTTACCTTTCGAGTCTGTAGAGTCGTTAAAGGTCACGGCTCCTTTGGACCACGAAACACAAAACCTCATAAGGTCTAAAAAAGATTACGCAAACAGATTACAACAAATTATTCCGGCTGTCACGGAGGCTAACTGGAAAGCAATAACTCCTACTTATACTACTGTAACTTACCTAAAGAATGACAGCACCTTATTAACAGGTACTAAGGTGTACGAAGGTACAGGAGCGGAAAATAAAGAAAGATTAGTAAATACGGAAGTAGGAAGTTTCTTAGATATCCTTAAGGAAGAAAATTACTTTGGTACTCCTCTTCCCGACATAACTCCTCCTCGTAGAGAAGTGGCAAAGCTCAATATTTCTTTGGCTTTGAATACAAAGTATAAGAATATATCAGATATTACTTTAGATGTTGAAAACATACTTCAAAATGACTATAACACTTCTTTAGCACCGACATTTAATACTTTTGATTTTGAAAGAAAATTAGAAGGGTTATCTTATGTAAGGTATGCCAGAGTAAGCTATGCTGTGGGTACGAGAGAACTAAGCACAAATTATCAACTCGGTTATTTCATAGAAAATAACGGTGAATTTTATAAAGCAACGAAAATATTAGGGTACACAGGAGATACGGAACCTGATTGGCAAGTTCCGATAAATCCTACGGATGAAGTAGATACCGGTTATGTAACAAAAGACGGTACTATATATTGGAGGTGCTATAAACTTCTTCCTAACATGCCGAGGCTGTCTATTTCCCCCAGAGAAAACAGTCGTCAATACGGTATTGGAGATTTCATAACTTTACAGAAATTTCCCGGTTACATGTTCAAATGTGTTGATTTAGTGAGGGAAAGCGGAACGCAAGCTCCGGATACGACTTATTCCGAACTTGGAGATTACATAGTTGACGGAAGTATTGTATGGGTAGTAAAAGAAAGAGTTACCGAAGCAGAAACTTGGGCTTCCTTGACGCAATACCAGTTAGGGGACACGGCTAATCCTTCGGGACCTTATTCTTTAGAATGCGTAAGTTATACAGGTTCTTCGGGAACTTCCGCTAATATAGACTTTGAAGGAGCCACCTACAATGTCGTAGGGCAGACAAGTAATTCCTTTACGGTAGCAGGCAATAAAACTCCTTACTTTAAAGCAGAAGATGTAATAACAGCGTATCACGGTTCGGGATATACTACCTTTGTAGTAGTTGAAAGTTCTTTTGACGGAACCTATACCATAATACCGGTAACTCGAAATACAGAAGATGATCCGATAGATATGGGTGTCACTTATGAGTACATAGTAGCACCTCAAAGGGGGACCATTGATGGGAGCATACAGTGGTCTGTCGTAGAGAACCCGAATAATGTGGGGTATGCTTGGAATTCATATACTACTTTTGAACCTGTGGTAAGTATAATAGAGGAGTAGCCGTATGAGTATACTTGGTTATTCCGCAAGTTATTTTCTTCCGCAGTACTGGGCAGGTACTCCTTTTTATGGGGAAAAACTTATTCCTTTATTAGATTACATATTATCAACTGATTATACAAAGACAGACCAACTTGCTACTGCTTTTTATAACATAGAAAGTAAATATAAAAATACAGCAGATTTACCCATAGACCAAATAGAAGCCATTATAGACGAGAGTGGCTATACTTACATAAGAAACCTCTTAGGACAGGACGAAGAAAGTTTAAAATTATTAGTATATTTATTAGTAATGATTCATCAATTAAAAGGAAGCAAGAGGGGTGTGGAAACTGTTCTTAACCTTTTAAAAAGTTCGGATGGGAACTCTGCCGTAAAAATAGTAGGAGCTCTTGACAGAACGGAAGCAAATATAATATCCGGTTTTTCCCAGACGGCTTATGCTATCTGGTCCGGTGTAAAACTCGATGGCAATTCTTTGGAGTTAGCCTTTAAAGTTACGACAGGAACAGCATTTCTTACGGAACAGTGTGTTGCTTCTTCCCCCGATTACGGTTTTTATTTAGGAGTAGATACTTCGGGAAGACTAACTTTGAAGTTAGGGCATAAGGACAGTAGTATAGCCGGCAGGAGTTGGCAAGAAATAGACGGTAAGAGCATTTTTGTAAGTGAAAGAGGTCTGGAACCTAATACTACGTACTACATAATTTTAGAATTTACGGGATATGAGTATAACCTGAGAGTTTCTACAGACGGAGTAAGATATTATTTTTATAACACAATAAATTCTTCTACTCCTATTAATTCTTTGAATAATGTTATTTATTTGGGAGTAGATATTTCGGAAGGTTCCGTAACGACTCCTTTTCAGGGTTCCATCTATTTAAGTCCTTTAACAGTTGCTTCGAGTGGAATTAAAATTACACAATGGTTTGAGTCGTTTCCGGTAGGAAAAGAAAATACTTTTATGATTGAATCCGAGTTGGATGGTGACGTAATAAGCGCTCAATTTTTTGCAAATTTTGCAACTTTTATAGAAAATTATGTTTATCCTACATTAGAAGTTTTTAAAGCCAAGTTAAAATTAAAAGGCGGGGTAACTTTTATTCCTTATGCAAGGAGTAAAGTAACTTATGTAGCCTATAATGCTTTTTCCGAAAGACAGACCTTCTGTGTTAAAGATGAAAGTAATAATAAAAAACATGTTCCTTATAAGGTAACTTCTGAAGACTCAGAAGAATCTCATGAAGAATTTCAAGTCCCTGTCGAGTAAATAATTTTTTCTATTAAATTATAGGGTAGATTTAATAGAAAAGATAGAAAGATTACAATGTCGAGTGGCTTCAGTGTTGGTTATTTATCAGCTTATACGGGTTCCGAAGTAGACGCTGCAATAGGAAAAATTTCTTCATTAGAATCTCAGGTTACGGAAGTTCAAGATACATTAGATACTGAAATTCCGAAAATAAATGAGATTATAGACGTTGAAATTCCGGCTATAAAGAACTCAGTAGATAGCATGAGTCTTGATTCTTTACAAGGTGTGAATATACAAACCCCTACGCAAGGTCAAAACTTAACCTATGATGCAACAGAACGAATATGGAGAAACACGTCCTCGTCCGCACAAGTAGGATGGGGAGGCATTTTAGGAAATTTAGAAGATCAGACAGACCTCTATGATGTTCTGCAAGAAAAAACTGTAACTACTATTCGGAAATGGAATAATTAAACGCTTTAACTATTAAATTATACTTTGACAGAGATTGTGAAAGCAGTTTCAAGAGCAGTAACTTAAAAGAATAGAAAGCGAAAGGGTCATATATGACTTTTATATTTCCTTCAGGTCAGATAGGAACACCCACCGGGGGCGGTGGGGGTGGTGGAGACATAAATATTGTGGGAACTCCCCTTATTCAAGTAACGACTGATGGAGATACTGTAACATTGAGGTCCGCTTCTTATGTTTTCGAACAAGGAGTAGCTTCGGATACATGGGTTATTCAGCACAATCTCAATAAATACCCGTCAGTAGTAACTGTGGATAGTGCCGGGTCTGTATTCGGTGCCTCAGTAGTATATGAGGGATTAAATAAGTGTACGGTTTATATAAATGGTGCTACAACCGGACGTGCTTATTTGAATTAAATTTTTAGACAAGTGGGTATAAATAAAAGATACAAGTTAGAAAGAATGGAGAAAGAAAAACATGGTAGCATTCACAAGATACACACATTTAGACATGAATGGCAACGAAATACAGAACGGTGTATTTCAAAACTTAACAACGGCTCCTGCTAACCCTAAGGAAGGTCAGTTCTATTTTAATACAACTGACAGTATCTTATATGTTTATGCTGATGGTGCTTGGGTAAACGCCCTTTCACAAGGTAAAACATATACTTTCCAAAATGGTGTTGCAGAAATAACAGACGGAGTTGTTCAACTTAATATAGCTTCAGGTGCTAATGCAGGTAACGTAGCCCTTTCGCAAGATTCAAACGGTTTGGCTGCAAGCGTTGCAGAAGCTTCTACATCTGCAAAAGGTATTATTGAGATAGCAACTGATGAAGAAGCAACAACAGGAACTTCTGAAGTCTTAGCTGTCAACCCGAAACAATTGGCTACAAAAGTTACAGCTAACACAGCTATTACCGGAGCAACAAAATGTAAAATTACTTATGACGCAAAAGGTTTGGTAACAGCCGGTGCTGACTTGGCAGACACGGATATCCCGAACTTGAGCTTATCTAAAATTACTGATGTTACTGCTACGGCAGCAGAAGTAAACGTATTGGATGGTATAACCGCTTCAACGGATGAATTAAACATTCTTGACGGTGTTACGGCAGATGCTTCCGAAATTAACGTATTGGATGGTATAACCGCTTCAACGGCTGAATTAAACATTCTTGACGGTGTTACTGTAACGGCTTCGGATATCAATTCCGTAACTTCTAAAATTGAATTAACAGACCTCTCGATTGATTCAGCTTCCGCAGATTATTTAACTTACGATAACGCAACAGGTGAATTTGGTGCTAATGTTGACACGACCGTAACAGCAAATTCAACAAATCTCGTAACATCAGGTGCAGTCGATACTGCTATTAATGCTGCAATTGTCGGTGGCGTAACTTATAAAGGTACTTGGGCAATTACAACAAGCACAAGCGACTTCTCAGGTATTACACTTCCTGTTAAAAAAGGTTACTTGTACTATGTAACAGGTACAGGCCCGGCAACAGTTGACGGTATTGAATGGAACCCCGGAGACTACTTATTGGTTAACGATAACGTAGCAGCAGGCGGTTCTTTGGCAGGTAAAGTCGAAAAAATAGACAATACTGAAGCCGCTGATATCGTAAGATTAGATGCAACTCAGACATTAACTAACAAAACCATAGCAGCAGGTGACAACACTATCACCGGTTTAGGAACAACAAACTTTGCTTCTACCGCTATTTCTACAGCAATCGCAGAAGCAGCTTCCGCAGTAGATACGAAACTTGCAACTGAAAAAGCTGTAAGAGATTTGGTTGACGGTGCTGTTACAGGTATGGTAACTGTTGACGGTACGCAAACCTTAACCAACAAAACCATAGACGCTGATGATAACACCATCTCAGATTTGACAACTTCGAATTTGAAATCCGGTGTTCTTCAAACTACTGTTAGAGCAGTTTCTTCGGCTTCTGATGCAGCTCTTGCTTCTGAAAAGGCAATTGCTACGGGCTTAGCAGCAAAAGTAGAAAAATTCACAGCTCAGAATACATTGTTGACGGCAACAAGCGGTGTTTGCACTTGGACTATTTCAAACACAATAGGCAGTGCAGACGTTCATGTAGTCATCTACAGAGTTGCTGATAATGTTGAAGTAGGTGCTGTTGTAACGACAGGTGCTTCGAACATTACGGTTCAATTCAATTCTGCAAGCGACATAGCAGCAGATACCTTCAAGGCTGTTGTTATAGGCTTATAATTAAGCAAAATTTAGTAAATATACATGACGGGAGTAAAATCCCGCCATGTATATACTAATTACTTTTGAAGTCAGGAAAGAAGCAAGATGGTAACTAACCCGAACTATGGATTGGATTTAGACGTTACGCTGGGTGGAAATAACCCCAGTGATATTGTCGTACCGAGTCAAAAGGCTATAAAAACTTATGTAGATAATAGTCAGCAGTCCGCAAACTCATTAGGAGGACTGAGTGACGTAAGTTTAAGTTCTCCTGCAAATGGAGAAGTCCTGCAATACAACGGAACGAATTGGACCAATGCCACAAAGACTTTGGTAACATTGAGGAATTGGTCGTAAAAAGATTTTATTAAATTTTAGAGTAGTAATACTTTAATATAAGAAATTGGAAATATAAAATGCCTTATACAGATCAAAATGTTCAAAATTTGGTAATTAACCAACTCTCGGCAGAAACTTTAAAAGGAATTCCAAGTCCGAGTGCAAGTGAAGTTTATGTACTAACAGATCCGGCCGGACAAAGCATGAACAACTTAACGAGTGCCGGTTATGTGGTTTTAAACAATTCTAAGGCATTGGAAACAGGAGCAGTTTCAAGCGATCCTACTATTTATACATGGATTGCTTCTTTATATAATGACTCCGCAAGTCAAACACAAACAGACACTGTAAGTATAGGCGGTACATCCGTTCAAATTACTTATAAATTGGCTAAAACCGGTTCTAAAATAGCGGATTCCTCTTTCAGAACACAAATAAGTAATTTGTACGCACAAGACGGTTCAGCGCCCTATTTTACGATAGATACTACAAACCAAACTTTTACCTTACCTCCCGGTGAAATATACGGAAAAATAGAAAAGGCTGCGGCTTCCGGAGGTGGCGGTTTCTTACCGAGCCAAACGGGAAATGCGGGTAAATTACTTACTACGGACGGTACAAACCCTTCGTGGGGAGACGTACAAGAAGTAGCTTGTGTAGTTGAAACTTATCAAAGCGGGGCTAACTGGTACAGAGTTTACTCTGACGGGTGGTGTGAACAAGGTGGTGTCCTTTCAAGAAGTACTACGGGTACACTAAGCGTAACTTTGATGAAAACTTTTATGGACTCTTCTTATCAGGTACAAGCAACTAACTTAGCTGCGAATAACTACACATCTGCAAGTACTTTTTATACTCCCTATGTGTTAAGTAAAACCGCTTCAGGCTTTAGTATGAGCTCAAATGCGGCCATTGCAAGTATTGGCTATTTCGTTTGGTATGCAGTAGGTAATGTAGGAGTATAATTACATGGGTTTGATAAGCGCAGGGTCTCCCGTAATTCAAAACGGTGAATTGTGGTGGAAGGGGGTATAATTCCTTGTACATGTATAAAAAAGTTATAACGAAATACTATAAGTATTCTTATGATACATGGACGCAACCCGTACTGTCAGCGGATGGTACACTGGGAGGAGACTCTTTCGCTGTTACGTGTGGTTCTTATATGGCTAATGGAGAACCGTACAAATGTTTCACATCGAATACATCCGATGGTTGCTACAATGACAATATAGCCGTATCTGATTTCTGGTACGTATTGTATAATCCTAATCCCTTAAATATTACAAGTTGGCAGTTTTACTATACTTCCAGCCCTACCGGAAATAGTGGTATGGATTGCCCATACTCGGGTATAGTATATGGAAGTAACGATAATTCCAACTATGTTCAAGTAGGAGGTTGGGTTGTAGGTTCCACAAACAATACCTATAAAACTATAGATATGAGTGAGAATACCGGCTATTATAAGTACTATAAACTTCAACCTACGGCGTACTCAGATAATGACCCTATGTACGGGCACATGCTAATAACGGCTACACAGCAAATTTCTACTGAATGTCCGGAGTCTGAGGCTGACTATAGTGTGGTCAGTGTTACTAATCATACTTTTAAAAAAGTTACAACGAAATATTTCAAGCAAACAGCAACAACTTGGCAGCAACCGATATTAGGTGCTTCAGGTACTATGGGCGGTGACGCTTTTGCGGTACAAGCTTTAACCAGTGTATATAGCTCAAACTATGATTGGAAAGCCTTCGATGGCAGTACAAGTACCATGTGGGCTACTAACAAGTACCCGGGTTCTTTGGCGATTTATAACCCTGTTCCGATTAATGTAACCAACATAGCTATTAGGAACGGCAGTAGTTACCCTCCCCGTACCGGAGACATAGAAGTTTCCGATAATGGTTTTACGTGGACAAAACTGATTGACTGGTCCACAAATTCCTCGACAAACACTACGTGGAATATAGACTTATCTTCAAATACAGGTTATCATAAATATTATAGAATTAATATTCTAACCGGGATTAATGCAACTTACACATATATAACCGAGATATCTTTAACGGCTACTTATTTATATGATGAACAGGTTTCGGAAGCACAATATAATACTTTATATACTACTAAATATTATAAACAGTTAAGTTTAAACGCTCTTTGCGAGGGAGGAATTTCGGTTAAAGAAGGGATTGTAGAGTCTTTTTCAAGAACAAACCACTTAAGGTTGCCCATGGGGTTTGCTCCCGGCTCAAATACATGGGAAATAAATTTTAAAGTTAAAACAGGTTCTATTAGTAGCAGCTGGTCTGTTTTTGGTAACTATGGTAACACTTATCAAAACGCTCCTGAAATTTCCTATGACTCAAGATATGGCTGTTTTAAAATGACTCTTCCTAAAGATGGCGGTTCTACTTTGATTGCAGATAATGTTAATGGTACATATCAAGTGCAAGCAAACACTGATTACTGGTTAAGACTGAAATTTACCGGAACTCAGTACATATTCTCTTATTCGACGGATGGTACCACTTATACAGACGATATAACCATAACAAGTTCCGAGACAATATACCAAGCTCCTGAAGGATTTACAATAGGGGCTAACCTCTATAGTACTACAGCATCAATGGGATTCTCAGGTTCCATAGACTTAAATAATTCTTATATTAAAGTAAATGACCAATATTGGTGGACAGGTATTGATGAGCCAATAGTAAATGCAAAAATAAATGGTACACCTACTATAACAGATGGGGTAATAGATTTTTCCAACGGCTCTTTGACTACGCTTTCTTATCCTACTGATATAAATACTTTGGAAATGAATTTTAAGTTTACTACTCCAAGTAGCTTTTCAGGCATTTCTTGTTTTTTAGTGCACGAGGCTTTTGGTGATGCTAACGCTCCAAGATTAGTCATTACTCCAAGTGGCCAATTAGTATTTGTTATGTTTGGTACACCTTCCAGTGCCTTTGAAACTACGGGTAACTTAAGTACGAATACAACTTATATAGTAAACTGGAAATGGAATGGTACAAAGATTTCAGCTACTTTAACTGATGGAAGTGGAAATGTGCAAAGTTTAATTCCATCGGAAGGATATACTGATGAAACCACTTCTATTATTTGGCAAGAGCCCGTCACAATAGGTGTAGGTGCTTCTGGTTATTTAATGGATTTAAACGAGTGCTATATAAAAGTAAATGATGAGCTATGGTGGCAAGGAATTGATAAATTAAGTTATCCGCAAGCTTCCGGTTCTGCATTGGTTTTGAATGGAGTCGCAAGCGGTTTTTCCGCAAATGACTATTTAACATATCCCCAAGCTTTCTATCCTTTAGATAATCCTTGGGAAATGGTATTTAAGGTTAATATGCAACAAACGGGGGGAGCGATAACAGGAGAAAACGGTGCCGGTTATTTCCGTTTGGGAGTGCAAGACAGTGGAGAAGCTTATGCCGCTTTAGGTACCTCTTCGAGTTCCTTTGATATTACTACATTGATAGGTTCTACCATAGTTCCTACTGACACTTGGTTTTACTTAAAGTTAGAATTTACAGGCAGTGAATATAACTTATACTATTCTACAGACGGAGTAAATTTTAATACGGAGGCTTCTTTCTCATCTTCGACGGCAGTAATTTTTAATAATACTATAATAGGTAAGAGTCTTATTAGTTGGAAAGGCTCTATAGATTTAAAAGAGTCTTATATAAAAATGAATGGGGTAATATGGTGGCAAGGAGCCGGAGATTGCTACAGTTGGAAACAACCCGTACTAACGGATAATACTTCTTCTGACTTACTACACGTAGATGCTACAACGGTATATGGTACAGATTACGATGCATGGAAGTCTTTCAAGAGTGATACGACGGATGCGTATGCATGGGGAAGTGCATTAGGTTCTTCTTATCCGCAATATTATTACATGACTTTTAATAGACCTGTTATAATAGACAAAATAGTTTTTAGAAACAGGACTGTGACTTATCCGGGGTCTATTAAGGAAGCGTCTTTGCAACAATATATCAAAGGTCAGTGGTATGACGTTAAGAAATTTACGAATAGTAATAATATAAGTTCTCAAATATGGTCTATTGATGTCAAT